>Ga0075163_10005630_pt1 | contig 16660 bp, 17 predicted proteins | sample JI1023141ADNA_FD_71478 | JGI IMG/M metagenome (GOLD analysis project Ga0075163, IMG submission 71478) | Wastewater effluent complex algal communities from Wisconsin, to seasonally profile nutrient transformation and Carbon sequestration -... | ecosystem: Engineered > WWTP > Effluent > Algae...
GAGAAAAGCTGATCGCGGTTCATTTGAGATGCCGCATTCTACGTCACGAAGCAGACGACTGTCACGAGGCATTCCACTAGCCCGCAGGACCGACGGCACCACGGCTGTTGTCGAACTGCGTGACACGTAGCGGGATGGTGGCGATGGTTTTGCCCTGGTGATCAACGAGCCAGCGGTAGAGGCCTGGCGGTCGAACTTCACACGCTGAAGAGTGAAGATGATGTTCCGCGAGACGAAGGGAATGAAGGTCGAGGTGAAGCTGACATCCACGGGCGCAGGCATGGGTGGCATGCATTCAGCTCCCGTCGGATCGATGCACCGCACGACAAACTCATGCTTCCCGGCGTCCTCCGGCTGGAAAACGAGCCTAACGGCGAGGCTGCACTGTGGATGGACCACAGGAAAAGCAGAAGCGCACAGCGTGTCAAAACAGCCGAGCACGCAGAGCTTGCCGTTGTAGTCGGAGGCAAAGTCCGAGACGGTGGCGGACTGGAGAGTCATGGCTCAGAGCGCCTTGTGGGAACCGTCACAGAAGGGCGGGTTCTTGGTTTGCTTGCAGTTGCAGAGCCAGACTTTCTTCGCCTCGGGCAGGGTGAACTTCTTCGGACCGAAGCCGGTGCCTTTGTGCGAGCCATCGCAGTTCGGTTGATGGCCGCTGAGGCCGCAGGCGCACCACCAGTGGTCTCCGGCGGGGAGTTCGACGGCCACAGGTTGCTTGTCGTGAATCTTCGGGAGTGTTTCCATGCGCGGAGTGTTGGCGAGGGTGGTGCGCTTGCAAGCCGCAAAATGCATTCGTGTTTGCACGCGGCGCATGATTCGGGAGGTATGGCCGCCCATGAAGACCGTCGTCGCCGTCCAGCCGTATGAAATCGCCCTTCTCGACACGCCCGAGCCGAAGCCCGGGCCGTATCAAGCCCTTGTGAAGACGGAAGTGGCCTGCATTTGCAATCAAACGGACAGCGAGTTGCTCGCGGGCAAGTTTCCCGGAATGGAGGAGGCTTTCCCCTTTGCGTTGGGTCATGAAAGCGTCGGCATCGTCACGCAGGTGGGTGAGAAGGTGAAGAACTTTGCGGTGGGAGATCGCGTGGTTGGCGGGCTGGTCTTCGATTTGCAAAAAGAGGGCGTGGACAGCGGCTGGGGCGGCTTTTGCGAGTTCACGCTGGCGAATGATCATCAAGCGATGGTGGCCGATGGCGTGGCGAATGAGGCGAATGGCTGGATCGAGGTCTTTGAGATCCAGACTCGCGTGGATGCGGATATTCCGGCGCAGGAAGCGGTGCTGCTGTGCACATGGCGTGAGGTGCTCGGTGCCTTTCGCGATTTCCATCTGAAGCCGGGCGATGATGTGCTGATCTATGGCGCGGGGCCGGTGGGGCAGAGTTTTGTGAAACTGGGCCGGTTGTTCGGCCTCGGCTGGATCGGCATCGTGGACCGTCATCCTGAGAAACAGGCCCGTGCGAAGGCTTTTGGCGCAGATGCGGTTTTTGTGCCGGGTGATCCCGCCATCGCGAAACTGGCCGAAACACGCGGCAGGAAGCTCGACGCGGTCATTGATGCCGTGGGCAAGGCGGAGATCGCCATGCAGGCGCTGCCGCTGCTGAAGCGTGGTGGCTCTCACTGCATCTATGGCGTGCTCACCGGCGGTCCGCTGCACATCGACCGCAAGCTGGCGGACTTCAATTTCAACCTTTTCGTCCATCAATGGCCGACGCGGCAGTATGAACGCGAGGCGCAACCGGCGCTGTGCCAGTGGATTCGCGAAGGGAAGCTCACCTCGAAGGATTTCATCACTCACCGCTTCCCGCTGGAACGCATTGCAGATGGTTTCGCGGCCGTGCGGGAGCGGAAAGTGGTGAAGGCGCTGATCGAGTATCCGACCGCGTAATGAGCATCAGGGCTTCCACCAAGCATCGAGCTTGGTGTTGAGAGCCTTGACCTTCTCAGCTTGGCCTGCGGCGAGGTTTTTCTCCTCGGTGGGGTCTTTTTGCAGGTCGTAGAGCTCGATGACATCGTCTGGTTGATTGGCTTTGGCGGGCACGATGAGCTTGTCGTTGCCATCGATGATCCAGCGCCACTTCAGGCTGGTGGCGGGAGTCTGGATGTCCACAAAGTTGTGGGTGAAACACTCGCCGTAAAGGGTGGAGCGGCCATTCACGGCGGCATCATCGAGCAGATTGAGGCCAGGAAGAGGCTTGGAGCTTTCGACTCCCGCGGCCTTCAGCAGCGTGGGCACGAGGTCGATGGACTGAGCGAGGCCTGGATGCATCTCTGGCTTCACTTTGCCAGGCCAGCGGATCATGATCGGCGTGCGCAGGCCTCCGTCATACTGGCTTTGCTTCGACTTGTCGGCATAACGACCGGTCTTCTCGTTGGTGATCCAGCCGTTGTCAGTGACGTAAACGATGATGGTGTTCTCTTTGAGGCCGTTGTCGTCGATGTGCTTCACGAGCTCGCCGCAGGTCTCGTCAAACCAATCGACCATGGCCCAATACTTCGCCACATGTTCGCTCGGGGCTTTACCGAGGTATTTGTCGAGCAGACGCTTCGGCGGCGTGTGCGGATCATGCGGCATCATCGGCGCATACCAGACGAGGAAGGGCTTCTGCTGCTTCTTCGCCTCGCCGATGAAGTCATAAACGGGCTGCATGGTCTTGCGGCCGATGTCGAGCCCCTTGTCGCCATGGCGTCCTCCAACAGTCATTCCATGCGTGAAGCCGCCGCGGGAATAGTGCTTCTGCCACCACTTGCCGGTTTGCAGGCTCAGGTAGCCCTTTTGCTGCAGCATCTTTGGCAGCGTGCCGGCGCTTTCGAGGAACTGGCTCATCGTCTCGCGGCCGGCGTCAAAGGCGGCGCTTTTTTGAAACTCACGCGGCTTCACGCCCGCGGGAATGGCAGGGTCGTTGCTGGTGACCTTGTGCTGGTGTGGGTAGAGGCCGGTGATGATCGTGGCGAGGCTGGGACAGCACAGGCTGCTGGTCACATAGCCACGTTTGAAGGTGCGGCTCTCGGCAGCGAGACGGTCCAGATGCGGTGTTTGCAGGTGCGGATGCCCCATGAAGCCGTAGTCGCTCCACAAATGATCGTCGGAGATGATCATGACGATGTTCGGCGGCGTGTCGGCGGCACGCAGCGTGGCGATGGCGAGGAAGCTGAGGAGCAAAAGACGGATCATGGGCCGCCGACAACGCCCGGCGGTCACTCGTTCTTGCTCTTACAATCGGCGCAGGCCGTCCTCGGTCATCGGGCAGGGGATGGCGGCATCGATCTCATCGATTCGGGCAAGCGTCCCGGCATCGAGAATGAGATCGGCGGCCTGAAGGCTCTCCTCGAATTGATCGATCGTCGTGGCTCCCACGATGGTCGAGGCCACAAAGTCATGCTGGCGACTCCACGCGAGTGCGAGTGCCGTGACGCTCACGCCCAGATCCTGCGCGATGATTTGCAGCCGCGCCGTCGTCTCGAGCGTGCGCTCATTCACAAAACGCGATGCCATGCGCTTTTGGCGTGGGCCGCCGTTCTGAATGTAATCGGTGAAACGAGCACCGGAGGGCAGGGCACCATCGTTGTACTTGCCGGTGAGCACGCCGCCTCCGAGTGGCGAGTAAGGGAGGAGGCTCACGCCTTCCTTCCGGCACACTTGGGCGAGTTCGCTCTCGCAGCGGCGGTTGATGAGCGAGAAATTGTTCTGCACCGAGGCCATGCGGGCCAGGCCGTGCTTCTCCGCCTCCCACAAGTTCTTCATCACACCCCAGCACGTTTCGTTGCTGGAGCCCCAGGCCCGGATTTTGCCCTGTTCGATGAGGGTTGTCAGAGCGCCGAGCGTCTCCTCCTGCTCCATGCCGTGATCCGGCCAATGCGTTTGATAGAGGTCGATGTAGTCTGTTTGCAGGCGCCGCAGGCTGTCCTCGCAGGCTTGGAAGATCTGGCGCCGGTCGAGAGCCGTGAAACCACCCCTGATGGGCGGGCGGAACCAACCGTGGCCTGGCCCAGTGACCTTGGTGGCCAGGATGATTTCGCCACGCGGCCTGCCTTTGAGCCAGCGGCCCACGATTTCCTCGGTGATGCCAAATTTCTCGGCACTGGGCGGCACGGGATACATCTCGGCCGTGTCGAAAAAGTCGATGCCGGCGTCGATGGCCCTGTCCATGATGGCAAACGAGGTCTTTTCATCGGCCTGAAGGCCAAAGGTCATGGTTCCCATGCAGATGTCCGTGACGACGATGCCGGTGCGGCCGAGGCGATTGCGTTTCATAAGGCCGCCAAGAGTGGCGGGAACCACCGTGCATGCAAGGTGTCGTCACGGCATAAAAAAACGCGGACCGTGAAAACGGTCCGCGTTGGGAAATTTGCCCGAATTACCAGCCCTGCGTGCGGGAGTAGCGGGTGTGGGTGAGTTGGCCGTTTTCGTTCACGAAATCGGTGTAGCCCCACCAGTTGTCCACAGCCTCACGGCTTGGATACGGCGGGCGGTAGGTCAGCTTCCAAGATGGAACCGGGCAGGTGGCCACCTCATAGACGCCGTAAAAGATGCGGACGATGCTGCGGTGAGTGCCTTCGACGAGACCTTCAGCCACACCAGCGGCAGGACCACGCTCCTTCAGCGCCATGCGCCAGCGGGTGATGTATTCGCCTGGGGCGAAGATGATGTTACCCACGCCACGAGTGAGCTTGCCACTCCAGGTGTAGTGGTGACCTGGAGGAGACTGGATGTCCGCAAAAGCGGAACCAGCGAGGGAAAAGGCGGCGAGGGCGAGGAGAACGAATCGGTTTTTCATGCGACGTGATGGTTATTAGCAAAAATAGGCTCTGTTTGGCAACAACGATTATCAGGAAAGTTTGCGACGGGGAAACCATCCCTTGCCACCGCCCTGCCAGCGTCTAATCTCGGCACCCCATGAATCCAGAGGTGCAAAATCTTGTGGCTGCCGGCAAGCTCTCCGGCGCAGATGCAGAAAAACTTTCGAAACTCGAACCCGGAACCACGATTCGGCACAAAAGCTGGGGCATCGGCCGGATCACTGAATGGGACCTGCTGGGGGATCGTATCGGTATCGACTTCGAAGGAAAGCCTGGTCACAGCATGAAGCTGGCCTTTGCGGCCACTTCCCTCGAAATTCTCCCCTCTGACAGCCTCCTGGCCCGCCGCCTGACCGATCTGGACGGCCTGAAAGCCCTCGCCAAGGACAATGCACCCGCGTTGGTCGAACTCGCGTTGAAGAGCAGCGGCAACACACTTTCCCTCGATGGCCTCGAAGGTCTGCTGAAGGGCAAAATCGTCCCCGAAGCTGATTACAAGCGGTGGTGGGAAGCGACCAAAAAAACCCTCAAAGCCCATCGCCACGTTGTGGTGCCTTCAAAACGAGCTGAAAACCTGATTCTCCGTGATCAGTGCGAAAAGCCGGGTGACGTCATGGTGAAGAGCTTCTTGGCTTCCCGCGATCTCAAGAGCAAACTCGCCGCCCTGGCCAGCATCGCGAAGGACATCGACCTGTTTGGTGACGCGAAGACCGATCTTGTCCCCGTGTTCCAAGACATCTCGGACACCGTGCGCAAGAGTTACAAATTTCAGCTCAAAGAGAGTCTCCAGCTCCTCCTTGCCCGTGACGAACTCATCGAGACCCTGGGTGGTTCAGCCCCGCTGGGCAGCATGAAGCTGGCTGACCTCGTCTCAGAAACCCGCTCCACGCTGGGCGATTCCATCAAGACGCTCGCCTCCTCCGCGCTCGCCCGTGTTTACCGCTCCTTCCCGGAGGCTTTCCCAAACCGCGCCTGGGTCCCGGAGATCCTCCAGCAGCTCACCCGTAGCGGCGGCAAGGCCGTCGCTGAGATCGCCATCGTGCTCAACGACAATGACGAACTCGACGTTCTCGCCGACGCCCTCAAGAAGTGCCTTCGAAACCGCAACCTCAGCGCCGACCTCCTCATCTGGATGGCTCGCGAGCGCAGAGGCCTCGCTGAGTCCTGCTTCGACATCGACCTCGGCCACGCCATCCTCGATGTCATCGATCACGACCAGATGGAAGGTGGCCCCAAACGCACCGGTCGCCTCCAGAGCCTGCTTTCTGAAGATGCCACCCTTCTCGGTGAAATGGTCGCCGATGCGGAGGAAGAGGACATCCGCCTCCTCGCCAAACGTATCCTGGGCAATTCGGCCTTCGATGACCTCACCAGCCGCTCCCTCATGGCCCGCATCATCAAATCGCGGCCTGAGATGGAGGCCATGATGGCCGAAAATGCCGCGGCCCGCCAAGATGACCGCCTCATCGTCTCCTGGGAATCGCTCGAGCGGAAGAAAAAGGAGCTCGAAGACCTCGTGAACGTCCAGATTCCCGAAAATAAGAGGGAAATTCAAATCGCCCGTGCCGAGGGTGACCTCCGCGAAAACGGTGGTTACAAGGCCGCCCGTGACCAGCAGGCTGTGCTCCTGCGCATGCAGGGCAAATACGAGCGCGAAATCCGCCATGCTCATGGCATCGACTTCGCCGGCATGCCCTCTGACAAGGTTGGCATCGGCACCGTCGTCGAACTCACTGATCTCGGTGATGGCTCCACGGAGTCTCTCACCATCCTTGGTGCCTGGGACAGCAATCTGGAGAAAAACATCATCTCCTACCTCTCGGAAAAGGCCAAGGCCCTCATCGGCCGCGTTCCTGGCGATGAGATCGATCTCCCTGGAGATGCCGCGCATAGCACGCGCCGTGTCCGCGTCGGTGCCATCCGCGGCTACAATTAAAAACCACCGCTGGCCCGCTCACTGCTTCCCCATCCTCTGATTCATGAATCCTGATTCCTGGTTCATGCGCTCAGTTCCTCCACTCAGGAATCAGAAATCCCAAATCTAATTATTCAAAGATGCCCGTCGCCACTCCTGCCCAATACCGTGCCATGCTCGACGCCGCCCAAAAGGGTGGCTACGCCTATCCTGCCATCAACGTCACCTCCCTGCCGACCATCAACGGCGCGTTGAAGGCCTTTGCCGAGAGCAAGTCTGACGGCATCATCCAGGTCTCCACCGGTGGCGGTGAGTTCGCCTCTGGCACTGCGGTCAAAGACATGGCTCTCGGTGCTATCGTCCTCGCCGAGGCCGTCCACATTCTCGCGGCTAAATACGATATCCTGGTCGCCCTCCACACCGACCACTGCCACCCGAAGAACGTCGAGAAATTCCTCAAGCCCCTCCTCGCCGCCACCAAGGCACGTCGTGAGGCCGGCAAGGGCAATCTCTTCAACTCCCACATGTTCGACGGCTCCGAACTGAGCCTTGAGGAGAACATCAAGGTCTCAAAAGACCTCCTCAAGCAATGCGCCGAGCTCGACATCATCCTCGAAGTCGAGGCGGGCGTCGTCGGCGGTGAGGAAGACGGCCACGACACCTCTGGCGTCGCCAATGACAAGCTTTACACCACCCCGGAAGACATGGTTGCCGTTTACGAGGCCCTCAATGGCATCGGCCGCTTCATGTTTGCCGCCACCTTTGGCAACGTCCACGGCTCCTACAAGCCCGGCGCCGTCAAACTCAAGCCCACCATCCTGCGTGATGGCCAAAAGGCTGTCATGGACAAGCATGGTGCCGCCGCTGAGATGGACCTCGTCTTCCACGGCGGCTCCGGCACGCCTCTCGAAGAAATCCGCGAAACGCTCGGCTACGGCGTCATCAAGATGAACATCGACACCGACACACAGTATGCCTTCACGCGCCCCATCGTCGGTCACCTGATGAAAAACTACGACGGCGTCCTCAAAATTGACGGCGAGATTGGTGACAAGAAGGCTTACGACCCTCGCTCCTATCTCAAGAAGGGGGAACAGGGCCTCTGCGACCGCATGAAGGAGGCCTGCAACGACCTCCTCAGCACCGGTCACACCATCTTCGGAACCGTTTGATCGCTCTCGCCCATCCGCTTCACGAAAAGGCCATGCTCACCGCATGGCCTTTTTTGTATCAGAACGCTTCTGTCACGATACCTGAGCCTTCAGCACGCAGGCGACGGCCATGGCGGCGATGCCTTCTTCGCGGCCGACAAAGCCCAGTCGCTCGTTCGTGGTGGCTTTAACGCCCACTTGATCGGGCTGGATGCCGAGGGCCGAGGCAATGTGCTGCTTCATGGCTGACGCATGCTTCATCACTTTTGGGGCCTCGGCGATGAGCGAGGCATCCACGTTCTCAATCGAGAAGCCACGATCAGCAGTGATCTGAGCGCACTTTTCGAGGATTTTAAGGCTGCAGATGCCTTCGATGCTGGCATCGCCAGGCGGAAACCAGTAGCCAATGTCAGGCTCCCCCAGGGCGCCGAGCACGGCATCAGCGATGGCATGGCAGAGCACATCGGCATCGCTATGACCTTTCAGGCCCCGCTTATGAGGGATGGTGACGCCGCCAAGCACCAGCGGGCGTCCTTCCTGGAAGGGGTGGACGTCGTAACCAATTCCGACTCGCATTCGAGGTAGTTCCAGGTTTCAGGTTTCCAATCTCTAGTCCCATTTACAGGCTTGAAACCTGCTAGGCGTTATGGTCAGCGGCTTTTTTGAGGCTGGCGAGGACGTCGCTGATCTTCAGGTCGATGCGCTGGCGCTTTTGGAAGTAGCTGACATGCTCGTAACCAGCCTCGGTGAGGTTGTTCAGGGCGGTGACAAAGTGCTCGCCGACACGCTGGGCGCGGTGGGCGTCACTGCCGACGACGATCGGGATCTTCCGATCGGCCATCATGCGCAGCATTTCATTGCCGGGGTTCATCTCTGAGTAGCTCTTGTTGAGCCCGGAGGTGTTCAACTCCATTGCCACGCCTGTGGCGGCGATACGGTCCAGGCAGGTGGCGACGCTATTTTTGATGATGGCGAAGCACCATGAGTCCGGATGGTAGTTTTTGACGAGGTCCGGATGCGCCAGGCAGTCATACAGGCCGGTCTCAGCAGATTTGGCGAGGTGGTCGAAGTAGATGCGGCGGAAGTTTTCGATGGTGCCGCTCTCGAACTTGTCGCGGTATTCCTTGGCCTGCCAGTGGACAGCACCGAGGGCGTAATCGAAATCAGCACGCTGGTGCAGTTCGCGGATGTAATCCTCATAGCCGGGAAACCATTCGCTTTCGATGCCGAGGCAGACGTGCAGTTTGCCTTTGTAGGCCGCCGCAGCCCTTTGAACAAGCGCCACGTAAGTGTCGAACTCGCTTTCAGACATGCGCACGGTGGGCCAGAAGCCGTTCGGCATCGGGGCATGACAGGTGAAGATGATACCCTTCAGCCCGGCCTTAATGCCCTGCTGGGCATATTCCTCGGGCTCTCCCCATGCGTGCTTGCAGAGGGGAGTGTGCATGTGGGAATCGTAAAACAGGGCGCCTGATTTCGTCGGGCCGGGCGCCGGGGCGCTGGACTTGGCAGCGCTTTTGACTGGCTCAGGCTTCGGTGGCGGAGGAGGTGGGGATGCCGGGGCGGCGGGAGCCTCGATCACCACGGGGGCCACGACGGGCGGTTGGACGGCGACGGGCTTTGGCGCAGGAGTTTTTACAGCCGGGGTGGGTGCCGGAGCAGGCTTTGGCAGGGGCTGTGCCGCGGCTTTTGAGGCAGGGGCCTTCGTGGCTGGCGCGGCAACTTTCTTCGCTGGTGCCGCAGCCTTCTTGGCGGGTGGAGGTGTTTTTTTAGCCGAAACGGGTGCCTTCTTGGCTGCTGGGGCAGGCTTTTTGGCGGCTGGTTTGGAAACCTTCTTGGCGGGCGGTGCGACAGGCTTTTTGACTGGCTTGGTCGCCGCCTTCTTGGGCAGTGGCTTCTTTGGGGCAGGTTTGGAAGGGGCTTTCACGGGCTTTTTGGCCGCGTTCTTGGCCTTTGCACCGCCCTTGGTGGGGGCGGCCTTTTTCGAGAGAGTTTTCTTTTTGCTCACGGTTTAGCTCCTGTTTCCTTGCAAGATAAGCCAGCCTTTGCCCTCAATGTTGGCGATTGTCGCCCCCACGGTGGTTTCGCCGGTGCTGGATGTGCCGGGGAAACAAAGACGCAGCGTCAACGGCACATCCTTCCAATTTCCAGTCTGTAATTGGTCGATCAGAGATTGGAATTTCGGGTCGTTGCGGTCAAAAAAGGCGAGGACACTGCCATCTTGGCCCGGATGCTTGATTTCGATGACTTCGGTGCCCTGAGGTGTATCGCCGCCCGGTGCCACAGATGGTTTCGAGGCGATGACGCGCAGCAAAGTGGGCTCGACGGGCCGCATTTTGAGAAATTCTTTCCAATCGAGCTCGCCATAACTGACGGAGCTTTCCCAATCGACCCGGTATTTGCCCTCCGCTGTCTCCTCGAACACGACGCTGATGGGTTCAGCATCGTCAAAGACCGCCTGAGCATAACCGAAACGATAGCCGTTCTCATCCACGCTCATCAGCCAGCCGAGGTTTTTCCACCGGGGAGGTGTCAGCGGATGGGAGCGGTAGTAATTCTCCATCAGCGGCCTCACACGCATGGAATCACGAGCAAACACCAGTTTCAGATCAATCGTGCCGGCTTCAAAAAAACCACGGATGACGCCTTCGATCTCCAACCGCTTGCTTTCGATGTTCTGGATGCCGTTTACGTTGGAAACAGCCGTGGGAGCGAGGCCAGCACGGGGAGCTTCTGCGGCAGATTTGGGAGGATTTGACGAATTGGCTGCTTTTTCGGCCTTCTTTTGGACACCTTTGGTGGCGGCTTGCCCGTCTTTCGGCTTCACATCGTCGGCGGAGGCGATGAGTGCCCGGTTTTCCTTGGTGTTGCCGGACCAGCCACGTCCTTGCACATCCTCATACACGGAGTCCACGTAGTCGGGATTGATTTGCGTCGATTCCCAAAGTTTTGCCGTGGTCACCCGGAAGACGGTGGCGATCATGACCACCAAGGCCAGACAGCCCAACACACACGCCAGTGTGTTGATGATCGTCTCGCGGCGCCGAAACCGGCTGCGGCGGGGCGATTCATTCTCAGTTTGGCTGGGTTGGGACATGAGGATGAAAATGGGGGCTCGAACTGGAGCCGAAGGCGGGAATCGAACCCGCGACCCGCGCATTACGAATGCGCTGCTCTACCGCTGAGCTACTTCGGCTTTGTTCAAGGCGACGAGCAGGTGATTATAGGAGGTGCCCAAGCCTTGTCATTCCCTTTTTCCTCTTTTCAGCGCGAAAACAGCCCGTGCGTTTCTGTGCCAGAAGGCGATAAGCGGGACGTTTTTCACCGCCCTCATGGCAGCCTCCACGACCTCCCCCAACCCTTACGCCGAGTTCCTCGCCGAACTCGATGAAATCGACCGTCACAAGTGGCATCTCAGCGAGCGAGAGGGCATTGATGTGGGCTTCGAAAAAGCCCTCAATGACTGGGCCACCAACCACCGCACGGCCTGGCGGCAGGTGCGTAACCAGATCCGCGACCGTCTGCCCTCCGTCAGTTCATGAAATCCGTGCTTTTTTCCCTCTTCGCGGCCTCGTCCGTCCTCGCCACCGCCCAGCCGCCGAATGTGCTACTCATCACGGCCGATGACCTGCGCCCGGAGCTCGGCTGCTACGGCTCACCAGCCATCACGCCTCACCTGGATGCCCTCGCGGCCCGCGGCACCACCTTCACCCGTGCCTACTGTCAGCAGGCGGTTTGCAATCCCTCTCGCTCCAGCATGCTCACCGGCCTGCGGCCAGGCACGCTGGGGCTTTACACGAATGGCACCCACTTTCGCGAACTGAAGCCGGACGTGATGACGCTGCCGCTCTGGTTCAAAGAGCACGGCTACACCACCCGCTGCACGGGCAAGCTCTTCCACAACTGGCACACCAAGGAAAAAGGGGACCCTCGCTCCTGGTCCGCGCCGGAGTTCCTGCATTATGCCAACCATGGTGATGACACCCCACAGGTGTCCGGTCCTTTGCCGGAGAACCATGCCAAGCATAGCGAGGGCCTGCGGAAATATGGCTCCGTGGGCATGTGTGAGTGCTACGACGTGCCGGACGAGGCCTATTACGACGGCCGCGTGGCTGCCGAGGCCGTGCGCATCCTGCCCGAGCTGAAAAAGGGCGGGCCGTTCTTCCTCGCACTAGGTTTTTGGAAGCCGCATGCCCCGTTCAATGCCCCGAAGAAGTATTGGGATCTCTACGATCGCTCCAAGATCCCCGCTTTGAACCCCGCTCGGCCCTCAGATGCCCCGGAGATCGCTTTTCACCCCAGCACGGAGATCCTTGGCCCGGCCGATCAGCAGAAAAAGCCCTCGCTCGAACAGATCGCCGAGATGCGCCACGGCTACTTCGCCGGCATCAGCTACATGGACGCCCAGATCGGCAAAGTCATTGCGGCCATGAAAGAGCAGGAGATGCTCGAAAACACCGTCATCGTGTTCTGGGGGGATCACGGCTACCACCTCGGCGAGCATGGCCTGTGGGCCAAAACGAGCAATTTCGAGCTCGACGCCCGCGTGCCCCTCATCATTGCCCCGCCGCGGGCGAAACAACGTGGCGTGCAAACCCGCGCCCTCGTCGAGATGCTCGATCTCTTTCCCACACTCAACGCCCTATGCGGCCTGCCGCCTGCTTTGGGGCTGGAAGGCACCAGTCTCGTGCCTGTGCTCGACAATCCAGAGGCCACGGTCAAACCAGCCGCCTTCACCCAGCATCCGCGACCGCCCTATCCCGATCGCACGCCAGACAAACAGCCCACGCACATGGGTTACAGCGTTCGCACCGCCCGCTGGCGTTACACGGAGTGGCGAAACTGGAAAACAGGCGCCGTTGAGGCCCGCGAACTCTACGATCACTCCTCCGACCAGCCGGAACTCGAAAACGTCATCGGCAACCCGCCGGACAAAGCAGCCTTCGAGGAGGCTGAAAAGCTCCTGCGTGCCCAGTTTCCGCTGAAACCCTGATGGGGGTCACTTCTCGGGGCTTGAGCTTTGCACCCGAATCGTTGCCGAGGGCGGTTCCTGGTCTGCTGGAGCCTGCTGGGCCTGTGCCGCGTGGATCACCTCGAGGGTCATTGAGCCGAAAATGTAGATCAAGCCACCACCCAGGCCTGCGGCGATGGCGATGAGGCGGCGCTGCCAGACGTTTGAGCGGTCGATCACATACCAGAAGCGCATGCAAAAGGCGATCCACATCAGGCTCACCACGAGGACAATCGTTTGATCAGTCATGCAGGTAGCTTGTCATGGCGCGGTGAAATCAGCAAGCCTCGTTCCTGCCCGCTTGCCGCCTTGGAGTGGCTCGCCACTCTGCGGCGATGCGTGAGGCCGCCATTCAGATCATTCAAAAACTCACCGCCGCGGGCCACACAGCCTTGCTGGCGGGCGGTTGTGTGCGTGACATGCTGTTGGGCCGCGATCCCAAAGACTATGATGTGGCCACGAGTGCCCGCCCGGAGCAGGTGGTGAAGTTGTTTCCTGGCTCAAAGACCGTCGGGGCGCATTTTGGCGTCGTCGTGGTGAGGGCAGGGGAGCATGATTTCGTCGAAGTGGCCACCTTTCGCAGTGATGGCAGCTACTCCGATGGTCGCCGACCTGACAGCGTCACCTACTCCACGCCGGAGATGGATGCCGAACGCCGTGATTTCACGGTGAACGGCCTGTTTTACGATCTGCTGGCAAACAAGGTCATCGATCACGTGGGCGGTCAAAACGACCTCAAAATGGGCCTGCTGCGGGCGATTGGCGTTCCAGCGAAGCGTTTCGAAGAAGATCGACTGCGGCTCATGCGAGCCGTGCGTTTCGCCACGGTGCTCGGCTTCGACATCGAGCATGCGACCTGGGAATCCGTGTGCGGTTTGGCAGAGAAAATCAGCAGCGTGAGCATCGAGCGCATCCGCGAGGAGTTCATCAGGATCATGCTGCACGAGAACCGCGTGCGTGGTTTTGACCTGCTGGTGAATTCCGGCCTCATGGCGCACATCCTGCCGGAAATCCTTGTGCTGCAGGGCTGCGAGCAGCCGCCGCAGTTTCATCCGGAGGGCGATGTGTTTGTGCACACCCGCCTGATGCTCAGCCTGCTGCCTGCGCAGGTCAGCCTGCCGCTGGTGATGAGCGTGCTTTTGCACGACATCGCCAAACCGGCCACGCAAACGCGGGATGCGGACACGGGGCGCATTCGCTTCAATGGCCACGACAAGCTCGGTGCGGAGATGACTGGCACCATCATGCGCCGCATGAAATTCCCGAACGATGTCATCGAGCCCACGGTGGTGGCCGTGGAGCATCACATGACCTTCATGGAGGTGAAAAAGATGCGCACGGCCACGCTGAAGCGCATGCTCAGCCGCCCGACGATGGACGATGAGCTCGCGTTGCATCGCGTCGATTGCCTGGGCAGCAATGGAAAGCTCGACAATTACGAGTTCATGCTCGCGAAGCGTGAGGAATTTGCCAATGCCCCACTGGTGCCGCCGCGTCTGGTGAATGGCGCCGACCTCATGCAGCTCGGCTGGCCTGCCGGGCCAGAGCTGGGACGTGTGCTCAATGACATCCAGACGCTGCAACTCGAAGGTCAACTGACCACGAAGGAGCAGGCCATCGCCTGGGCACAAAGCCAGCGTCAGCCCTGAGCATCGATCAAACGTCCACGAGCTCGCGTTCGCGACGCTGCGGCGGATCGACCCAGGCCTCGGCCTCTTCTTCGACATCTTCGGAAAGCATCGGCGCGAAGCGTTCACCGCGGAAGCCCAGCTCCTGCCGCACGCTGGAGTGCGGGTCCTCGGGATTGATGAGCTCCTCCAGCAACACGAGCACATCGAAGTCCGCGTCGGTCATTTTGATTTCCGCGTCGTCGTTCACCTGAAACTTCGGATTCGAGCGGCCGATGGCCACGGAGCGGATCGTGTAGGTATGGTCTTTCTTGGGCAGCGCCCGGTAGAGGTCATAGACCCACGGGGCGAACTCGTCATTGATGCACACGACTTTCTGGCCGGTCTGAAACATGCTGGATGGAGGGTTGTCGAAGGGGGATTCCAGCGCCATGCTAGGCGCGGATGGCCTCCCGGCATCCTCTTTCGCGCTTCATGTTCCATCTTTCCACCTTTCTCGCTGATTTGCTGCCAGAGCCCTCGGAGTTCCTTTCGATGGGCAAGCAGGTCGGCCAGGAGATCACGCTCTCCATCGGCCCTGTTTACACCACCGGCTTCCTGGTCGCCGGGCCGCTGCTGATTCTCGGCGGCATCGTGCTGATCATGGTCATGTATGGCCGCGTGAAATACTACGCGATGGAGTATGGCTACGGAACGGGTTGGGGGCGGATCAAGGCCATTTTCCATTTCATCGCCATGGGGGTGATTTTGGCGGCGACCGGGCTCGTGCTGACGCTGATCGGCTGGGGAAACCAAGGTTACTCGGTCATACTGAGCTCTGCCGGACTCACGGAAGTGAGCCATCTGGGGACGACGACCTATCGCTGGGATGATTTGAAGGCCACGTCCGAGCGGGTGAAGTCCACGGACTTCTGGCTGAAGTTCGCGAAGGATGGCAAAAGCTGTCAGGTGCACTTCCACCAGCAGGATCTGGGGGAGGTCATGCAGGACCAGGCGATCAAAATCACCGAAGAGGCCATCCGCTCGCATCCGGGCGCGGGCATCAGTCTTTGATCGTCATGCGTGCTGTGCTCTCTGTTGCCTGCTGGCTGCTGCCGCTCGCCACGCTCCATGCGGAGCCTGCGGCGGCACAGGTCGCACCAAAGCCGCTGTGGCCCGTCGTCTTCGGCACGACGCTGCTCGTGCAATTCACCGTGCCGTTCATGCTTCGCTCCCTTTGGCCGAACATGAAGCGGAAAACAGCCTGGCTCATCGCCATCGGTGCCGCTTTGGTCTTCCTGCTGGTTCTTTCGCCGGTTGCGGTGTCGATTTCGGGCCTTTTGCGAAGTGGACGGGGCATGTGAGGTGCATCATGCTACCCCCATGCGCCCCATCCACGCACTACTGCTGCTTCTCACCGTTTTTTCCAGCCATGCCGCCGAGACTCTGGTCACGGATGTGCCCTCCTTCGACACTGCGGCAAAGGCAGCCAAGCCTGGTGATGTCATTATTTTAAAAAATGGCGAGTGGAAGGATGCGCGGCTTCGCATCAGCAGCAGTGGCAATGAAGACCTGCCGTTGACCATCAAGGCAGAAACGCCCGGCAAGGTCGTGCTGACCGGCGATTCGCGTTTGCAGCTCGGCGGTGCCTGCCTCCTGGTCGATGGCCTTTTCTTCAAAGATCCTACTGGCGACGAGTCTCTCGAGTTTCGCATCGACTCCGATGAGGTGGCCCACGACTGCCGCGTAACCGGATGCGCCGTCGTCAACACGCTGCCGGCGGGCGAGGCCAAAAAATCAAGCCGCTTCATCTCGCTCTACGGCCATGATCACCGCGTGGATCACTGCCGCTTTGAAGGAAAAACCACGGAAGGTCCTTCGATGGTCGTTTGGTTGAGCGAAGAGCAGAAGGCGCCGGCACGCCACCGCATCGATCACAACTACTTCGGCCCTCGTGAGCGTCTCGGGAAGAACGGCGGCGAGACCATCCGCCTCGGCGATAGCAAGACCTCGATGCTCGAAGGCCAGTGCGTGGTCGAACACAACGTCTTCGAGAAGTGCAATGGCGAGGCTGAGTGCATCTCGAACAAGTCCTGCGGCAATCTCTACCGTCGCAACACCTTCCTCGAAGTCTCCGGCACGCTCACCCTGCGCCATGGCAACCGCTGCCGTGTGGAGG
>Ga0075163_10005632_pt1 | contig 16655 bp, 14 predicted proteins | sample JI1023141ADNA_FD_71478 | JGI IMG/M metagenome (GOLD analysis project Ga0075163, IMG submission 71478) | Wastewater effluent complex algal communities from Wisconsin, to seasonally profile nutrient transformation and Carbon sequestration -... | ecosystem: Engineered > WWTP > Effluent > Algae...
ACCAGGATGTTGCGCTGGCGCAGCGCCTCCAGGTCTTCGCCGTGGCCGGGAATGCGCTTGTCGAGCAACTCGTAGTAGGTGTCGCTGGTGGTCAGCAGCGTCATGCCACCCAGCTGCAGTGCGTCCACCGTGTCGTACAGGTTGTCGCTGGCCAGCGCAATGTGCTGGATGCCCTCGCCGTGGTAGCGGTCCAGATACTCCTGGACCTGCCCGGCCTTGTCGTTGCCCTCTTCGTTGATCGGGATGCGGATCTTGCCGCAGGGGCTGGTCATGGCCTTGCTCTTGATGCCGGTCTGCTGGCCTTCAAGGTCGAAGTAGCGCACCTCGCGGAAATTGAAAAGTCGCTCGTAAAAGCCCGCCCACTCGCCCATGCGGCCGCGGTGCACGTTGTGCGTCAGGTGGTCGATCACCGTCATGCCATAGCCAGCGGGGTTCAGCTCGGCACCCGGCAGGGGTTCAAAGTCGACGTCGTAGAAGCCGATGTTGCCGATGTCGCCGTCTTTGGCACCGTTCTTGCCGCGCCAGCGGTCGATGAAATAGATGATCGAGTCGCCGATGCCCTTGATGGCCGGGATGTTCAGCTCGCCCGGCGCGGCTTGCCCCGCGTAGCCCCACGCGCCCAGGGACAACGCGCGCTCGTAGGCTGCCTTGGCGTCCTGCACCCGGAAGGCAATGGCACAGATGCTGGGGCCGTGCAGGCGGGCGAAGCGCTGAGCAAAGGAGTCGGGTTCGGCGTTGAGGATGAAGTTGATGCCGCCCTGGCGGTACAGCGTCACCGCCTTGTGGCGGTGCTTCGCGATGGCCTTGAAGCCCATGCGCTCGAACAGTTCGCCCATCGCCTGGGGATCGGGTGCGGCGTATTCGATGAATTCGAAACCGTCGGTGCCCATCGGGTTGTCCCATGGGGTGGCGGCAGGAGTGGGGGGTGTACTCGAAAGGCTCATGGTTTGTCTCCTGTGGGTGTGTGCAGACTGTAGCGTCGCAAAGCGTCACGTTTTCTGCAAACTGCGGCGCTGTGATGGCGCTTGACGCGCGTAAAGTGCAAAATTCGTCAAATGGAAGCACTTGACAAGCTGGATCGGCAGATCCTTCGCAACCTCCAGTCGGAAGGCCGCGCCACCTACGACGAAATTGCCGCCACGGTCGGGCTTTCGCCCAGTGCGGTGTTGCGCCGCGTCAAGCGGCTGGAAGCAGCGGGCGTCATCGACCGCTACGTCGCCCTGGTCAAACCCGAGGCTGTGGGGCTGGGGCTGACGGCTTACATCAACGTGCAGCTGGAAAAGCGTGCCGAGAGCGCCAAGCGAACCCCGATGGACCTGTTTCGCGCCAGCGTCCAGGCCTGGCCCGAAGTCGTGGAATGCTCGGCGCTGACGGGTGAAATGGATTTCCTGCTGCGCCTGGTGGTGGCGGACATGGCCGCCTATTCCCGCTTCATGATGGACACCCTGCTCAAGCACCCCAGCGTGCAGGATTGCAGGACCAGTTTTGTCATGGAGCGGGTCAAATCGACCACGGCCGTGCCCTTGGGCTGAGCCGCGCTGCGGTGCGGCACTCTGGATCTGCGGCATGAAAACCACAATGCGGCGTGCCAGAACGGGCTTCGCCAGATCGAATCAGTCCTGAAAAGATAGCAAGAAAGCACGATTTCGTGCTGGACGATGGTCGATTTCTTATGAAAAATGGTTTCAGAGGTACCGTCTGTGCGCTGGCCCGCATGGTTTTGGAGTGCATGAACTAGGGAAAACCCTTATATTGACACCATGGTTCAACCCATAGACCTCCTGAAAGCGTCCCTCGAAGCCGGTCGTGAACTGTTTCGTCACCCGAGCGCTCCGGACACCACACCGCATGCAGAGCCGACGCCTGCAGCGCATCACCATGCGCTCTCACTGGTTCCCATCCGCGCGATCGGCCCGTCCGAGCGGGAACGTGTGGCCCGCCACCTGTTGCACCTGGAGCCGCAAGACCGTTACCTGCGCTTCGGTTACGCGGCCACTGACGAGCACATCCGCCGCTATGTCAGCGGGCTCGACTTTGACCGCGATGACATCTTTGGCATCTACAACCGCAAGCTCGAACTGATCGCCATGGCGCATCTGGCCTATGCGGTGGACCCGCGACGCGCCTCCTGCGCCGAGTTCGGTGTGTCGGTGCTGCCGCACGCACGGGGGCGCGGCTATGGCGCGCGGCTGTTCGACCGTGCGATGATGCATGCGCGCAACCAAGGCGTGACGATGATCTTCATCCACGCTCTGACGGAAAACACCACCATGCTGGGCATTGCCCGCAAGGCCGGCGCCACCGTGGTACGCGACGGCAGCGAGAGCGAGGCGCACCTGAGTCTTTCACCCGCCAACCTGGACACCCATGTGAGCGAATTGGTCGAGCAGCAGTTCGCCGAGGCCGACTACCTGGTCAAGTCCCAGAGCAAGCGCCTGCACGACCTGATCGTCCGTCCCAAAGCGGCCGACGAGGGGGCTCGTACGGCGCCGCATTCCGCGCAGGACTGAGCGCACGCCCGACGCGCGTCGGGCGGCTGCTTGGCGAGCACCGGGCGGTGCCGCATGTCCTCGGCACGGTTTCCGCTATCCTTGCGATTCCTAAACCACCGCACGTCCTGCACTTCCCGGCTGTGTCAGATCCTCACCCCGCCCGTCCTGCCGAGCGCGAAGACAAGCGCTCCTTCCTGCAGAAGCTGGCTGAATTCATCCATCCCGGACCGGATTCGCCCGAGGAACTGATCGAGGCGCTGGTCGAGGCGGAGGACAACAAGGTGATCAACGCCGAGAGCCGCGCGATGCTCGAAGGCGTGATCCGCATGGCGGACATGACGGCCGGCGATGTCATGGTGGCTGCGCCGCGCATGGACCTGATCGACATCGCTTCGCCCTACGACGCCTTGCTGCACCTGGTGATCGACACCGCGCACTCGCGTTTCCCCGTGTTCGAGGGCGATCGGGAGAACATCATCGGCATCCTGATGGCCAAGGATCTGCTCAAGCTGCAACGCGCGCCGGAACTCAATATTCGCGCCCTGCTGCGCCCGGCCGTCTTCGTGCCGGAAAGCAAGGGCCTGAACGACCTGTTGCGCGACTTCCGCGGCAACCGCAACCACCTGGCCATCGTGATCGACGAGTTCGGCCGCACCGCGGGCCTGATCACGATCGAAGACGTGCTGGAGCAGATTGTCGGCGAGATCGAGGACGAGTTCGACGTGGCCGAGGACGACGGCGACATCTTCGGCCTGCCCGACCGCAGTTTCCGCGTCAGCGGCGACACCGCGATCGAGCGCATCGAGGAGGCTTTCGGCGTGCGCATCTCCAGCGCCGATGCGGACCAGGATTTCGACACGATCGGCGGGCTGATCGCCCACAAGATGGGTCATGTGCCCAAGCGCGGGGAACACCATGTGCTGGCCGGCCTGAGTTTCACGGTGCAGCACACCCGTGGCGGTGCGGTGCGCTGGTTCAAGGTGTCGCCGGTGGCCGGGTTGCCGGCCACGGCGCGCTGAGGCGTCCGCGCCCTGATGCGCGCGCGCCTGCTGCCCACGGCATCGGTTCTGCTGGCCGGCCTGGCGCAGGCTGCCTCGATCGCCCTCCCTGGCAGTGGCCAGCCCCTCTGGTGGCTGCAGATCCTGAGCCTGTCAGTGCTGGGCTGGCAGCTCAATGGCTGCGCGGGCCACCTGGCTTCCTGGAGCAGCAGCACCTGGAGCGATGCGGAGCGCCGCCCACCCTGGCAGACGGGATGGCGCGGCGCGGCCTGGCTGGGCTGGGTGTTTGCCACCGCCTGGCTCAGTGGCACCTTCTGGTGGCTCTTCATTTCCATGCACACCTATGGCGGGCTGCCGGCCGCGCTGGCCGTCGTGGCGGTGCTGGCCCTGGCCGGGGCCCTTTCGCTGTATTACGCGGCGGCCTGCGCCGTGTTTTTCAAGCTTTTTTCCGGCTTTCCCAGCGTCAGATGGATGTGGGCAGCTATCTGTTTTGCATCGGCCTGGACCCTGGCCGAGTTGGCACGGGGCCGCTGGTTCACCGGTTTTCCCTGGGGCGCGGGCGGTTATGCCCACACCGCCGGACCGCTGGCGAACTATGCCCCGTGGCTGGGCGTCTATGGCGTCGGCGCGGTGGCGGCCTGGGCCGCCTTCATGTTGCCGGGCCTGGTGTTGATCTCCCAGGGACGGCTGCGGCGCGCGGCGGCGCTGGTTGCGGTCGCCCTGATCCTGCCCTTGGGTGCCCGATGGGCGATGCCGTCGTTCACGCACAGCAGTGGCGCGCTGGATGTGGCCTTGCTGCAGGGCAATATCCCCCAGGATGAAAAATTCCAGCCGGGCACCGGCGTCGCCGACGCGCTGCGCTGGTACGGCGGCGCGCTCAGGGACAGTCGTGCCCTGCTGACGGTCGCCCCCGAAACCGCGCTGCCCCTGCTACCGCGTCAGCTGCCGCCGGGTTACTGGGACGCGCTGCAGGAGCGCTACACCCGCAATGACCGCGCCGCGCTGATCGGCATCCCGCTGGGCAACGCCCGCGACGGCTATACCAACGCGGTGGTGGGGCTGAAACCGGGCCAGTCGGAGGTTTACCGCTACGACAAGCACCATCTGGTTCCCTTTGGCGAATTTGTTCCCCCCTTCTTCCAGTGGTTCCTCGACATGATGAACATCCCGCTGGGCGAATTCCGTCGCGGGGCACTGGCGCAGCCCTCGTTCGATTTCAAGGGCCAGCGCCTGGCGCCCAACATCTGCTACGAAGACCTCTTCGGCGAGGAGCTGGGCGCGCGCTTTGCGGACGCCGGGCGAGCGCCGACCCTTCTTGTCAACGTCAGCAACATCGCCTGGTTCGGCGACAGTGTGGCCATCGACCAGCACCTGCAGATCTCGCGCATGCGTGCGCTGGAGTTCGAGCGCCCGATGCTGAGGGCCACCAACACCGGGCCCACGGTCATCATCGACCACCAGGGCGAGGTTACCGCCCGTCTGCCCCGGCTCACCCGCGGCGTGCTGGAAGGCGTGGTGCAAGGACGCAGCGGCAACACGCCTTTTGCCACCTGGGTGGCGCGCCTGGGCCTGTGGCCGTTCTGGGGCCTTGCCGCGCTCGTGCTGACCTTCGCGGCCTGGCAGAACCGGCGCCAGCACGGCTGAGGCGGCAGCGGTCGGGTCCCCAGCGGCCGGCTGACCCTGCGCCCCGTAAAATCAGGGGTTTTCGCAGCCCGCGTGCGAACCTGCCTGCCCGACCGGCCCCGGGGGGCGCCTTCCCTGGATCCTTTTGCCCATGCTCACCTTCCAACAAATCATCCTCAAGCTGCAGTCCTACTGGGACGCCCAGGGCTGCGCGCTGCTGCAGCCTTACGACATGGAAGTTGGCGCCGGGACCAGCCACACCGCCACCTTTTTGCGCGCGCTCGGCCCCGAACCCTGGAAGGCCGCCTATGTGCAGCCCAGCCGCCGGCCCAAGGACGGTCGCTACGGCGAGAACCCCAACCGCCTGCAGCACTACTACCAGTACCAGGTGGTGCTCAAGCCAGCGCCCTCGAACATCCTGGAGCTGTACCTTGGCAGCCTGGAGGCACTGGGTTTTGATCTGAAGAAGAACGACATCCGCTTCGTCGAGGACGACTGGGAGAACCCCACGCTGGGCGCCTGGGGGCTGGGCTGGGAGGTCTGGCTCAACGGCATGGAAGTCACGCAGTTCACCTACTTCCAGCAGGTTGGCGGCATTGACTGCCGGCCGATTACCGGCGAGATCACCTACGGCCTGGAACGCCTGGCCATGTACCTGCAGGGCGTGGACAACGTCTACAACCTTAAGTGGACGGACAGCATGAGCTATGGCGACGTCTACCTGCAGAACGAGAAGGAGCAGTCGGCCTACAACTTCGAGCACTCCGACGCCGACTTCCTGTTCACCGCGTTCGGCGCGCACGAGAAGCAGGCCAAGTACCTGATGGAGCAGCAACTGGCGCTGCCGGCCTACGAACAGGTGCTCAAGGCCGCCCACAGCTTCAACCTGCTGGACGCGCGCGGCGCCATCAGCGTGACGGAGCGCGCCGCCTACATCGGCCGCATCCGGGATCTGGCGCGCAAAGTGGCCCGCAGCTATCTGGACAGCCGGGCTCGCCTCGGATTCCCGATGGCGCCCAAGGCCTGGAGCGACGAGGTGCTGGCCGATCTGGCCAAGGCCGAACAGAAAAAGGCCGCCTGAGCCGGGAGAACCAGAACATGACCACCCAGAACCTGCTTGTCGAACTCTTCGTGGAAGAGCTGCCGCCCAAGGCGTTGAAGAAGCTCGGCGAATCCTTTGCCGGCGTGCTCGCCGATCAACTCATGGTCCAGGGCCTGACCTCGGCCGATACCGTCGTCACGCCCTATGCTTCCCCGCGCCGCCTGGCCGCGCACATCAGCCACGTCTGGCTCAAGGCCGAGGACAAGGCCGTGCAACAAAAACTGATGCCCGTGGCCGTGGGCCTGGACGCCGCCGGCCATCCGACCGCGGCCCTGCTGAAGAAGCTGGGTGCGCTCGGCGCCGATGTGACCGACCCGGCGACGCTGGCCGCCTCGCTCAAGCGAGCCCCCGACGGCAAGGCCGAAGCATTGTTCTACGACAGCCTGGTCACTGGCGCCACGCTGGACGTCGGGCTGCAGAAGGCCCTCGACGAAGCCATTGCCAAGTTGCCGATCCCCAAGGTCATGAGCTACCAGCTCGAGACCGACTGCGAGTTGCCCGGCTGGAGCAGCGTGAACTTCGTGCGCCCCGCGCACAGCCTGGTGGCGCTGCACGGCACCACCGTGGTGCCGGTCAAGGCGCTGGGCCTGAGCGCGGGCCACACCACGCAAGGCCATCGTTTCGAGGCCGCGGTCTCGCCGGTGGTGATTGCCAACGCTGACGCGTACGCCGACACGCTGGCGCGCGACGGCGCCGTGATCGCCTCCTTCGATGCACGCCGCGCCGAGATCGCACGCCAGCTGGCCGCGGCGGCCGAACAGGTGGGCGGCGGCTGCCGGCCGATCGAGGACGACGCCTTGCTCGACGAGGTGACCGCGCTGGTCGAACGCCCGAACGTGCTCGTCTGCACCTTCGAGGCGCAGTTCCTCGACGTGCCGCAGGAGTGCCTGATCCTGACCATGAAGGCCAACCAGAAATACTTCCCGCTGCTGGATGCGGCCGGAAAGCTCACCAACCAGTTCCTGGTGGTCAGCAACATCAGCCCGGCGGACGCCAGCGCCGTGACCGGCGGTAACGAGCGCGTGGTGCGCCCGCGCCTGGCCGACGCCAAGTTCTTCTTCGATCAGGACCGCAAGAAAACGCTGGAGTCGCGCGTGACGGGGCTGGACAAGGTGGTGTACCACAACAAGCTCGGCACCCAGGGCGAGCGCATGGCGCGCGTGCGCGCCATCGCCCGCGTCATCGGCCAGCAGCTGGGCGGTGAAACCCTGGCGCAGGCGGCCGACACCGCCGCGCGTCTGGCCAAGACCGATCTGCTGACCGACATGGTGGGCGAGTTCCCCGAGCTGCAGGGCATCATGGGCGGCTATTACGCGCGCCATGACGGCCTGTCCGAAGACATCGCCTTCGCCATCGAAGACCACTACAAGCCGCGCTTCGCCGGCGACGAGCTGCCACGCAACGCTGTGGGCGTGGCGGTGGCACTGGCCGACAAGATGGAAACGCTGGTGGGCATGTTCGGCATCGGCAACCTGCCCAGCGGCGACAAGGACCCGTTCGCGCTGCGCCGCCATGCGCTGGGCGTGATCCGCATGCTGACCGAGAAAGACCTGCCGCTGGACTTGGGCGCGCTGGTCGCGGGGGCAGTGCCAGCCTTCGGCGACAGAATTGCCGACGCCTCCCCGGCGCTGACCGACTTCATCTACGATCGTCTGGCCGGCTCGCTGCGCGAGCAGGGTTACAGCGCGCAGGAGGTCGATGCGGTTCTGGCCCTGCGCCCGCAGCGCCTGGGGCAGGTCGGCCGGCTGCTGGCGGCCGTGCGGGCCTTTGCCGCGCTACCGGAAAGTCCGGCGCTGGCCGCGGCCAACAAGCGCATCGGCAACATCCTGAAGAAGGCCGGCGACGTCGACGCCCATGTCAACCCGAAACTGCTGCAGGAGCCCGCCGAACAGCAGCTGTTTGCCGCCATGCAGCGTTTCGTGCCCGAGGCCAATGCGCAGTTCGAAAGCGGCGACTACACCACCTCGCTGCAGACCCTGGCGGTGCTGCATTCCGCGGTCGACGCCTTCTTCGACGACGTCATGGTCAATGCCGAAGAGATGGACCTGCGCCTGAACCGCCAGGGCCTGCTCAAGTGCCTGCACGACGCGATGAACCGCGTGGCCGACCTGTCGCGCCTCGCCTGAAGCCATGGACCGCCCCGCATGGCATGTCGTCGCTGCCTCCCGAGGGGGCTGGCCTGCCTTGGGGCGGCCCGGCGGCAGGCCGCAGGCTATGCTGGAGCGCACCATGAAACTGGTCATCCTTGAGCGCGACGGCACGATCAACCATGACGGCGACCCGTTCATCACGTCGCCGGAGGACTGGACCCCGTTGCCCGGCGCACTCGATGCCATTGCGCGACTGAATCACGCGGGCTTTCATGTCGCGGTCGCCTCCAACCAGCCCGGCCTGGGGCGCGGCCTGATCGACGTGGCCACGCTCAACACCATCCATTCCCGCATGCACAAGATGCTGGCGGCGGTGGGCGCGCGGGTCGATGCCGTCTTCTTCTGCCCCCATACCGCCGACGACAGTTGCACCTGCCGCAAGCCGCTTGCGGGGCTGTTCGAGCAGATCGGCGAGCGCTACGGACTTGACCTGCACGGCGTGGCCGCCTGCGGTGACAACCTGGAGCATCTGCTGGCCGCACAGGCCGCGGGCTGCGAACCGCACCTGGTGCTCACCGGCAAGGCTGCGGTACTGGCCGGCCATCCCTTGCCAGACGGGTTCCCAAGGGGCACGCAGGTCCATGCCGACCTGGGCGCGTTTGCCAGCCACCTGATCGCACGCCAGGGGCGTTGAGGCGTGCAGGACCGGTCGCGCCCGCAGTCTTTCCGGACGCCGCTTGCGCGCCGGCTGCTGCGACGGCTGGTACATCATGGGGGCCGTGCGTGATGCGCCCTTTGCTTCAGTTCACGCTGGATCTGTTTGGCGCAGCGCCAGCGGTGGCGCAGCGCCCCAGCCCCGGCCGAACGCCGGGTGTGGGGCCGGATTCTGCAGAAAATACGGCACGTCCCAGCGTCGAATGGTCGTTGAACGCTATTGATACTGCAGCGTCTGGCGCGGTGCCGGGCGCGTCCCTGGAGCACCTGCTGGCGCCGCAGCGCTTTGTCCATCCGCGCGCCAACCGGGCCATCGCCCTGGGCAGCACCCATGTCAGCTACGAGTTCCGCCGCGGCAAGCGGCGCACCATCGGTTTTTCGATCGGGCCCGATGGTCTGGCTGTGCGCGCGCCGGCCTGGGTGCCGTTGCACGAAGTGGATGCTGCGTTGCTGGAGAAGGCCGGCTGGATCGTGCGCAAGCTCGGCGAGGCGCGTGAACGCCTGGGGCGCGTCGAGTCCGCGCGCATCGAGTGGCGCGACGGCGCGGCGATTCCCTACCTTGGTGAGCCCGTGCGGCTGGTGCTGGATCCGCGCCACGGCTTCAAGGCGGCCGGTGCGCAGCTTCACGCGGATGAGGCGGGCCGGGTGTTGCTTGTCGCCTTGCCGCATGGTGCCACGGCACCGCAGATCCGCGACGCGGTGCAGGCCTGGCTGATGCGTCAGGCTCACCGCTGTTTCATCGAGCGACTCGACCACTTCGCACCGCAGCTCGGGGTGCGCTGGAAGAAGTTGAGCCTGTCCAACGCTGGCACCCGCTGGGGCAGCGCCAGCGCGGATGGTTCGATCCGCCTGAACTGGCGGCTGGTGCATTTCCGTCCGGCGGTGATCGACTATGTGGTGGCCCACGAACTGAGCCATCTGCGCGTGATGGACCACAGCCCGCGCTTCTGGGACACGGTGGAGTCGGTCCTGCCCGACTATGGCGCGTTGCGCGTCGAACTCAAGCGCCAGCCGGTTCCGAACTGGTAGCGCGTCAACCGATGCCCGTTGGCACCGCATTGGCAAGCGGCGCAACCGTCCGGCGGGAGAGGCGGTGATGGCAGGAGATTCGTCGAGGTTGAGGTCGGTTTCAGGGCCCGCAGATTTTCGTCCATAATTGACGTTTACGTAAACGTCAACCATGCGCGGCCGATCCAGGCAGTGCAGGTTGGCGCGGCAGGCACCTTGTTGACCCCTTCTCCGGAACGCTGGCATGGCCACCACTTACAGCATCAGTGATCTCGCGCGGGAATTTGACCTGACGACGCGGGCGATCCGTTTCTATGAGGACATGGGCCTGCTGCAGCCCGGACGCTCCGGTCCCGGCGGGCGCAGCCGGGTGTACACCCCGCGTGACCGCACGCGCCTGAAGCTGACCTTGCGCGCCAAACGGCTCGGTCTGTCCCTGTCGGAGGCCAAGGAGCTGATCGACATGTACGACAGCCCGCGCGACACCGGCCCGCAGCTGCGCAAGTTCCTGGTCGTGCTGGCGGCGCACCGCCAGCAGCTCGAGGAGCAACTGGCCGAGGTGCAGGCCAATCTCGACGAGGTGAAGGTGCACGAAAAAGAGGCCCGCGCGCTGCTGGCGCGGACCGACAAGGCCGCATTGCCCGCTGGCGCCGCCGGCAAGCTGGCCGGGGTTGCGCCATGACCGCCATCTTCGAGCGCGTGCAGAAAAGTTTCGAGCGCCAGGGCATGATGCAGCACCTCGATGCGCGCCTGGTCAAGGTCGAGCACGGGTTGGTCGAGCTGGTGCTGCCCTATTCGGACAAGGTCACGCAGCAGCAGGACGGCTTTCATGGCGGCGCCATGGGGGCCGTGGCCGACATCGCAGGCGGCTACGCCGCCCTGACCGTCACACCCGAGGGATCGGAAGTGGTGACGGTGGAATACAAGATCAACTTCCTGGGAAGCTTCAAGGGCGGCGAATTGCGCGCCACCGGCCGCGTGGTCAAGGGTGGCAAACGCATCATCGTGACCACCGCCGAGGTGGTGCATGTGGACGACGAGGGCAAGACCTCGCCCTGCGCCGTGATGCAGCAGACCCTGGTTCCGGTGCCCAAGAATTATTGAAACCCTGCGGGACAGCGCCATCCGCGCGCGGGCGCATGGCGCTGTCCCCATCCAGCCGACTATTTTGAAAAGGAGACCCTCATGACCAACCTGCCCGGACTCAACTTCCAGCTTGGCGAAGACATCGACGCGCTGCGCGATGCGGTGCGCGAATTCGCCCAGGCGGAGATCGCCCCGCGCGCCTTCGAAATCGACCGCGACGACCAGTTCCCGATGGACTGCTGGCGCAAGATGGGCGAGCTCGGCGTGCTGGGCATCACCGTGCCCGAGCAGTATGGCGGCGCCAACATGGGCTACCTCGCCCACATGGTGGCCATGGAAGAGATCAGCCGCGCCAGCGCCTCGGTGGGCCTGTCCTACGGCGCGCACTCCAACCTGTGCGTGAACCAGATCAACCGCAACGGCACCGAGGCGCAGAAGCAGAAGTACCTGCCCAAACTGATCAGCGGCGAACATGTCGGCGCGCTGGCCATGAGCGAGCCCGGCGCGGGCAGCGACGTCATCAGCATGAAGCTGAAAGCCGAGGACAAGGGCGGCTACTACCTGCTCAACGGCAACAAGATGTGGATCACCAACGGCCCCGACGCCGACACCCTGGTGGTCTATGCCAAGAGCGAACCCGAGCTCGGCGCGCGTGGCGTCACGGCATTCCTGATCGAGAAGGGCATGGAGGGCTTTTCCATCGCGCAAAAGCTCGACAAGCTCGGCATGCGCGGCAGCCACACCGGCGAGCTGGTGTTCCAGAACGTCGAGGTGCCGGCCGAGAACATCCTGGGCGGCCTCAACAGCGGCGCCAAGGTGCTGATGAGCGGCCTGGACTACGAGCGCGCGGTGCTGACCGGCGGTCCGCTGGGCATCATGCAGGCGGTGATGGACAACGTGATTCCCTACATCCACGACCGCAAGCAGTTCGGCCAGAGCATCGGCGAATTCCAGCTGATCCAGGGCAAGGTGGCCGACATGTACACCGTTCTTCAGGCCGGGCGCTCGTTTGCCTACACCGTGGCCAAGAATCTCGATCTGCTGGGCACCGAGCATGTGCGCCAGGTGCGCAAGGACTGCGCCAGCGTGATTCTGTGGTGCGCCGAAAAAGCCACCTGGATGGCCGGCGAGGGCGTGCAGATCTATGGCGGCAATGGCTATATCAACGAGTACCCGCTGGGCCGCCTGTGGCGCGATGCCAAGCTGTACGAGATCGGCGCCGGCACCAGCGAGATCCGCCGCATGCTGATCGGCCGCGAGCTGTTCGGCGAGACGATGTAAGACCCGCCCCGACCTTGGGCCTGGCATCCTGTCGACCCCGGCGGGGCCTGCCTTTCGCTACCATGCGCGCATGACCTCCAATATCCAGCTCCTCATCGACAACAACCGCGCCTGGGCCGCCCAGATGGTGCAGCAACGCCCCAACTTCTTCAGCGACCTGGCGCAACAGCAGACACCCAAATACCTCTGGATCGGCTGCTCGGACAGCCGGGTGCCGGCCAACCAGATCACCGGGCTGGAGCCGGGCGAAGTGTTCGTGCACCGCAACGTGGCCAACGTGGTGGTGCCCTCGGACTTGAATGCGCTGTCGGTGATCCAGTTCGCCGTGGATCACCTCAAGGTGGAGCACATCATGGTGGTGGGCCACTACGGCTGCGGCGGTGTGCGTGCGGCCCTGCGTGGCACGCGGGTGGGGCTGGTGGACAACTGGCTGCGCCACGTCAGTGACGTGCGCCTGCGCCACCGCAAACGGCTGGACCACCTGGATCCCCAGGCCCAGGAAGACGCGCTGATCGACGTGAACGTGATCGAGCAGGTCGGGCATGTGGCCACCAGCACGGTCCTGCAGGACGCCTGGGCGCGTGGCCAGAACGTGGCCGTGCATGGCCTGGTCTACGGCCTGTCGGACGGCCTGCTCAAGGACCTTGGGGTGTCAATGGCCCGCGCCGAGTCCGTGGTCGAAACGTTCCGCAACGCGCTCAAGCGCTATCCCCGGGCGGCCGCCATCCGCCCCTGACCACGCCCGGCCGTCCATGCTGCTGCAGAAACTCGATTCGCCGCTGGCCGGGGACATCGCCCGGGCCATGATCGACGGGTTCAACCGACATTACCAGCTGTTTCGCACCGAATCGGCGCGCGCCCGCCACCGCTTCGAGACATCGGACTGGCACGGCCAGCAGCGCGGCCAGCGCGAGCGCATCGAGTTCTACGACCTGCGCGTGCGCGAATGCTCGCGGCGGCTCGAGCGTGAGTTCAAGGCCGCCGAGCAGCCGATGGAGGTGTGGCAACAGGTCAAGCTGCTGTACATCGGCATGCTGGTCGACCATCGCCAGCCCGAGCTGGCCGAGACCTTCTTCAACTCGGTGACGACCAAGATCCTGCACCGCAGCTATTTCCAGAACGACTTCATCTTCGTGCGCCCGGCCATCAGCACCGAGTACATCGAGCCCGAGGACCCGGCCCGCGGCGCCACCTACCGCGCCTACTACCCGCGCCGCGACACCATCCTCGACGAGATCCGGCGCATGGTGCGTGACTTCGGCCTGCGTGTCGATTTCGAGGATTTCGAGCGCGACACCCTGTCCGTGCACGAGGCGCTGATGGGCCTGTTCGACCACGGGCACCTGCGCGCCAACTTCCAGATCCAGGTGCTGTCCAGCCTGTTCTATCGCAACAAGGGTGCGTATGTGGTGGGCAAGGTCATCAACGGCTTCCAGGAGCTGCCGTTCGCATTGCCGATCCTGCATGCGCCCTCGGGCAAGCTGGTGATCGATGCGCTGCTCAATGGCGAGGACGAGCTGCTGATCCTGTTCAGCTTCGCGCGCGCCTACTTCATGGTCGACATGGAGATTCCGTCGGCCTACGTGCAGTTCTTGCGCAGCCTGATGCCGCGCAAGCCGCGCGCCGAGTTCTACAACGCGCTGGGTCTGGCCAAGCAGGGCAAGACGCTGTTCTACCGCGACTTCCTCTCGCACCTGCGCCACAGCACCGACCGCTTCCGCATCGCGCCCGGCATCAAGGGCATGGTCATGCTGGTGTTCGACCTGCCGAGCTTCCCCTTCGTGTTCAAGGTCATCAAGGACTTCTATCCGTCGCAAAAGGACACCTCGCGCGAGCAGATCCGTGGCAAATACCTGCTCGTGAAGCAGCACGACCGCGTGGGCCGCATGGCCGACACGCTGGAGTTTTCCGAGGTGGCTTTCCCGTTCGACCGCTTCGAGCCCGAGCTGGTCGCCGAGCTTCAGAAATTTGCGCCGAGCCAGCTGGAGATCTCCGACCGCGACGGCGACGGCCAGACCGAGCTGATCCTCAAGCACCTCTACATCGAGCGGCGCATGATCCCGCTCAACATCTACCTGCAGGAATGCTTCGACGTGCTGCGCCCTGGCAGCGGCGCCGTCGACGGCGCGCTGCGCCGCGCGCAGGAGCAGATCGAGCATGCTGTCATCGAATACGGCAATGCCATCAAGGACCTGGTGGCCGCCAACATCTTCCCTGGCGACATGCTGTGGAAGAACTTCGGCATCACGCGCCACGGCAAGGTCGTGTTCTACGACTACGACGAGATCGAGTACGTCACCGACTGCAACTTCCGCCGCGTGCCCGCGCCACGCAACGAAGAGGACGAGATGAGCGGCGAGATCTGGTACAGCGTCGGCCCCAAGGATGTGTTCCCCGAGACCTTCGGGCCCTTCCTGCTGGGCAATCCGCGCGTGCGCGAGGTGTTCATGCAGCACCATGCCGACCTGCTGGACGTGGCCTTCTGGCAAAGCCACCAGGCGCGCATCCGCGAGGGGCATGTGCATGATGTGTTTCCCTACGAACCCAGCAGGCGCTTCCGGCGGCATGAACGGGCCGCGGGCGGCCTGGAATCGACCGGAATCGAAAGGAGACGGGCATGACCCTGGCGAGTGAAACAGCCGGCCCCGTGCCGCTGCGCGGCGGCTGTCGGTGCGGCGCCGTGCGCTGGCAGGCGCGCGGGCCTTTTCTGCTGCATTACAAATGCCATTGCCTCGATTGCCAGCGCACCTCGGGTGGCGGGGCGGTGGCGCTGTCGTGGCTGCGAACGGAAGGCTTCGCGTACACCGCCACGGAGCCGGCCGCGCACACCACGGCCAGCGCCAGCGGCCGGCCCATGACGCGGCGCTTCTGCCCGCAGTGCGGCGCGCTGGTCGCGCTGGACATGGCGGTCCCGGGGCTGATGGCGGTCAGCGCCACCGGGTTGGACCAGCCGGACGTGTTTGCGCCCGATTGCGAGATCTGGACCTCCCGCGCCCGGCCATGGGAGCCGCTGTTGCCGGGCGTGACCCATTTTGAAGAGGGCTTTGACAATGCCTGGCTGCGCGATCGGATGCGCCCGCGCCCGTTGGGGGCCTGACACCGGGGCCTCGGAAAGAGCTGTGTTGCATGAAAAAGATAGCAAGAAATGGCCATTCCACGCTGGGATGAAGTCATTTTTATTGTGTTTTTGACTGAAAGGACCCGAAATGAGTGATTCCATCGTGATCGTCAGCGCTGCCCGCACCCCCATGGGCAGTTTCCAGAGCGACTTTGCCTCGCTGGCCGCCCATGACCTGGGCGGCGTGGCCATCAAAGCCGCGGTCCAGCGCGCCGGTATCCAGCCCGCTCAGGTGGACGAAGTGATCTTCGGCAACTGCCTGATGGCCGGCCAGGGCCAGGCCCCGGCGCGCCAGGCCGGTTTCAAGGGCGGCCTGCCCAAGAGCGCCGGCGCCGTCACCTTGAGCAAGATGTGCGGCTCGGGCATGCGCGCGGCCATGTTCGCGCACGACATGCTGCTGTCGGGCAGCGCGGAGGTGGTGGTGGCCGGCGGCATGGAAAGCATGACCAACGCGCCCTACCTGCTGCCCAAGGCCCGCGGCGGCTACCGCATCGGCCACGACCGCATCTTCGACCACATGATGCTCGACGGTCTGGAAGACGCCTACGAACCGGGCCGTTCCATGGGCACCTTCGGCGAAGACTGCGCTGCCAAGTACAGCTTCACCCGCGCCGAGCAGGACGCCTTCGCCACCGCCAGCGTGCAGCGCGCCAAGGCCGCCACCGAGACCGGCGCCTTCGCGGCCGAGATCGCCCCTGTCACGGTCAAGGGCCGCGCGGGCGAGGTCGTGATCTCGATTGACGAAGGCCCCGGCAAGGTCAAGCTGGACAAGATCCCCACGCTCAAACCCGCGTTCAAGAAAGACGGCACCATCACCGCCGCCTCCAGCAGCTCGATCAACGACGGCGCCGCCGCCCTGGTGATGATGACCGCCGCCACCGCCGCCAAACTGGGCTGCAAGCCGCTGGCGCGCATCGTCAGCCATGCCGTGCACGCGCAGGAGCCTGAGTGGTTTGCCACCGCTCCCGTGGGCGCCACGCAGAAGGCGCTGGCCAAAGCCGGCTGGAGCGTGGCCGACGTGGACCTGTGGGAGGTCAACGAGGCCTTCGCCGTCGTGCCGATGGCGCTGATGAAGGAGCTGAATCTCTCGCACGAGATCGTCAACGTCAACGGCGGCGCCTGCGCGCTCGGTCACCCGATCGG
>Ga0075163_10005633_pt1 | contig 16653 bp, 19 predicted proteins | sample JI1023141ADNA_FD_71478 | JGI IMG/M metagenome (GOLD analysis project Ga0075163, IMG submission 71478) | Wastewater effluent complex algal communities from Wisconsin, to seasonally profile nutrient transformation and Carbon sequestration -... | ecosystem: Engineered > WWTP > Effluent > Algae...
CTGCAATATCCTCATCTTTATTAGGATCAAAACCATTTTCTGGTATTTTTAGTTCAGATCTAAGGTTCCTTACTAGGTCTTTAAATTCTTTTCTTAAAAAAAGATATTGAAAAATAAACAAGGCTCTTTTGCCTAAAGGTCCTTGTTTCTGTAGTTTTTCAAAAATAACTTCATCTTTTTTTGAATAAAGTATTGGGTCCATTCCTATACTTTACTTTAGTTTACAATTTATTTCAATGCTTATACACATTCTCTAGCTAAGGTTAAGGTGTACGGTCATTTTGTAAAAAGCAATCTAAGTACTATACTCAAAATATGCAATTCAAGAGCTTACATGTAAAAGAAATAGCTACCTTAATTTTTACACCTGTTTTATTTCTAAATACTTTTTTAGTAGATTTTATTTTACAAAACATAAAAGAGTTTAGTTTTGTTTACCTAGACAGATATACCTTTATTCTACTTGGTGTTTTAATTGTTATCTATGTAATGATTATAAACAAAGTTGTAACGAAAGCATTTAGTGGCTTAAAAACTGTATTTAAAAACCTAATAGTGTTTTTCCTTTCTTTTCTAAGCTTGTATTATATGAGTACCTTTATACACCCTATAGGTGAAGGAATTCTTTTCCTGAATATGTTTGCTATTAGCTTAGGTATTAATATTTTTTTGACCTTAATCATTTCTTTGATTATTAAAAGAGTGATCTTTACTAGAAATAGAAAACTTAGTTCAGCTGTAAACTAAAATTCTGTAGAATACCGCTAAACTGAAGCTCACTCTTAATACTGGTCCAGTTTAGAGTTCTAAACGTATCCAACAGAGGGAGCATTTGACTTTGTATAAATTTTATGCTATTATTTTTCCAGCAGTAGTCCTTTGAAATGTGTGGTTATTTATGTTGATTTTGTTGGGTTTTCTCTGCTCCTTATGGGATTAGAGAGAACTTAATAATCTCAAACAATTAAATAAAAAGTTATGGCAAAAAAAGATTTTAATAAAAACCATCCTGAAAGATTGGATGATGAGGTTTTTATCACAAACGCTGATGATGAGTTTGATTTTGAAGAAAAAAGATCAAGCTACGATGCTGTTGGCTGGAAAACCAAACGCAGAGGTGATGTATCCTACGACATCAATGGTAAACCATTAGGACAAAGATGGCGTGGGTCATTCCCTGTTTTTGCGAAGATTGCTGAAATTGAAAAATCTGAAAACGGGAAAGAAATTCTAGAAAGACTTCTTCCTTAAGCAAACAATCCCGCCAGTACGGAAACCCGTTTACTGAGCGGGTTTTCTTTTTATGAATTCTGAAGTATAGCTTTTCGAACATCCTCCCACGTTCGAAGCAAAGATACTATTAAAACAAGACATTACGTTAATAATTGCATTTTCGCTACATATCCAATCATGTGTAAACCAAAGGGAAATCCTTCCCTTGGAGCTTCTATAACATCTTGTTGTAAAATATAATGATTTTATTGCTAAAACAGCGTATTTGTTTATAATAAACGAATGAACGTATTTTTGAAGAAAATAATGTTAATCATTTTTCTGTGTCTAGCTGGAGCACGCGGAGTATCTGCCGATGTTGTGTTTCAGGATGATTTTACGAGAGCTGATTCAACCGATCTAGGTAATAGCTGGGTGGAACAAAATGCAAGTGTTGGCTCAATATCATCAAACAAAATGCTGATTTCATCAACAAGCGCCTCTGCTATCAACGTCAACAGAATTTCCCGACCTATGATTGAACGATATCAAGATCAAACGGTATCTGCAGAGTTTTCATATGGAACAGCTTCTCGTATCTCCGGAATGTTTTTTCGAACACAATCTGTTTCAGGTAATCTAACTGGTTACGCCACTTCTTTTAACTGGAATACAAGCACACTTGGAGTAAGTAGGTTAAGTAACGGAACAAGTACCGCAATCTCAGGAGGATCGCTCACACTTTCACAAGCCATCAACCAAGCTCACACTTACAGACTCACTGCAAGCGCTATCGGCATCAGTCCCACAACAATAACTATCACGCTTCACAATGTCACCACAGACACACAGGCCGGAACAATTACCGTTACAGACAGCTTTGCAGGGTTACAAACAACAGGAACCGTAGGTTTGTACAACAACGACAACGCTGCGACTGTTAATATTGATAATTTTATATATTCAGCAGCAGACTACACAGCGCCGGTAGTCACTACATACACAACTGTCCCCGTATCAAACAGCGAAATATCGTTTAGTCCATACAACTGGTACGACGCAACTACGTATCGACAAGCAAACTCAGGGGGCGCATACTTCAAAGTAGCGTTTACAGGAACAACATTGGGATTAGCTATAGACGACTCTCAGATTGGATCAACAACTACTACCGATTACCAAATGCGAGCATATATAGATGGATCATCAATACCAATTGAGAAAACTTTTGCTGATGTAGATGCGCAAGATATAGTTCTTTTTACCGATTCATTAAGCGCTGGTAATCACTACGCTATTGTATATATGCAACCGCCCGCGGCGAGTGTCAACCGTTGGGCAGGAAATCCTGTGACTGCAATTATGGTTGAAGGGGTCGCCCTACAGGAGGACGAAGGTGTCATATCACTCACCGGAACACCGCTCGAAGATGCAAGTATTCGTACTATTTTTTATGGAGATTCAATCACAGAAGGTGCGAATAGTACTTATTACGAAAATGGCTACGCACCAAAACTAGGAAGACTTTTGGAAATTGAATACGGTCAAGCTGGGTACAATGGACTCCGATGGACAACAGATCATTCCACAACGTTTGTCACCGCCCTGTACTCGGGTGATGTCACTATTGATAGCTGGGCAAACCATTCAACATCAAAGAGCAGACTGACTGGAGGTGTGTATACCGATGGAACACCGGATGGAATTTTTAATGCGTTGGGTGTGAACGATGCTCGTAATAGTCTTGATGCTCCAACAATGAGAAGTCGTGTTGCCGGTTGGATTGATGCTGTTCGAGATGCATCAAGCGCTAGTACTGATATTTATATGATTGTTCCTTTTAACTTCGGTAATACGTACGCTACATACAAAACAGCATATCTTGGTGGCGTTTCTGACTACAGAGCAGCAAACCCCTCAGATTATAATGTGCATATTATTGATTTAGGAGTAACCGCGTGGAATATTGTCGACACAAACTCTTCAGATGATTTACATCCCGATGATACTGGTGCTGGGTTACTTGCTAATTTAATTTACGACACACTCGAACCTCTCCCTGTTGCATCATTTACCGCATCTGCTACAAGTACTCCGGGAGAAGTATCGTTAGAATGGACAGCTCCTGCGGCTGATGCAAACTCTATCAACCATGTTATTGGTGGATATTCAGTAGAATATAAATTAGTTGCCGATAGTGTGTGGCTTGATGGTGGAACATTCAATCAAACAGACACAGACACCGTGCTCACAGGATTGGGAAATGGCGATTACGACTTTAAAGTCACAACACTTGATACTGGGTTAGTTTCTTCAGCCGATGCATTTGCACTCGACCAAGCGACTCCCCTTCCTGGACAAGTCACCGTATCGTTCAACACCAATGGCGGTTCTTCTGTATCACCGATAACTGATGATGAAAATACGTCTGTAACACTTCCAAGTGCACCAACGAGAAGTGGATATACGTTCACTGAATGGAATACTGCTTCGAATGGTTCGGGAACTGCATATGATCCGGGTGATTCATACGCACTCGGGACCAGTAATAGTACCTTGTATGCAATCTGGGAAGCGATTCCCACTCCTCAAGTCACCGTCTCTTTTAACACCAACGGTGGGTCTGCGGTATCTTCAATAACCGACGATGAAAACACGTCCGTAACACTCCCAAGTGCTCCAACAAAAAATAGTTACACGTTTGTTGAGTGGGATACTGCGATCGATGGATCGGGAACGTCATATGATCCGGGTGATTCGTACGCGCTTGGCACTGTTGATACGACACTCTATGCAATTTGGGCAGCAATTGCTATTGATAATCCTGAATCAACACCCTCTTCTTCAAGACGTAATTTAAAACGTTCAATTATTCGAACCGCAGAAGGGTACGCATCACGTGGTGAGGACGAACAATTAACCAGTTATGTTGAGCGCTACGAAGACAAATTCATTACATACTACAACAATGGAACTCCCCTTCATCCAGATATCGTCGCACTACTTAATTTACCGACAACAAAAGGAGAAACAACAACTCACGCGCCGACAATTACGCGGAATTTATCACTTACTATAAAAGGCGATGACGTAAAAAAACTCCAAGAATTTTTGATTACTGCAAATAGAGGTTCTTTTGCAAAAGAACTCGCACGCGTTGGTGCAAGTGGGTATTTCGGAATATACACAAAAAATGCACTTGCTGAATACCAAAAAGCGGTGGGCATACAGCCGCCAACTGGTTATTTCGGACCGATCACTCGTCGATATCTCGAAGCACTTACGCTCAAATAGCGCAAAGCCTTACTCAGGATTTGCGTTGAGAAGTCTTACTAAGAATATACTTTTGCGAACCACTCATTGGTTTATCTTTTCAGTGCACGCACCCCGCCCAGCAGCACGGTCGTCGCTTCCCTTCTTTCAATTGTTCAATAACTCGTGTTACGTGTTCTTTCCTTTTTTCCTAATATGCGTATGGGTGCATAAAAGACACACCATCACGTTGATAGTGCGGTGAGCAGAAAAACTATCCCATGACTATTGTGTAGCATTACGATATACTATAATTATGTCACAAGAAACCATGCCATCGCTTGAAGCAGCAACAACTGCTATGGAGCAAACAATCGAAAAAACAACCGCCGCACAAGAAACAATCGTAGCAGAACAACCGCCACACGATACGACGCAACAATTTGTTGATGACTACGAAAAACTGAAAAAAAATACACAGGAACAAAAAAGAATCAAGCGTGAGTTGCTTGCTCTTTACAAAGACACCCAACCAACCCAAGAATCAGATACACCGAAACAAAACACAACACCTGAAGTCAGCAATGAACGTAAAGAACAGATGGAAGACGTAGTCGAACAAATGCAAGAAATATACACAACATATGCAGAAAAATACCTACCAGAAGGAAGCTCGCTTAAAAAAGACATTCTTGCCTATTATGAAGACAAAGAACGACTTTACATAGAACTTTCAAACGTCTATACGGGTGTTTCATACGAAAAAATAAAAGAAGAAATTCAAGAGATGAAAGAAGCATATGAAAACGATAAAAATACGTTTCTTGTATTTGTATCTACGCGCGATTATAGTCTTGGTAATGAAGAAATCGCGTTTATCTAATTAAAAAATACAAGCATAGTATCGCGCACGGATTTAAAAACTGTCTAAACAACTTGATCGGTGCCTGTTATTCACAACTCCACAGGACATTACCGATGCACGCACCCCGCCCAGCAGCACGGTCGTCGCTTCCCTGCCAATAAATTTTCCGTCATGATGCGTATACGACGATCTCGAGTCTCTTGTTGTTTCGCGGATATAACCCAACAAATCCATTCATTTCGTGCAAGCGGAGTTATATCTTCCCATGCATCAATCGCAACCGTATGAGCAATCAACGCTTTTCGGAGGTCGGCAGGTACTGTATGCACAACACCACCAGATATGTTGTGCTGATTCGATCGAGCAGTTTCTTTGCGTGGCATATAGGTGACGTTATTTATCCCAATCGATAGGTAATCCATCCATGTTTTTTGACCGTTCTTCAAGATACTTTTGTATAGCAGTATCTTCTTGATCATAGACTTCTACTGTGTGTAAAACATTCACGTCCGTGGTTCGCATTGTTTCTGCATCTCCTAAAAAGTGCACTCGTATTTCAGCGTCACTTATTTTTTGCAAAACTGGAAACGCACCGTAGTAATGATCGGTCACAGCATCCCAGTTTTCTACAGAAAAAGGAAACCAGTGTTGTTGGCTGAGTATTTTTTTAATAAGTGGAACAGCAACACTCTTTCGAATACCTCCGGCAGGAAGAGCCGCAATTTCAGTAACATTCAAATGGGAATGATGTAGCGCCTTGATGATACTCTCTTCTTCTGATGAATGATGGCTTTCGTGTAGCATATGTGTATAAATATACCATACACGATTACCCAAATCCCAGCATAGCCGCACGGATACCACATAGCAATACTTCGTGATACACTACACACATGGATTCACTTATGAAAGCTGACATTTTCTTTGTCATTGCATCAATCGCAACGGTTCTCGTCGCGCTCTTTTTTTGTGTGCTCATGTTCTACGTCATTCGCGCCGCAAAACATTTATCAAAAATTACTGAAACACTCAAAACGAATATCGATGCGTCCGAAGAGTACGTTGCAGAACTTGCAGACCGTTTAGAAGACAACGCACTCTTTCGATTTTTCTTTCCACCAAAACGAACACGTCGCACCACAAAATCAAAATAATAAAAACCACCAGTCATTGGTGGTTTTTATATACAACAACGTTACTTAGTTGTTTGTATGAAATGATGCTGGCCATGTGACGCTCACATTTCCTGATTGATCTGTTGTGTAGATCAAGTAGTAGTAGACAGTATCAGATTGCAAATTTGAAGTTGTACCGAGTCTGATTAATGCATCACATGCATCGAGATATTTTTGCGACAAGTATAGTGTATACCCATTCTTGACAAACTACTATTCAAATTGTGCTATGACACAGATTACACAGAAGTCCTAATGCGACGTTTGTAGTAAAAATAAATAGACAACACTTTTCTGTTTTGTCTAGACTATTCCTTCTTCCCTCTCTGCGTGCTATGCTTATCCTATGCCAAACGCAAACAGTGCATTTATGAAGCCAATGAAGCTCAGTGCTGAGCTTGAAGCGGTCGTAGGAAAAGGTCCTATGCCTCGCTCAGAAATTACTAAAGCCCTTTGGGTCTATATCAAGAAGCATAATCTTCAAGATCCAAAAGATAAGCGTACTATCCTCGCTGACGAGAAATTGCTCGCAGTGTTCGGTGGTCAAAAAAGTGTTGGTATGATGAAGCTTGCTGGATTCGTATCAAAACACGTTTCATAATAATAAGAAACGACAAACACACACCTCACCTATCGGGGTGTGTTTTTGTTTTACCAAGAATGCGCTATACTATTCGATATGAAAAAAGGACTTATCATCGTACTCATTATTATTGCGCTTGTGATTCTCGTGTCACTTCGTCAACATAAAAAAACCGACGCACCAAACGCAGGCAGCGCATACAACAATCTCAGTTATCAAGTTGAAGGACAAGATGTTATGTTAAACGGCGGTGTTGCAATTACCGACACAGCTGCAGGATCTGAATCAAAAACAACAACTCGCGTATTTGGAAACGAAGTCATGGCCGACATAAACAATGACGGTATGGAAGACGTTGCGTTTATTCTCACGAGTGATGGTGGTGGCACCGGCACATTCTATTACGTCGTCGCTGCACTCAAAACGGCAACTGGCTACACAGGAACAAACGCGGTGTTCATCGGTGACCGCATCGCCCCACAAACAACAGAATTCCACAATGGTTTCATTGTTGTGAATTACGCAGATCGTGGCATTGGAGAACCAATGACTGCACCGGCAACGATTGGTGTATCAAAAACATACACCGTCGACAACGGAGTACTATTGGAAATTATCCAAGATACCGAAACTGAATAAGACAGTACGCTTGAAATGTGCGCAATAAAAAATAAAATACTCTCATTTTAGACCCGTACGGAGCGCGACGGCGCGAGTCCGAGCAATTTTTCAGCAGAAAAATATGCGTGGTCTAAAATGAGAGTATTTTATTTTTTATTGCGCACATTTCACACACCGACACCCAAATGGTTTGATATGCTCATCCCAATATTCTTTTCCGTAGTCATACGCGATTTCTTCTCCAGCTTTAATTGCACGTTTTGCCATAATAAAAATTCGCTTCTTCCAAATGGTAATATCTGCATTCGGTCGACATGAGTGATTGACGTATCGTGCTTTATTTTTTCGTGTCGTGCCGTCAATCGTTATCTTACTATCAACTTCAAACAAGTATTTACTCTTACTCGTATACTGCTCTTCCGACGGAATCGCACGCCCAATGTATTCAATAATACACGCGCCTTTTGGAATTAGTTCACCAGCAAAAAGCCCGAGTCCGGTAGCAGACCGTTTTACATTTAATTTAAAATTTCCCGGTTGGTATTTTTTCTTCGCCATCATATAAAACCTATCCTAGCACTATTACAAGAAAAAACTAAAGCCCGACATATGCCGGGCTTTTTCTAAAATAAATATTCAATGTGTTTTATCCATGAAGAAGGAAATCAACCAGCACTGCAAAACGCTTTGCTTGAGAATCTGTAAAAGTCTTGTGCAGATTTCCGTCTTCGTACATGACATAATCCATGGTTCCATCAACACCGTTATCACCATACACAGTTATGACACCATTAAGTAATTCTGACACAATGAACATATTTCCGCAGGGTCCAGTATATAAACTGTACTCTACATTGTTTTTTCGAGTTGTATCAGTATCCATGACACAGCTTTCAACAAACAACGTGCATACTTTGCCGGTAATAGTGGTATCATTTTCGTACCATGTATCAAATTTTCCAGTACATATTGAACTACGTATTTGTTTAATTGATTGAGCATTCACAGTCGATACGCAAGCGACGAATAGTGCGATAAAAAGAGCAATCTGTTTCATAAGTTATAATTTTAATATATTATAACTTATTTTGTAATAAAAGTCAATATCTCACAGTTCGTTAATAAAAATCTGATATTGTATTATTAGGTGTATGTTCGGCATCACAAAAGAAGAAATCGCTGTTCTCAAGAAACTTTCAACGCCGATAAAGATCCAGGATTTCCTCGATTCCCTTCCGATAAACCACGAAAAGAAAGGTGATACGTATATGTCACCACGAATGGTTTTAAAAGAACAGAAAGCGCATTGTTTTGAAGGCGCGCTCCTTGCGGCGCTTGCATTATGGATGCACGGCGAAGAACCACTGATTCTTGATCTCCAGTGCGACGGTGACATGGATCACGTCGTCGCACTCTACAAAGTAAACGGATATTTCGGTGCGATCAGTAAAACAAACCACGCAACACTTCGTTTCCGCGATCCTGTCTACAAAACACTTCGCGAACTCGCGCTTTCCTATTTTCATGAGTATTTCAACGACGACACCGGCAAGAAAGCACTGCGCAGATACTCCACTCGCCCATTCAATCTAAAAAAACTGGGTACAGAGTGGATTACGTCAGAAAAAAATCTCCATTACATCGCGCAAATGATCGACGACGCCCCGCATACACCGCTCATCACACACGCACAGGCAAAACTCCTACGCAAAGCAGATGCAATGGAACACAAAGCAGCGTCGTTTGTGGAATGGAAAGCAACCAATACACGCACCTAGAGCCAATCGTGGTGTACGGCCATTTCAGGACCGAGGACCGTGCCGCAGCTTCGAGTCCCGAAGGGCGAGAAGCGTGAGGCCGCTTGCGTTCCGCAGGTCTTGAAATGGCCGTACACCACGATTGGCTCACCACTTTACCTTGACTTTCGAAAAAAAATATGATACACTATGTCTACAAAAGTTCTGGTTGGAACCAAGTCGATTCATAATCAATTTTTGTATATTATTCAATTGATCTATCAATCGCATGAAAGGTACAATCAAGAAACTCACTGACAAAGGCTTCGGTTTTATTACCGGAGAAGGAATGGACAAAGATCTCTTTTTCCACTCTAACGCCCTTGTAGGTGTATCATTTGATGAACTCCGCGAAGGTGATGCTGTAACGTTTGAAACAGAAAACTCTCCAAAAGGGATGAACGCTGTAAACGTTCAGCGCGCGTAAGCAAGCTCCAAAAAGCCGCCTTCGGGCGGTTTTTTGTTTGCCTACGTACACCATACTTCTGTGCTACACTACCCTCATGAAGATGAAAGAATTCCATTTGACGATCAAACAAAACGTTGTCCTTGCAACACTTATTCTTATTGCAGTCGGATTCTCTATTGGCGTGAGCGAGCTGCGTCGTGCAATGCTCGTGAGCAACATCAAACAGGCTGAAGCAAAATACCAAAATGCACAAATTGAAAACGATGGACGTATTCAGAAATTAGAAGAACAACTCGCGCTCATTGTGAACGAAAATTCATCACTCAAAGGTGTTCTGGAAAGTGAAAAATCAAAAGCAAACGAATTTCAAAATAAAATTTTTGATCTCAGCGACACAGTCAGCACGCTCGACAAACTCAGTAAAACTGATCCACAACTCTTACAAAAATATTCAAAAGTATATTTTTTGAATGAACACTACGTACCCGTCGAACTCAAACCAATCGCGGAAGAATATCGTTTCGACGAAAAGAAAGATCTAAAAATTCACGCAAGTGTATGGCCACACTTGGAAGACATGCTTCGTGATGCAGAAGATGACGGAATGCAATTAAAAGTTGTCTCAGCGTTTCGTTCATTTGGTGAACAATCCGCACTCAAAGCATCCTACAAAGTAAACTTCGGCGCAGGAACTGCGAATCAATTTTCAGCTGATCAAGGCTATTCAGAACACCAACTCGGCACAACAATGGACATTGCGACTCCAACCACAGGAACAACGCTATCGGGATTCGACAAAACACCTGAGTTCGTCTGGATGACAGAACACGCACATGAATACGGCTTCACGCTTTCATATCCAAAAAACAACTCATACTATGTGTATGAACCGTGGCATTGGCGATTTGTTGGTATCGATCTTGCAACCAAACTCCACGACAAAGAAATGTATTTCTACGATATGGATCAGCGAGAAATAAATAGTTACTTGGCAAAGATTTTCGAGTAACCATTGCAATAAAAAAACCAGAAACAGTGTTTCTGGTTTTTTTATTGCTTTTTTATTTCCCCTTCCATCGATCCAATATGATCGCCCCCGCAACTGCTGCATTGAGTGATTCAGCTTTTCCAAATTTTGGAATCGTTACCTTATTCGTTACGAATTTTGCAACTTCTTTACTAATACCATGAGATTCACTTCCAATGATAAGAATTCCTTCTTTTGGAAATGAGAACGTGTGCGTTGATTCTCCATTCAAAAATCCGCCGATAATCGCAGTTTTTTGTTTTTTGAGATACTCAGTCAAGTCAGTATAGAATGGTGAAACGCGAGTAAACGAACCCATCGTTGCAGAAACAACTTTTGGGTTGTACCAATCAACGCAGTTTGGCGAACATACAATCTGCGAAATACCGTACCAATCAGCAATACGAATGAGCGTCCCAAGATTCCCCGGATCACGCACGTCGTCGAGGACAAGTGTAACGCCACTCTGCTGAACTTCCTGCTGTTGTTTTTGAAACACAACTGCAAGCGCGCCGTCATTTTGCGCTAATGTTCCGAGAGCAACAAGTTCACTCCCTTCCACAATTTGCACACGAACTTTCTTTTGTTCAAGCATCTTATGGTGTGACTTTTCAAATTCTTTCGTCGCGTAGATAAACTCAATACGAAAATCACTCGCCAAAAGTTCTTCAACGTTTTTCGTACCCTCCACCATAAATTTCCCGTTTTCTTCGCGATATTTCTTCTTCTGGAGTGCCTTTATAAGCTTTGCTGCTGGTCCATATGTCATAGTGACCACACTATAGCACATATACGCAAAATGCCCCGCATGGGGGCATTTTGACGCAGAGAGAGGGTCTTATTTACCAGACCATCCAAGTGGTACCAAGTTTGTCGGTACCGGAAGATTGAGACTTGGACACATAATCATATTGATTTTCCACTGTGTCGTAATGTACACATTTCCTGTTGGACTCGTAATACCCCATGGACTGAGCACTGGGAGTAATTCTTTCAACTGGAATGCATTGACTGCAACAATTGTTTTTGTGTCGTAAATACCGTTTACAGTCAATCCCGCATTCATGTATTGATTGAGGAATTGTTGTAATTTCACAATTTCAAGTGGATTATTTCCACCACGATTTTTAAGAATGTATTCATTCAAGTAAATACCGCATTCTGTTGTTGCACCGAGAACTTCACCAGCTGATGTAGAACCACCTCGTGAACCACTTCGTCCATTTCCACCACCATTGTTTGGAGTATCATCAACAACTATTTCTGCGTCACTTTCATCATTATCAGATGAATCGTAACTTTCTGAGTTGTCGGCGTCTCCATCTGTGTGACATCCTGGATCGAGTTCATCAGCAAGAGAATCTTCTTCATCACCGTTATCTACGCCGTCTGAACATTGTGTGTCGTTGTCTGTATCCACTGGAACACAATCTCCTTCAACGCGATGATATCCTTCTGGCATTCCCTCTTGGAAACCTTCGATGTTTTGACAAAAATCAATTGCGTCATCTTCCACACAGTTTCCTGTTTCTTCATCAACGTGATAGCCGAATGGAACTTCTGTTGGATCGCCTGAAAGATTTGGACACACGTCAACTGGGGGTTCTTCACATATTTCAATACTTTCAAATGAAAGCTTGTAGAGAAGACCTGCAGGATTTGATTCTTGCACACCGCCCTCAACCGCGAGGTTGGTGACTGAGATAGAAAGTGTGTTTGATCCTTCAATAAGCATACTTCCATCAATTGCACAGGTGTCGACGTTACTGAAGTTATCAGCGTCAACACTCGCGCAGATTTCAGTACCGTTGAGTGAAACTTCATACGTGTTGTCTGCGGCAATTTCAAGTGTTGCACTTGTTGGTGTACCGACGACTGTGAATGTTTTTTCAAATGTTGTACTTGTTTCTCCTGCTGCATCTGCGAGCGGTTCTTCGTTCCAAATCCATGTTGCGCCATCAATAGCGGCTGTCCATGCACTATGGATAAATGAGAGTGCAACAGAATCACTACCACCTACTGTGGTCGTAGTATCACTCACGATTGTTTCTGTGTGTGCAACTTCTTCACATTGCACTGGTTCATAGGTATTTGTGATTGTACAGTTCGCTGATTCACCTTCAGCAACAGTAATTGTTGCAGACATTGAATTTTGCAATGCTTCAATTTTTAGATCAATGTCAACAATGTGTGCTTCTTTAATTATATTTCCTTCTGTATCTTCTGGAGATGCATCAATTGCATTTTGCAATGCTTCTTTTTTTGCTTGCAAATCACTTACAAGATTCGTACTTGATTCATTACTTTCATCAGCAACACAATCACCTGAAAATGTTGGAGTGAAGTCTGCAGTACTTGATTCGTAGACTGTATATGTACCTGGTTCAAATTCTGTTGCAGCGCCTGACACGACACCAGTTTCACCAACAAAGAGTGGGAAATCTGATGCATCGTATTGTTCGTTTCCAGCTACGACTTTTGTAACAGTAATTGTTGTTGGATCTTCTGTAACAACTTCGTCACATGAGAGACGGACGTCATCGAGGTATCCACCAAAACTAGTATCAGTTCCTGTGTCAGCGAATTCGATTGTTGTTGACGCGTCATCTGCAACAAATGTGCGTGTGTATGTATCCCATACTGTGTTTGCGTATGGTGTGCCGTCAACAGCGAGCGCTGCGCCAAGCACGTTTCCATCTGCTTTGACTTCAATCGTGTTGTCGTTCATATCACGACCTGCACGTGGAGAGTATTTGAAGCTCAGTGTGTATGTTTCGCCTGGTTGTGTTGCAATAGTTTGTGAGATAGTCACTGGATGGTCACCATCAAGTTCTGCAAATTGATCACCAGAACCTGTTGCAGGATCTCCGGCTACGTGATCTTGAATTTCAAGACCAAGACGTCCACCAGTTTGTGGTGCACTCCATGCAACGAGCCATTCGAGCGCTGAAGAAATGTCTTCATTGATATCAGGCACAATACTATATGATCCTGCGCTAACGTCTGGTGTTTCAAAACTACCGTTTGCAATCAGATTTTCTTCTGGATTACATGAGTATGGTCGTTCTGTTGGCACGTTAAATGCTACGCAGTAGTAGTGTTCACCTGCGACTGTATCGATATATTCCCAGTTGTCGTAATTAAGTACGTCACTGCCACAATATATTTCAGCAGATACGTTTTGGTCGGTGTTTTCTCCAGTAAATGGGATGTAGCCGTTTTGAATATTTTCACGGAACCACACGCGTTCGCCGCCAGGAATAGTGTCTTCGGTTGAGCCGAGAAACATATCCCAGTTTTCAGGAAGACCTGTTGTTTGATCACCAGGATTTCCTACGCCATCATGTGACCATGCGAAATTCCATTCTGATTCTTCACAGTTTGGATGTGCTGCAAGGAAATCAGCTGCAGTTGTTGCTGTAATAGTTTGCACACTGTCGCCTGCTCCCCAGTTTGGAAGGTCAGATTCATCGTCACACACAATTTTTGTCGCAAAAACAGTAGCTGTTTGTGGATCAGTATCTTCACAATCCTGAGACACAACAATGAGTTTGTATGTAATTCCTGAAGGATTTACTTGTGGATCGTTTGTTTCTGATGCTGCATTTTCTGCTGAAAATGCAATTTGGTTTGAACCAGACGTAATCGCACTCGTTATATCGATTGTTTGAGTAGAAAGAAAATGAAGTGTCTCTACTGAACCAGATGCGACGACAGTACCGTTGACATCAACACTGTATCCGTCATCAACGGCGAATTCGAGACTTGCACTCATAACAGCGCCTGGAACAGAAAACGTTTTATAGAACGTTTCATTTTCACCAAATTGCGCACTTGCTGGTGTTACTTCCGCTGCATTCCAAATCCAATTAGCTCCAGGGATAGCAACCCAGAGTGGTGATTGATAGGTATTGACAGCGTTCCCTCCACCGATAACGGTGTTGGTTTCATCACTCACGATTGTCGTTGTTGTTTCAACACATGAATCATCAACAGACACAGCACGAGCTGGAATAGCACCGACGCCTGAATACATCGCCACAAGGGCAACAACAGTGAAGGCACTCATTACTTTTCTAAAAACATTCTTCATGTATAAACTCGCATTCCTTATTATTACTAAATGATTACAAAATGTAACTATACATACTGACGACGTACAGCACACACGAATGACTACAGCGCTCTCCAGCGTATAGTCATTTCTTCACACTTTTGACAACCCACTCATAGAATGGTTTGCTTTGGATACACTCTATTCCTTTATAAAGATTTTGTAAAGGGGCGAAAAGGTGCTACAGTGGCTCAGTCGAGGAGCTATTATGAATCTAACGTATACACGTTACTACTATGCAAGACGAAACAACAACAACAGAAGCTGAAGAAGTTATGCCAGTTGAAGGAACTGACATGCCAGCTGAAGAAACAACAACAGACGAAGCTGCTGCATAAGCACTTCATTCAGAAAAACCCCTCAAACGAGGGGTTTTTCTATTGTTCCTAATTGACCCATGATTCGCTTTCACATACAATAGACACATGACCATAGGAATACCCACGGGGCCAACGTCTCCAGAACAAGAAAACAAAGGGTTTGCACAAGCACTGAATAATTTTGGTGAACAATTCGAAAATGGATTTGTTGATCCTGAAAAACTCAAAAAAGAACAGGATGCACGCGCTGCACATCACCGCGCGTTTAAAGAAGGACAACAAGGAAGCATCGAATTCCCTGAAGATCCTCGTACCTAGCCGATGCCACGCACTGTTTTCATTTTTGGTGTATTCGACGGCGTCCACGACGGACACCGTTTTTTCATTACAGAAGCACAAAAACTCGGAGAACCCGTGATTATTTCCGTCACCCGCGATGAAGTATCCTTTGATTTAAAAGGACGAAAGCCAAAACACTCTCTTCAAGAACGCATACACACACTCGAAGAACTCTTTCCTAAAACAACAGTTATCCCCGGCGACGCAACCACTGGAAGTTGGGAGGGTCTTCGAAACCACTACCCAGCCATTATTGCACTTGGATACGATCAAACAGATTTAAAAGATGCGCTTGAAACAGCGCACGAAACCCTCGGATTCCCCTTCCAGCTCGTTACTATCCCCGACCACCGAGGAGACGAGCTCCATTCCCGCTTGCTCAACAAATGATATACTGAGCGCCTATGAAAATCCACCGTTTTATTACACCAATTACTCTTGAAAAAGACGTAACACTCACCGACAAAGAACTCGTTCACCAAATGAACCGTGTGCTTCGTTTTGAAGTGGGCGAAACAATCGCCCTCTGTGACGGAAACGGACAAGAAGCGCACTATACAATTACGACAATCGACAAACACCAAGTCGCCCTCACTCAAACAACTGCGCCATTCTCATGCCCAACACCAGCCGTCGCCGTCACTCTTTTTGCGGCAATGTTAAAGAAAGAAAATTTTGAACTGCTCGTGCAAAAAGCAACAGAAATTGGAGTTGTAGCTATTACACCTGTGATTACAGAACGAACAGTGAAGCAAGGATTGAATATGGAACGCGTATACAAAATCGCCAAAGAAGCGGCTGAACTCTGTGGTCGCGGAACCATTCCAACTATTACAGAACCATTCGCTTTCGCTGATGTACTTGCACAACAATCTGACTTTAACGACGCGTGGATTTTGCACATGAAAGGCGCCGAACGATCAACAGCAATCGTTGCAAC
>Ga0075163_10005634_pt1 | contig 16653 bp, 11 predicted proteins | sample JI1023141ADNA_FD_71478 | JGI IMG/M metagenome (GOLD analysis project Ga0075163, IMG submission 71478) | Wastewater effluent complex algal communities from Wisconsin, to seasonally profile nutrient transformation and Carbon sequestration -... | ecosystem: Engineered > WWTP > Effluent > Algae...
TGACCTACGGGCGCCAGGGGCTGTTTGCCCACGACAACACGCATCACGCGCTGCGCATGGCATACGCGGCGGTGGAGTGCATGGGCGCCGCCGGATTCGACGAGGGGCGGTGGCGCGAGTACCGCCGGGACTTCGAGACGCATGTCGTCGAGGACTGATCGCGTCATGTCCACGACTCCGGCCTCGAGCACCCCGGCACGCGCCGCGACGCCCCGCACCCCGGGGATCCAGTGGCGCCTGTTCCTCACGTGCTGGGTGATCTTCTGCCTGCACTTCGCGACCGACTTCGTGCGCGAGCACTTCCTCGTCACGAGCATCGTCGACGACCGCTCGTTCGACCTGGGGCGGTACTACGAGATGCACCCGGACATCTTCCGGAATCCGCCGGAGGCCCCGCACGGCGGGGTGCACCACGGCGCCAATCCCGGGATGTCGATGATCGGCGCGATTCCGTACGCGCTGTTCAAGCCGTTGGTCGACGTTGTGGTCGAGAAGGAGCTGGCGGGACGAAAGGGGCTGGCCGAGGACGCCGCGGCGTACAAGGACTCCCGCGCCAAGCGCATGGAGTTCTACAAGCGCGCCCGCGAGCTGGGCGTCGATGTTCGCTTCGGCTTGTTAGGCTTCATCACGATGGTCTTCTGCATGGCCCCGCTCTCCGCGCTGAGCGCGGTGATCGTCATGCGGCTCCTGATGGGGATGGGCTTGAGCGAACGCGCCAGCCTCTGGCTGTCGTTCGCCTACGCGTTCTGTACGCCGATCCTGTTCCGCACCGCGTACCTCAACCAGAACATCGGGATCGGGCTGTTCGGGATCATGGGGCTGGCCGTGCTCTGGGATCCGCTGCGCACCGCGTCGCAGCGCTGGTCGTGGCGCATGCGCCTGATGGCGTCGGGTTTCCTGGGAGGCGTCTGCTTCCTCTCGGACTACAGCGGTGCCATCACGTGCGGGCTGATCGGGGTGTATGCCGTGTGGCGGGCGATGGAGGAGCGCGGGTGGGGCGACGTCATTCCCACGGGGCTGTGGTACACGCTCGGCGCGCTCCCCCCGATCGTCATGCTCTGGTTCTACCAGTGGGCATCGTTCGGCAACGCCTTCCTGCCGCCGCAAAACTGGATGCCGCCAGTGGAGTGGATCGAGGTGGGCTACAAGGGCGTGGGAGGGCCGCAGCCGGATCTCTTCTGGATGCTGCTCGCCGACACGCGCTTCGGACTCTTCACCACCTCGCCCTTCCTCCTGCTGGCGTTGGCGTGGCCGTTCTACGCCTGGCGCGGACAGACGCGGCTGCCGCGTCGTGAAGCGCTGCTGTGCGCGGCCATCACGTTGGCGTACGTGGTCTTCTTCAGTGCGGTGCAGTACACGCGGCTGCAGTGGGTGACAGGGATCCGCTATCTCATGCCGGTGATCCCGTTCCTCTTCCTGCTGGCGGTGGATGTCGTGCGCGTCGTGCCGCGCACCGTGGCGGCGGTCGCGCTGGCCGCCGGCTTCCTCGTGGACTGGTCGCTGGCCATGACGCGCAGTCAGGCCGGCGTGCTGCAGGCGATCAACACGGTACTGCACGAGGGGCTCTCGCTCCCGGTCGTGACGACACTCTCGAAGATGACGGCGAGCTACCTTCCGTTCCGATTGACGGCATGGCCGCTGTACGTCGTCGCCGCACTCATGGTCCTGGCCATCTGGACCATTCGGCGTCCCGGGCGCCAGGCGTTCGCGAAGCACCTTTCGGCCGCGTAGCCCACGCGCGGTCCTTGACCGACCACCCGCAGCCCTTCCCGTGCTGACACCGGCGCTCCCCAAGGCATCCGCACTCTCGTCAGGCGAACGCCAGACGATGAATCGGTTCGAGGTGAAGTACCTCGTACCGACGCGGAGCGTGCCGGAGCTCCTGGAGGAGTTTGCCCCGTACACCAAGCCCGACGCGCACTCGCCGGAGTGGGGCTACACGATCAGCTCCGTGTACTGGGACACGCCGGACTTCCAGTTCTTCTGGGAGAAGGTCGAGGGGGTGAAGTACCGCCGGAAGCTGCGCTTTCGCCGGTACGGCACGTCGACGGACGTCTTTGTGGAGATCAAGCAGCGCGAGGACCGGACGCTGCAGAAGCGCCGCCTGCGCTGGCCACTCGAGCAGGTGATCGCGGCCTTCGGCGACGGTGCGAGCCGCGTGAACTGGGCGCTGGTGGAGGGCGACCCGGTGGCGACCGAGGCGGCGCTGATGATCGAGCGACTGCGCCTCGCGCCGCGCATGGCGATTCGCTACCGGCGCCGCGCGCTCTTCGGGCAGTTCGACCCCGAGTTGCGCATCACGTTCGATGGGCGGATCCAGTACCACCCGACCGACTTCTCGCTGTCGCGCCCGTTCGAGGAGGGGCGCTACGTGATCGACCCGCGCGTGACGGTCCTCGAGTTCAAGTACGACCACCGCGCCCCCATCTGGCTCACCAAGGCCATTTGCCGGCGCGGGCTCAAGATCGTCCGCATGTCGAAGTACTGCTCGGCGGTCGACCAGTACTATTACGGCGGCCAGAACACCTAACGCACGCTCAACGCTCGCTCAACGCACACTCAACGGGCCCCCGGGCCCTGCCCTACCCCACACACGGAGAACCCCTTTGGACGAGTTCCTGCGCCAGGGAGCGCCGACCGGCAACACCTTCGGGCTCGTGGAAGTGTTCGTGGCCCTCGGGCTGAGCTTCGTGCTCTGCCTCATGCTCGCGTACTTCTACCGCCAGTCGCACCGCGGCCTCTCCTATTCGGTGTCGCTGGTGCACGCGATGGTGCTGCTCGGCGTCACCGTCTCGGTCATCATGCTGATCATCGGCAGCAACATCGCCCGCGCGTTCACGCTGGTGGGGGCGCTGTCGATCATCCGCTTCCGCAACCCGGTCAAGGACTCCCGCGACGTCGCCTTCATCTTCATGGCGATGGCGATCGGGATGGCGGTGGGGACCGGCTTCTACACCACCGCGGTGGTCTACACCTTCTTTGCCTGTGGCGCGGCCTACGGCATGGCGCGCTTCGGCATCGGGAGCTCGACGCGCAAGGAGCAGCTGCTCAAGGTGCACGTCCCCGCGTCGCTCGACTACGGCAAGGCGTTCAACGAGCTGTTCTACCGCTCGCTGCGCGAGTACTCGCTGCTGAGCGTGGAGACGCTGCGCGACGGGACGCTGGTCGAGCTGATGTACTCGGTGGAGTTCAAGCCGGGCACCTCGGATTCGGCGTTCGTCGATGAGCTGCGCAAGGTGTCGGGCGGTGGCCAGGTCGCGCTCCTCACGGGGCGGGAGAACATCGACGTCTGATGACGCAGGTGGTGGAGTCGGTCGCAACGCCGTCGTGGGTCCTCTTCTTCCGTCGCCACGAGCGACGGCTGGCGGCGCTGTGGCTGGCCTTCACCTTCTGCTGCGTCGCGGGGACGCTCGTGCGCCCGGTGCGCGTGCGCGTCCTCACGACCATGGCCTCGCTGGTGGACCGCTGGGATGGGCGCTGGAACCGGCGCCTCGCCGCGGGGGTCGCGCTGTACCAGCGCGGTGACTACGAAGGGGCGGTCACCTACCTCTCGCGACTGGACCGCATCTTTCCGGCGCGCTCCAACCGTCACGGGCGCGACAAGGAACGCGAGTACCTGCTGCGCCTCCTGGCGCTGAGCTACGAGAAGTCCGGGCGGACCACGCGCGCGATGGCGACGTGGGAGCGGCTCGTCGCCTTCGACTCGCTCAACTACGAGAACCACTTCGGCTACGCCCAGGCGGCCGAACGCTTGCTGAGCGGGTGGGCGCTGGCCGAAGAGGCGCGCAATGGCTACGCCGCGACGCTCGGCACGTATCCCGCGCACCTCCCCGCTGTGCGCGGCTACATCGACTACTACATGGATCGCGGCGAGTTCCAGCCGGTGGTGGCCGCGTGGGAAGCATACCTCGACGCCTTCTTCCCGCAGCGCGTCACCGTCACGTTAGGCGACACCGCGATCAGCGTGCTCGTTCCCACGGACGGGCGTGCGCACGACGTGGAGGTCGCCTTCGCGCGCCCCGTCGACGGCGCCGACTCCCTGCGCATCCGCACCGGCGGCTTCGCCATCGCCCTGGACTCGGCGGCGGTGCTGACCGCGCCGCGCGTCGGCACGCCGGGTGGACGCGCGCGCCACTCACTCGATGTGGGGGCCACGGTGGCCCCGGACATGGCGCGCGACACGACCGCCTGGCTCCCCAATGACACCACGGCAGCGCTCACGCTCCCGGTGGCGTCGATCGAGGGACCGATCACCCGTGTGCAGCTGCGCGTGCGCCTCTTCAAGCCGGCGGACGCGGCGCTGTGGGGGATCGTCGCCAAGAGCTATCGCAACCTGCTGGCGTGGCCCGCGCTCGCCGCCTCGCGTGAACGGACCGCCGTCTTTGCATCTGACGACGCGGCTGATCGCCTGTACGCCTCGCCGCGCTGGCTGCCGCCTGGCCTGCCGCCCGACGCGCCATGAGGCCCCCACGAGGAACCCCATGAGCGCGCCCTCCTCGCCAGACGTCCGGCTCCCCGCGAATGCGGCGGGTGCGCGCACCGCGGGTGCTCGCCCGTCGCTGCTCCGGCGCGCGTGGGAGGGGCTGCGCTTTCGCGACGCCCTGCTCCTCTCGATCCTCCCGCTCACCGGCCTCGTCTTCCTGTATGGCGCGGCGGTGCGGGACTATGCGAACAGCAAGGACTACGACGACTACTTCGCCAACGGTCGCTCCATCCTCTCGCTGTTTGGCGCGCGGGTCGACGGCGTGCGATCGCTCCCACAGAGCCTGCGACTCCGCGACCGCCTCTCGCCCGACGACGCCGCCCCCGGCGTGATTCGCCTCGAGCTTCCCGCCGAGCGGTGGGACTCGATGGAGGTGGACGCCGACGGGAAGTGGGGGGAGTGGCTCGATGCCGACCTCCGCTACGGCAAGTCGCTCATCGGCGCGCGTATCCGCAAGCGCGGCGACAACAGCGTGCATTGGCTCACCGAGAAGCGCAGCATGACGGTGCGCACGCCGCGCGACGACTTTTATAAGCGCTTCCGCCAGTTTGGCCTCTCGGCCAAGGATGTCGTTCCCTCGTACCTGGCCAACCGCCTGTCGCAGGAGTTCGGGCTGCTCGCCCCCTCCACCGACCTGACGGCGCTCTACCTCAACAACCGCTTCTACGGGACGTACCGCTTTGTCGAGGTGGTCGACGAGTCGTTCCTCCGGCCCTTCAACCGGATGCCGGGGAACATCTTCAGTGGCGACGCCGCCGAGCGTGGCTCGTACTACAAGGGGCAGAACCGCAACATCTTCGAGAACGTCATCCCCTGGAAACGCGCGTCGGCCAACGACCGCGTGACCTCAGCCGGGACCGGGCAGCTGCGTCTGCTGCTCGAGGACGTCGCCGGGACGACGTTCGCCGACCACGAACGACTGATGCGTCGCGTGGATCGTGGCGAGTTCGCGCGACTCTTCTCGTACCAGTTCCTCGTCGGTGACCCGTACCACGACGATGCGGTTCACAACCAGCTGATCTACGAGGATCCGTCGACGCAGTTGCTGCACCCCATTCCGTGGGACACGCGCCTGCTCGACCTCTCGGTACCGCAGCACCCGGTGAACCCGTGGTACCAGGCGTTGATGCGCGACCCGTTCGTGCTCGATTCGGTGATGCGCGACGTGGCCGGCCGCGTGCGCGACGACGCGATCCTGTCGCGCGCCGACACGCTCGTGCGGTCGGCGGAGCGGCGCTATGCATCGTACCTCGCGTACGACCGGCTGCGGGGAGAGTTGATCCCGAGTGTGGGGAGCGCCGACGAATCGATGCGCCTCCTGCACAAGAATGCCTCGATCCTGCGCCGCCGGATGCAATCGGACTCGGTGGTGTTCGCGGCGACCGCGTCGGCCGAGGGGATGGTGCTCGACTTCGAGACGCGCGGCTGGGTTGGCGCCGACCTCGTGGCCTTCACCGTGGATGCGGCGCCCACCGGCGCGGTGTCGCTCCGTCTCGACCGCAACCTCAACGGCGCGCTCGACGCGAGCGACCCGGCGGTGGCGGTGACCGTCGCACGCGAGGGAACTGGCGCACGGCTGCAGCTGTCGAGCGCCGTTACGCTCTACCCGGGGTGGGAGCCCGCGGGGAAGGAAGTGCTGCGCGGGCACATGCCCTATCGCCTCTTCCTGTCGGGCGTCACCCCGTCGACCGCGCTCACGCCCGTGCTGGTGAATCGCGCCACGGGAAGCGCGTCGGCGCTGGGCGCCTGGGAATCCGGGGCGCTGGTGCGCGAGGGGACGGCGTGGCATCCCTGGCGCTTCACCGAGCGCCGCCCCACGACACACCGCCTCGCCGGCGACGTGCGCCTGGCGCAGACGCTCGTCATTCCGGCGGGCGACACGCTCGTGATCGAACCGGGGACGACCATCCGGCTGGCGCCTAACCAGTCGCTGGTGTCCCACGGGCGCGTGCTGGCGGTGGGGACCGAGTCACGTCCCATTCGCATCATGCCCGAGCAGGCCGGCGTCCCGTGGGGGACGTTCTCGCTGCAGGGGCATGGTGCCGACAGCAGCCTGCTGCACTGGGTCGAGGTGGCGCAGGGGGGAGGCGCCATCGTCGATCGTGTCGAGTACATCGGGATGTTCAACATCCATCGCGCCGACGGCGTGGTGATCGAGCACTCGACCTTCCGCGACAACCTGCGCAGCGACGACACGTTCCACGCGCTGCACTCTCGCTTCTACCTGCGCCACTCGTCGGTGCTGCGTGCCAATTCCGACGCGATCGACCTCGACATTTCCAGCGGGGAGCTGGTGAACAACGTGATCGAGAACTCCGGCGGCGATGGCATCGACCTGATGTCGTCCACGCCGCGCATCATCGGCAACCGTGTGAGCGGTTCCGGCGACAAGGGGATCTCGATCGGCGAGGCGAGCACGCCGTTTGTCTTCAACAACGACGTCTTCCGTTGCAGCATCGGGATCGAGGTGAAGGACCGCTCGGATCCCATTCTTCTGCACAACCGCGTCGTGAACAACAGGACCGGGCTGCGCGAGCGTCGCAAGAACTGGCGCTACGGCGGGGGTGGGTGGTCGACGGTGGCACAAACGATCTTCAGCGGAAACAAGGTGCCGCGCGTGCGCGACGAGTTCTCGCGCCTCACGCTGGCGAGCGTCGCGGGGCTCGACTCGGCCGGCAGCGCCACCGTCGCGGAGACCGGCGACCTGTCCTGGCTGTACCGGATGGAGGGGGTGCAGCCACCGTCCGGTGCAACGCCGGGGCTCCTCAGTGCGTGGAGCGCGGCGTCGCCGATCCTTCCCATCGACGAGCAGACGTTCACCGACAACTTCGCCGACGTGTCGGGTGGGTGGATCGGCAGCGCTGGGACCTCGCGCGTCGAGAAGCGGCGCGACGCGCTGATCGTGGAGGCCCAACGCGGGGCCGGTTCGGTCGCGCGCCCCGTCCGATGGTCGCTGCCTAACGGCGGGACGCTCGTCCTGGAAGTGGCTGGTCGCGACCTGGGGCGCTCGCGCGTCGTGGTGCGCGGTGCGGGCCGCGATGTGACCGCCCCGATCACCGTGGGGCGCGACCCCGAGACCGCGCGCTTCGTGACGGTGGAACTCCCCGCGGGCTCGTATCGCCAGGTGTCCATCGAGTTGTCGCCCGTCCCGGGGCTCACCAGCGTCGATGAGGCGACCGGACTCACCGTGCCGCGCGGCGGTCGACTCGACCTGCGCGGCTACCGGGTCGTTCCCGCCGGGTCGGGCTCCCTTCCTGCCTCCAGGATCCCATGAGACGCTCGCATCGTTGGCTCGCCGCGCTGCTCTGCTCGGTCACCGCAACGCCGGCCGCAGCGCAGGTCCCGGCGCAGGTCCCGGCAGCCAACCCGATCGAGGGGCGTGCGTCCGTGCCGGCACCCAAGGTCTCGGGCTCGTACTCGTTCGTCGTGCTCGGGCACCTGCGCGGTGACGCCAAGGGGCCGAATGCCAAGATGCCGGAACTCGTGGCGGAGGTGCGCAAGCTTCGCCCCGCCTTCCTCGTCCTCACCGGCGACGCGATCTGGGGCGACATCGACGCCACGCCCATCGATCCCGCGTCGTTGCACCGCCAGTGGGATTACATCGACTCGTCGCTGGCGACCGTTGGTGTCCCGGTGTATCGCGTGCCGGGCAACCACGACATCAGTGATCTGGTCAGCCGTGACGTGTACCGGCAGCGCTATGGTCTGCCGCCGCAGTCCGTGACGGTCGGTGACGCGCGGCTCCTGCTCCTCTCGAGTGCGTGGATCCCGGCCGACGGCGACACCCGTCGCATGCCCTACACGCGCACAACGGACCTGGATGCTACGCACAAGGCGTGGCTCAAGACCGAGCTGGCGAAGCCCGGCTTCGCGCACACCTTCGTCTTCATGCACCACCTGCTCTGGTGGGAGCCGGACAGCAGCGCGTGGTGGCGCGACTTGCACCCGGCGCTTGCGCGCGCCGGTGTCGACGCCGTCTTCTCGGGCGATTACGGCCCGCTCAAGTTCTCGACGATGACGCGGGACAGCGTGCAGTACTTCCAGAGCTCCATCGAGGACAACGTCTCGACGGGAATCCAGCGCATGCGCCTGGCGAGCCGCATCCTGTCCAGCAACTTCGACAACTATCTCGAGGTCCACGTGGACGGCCCCGCGGTGGAGGTCGAGGTGCACACGGTGGCCGAGGTCTCGTCCGGGCAGTTCACGCCGCAGCGATATGCGATCGTGAATGAGCCGCTCCCGCCACCGCCGCTCTGGAATCGCCTGCTGACGCACGTGGGGCGCAAGCGGCTGGCGGCGGCGGCGGCGGGCGTGCTCGTCTTGTTCGGCCTCGGCGTGCTGCTGGGCCGCGCGTCGCGTCGCCCCGCCTGACGCGACCCGTCTCCCCCGCCCGCGATCGGGCGCCGAGAGAGGATGTCGGGCTCGCCGCAGGACGAAGTCCTGCGCACCGCGCGCGAAGCCCTGCGCACCGCGCGCGAAGTCCTGCGCACCGCGCACGAAGTCCTGCGCACCGCGCACGAAGCCCCGTGCACGACGGCCGACGCGCGCTGCGCGACTACCTGACCACAGCGCCACGCATCCGGCTAGAAGTGCTGAACATGCGAACTACCTGGCGCGGTGCTAACAGAGCACCAAGACAAAGGAAAACGATGGGTCGGTGGCACGGATAGTGGATGCTTCGCTGGGCACGGCACGCTCTCACACCACCGGCGCGCCGGTACTCGACTCGTTGCGATCGTCGACAAGCCACAGAACGGCGTTCTGCACGCACTCCCGGACTTCCCCGTGATGATTCGTTCCCGCACCGGAACAGCGACCCTGGCTGCCCTCGCGATTGCCGTGCACTCGGCTGTGGCGTCGGCACAACGCGTCGAGGCCACGACGCGACTCGCCGTGGTCGGCGTCACCCTCATCGACGGGACCGGGACGCCGCCCCGCCCCGGAACCACGATGCTCGTCACCAACGGCCGCATCACGGCCATCGGCCCCACGGGGCGCGTCGCGATCCCCGCCGGGACCACGCGCATCGACGGCGCCGGGCGATACGTCATCCCCGGGCTGTGGGACATGCATGTGCACCTGACGGCACGCGCGTCTGACCGCTTCTCCAACGGTCGCCCCAACTACATGGCGGCCGCCGACTACTTCTTCCCGTACTTCCTCGCCAGCGGCATCACCGGGATTCGAGACATGTCCGGGCAGCTGGCCGACCTGAAGGAGATGCGTCGCCGGGTCACCGCCGGGCAGCTGGACGGCCCGCGCATGCTGGTGACCGGCCACAAGATCGGCGATCGCGAACCGGTGGTCCCCCATGGGCCCAAGGGCTACCCGAACGAAGCCGCCGTCCGAAAGGCTGTCCAGCTCCTGCGCGACAACGGCGCCGACTTCGTGAAGCTCGAGGAGCTACGCCCCGACCTGTATCCCGCGCTCTTCACCGCGGCCCGTCAGGCGCAGCTCCCCGTCGTCGGGCACGTCCCCCCGAACCTGGGGCTGACGCGCGCCTCCGACCTCGGCATTCGCTCGGTCGAGCACCTCATGGACGTCATGCTGTCGGCGTCGCGCGACAGCGCCGCGCTGCGCGACGAGGCGCTCGACGGACCGTCGCTGTGGGATCGCGTGCTCATTCGCATGCACCGCCGCCAGCAGTGGGAGGTGTTCCGCCGGCAGATCGAGCACGCCACGCACTCTCAGGACGACGCCACCACCGCGGCGATCCTGCGCAAGCTCGCCAGCAACAACACCTGGATGGTCCCGACGCTCGTCGCCAATCGCGACATCATGCGCATGCGACCGGACACCGGGATCGCGCGCTGGAGCACGGCGCTCCTTCCCGCGGAGTTCCGCACGCAACCCAAGTCGTGGTGGAACAACGACCAGGCGCTGGCGCGGGAACAGTTCGGTCGTCAGATGCAACTGGTGGCCCAGATGCAGCGCGCGGGCGTGAAGCTGCTCGCGGGAACCGACGCCCCGGGGACCTCGCGACTGCCCGGAGAGAGCCTGGTCGAGGAGCTCGAACTCATGGTGCAGGCAGGGCTGACCAACGCCCAGGCGCTCGCGACGGCAACGCGCCACCCCGCCGAGTTCAGCGGCCTGGCCGACAGCGTCGGCACGCTCGCCGTCGGAAAGGTCGCCGACTTCGTCCTGCTCGACGCCAACCCGCTCGATCGCATCGGCAACCTGCGCCAGGTCGCCGGCGTCGCGGTCGGTGGCCGCTACCGCACGCGCCCGCAGCTCACCACCATGGTGGCGAGTGCCGAAGCGCTGCGCGTGACGTGGGACGGGCGCTACCTCGCACGCAAGCAGGCGAAGGAGAGCGAGATGCTGGCGCGGGCGCGTACCGGGACCAAGCGGCCGACGCTGGCGGGAGCTATCGAGTAGGGCGCTCGGCCAGGCGCTCGCGGACCCGCGCCAGGCCGCTCGCCAGCGACGGCTCCGGGCGCCAGCCCGTCAGCGCCAGCAGGCGCGCGATCGACACGGGCTCGTGTGCCATCTCCTCGGCACGCACGGGGACGGCGCCGAATTGCAGCTGTGACGACGCCACGCCGAGCACCTCGGCCGCGATCTGCGCGAACTCCCGCACCGTGGTGAGCACGCCGGTCGCGAGATTCACCACCTCGCCCGCTCGCGTCGGTGCATCGGCGAGGCGAAGCAGCCCGTCGGCCACGTCTTCCACGTATGCGAAGTCGCGACGCTGCAGCCCCTCGGTCAGGGGGAGCGAACGCCCGTCCTGGCGCGCCTCGATGATCGACGGCAGGAGACGCCCGGCGTGCTCCCCCAGTCCGTACACGGTGAAGAGACGCGCCGTCATCACACGTGCCCCTGCCCGCTCCCCCACCTCGGCCACCGCGTCGGTTCCCGCCAGCTTCGTCCGGCCGTAGAGCGTCGTTGGTGCGGGAACGGTGTCCTCGCATAGGTCGCCGGTCGCCGTCCCGTACTCCAACGCCGACCCCACGTGCACCAGGCGCGCTCCCGATTCGGCCGCCCACTCGGCGAGCCAACGTGGCAGTGTCGCGTTGACCAGCGAGGCCGTCTCATCATCCCGCTCCCCCCGATCGACTCCGTAGCCCGCCAAGTTGAGGATGAGCGACGGCGCGAAGTCGTCGAGCTGAGGCCGCAGCGTCTCCGGGTCACGCGCATCGACGGCGGCGAAGCGTCGACCACCGTCGGCGGCACCGGTGCCGGCGTACGCGGCGACCAGCGCCCCAACATCCCGGCCGAGCAGGAGCGATTGATCCCCACGCCTGTTCACCGCCTCGGCGACCCAGCGCCCGATGAAGCCAGTCGCGCCGAGGATCGCGACGCGCCCGGGGATGGGCGCTGGGGGATCGAGAGGAGCCATCACCTTTGCTGGTTCTGCGGATGCCACGGGGGGCGGGGGTTCGTTCCCCAAAGGAGACGCCGAGCGCCCACGTCATGCAACCCCGGGAAGCACGGATCGTGCAGATTGGTGACGGTAGATCGATTGCGAGGCTGGCCGGTGCGGCGTCTGTCTCGGTTACCGCACGCCGCCGCACCGATCGCTGGGCGCCTCGCGCCTCGCCGCCCCGAACACCGACCCCCGTTTCGTGTCCTCCGTCGCTTCGCTGAATTCCACGCCCACCTCGTCCTCGGCAGTGCCGGCCCTGACGCGCGGCCGCATCGTGTCGCTCGGCGTGTGGGCCGGCTTCCTGTCTGGAGTGGGCGAAGGCATCGCCCACGCAGCCGCGCGCGGCGTGCCCACGATCCAGTCGCCGTACAAGGTCTCGCTGGACGTGCTCTGGCTCGCCCCGCTCGTGAACGCGGTGATCTTCGGGGTCATCGCACTCGTCCTGTCGCTCGTCGCGCCTGCGCTGCGGCGGCGACTGGGGGGCAAGGTCGACGTACTGTTGGTCGGGACGCTCGTCTTCGGCGCGGTCGCCGTTCCTGCGATTACGCTCAAGGTGCTGTATTTCCCAAGCGCCCTGATGCTCGCGCTTGGCGCCGCCGTCATCGTGACCCGAGCCAACGCGCCGCGCTTCATCGCCGCATCGGCGACGCTATCGCGACGCGCGATCGCACTCCCGGTGCTGGTGGCGTGCATCGCCCTGGCCATCAAGGGCGGGGTCCGTCTTCGGGAGGGCCGTGTGGTCGGCGCGCTTCCAGCCGCCGTCGCCGGCGCCCGGAATGTCGTGATCCTCGTCCTGGACACCGTGCGGCGCGACCGATTTGCCCGCGCGGGACAGGAGAGCCTTACTCCCAACATCGACCGCTTCGCCTCGCAAGGCACCTGGTACGCGAATGCCTGGTCGACGACCTCGTGGTCGCTGCCGTCGCAGGCGTCGATCCTCACAGGCCAGCACACGTTCACGCACGGTGCCGACTGGCCCGGCATCGGGATGAGTCGCGCCGTGAGCACGCTCCCGGAATTCCTTGGCGCACGCGGGTACGCCACCGGCGCCTTCTCGGGCAACGTCGCGTGGATCGTTCCCGAGCACCTGGGGCGCGGCTTTGCGCGGTTTGACGCCTATCGCCCCATCGACATCATCCGCCGCCTCGCCGCGTACCGCGTCGCCCAGCCGGTGATCGAAGCGTTCGGCTATCGCGACTCGGGATACGGCAAGCAGGCTCCCACGGTGCGCGCGCAGTTCCTCGACTTCATCGACGATCATCGCGACCGTCCCTTCTTCGCGTACATCTGCCTGATGGACGTGAATCAGGCGATGCACCGCCGCAAGCTCTCCCATCCGGCCTGGACGCCGGAGCCACCGGCGAGCGAGATCATGGGCGAGTACGATCGCGCGTTGCGACAGGCCGATGGCGAAGTGGAAACGCTGCTCGAGGCGCTGCGCACGCGAGGAGTGCTCGACAACACCATCGTCGTCGTGGTCTCCGATCACGGCGAATCGTTTGGCGCCGCGCAAACCGACGACCACGATCCCGTCGGGCATGGCACCAGCCTGTATCCCGAGCAGACGCGCGTCCCGATGTGGGTGGTGCTCCCGAAGGGCGAGCGCGCTGCGGCCACGGTCGACCAGCCGGTGAGCATTCGCGCGATCGCCGCCACCATCACGCAGTCGCTCGGCCTCGCCGACGCCGGCGTCTTCGGCACGTCGCTCCCCGTGGCGCGCGCCGGCGGCGCCGCGCCGGTTCGCGACCCCGGCGCCTCGGCGCTGATCACGCTGCGCTACGACGGGCGCCACGACGACGCGATCGTGCGCGAGCCGCTGTTCCTCTTCCGAAAGGGGAGCGAACCGGGGAAGCCGACGGAGTTCTACGACCTGTCGTCCGACCCGTTGACCAAGCGCGCGCTGCCGCCGGACGCACGAAGCGCAGCACTCCTCGCGCACATGGACGCGCAGCTTCCGCCGGCACCCAAGCCCTAGGTCGACCAACTCGTCAGAGCTGGGGTCAGAGCTGGGGTCAGAGCTCGGGTCAGAGCTGGGGTCAGAGCACTGTAGCAGAGCTGGGGTCAGAGCACTGTAGATCAGGGCACCTCGCCGCGCTCAGCACTCGCGTGCCGCAGCCGCAAACACCGAGCGCCCAAATGCAACACGCGTCGTCCACTCAGGGTGGGCGACGCGTGTGACGCCGAGGCGGCGCGTATCAGGTCAGCGACGCGCGCGTCGTCGGCTCGGGAGCGGTGAGCGTGGGCGATGCGCCCACGCGGCGACGCCAGGCGGAGAACTCGCCGGAGAATCGGAAGCGTAGGAGCGCCGCGAAGAATTCCCAGCAGGTCGTCGCCTTCACGTGCGACAAGCCGTTGCCGCGCATGCGCGCAAAGCAGTTGTACTCGAGCACGCGAACGCCCAGGTAGTTCGCCTTGATCATGATCTCCGGGTCCAGCAGCCACTGCTTCGACGTCAGCTCCATGCGCAGGATCACCTCGCGCGGCATGAGCTTCGGGAGCCCGTTGATGTCCATCGACTGTACCCCCGGAAAGAGCGACCGGAAGAACAGGTTGTAGGCGATGGAGACGACCTTGCGCGACGGCCCGTCCATCCGAAACCGGCGGCGTGCCTTGGCCAGCACCGGGAGCCCCGACGCGACCGCGTCCTCGAACAGTCGCACCGCATCCTCGGCGTCGACCTGGCCATCGGCCGGGATCACCCCGACCCACGGCGCCACGCAGGCCGGAATCCCGGAGAGAATCCCGGAGCCGTACCCGACGTTCTTCTCCACGCGCACCGGCGTGATCTGCGGGTGTTCCTGCGCGAGCTGCCGGATGATCTCACCGGTCCGGTCGCGCGAGCCGTTGTCGACCACGACGAGTTGCAGCGGGATCCCGGCATTGCCGAACGCGCCGAGGACCCGCCGGATCGTCTGCCCGACGATGGCCTCCTCGTTGTAGGCCGGCATTACGAAGGACACGGCGGGAAAGCCCGCGGGGCCCGATCCACTGGCGCGTTCGCTCACGAAAGTCTCATTGGCTAGCCCAAACGGCGGCCGGGCGGACGTCCACGGGGGGCGACCGAGCGGCGTGAACAACGATTCGACGGTCCAAATCTGCAAGGCGAGTGCCCGGCGCGGCGCACCGCCCCCCTCCGAACCGAGGCGCTACGGGCTCCGAGGGGCCGGGGCCGACAGATCCGGAGCAGCCGACTGCGGCGCTGTCGAGGTCGACCGTGGCTCCAGCACCACGACTTCGGACAGGAGGTTGAGCGGCCACCAGGTCTGGACCCCTGCCACCCCCGGAATCCGCCGCACGATCTGATAGTTCTCGAGAATCGCCGCCTTCACGCCGGACCCCCGGTCATGAAAGTCGTATGGGGTCTGGTCGGTGTCGATCACCCTTGCGAGGATCCGGGTGTATCGACGCTCCCTGATCCGCTGGATAGTCTCGGCGAGGGCGGGGCGGTTGATGAAGCTCTGGTTGTTCGTCACGTGGAGCGTCACCGGCGAGGATCGGTCCTTCATGACGATCCCCGCCTTGAGGTACGGCCACGATCCGTTGTCGAGCAGGACGCTGTCCGGGTTCATCCCCGCGAATTCCTTGTCGACGTCGGCAATGTAGCGCGCCAGGTCTGGGGAGACGTCGTTGCGCGGGAGACGGACCACGCCCAGCCCCCCCATCACGGCCAGGACCACCGCCGCCGCGGCCGCCGGAGCGACCAACGACTGCCACCCGCCATTGGTTGGAACCGGCCACGCGTCCCGCGCGACGACCAGGAACCAGGCGGTGGCCAGCATCATCGCCGGCCCCATGTGATTGGCCGTCCAGCCAAGGCCGCTGGTGTACGTCGTAAGCGCGAACAACGCCCCGGTCATGAGCCAGAGCGCAGTCGCGCCGCGGGAGCGTCCCGGCAGGACGAACCGCACCAGGGCGAGCAGGCCGAAGGTGAGGTAGAGGCCGGCCCAGATGAGGTGCAGGATGCTGCGCGCCAGCGAAACCTGCTTGTCGCCGAGGGCGCCAAAGATCCAGTAGCGGAAATTCTCCCCGAGGACGAGCACCGCCGCGCCCATCACGGCGACGCCGAGAATGCCGGCGACCACCGCCCAGAGGATGACCCAGCGCTTGTCGGTCGATCCCTCGAACCAGAGGTAGATCGCGAAGAGCCCCGCCCACATGAGCTGGTTCTGCTTGACCAGGAAGCCAAGCGCGGGGAGGAATGCCATGGCGACGAGGTGCCAGCGGCGCGCCCCGCGAGCGTGCGACACCGCGAGCCACGCCGCGGTCATCGAGATCAGCATCGCCAGCCCATCGTTATGCAACGAGTGGACGAAGTTGTTGAATCGTGGGTCGAGCGCCACGAGGAAGAGCAGCGCGGTGCAGCTGACGATCCAGAGCCCGCGTCCGCCGCGACGCACTTCCGGGATCAGGAGCTGCGACAGGCCATCGGCGACGAGCCCCGCCACGAGCGCGGCAAGCAAGACGTAGCTGAACTGCACGTAGCGCAGGAACGGAATGTCGGTCCCGTGTCCAAAGGCGGCGCCGATCGTATACGTGAGGATCTGGGTCCCCGGCGTGTACGGGTACGAGTTGTTGTCCGCCACCGGCGTGTACAGCGGGAGCCCTTCGCGGTACTTGATGATGTCGGTGAGGAACGGGCTCTCGGCAAAGCTCAGCAGGTCGACCGGGATGCGGAGATAGAACGAAACCTGGTAGAGCGCGGCCAGGGCGAGCGCCACTGCACCAAGGGCGAGCAGGGCGACCGACCAGGTGGCGCGCTGCGAGCGTGGCGTCCCGGTGTTCGAGGTGGTCATGGAGGGGGGTA
>Ga0075163_10005635_pt1 | contig 16649 bp, 11 predicted proteins | sample JI1023141ADNA_FD_71478 | JGI IMG/M metagenome (GOLD analysis project Ga0075163, IMG submission 71478) | Wastewater effluent complex algal communities from Wisconsin, to seasonally profile nutrient transformation and Carbon sequestration -... | ecosystem: Engineered > WWTP > Effluent > Algae...
GTCTCGGTCGACGAGCTGGTGGCCAAGAGCCACTCGGTGTTCGACCGCGTCGGCCCGCTGGTCGAGCGGGCCAAGCGGCTGCTTCGGTTCACGCGTTAAAGGAGACAGTCATGAGCATCATCATCACGTTACTCGTCGGTCTGATCGTCGGTGCGGTTGCCAAGCTGCTGATGCCTGGCAAGGACCCCGGCGGCATCCTGATCACCATGTTGATCGGCGTCGCCGGTGCGTTCATCGCCGGCTTCCTCGGTCACTCGCTGGGCTGGTACGAGTCGGGTGAAGCGCCGGGCATCATCGCCTCGATCCTCGGCGCGCTGGTCCTCCTCGTCGGTTACCGCGCCATCCTCAGCCGGAGGGCCTAGTCATGGTGAACCCCGACGTCGGCCACGAACCGCACAACCCGGTTCGCGACGACAGCAAGCTCGCGCCTGGAGAGGATCTCGATCGCGATCCCGATGGCGTGCCCCATAGCGTCGTCGGCCTGACCGCCGGCTTCTCGGTGATGCTAGCCGCGCTCGTCGCGTTCATGTTCATCGCCGGTGGCACCGTCTCGCGGGTGGCGGCCGTTCTCCTGATCCTCGTCGCCGTTCCGGTGATGATCGGCGGGCTGAACAAGAAGGCCAACCGCGAACGCGATCATCTGCACCCGTCGCGATGATCATGCGCCTCGTCGTGCTCGCAGCGATCGGCCTCGCGCTCGGTTGTGGCGCGAAGCAGAAGCGGAACAGGCCCAACGACGAGTACCTCAAGAGCGTGCGGTTCGAGGGCAACAAGAAGTTGTCCTCGAAGTCGCTGGTCGCGGGGCTCGCGCTCGAGCGCACCCGCAAGTCCGGCAGGGCGCCCGACCCGTATCAGGTCGAGGTCGATGGCGACCGGATCCGCGGCAAGTACCTGCGCGACGGCTACCTCGACATCGACGTCCGCCCGCGCGTCGAGCGCGCGGGCAATGCGGCGACGGTGACGTACAAGGTCGAGGAGGGCGTGCGCGCGACCACCCGCGTGGTGATCCGCGGGCTGCCCGTCGATCCCGATCTGCCGCCCGCGCGAGTGCGCGAACAGATTCCACTCGCCGATGGCGCGCCGTTCTCGTATGCGGTCTACGACGCGTCGAAGGAGTCGCTGATGCGCGTGGTCGAGGATGCCGGCTACGCGCACGCGAAGCTCGAGACCACCGTCTACGCCGATCGCAGCAAGCGCGAGGCGGTGATCACGCTCGACTACGACCCCGGTCCGAAGTGCGTGTTCGGTCAGGTCACGATCACCGGTGTCGATGGTGCGCTCGCCGAGGCGGTGCGCAACCGGCTCGCGTTTCACCCCGGCCAGCGGTACTCGACGCGCGCGATCGCGCAGAGCCAGCGCGCCCTCTACGCGCTCGGCCGGTTCGGCACCGTCCAGGTGCAGCCGTCGCAGGACGAGAAGCGCGAGGTCGCCGTCATCGTGTCGATCACCGAGGGAGCGCGGCGCACCGTCGAGCTCGGCGGCGGGTTCGGCATCGATCCTCTGGCGTACGAAGTTCGCGGCCGCGCCGGCTACACGATCACCGGCTGGCCCTTCGACCTCGACACCGCGACGGTCCAGCTCCGCCCCGCGTACGCGTTGTTTCGCGACGGCAACACCTACGAGCCGCGGATGCGCGCGATCGCGAGGATCGAGCGCCAGGACGTGTTCTGGACCTACTCGACCGGCGAGACCGAGGTTGGCTACAACTACCTGTCGACGCTGCCGTACACCAGCTACGGCCCGCACGTGCGGCTCGGTTTCGGTACGCCGATCGTGAATCGTCGGCTGCAGGTCCGCGTCGGCTGGGGCCTCGAGCGGCTCGACTTCAACCACCTCACCCCCGCGATCGAGCCGCTGAAGACGCAGCTGCATCTCGACGAGGCGCAGCTGATCGGTGCGTACTCGCAGGTGGTCAGCCTCGATCTTCGCGATCATCCGCTCGAGCCCACCCAGGGCGGGTACGCCGAGGTCCGCGTCACCGAGGGGACGCGCTACGCCGGCGGTCGCTTCGACTACCGGCAGGTGGTCCCGGATGTTCGCGGGTTTCTCCCGATCTGGAAGCCGTGGGGTGCGCTGCTCGCCGGTCGCGTCCGCGCCGGCAGCATCACCGGCGACGTACCGGTGACGGAGCGGCTGTTCTCCGGCGGCGCCTCGAGTCATCGCGGCTTCGGTGAGCGCGGCCTCGCGCCGTTCGTCACCGAGGCCGATGGCCGCGAGATCCCGTACGGCGGCGCGGCGCTGCTCGAGCTCAGCCTCGAGGCGCGCATGCGGCTCGGCACCATTCGCACGATCCCGATCGGCGGCGTGGTGTTCTTCGACGGCGGCGACGTCACCGAGAAGGCCAGCGAGATCGAGCTCGGCAACCTGCACTGGGCCGCCGGTTTCGGCCTCCGCGCCCACACGCTGGTCGGTCCGATCCGCGCCGACCTCGGCTATCGGTTGAACCGGTTCGGGCCGATGGAGCCGTCCGCTGGCTCGCGCTTCGCATTTCATCTTTCTCTGGGGGAAGCGTTCTGATGCTGCGCCGGGTGATCAAGAGGTTCGTCATCGGGCTGCTGCTGCTGGGCATCGTCGCCGTCATCGGCACGGTGATCTTTCTCCACACCGATACCGGTCGCGGGGTCGTGCGCGATCAGATCCAGAGCTCGCTCGCGGAGACCTTCGCCGGCGAGGTGCACGTCGGCAAGCTCGAGGGCAGCCCGTTCGGAACGTACGTCGCGCGCGACATCGTGATCGATGGACCCGACGGCAAGCCGGCGATCCAGATCGGCAAGCTGTCGCTCGAGCTCGAGCTGTCCGGCCTGATCGATCACAAGGCGGTGCTGGACCACGTGGTCGTCGAGGATGTCGTGGTGCACGCGAAGCGGATGGCCGATGGCTCGCTGTCGCTCGCGCACCTGCTGCGGCCGACACCGCCGACCGCGTGGAACGTGGTGATCTCGTCGCTCGCGATCAAGCGCGGCCGCTTCGAGCTCGAGGATCAGCAACCGATCCACCTGACCGACATCGAGGTCACCGGCGGGATCGACTACAAGGCGGACGCGTTGCACGCGAGCGCGACGCTGTCCGCGACCTGGCAAGAGCGCGGCGTGCCGCTGCACGTCGTGCTGTCTCTCGACAACACGCCCGACGGGCTCACCATCCCGGCCGTGGTCGCGAGCGCGGGCGAGGTCACCCTCAACGCGGCGAGCGTGCGCCTCACCGAGTACGGCGTCACCGGCACTGGGATGGTGCGGGCACCGCGCGCGGCGGTGGCCAAGCTCGCCGGCCTCGAGCTGCCGGCGGATGTCGAGCTCGCGTTCGTCGCCCGCGCGACGTCGACGACGGCCCAGCACGTCGATCTGAACGGTACGCTCGGCGGCGATGAGATCACCGCATCGCTCGATCTGTGGCCGAAGACGAAGCGCGTCGCGGGCACGATCTCCGCGCCGGATCTCCGGCTCGCGAAGCTGACCTACGGCCGGGTCCTCGCGCGTGGCGGCGGCTCCGTCGAGGTCGATCTGCAGCTGACCGATGCGGTGCTGCCGGTGGGGCGGTTCTCGCTGACCGCGCAGGGGATCTACGACAACTATCCGCGCACGGCGGTCACGATCTCCGGACGCTCCGACGGTGCCAACCTCCGCGGTGCGATCGAGGCGACCAACCCCGGCCTCGCCGCGACCATCGCGGGCGAGGTGGCGTTCGCCGGCAAGCGCATCACGCTGACGTCGGCGACGGTGACCGCGCGATCGCGCGACCTCGGCGCGGCCAGCGGCAAGGAGGTCCCGATGAGCGGCACCGTGAGCGTCGCGCTCGCGGCCCACGGCGAGCTCCGCCCCACGCTCGATCTCGCGGTCGCGGGCACGGTCGACGGCAAACAGCTGGTGACGCGCGGCGACCTCGCGCCGCTGAAGATCGCGACGCTGTCGATCAAGCTCGACGGCAAGCACCTGCCGAGCAAACCGACCGGCAGGCTCGAGCTGGTCGCGCACGACCTCGAGAGCACGCAGCTCTCCCTCCGCGAGCTCACGCTGCGCGCCGCGAATCGTCCCGACGGTGCGATCCAGGTGGCGCTGCGGACGCTCGCACGCACCGATCCGTGGCTGGTCGAGGCCGACGCGCTGATCCACCCGGGCGAGCCGACCACCATCGATCTCCAGCGCCACCTCGTGCGCGCCGGCGCAGGCACCGAGTGGCGAGGCACCGGCGGCAAGGTCGTGATCGCGAGCGATCGGATCGAGCTGCGTGACCTCGCGACCGCCAGCAAGGACGGCGCGCTCGCGATCGCCGGGACCTATCAGCGCAGGACCGGCGACGTCACCGCGAAGGTGGACGCGAAGACGATCGCGCTCGCGAACCTCGATCCCAGGTACACCGGCACGATCGACGCGAACGTCGACTTCACCCGCCGCTCCGGCATCGTCAAGGCGACCGCCGACCTCCGCGCGCGCGACATCTCGGTGGTCGTGCCGCGCGCAGGCACGGTCGCCACGGTCGCGACCACACCGGTGCCCGCGGCGAAGCAACCGACCACCACGCCGCGCAACGCGAAGGGCACGCCGGCCGACGGCAAGTCGCAGATCGCCGCGGCGAGCGGAGCGCAACCGGCAGCCACGCCACCGGCGTCGAAGATCACCTCGACCACCAGGACCTCCGCCACCAGGGACGACATCCCGTCGCGATCGATCGCGGCGCAGATCAAGACCGATCCGAAGGCGCGCGTGCCGGCGGGATCCGTGTCCGCGGGCACCGCCGCGGAGCGCGAGCGCAGGACGCCGGGGTTCGACGCGACCGCGAAGATCTCGATCGACGGTTCGCGCACCGTGGTCGATGCGACGGTGACGTCCGGCCTCACCAACGCGGCCCTCGCCGTCGAGCTCTCGACACCGTCGCAGATCACCGATCCCGCGGCGTGGCGCCGGCTCGGGCGCGACGCGGTCAAGACCGCGACGGTTCGGGTCACCAAGCTCGACCTCAAGACCGCGATGGAGACCTTCGGCGTGATCGGCGAATACGGCGGCACGGTCGACGGCGAGCTCAGGTTCGCAGGCACGCCGACCGGCGAGCTGCACTTCCGCAACGTGATGACGCCCGAGCTCCGCGGGCTCGGGGCGATCAACGCCGATCTCGTGCTCGCCGCACGCGGCGACGATCTGGTTCCGACGATCACCGCACGGCTCGACCGGATCGGCGCGATCGATGGCACCGCCGAGATCCAGCTCCCGACGAAGCTGTTCGATGCCGGCGCGTGGCGCGCCCTCGGTCGCGGCGCGGTCAAGCACGTGACGATCCAGGCGCGCGACCTCGCGATCGATCCGGGCCGACTCGAGCAGTTCGGCATCATCGCCACCATGCGTGGCCGGCTGTCGTTCGACCTCGACGTGATCCCGACGCGCGCGAAGCTCGAGGTCCTGTTGAAGGGGCTGCGCGGCTCGCTGGTGTCGGATCCGATCGACGTCGAGCTCCATGCCACCGCCGGCGGCACCGTCACGGACGCGCGGGTGGAGGTCAAGGTCCAGAACACGAGCATGTTCGAGGGCAACTTCGAGATCCCGATCTCGTACGACCAGCTGCTCGCCGCGCCGTCGCAGCTGCGCGGCATGCCGCTCTCGGGCGCCGGGCGGTTGCACATCAGCGCGTCGCGGTTGCTCGGCGTGTTCGGTCGCCGCGAGATCACCGGCGGCGAGCTCGATGGGAGCGTGCTGGTGGCCGGCACCGTCGGGAAGCCCACCGCGGTCGCGAGCATCATCGGCACCAACATCCAGGTGCCGCCCGGTCCGCGCGGGCGCCCGATCAAGCGGATCGACCGCCTCGCGATCGATCTCGTGTACGAGGACAACAAGGCCTCGCTGGTCGTCGATGGCATGCAACCCGATGGTCGGTTGGTCGTCGCGGCCAACGCGGATCTCGATGCGCTCGACAAGGCGACGATGACGATCACCGCGACGCAGTTCGATCTGCTGCCGGTGCTGGTGTTCGCGCCCGGTCCCGCCGGCGGTGCGGCGGGGCGGCTCGACGCGGACCTCAAGATCCGCGGCCTCGACTTCGCGACGATGGATGTCATCGGGACGGTCGCGCTGCGCAACGGCCGCATCCCGCTCGCGCCGAACGTCGGCACGCTGCGCCGCGCGTCGATCGACCTGTCGATCAAGAACCGCATCGCGCAGCTCACGCTCGATGGCCGGCTCGGCGGTGGCACCGTCAAGGCGAAGGGCTCGACGTCGCTCGATGGTGGTAGCGGGGAGATCGCGCTGACCCTGCGCAAGGTCTCACCGATCGCGGCGGTCGAGCCGGATGTCGACGCCGACATCACGATCAAGGTGAAGCGTCAGGCGATGACCTGGATCGCCGACATCGACGTGCGCAACGGCAAGATGGTGGTGCCCAAGAAGCGCCAGGACCCGCTCGCACCCGTCGGCGCACCGCCCGACATGGTGTTCATCACGGGCGAGAAGATCACGCGCCGACCGCTCGAGAAGGCGCCGCCCGCGCAGCCGAAGCTGATCGCGAACATCAAGATCGGTCCGACCCGCGTCGAGTCCGAGGAGGTGCGCGGCATCATCCGCGGCAACCTGCAGGTCACCGCCGATGCCAAGTCGATCGGCCTACTCGGCTCGATCGAAGCCGACCGTGGCGACCTCGATCTGTTCGGCCGCCGCTACCGGGTGGAGCGCGCCGCGGTGCGCTTCGACGGCGGCATCGATCCGATCCTCGACATCCAGCTGGTCTACGACTTTCCCGAGGTCACGACGTTCACCGAGGTGCGGGGCCGGCTGTCCAAGCCGCGCCTCGTGATGACCTCGAATCCCGGCAGCTACTCGCAGGGCCAGCTGCTCGGCTTCCTGCTCGGTGGTCAGCCCACCGGTCAACCCGGCGACTCGCGCGATCGCGCAACGTCTGCGGGCGCGTCGTTCCTCGCGAACCGGATCGGCGGCCTGGTCAAGGGCACGCTCCCGATCGACCTCGACGTGCTGCGCTACGAATCCGCGACGGCGACGAGCAGCGCGGCGATCACGGTCGGCACCTGGCTCCGCCACGGGCTGTTCCTCGCGTATCGGCAGCGGCTCGAGGCGCGCCCCGACGAGAACACGGGGGAGGGCGAGGTCGAGTACTGGCTCGGACGCCGGGTCGTCGTCGAAGGCGTCGTCGGGAATCGCACCAACAGCGTCGATCTGTTGTGGCGCAAGCGCTACTAGTGCACGGCGTCGCGCGTCCGCGCACGTCCGAGGATCGGACGTTCACCTACGCCCGCAGGGGATCGCGCTCGGATCCGGCGCCGCGTGCGATCGATCGGAAGAACCCGAATTCCTCGACGGTGGCACGCAGGATGCTGAGTGGATCGGCCAGGAGGATTCCGATGCTGAAGACTAGCTTAGTGGGCGCGATGCTCCTGGTCGCGACCAGCGCGTACGCACAGACCCCGCCCGTCAACGATCCCAACGCCCCGACCGACTCGATCCCGACGCCGGGCGATCCCGATCCCACCGCCGAGCCCCCGGCGACGCCCGACGTGCCGCCGCCTCCACCGGTTCCGGTCGATCCGGTCCCGACCACCGAGCCGACCCCGGTCTACACCAACATCAACGTGATCGAGCCCGCTCCGAGCGAGAGCTGGTACGCGATGAGCCGCGCCGGCTTCTCGCTGACGGCCGGCGGTGGTGTGCAGGGCTTCACCGGCGACACCATGCGCAGCACCACCAACGACGGTGGCAACTGGGACGTCCGCGCCGGCTTCGGCACGCGGCTCCCGGTGTCGATCGAGGCCTCGTATCTCGGCTCGGCGCAGCAGATCAACGCGCTCGGCCTCGACAGCAACGCGCTGCTCGTCGGCAACGGTGTGCAGGGTAACCTGCGCATCAACGCGACCACCGGGAACATCCCGATCCAGCCGTTCCTGTTCGGTGGCGTCGCGTGGCGCCGCTATCAGCTGCAGAACACCAACACGAACACCTCCGACGTGATCGGCGAGGACGACGTCCTCGAGGTGCCGCTCGGCATCGGCGTCGCCTACAAGCACAAGGGGTTCACGCTCGACGCGCGCGGCGAGTACCGCCCGTCGTTCTACTCGAACCTGGTCCCCGACTCGGGCACCAACGCGTTCTCGGATCCAGCCAGCCTCGACCGCTGGGGCGTCAACGCGAACATCGGCGTCGAGTTCTAAGAGAACCGCTGACACGATCTTGATTGAGCCGCAGACCGCACGGGCCGTACCGTTGCGGTCTTGCGGCTCTTCGTCCTGGTCGTCGCAGCGTGTGGCACCGCTGATACGACGATCGATATCACCCATGATCCGTGCGCCGGCGTCACGCTCGACGGCGGCAGCACCGAGCTCCAGCAGGCCGGCATCGCGGGCGCGATCGCGCTGTGGTCCGCCGGTGGCGTCGTGCTCGCCGATGGCGCCGAGATCCCCGTGATGTTCGAGCCCGCCTCGCAGGCGTTCCGCGGCGTCTACGACGACGAGCGCGGGGTGATCCACATCAACGACGCGCTCGACGAGCTCGATCCACTCGCGATCGTGATCGCCCACGAGCTCGGGCACGCCTTCGGCCTCCTGCACGTCACCGATCGGCCGTCCTTGATGAATCCGGCGAACGTCACCCAGCCGCCAACCGACGAGGATCGCCTCGCGATCCAGGCGCTATGGGGCAGCTGTCAGTGAGCGTGACCGATCACGAGCTCGGACAGCGGCGTCGACACCTCGCGCAGTAGCTCGCCGGCCTTGCGCTTGCTCGCGTGGGTCGCGACATCCGCGAGCGACAGGATGCCGCTCAGCGCGCCGGTGTCGTCGACCACCATGACGCGGCGGATCTGACGCCGCTCGAGGAGATCGACGACATCGCCCAGCTCCTGGTTCTCGCTGACCGTGACGGCCGGCGTGGTCATGCAGTCGCGCGCGGTCACCTCGATCGGGCTCCGGCCGTCGGCGACCGATCGCACGACGATGTCGCGATCGGTGACCAGGCCGACCGGCAGGCCGGTCTCCTCGGAGACGATCGGGATCGCTCCACAATCGCGCTGGACCATCATTCGAGCGATCGCCTCGATCCGGGCGTCGGGTGTCGCGCAGGTCGGGGACTTGGTCATCACATCGCGGGCTTTCATGGGAGGTCGTGTTGCAGGCGGTGTGCCTGTGGTCGTGGCGGGGGCGCGCACTCGGGCAATCGATTAGGCTCTGGGTCGCGTGGTTCGCTGGCTTGCTGTTCTCGTGATCGCCATCGGGTGTGGTGGCCAGAAGCGCGTCCACGCGCCGGGAGAAGTCTGGCTCGCCAAGATCGTGGTCAAGGGAAACCGGTCCATCCCCGAGGACGACCTGGTCCCGGGGCTCGCGCTGGATCGCGCACTGCGCGACGGCGAGCGAGTTGACCCTTACCAGCTCGGCCTCGACACCAAGCGCATCAAGGGCGCCTACACCCGAATGGGCTTCTTCGAGGCGAAGGTCGACAGCCGGATCGATCGCCAGGACAACGCCGAGACCGTGGTGTTCACGATCGTGGAGGGGCCGCGCGCGACCGCTCGCGTGTTCGTCTCCGACCTGCCACCGGAGCTGCCGGAGGCCTACGTGCTCGACAAGCTCGAGCTCCAGGAAGGGGCGCCGTTCGACTACGAGCTCTACGAGGACGGCAAGGAGGCGATCAAGCTGCTGGTCGAGGAGCAGGGATACCCCGTCGTCGACCTCGAGGAGTCGGTCGTCACCGTCGATCGCAAGACGCACGTCGCCGCCGTCAGCTACCGCGTGGTCCGCGGGGCGCCGCGCTCGAAGTTCGGCAAGGTCGCGATCACCGGGGTCGAGAACTTCCCCGACCTCGAGCGCGCGATCCGCGGCCGGCTCGCCTTCCTGGAGGGCGAGATCTACACGCCGAGGGCGCTCGCCGAGACCTCGCGCTCGCTCTACGACCTCGGGCGGTTCTCGCAGGTGCGCGTCGAGCCGGACCGCACGGCGCTCCTCGCGAACGTCGGTGAAGGTGGCGAGTGCTTCGAGAAGGCCGAGTGCACGGTGGCGATCGCGATCTCGATCTCGGTCGCGGGGCGACACGAGCTCAAGGGCGGCGGTGGGTTCGGCTACGAGCCGGCGACCTACGAAACCCGCCTCCGCGGCGGCTTCACCTATATCCCCGAGGAGTACCCGCTGCTGTCGTTCAGCATGGACGGCCGGCTCGCGCTCACGGTCGATCACGCCTTCGACGACTTCGAGCCCAAGCTGCGCGTGTTCCTCAACACGCAGCGGCTCGAGCTGCTCCGGCCGTTCATCATCGGCGACGGCGGCGTCGGCTACGAGTACTTCACCGTCGAGTCGTATACGGCGCGCGGCCCGGTGCTGAAGGCCGGCCTCACCGCACCGCTCGGCAAGCGATGGCTGACCGGCCAGGTCGCGTGGAACTTCTCCTACTTCGAGTTCTTCGACGTCAACCCGGTGATCGACGCCGTCAACAAGGCGAAGTTCAACGTCCGCGAGAACGTCAACGAGCGCAACGGCCGGTTCGAGCAGGCGATCACCGCGGATCTCCGCGACAAGCCGCTCGAGCCACGCAAGGGCGCGTACCTCAGCCTGCGCGTGATCGAGGGCGGCGCGTTCGCCGGCGGTGGCTTCAGCTACCTCGAGATCCAGCCCGACCTGCGCGCGTACCTGCCGATCCGCAAGCAATCGTCGATCGCGTTCCGGCTGCGCGGCGGCTCGTTCTTCGGCGACGTGCCGGTCACCCAGCGCTACTTCTCCGGCGGCGCGCAGAACCACCGCGGCTTCTCGGCGCGCACGCTGGCGCCCACGATCGTCGGGTTCGACGACAACGGGAACCTCGGTGCCACCCCGATCGGCGGCGAGGAGTTCGTCGAGACCGGGGCCGAGCTGCGCGTCCCGCTCGGCGAGCTCTCGGGACTGCTGTTCGGGACCACGCTGTTCCTCGACGGTGGCGACGTGGTCGACCAGGAAGACGGCCTCGATCTGTTGAACCTCCACTGGGCGGCCGGGGTCGGCGTGTTCGTGAAGTACGGCGGGTTCAAGATCCGCATCGATGTGGGACAGCGTTTGAACCGTACCGGCCCGATGGATCCGGACTACGATTCCTCGGGTCTCCTCAAGAATACGAACTTCTTCCTCGGCGTCGGAGAGACCTACTGATGGCCGCCCCCAAGCCCACCGGACTTCGCCGCGTCCTGCGCCTCGCGCGGAAGGCGATCTTCGGGCTGGTCGCGCTGGTCCTGCTCGTACTCGGCGTGACGCTGATCGCGGTCCACACCGACTGGGGTCGCAACAAGGTGCGCGGCGTGATCGAGGACCAGCTCGCGTCGACGTTCGCGGGCGGGGCAACCGTGGGCGCCCTCGAGGGCAGCGTGCTCGGTGACTTCACGCTCGTCGACGTCCAGCTGTTCGACGCCGCCGGCACGCCCGCGATCACGATCGGCAGGCTGACGGCGAATGCGGCGCTGTGGAAGCTCGGCAGCAAGGTCGCGGAGCTCGAGACCCTCGAGGTCGAGGACCTGAAGATCACGCTCGGCAAGGCCGCGCTGATCAAGCCGTCCGATGCCCCGCCGAGCGACGAGCCGGGGACCTGGGGCGTGCAGCTCCCATCGGTGATCGTGCGCCGTGGCACGTTCGAGCTCCGCGGCGATGGGCAACCCGTCTCCCTCGATGGCATCGCGGTCGCCGGCGCGATCGCGATCCCCGCCGGGGGCGCGATCTCGGTGACCAACCTCGAGGTCGGCGCGAGCTGGCGCGAGAAGAAGCTGCCGATCGTGCTCGCCGGCGGCGTCGAGCTCGGCGCCGGCGTCGCGATCCCCGATGCCAAGATCAAGGTCGGCGAGCTCGCGCTGGTCGTCACCGGGCTGGTGATCGACACGCAGCAACCCACCGGCACCGTCAAGATCACCGGCTCTCCGCAGGCGATCGCCGCGGTCGCTCCCCAGATCGAGCTCCCGGCCGGTCTCGACGTCGAGCTGATCATGAAGCCGAGCGGCCGCGCGGCCGATGTCCTGATCGCCGGCACGTTCGGCGATGCCACGATCCACGGCGCGCTGCACGGCGATCTCGCGAACAAGACCGTGGCGGGGTGGCTCGGCGCGGGCAAGATCAACCTGCGGCGCCTGCTGCGCAGCTCGGGCACGCGCCCGCCGATCAACGTCAGGGGCGAGCTCGCACTCGCGGTCACCGCCGACACCAAGGGCATCAAGGGGATCCTCGGGGTCCACGGCTCGGCGCGCGATCTCCCGGAGAGCGACGCCACGATCGTGATCGACGCGACGTGGAAAGACGCCGGCGTCACCCTCCTCGCGGTCAGCGAGGGCGACGCGATGGTCGCGGTCAACGCGCACGCGAAGCGCGACGGCAAGCGGATCGAGATCGATCGTGCGCGCGTGGTCGCGAGCGCGAAGGAGCTGGCCCCGGCGACGGGCGATCGCGTCCCCCTCGTCGCGCAGCAGCTGCTGGTCGACGTCAAGCTCGGCAAGCCGGGCACGGTCGCGCCGACGATCGACCTCGCGTTCGAGGGCAACGCGCGAGGCACGCGGCTCGTCTACGACGACATCTCGATCGCGGGCTTCGACACCCAGTTCGCCGGCGCGATGCGCGACAAGCTCTACGTGCAATCGACCACACGCGTGCGCGGCGCGTCCCAGGCGGGCACCGCGCTCGGCTCGGGAACGATCGCCGCAAATCTATTGCCCGACGGGCGCATCTTCACGCGCGTCGACGTCAAGCCCGCAGCCGCCGCGGTCGGCGTGGTCGCGAGCGGCTACATCACGCCGGGCGCGATCACCACGATCGCGCTCGCCGATCACGCGATCACGCCGCAGGTCGGCACGCCGTGGAGCGGGAAGGGTGGCACCATCACGATCGATCCCGCGCGCGACAGCGTCGACGTTCGCGAGATCATCACGTCGAGCGGTGCGGGTGGTCGCGCCCGCCTCGACGCGAAGCTGGTGGCCGGCACGCTCGACGCCTCGGTCGACGCGCAGGGGCTGCCGGTCGCCGCCGTGGATCCCGCCTATCGCGGGACGGTCAGCGGCAAGCTCGCGATCAAGCGCCGCGGCGTGCGCTGGGATGGCGGCGGCACGCTGGTCGCCGCGGGCGTCGTGATCGATCCGACGCTGCCCGTGTTCGAGGGCGACATCACCGTCGGCGTCGCCGGCCGGCTGGTCACCCTCGACGCCCACGCGAAGAGTGCGGAGATCGGCGCGACGCGCCTCGAGCTCCAGGTCGAGGGTCCGCGCGACCTTACCGACGTCGCCGCGTGGAAGCGCCTCGAGCGCACCGCGGTCAAGACCGCCGCGGTGACGGTCGACAAGGTCAACCTCGACGCCGTGTCGACGACCGGCGGCAAGGTCGACGGCAAGGTCACGATCGGCGGCACCAACATCCAGGGGTCGGTGGAGGTCAAGGGCGTCGCCACGCCGCTCGGCACCGCCGAGGGCACGGTGAGCTTCTCACCGCTCGGTAAGGATCTGTTCGCGTCGTGGAACGCGCTGCTCTCCGATGTCGGCGAGGCGAGCATCGGCGTCCGCATCGCGTTCCCGCAGTACCCGTTCGATCCAGCCGCGTGGAGGCAGCTCGGCCGCGGCGTCGTCCAGTCGTTGACCGCCTCGTTCGACGACATCGCGGTGGATCCGGTCAAGCTCGCGAAGCTCGGCATCACCGTGCCGTACTCGGGGCGCGCGGATGTCCGGATCGCCGTCGGCGCGGCGGCCACCGCGGCGACGATCGACGTCGATCTGCGCACGATCGAGGGCGGGGCGCTGGTCAAGCCGATCGACGTCCACGCCGAGGCGACCACCGATGCCACGGGCACCGTCGCGAGCGCATGCGTGGCGCGCGCGAAGGATCCGGGCGGCGATGCGTGCGCGAAGGGGCTCGCGGTGGCGTCGGTGCCGCGCCTGCTCGAGATCAAGGGCGTCAAGGTGCCGGTCACGTTCGACGCGTGGATCGCCGCGCCGAAGGCCGCGCTCGGCGCGACGCTCGAGGGCACGATCGCGATCCCGTCGCAGTCGGCCCCCGCGCTGATGGCGCTGGTCGGTCGCAACGTGTTCGAGAACAAGAAGGACAGCACGCTCGAGGGCACGATCACGGTCGGCGGCACGCTAGGTAAGCCCACGGGCAAGGCCGCGATCGCCGTCAACAAGCTGCAGCTGATCTCGCACGTCGAGGGCCGGACGATCCCCGAGCTGACGTCGATGACGATCGATGCGGTGTGGGATGGTGTCGAGGGCGACCTCAAGGTCGTCGCGAAGGAGTCGAACAAGGGCGAGATGCGGGTGACGGCGAGTGCGAAGCCCGATCGCCTGGCCGAGGGGACGGGCAGCTTCAAGGCCAACCACCTCGACCTCGCCCCGCTCGCGGCGTTCCTGCCGGGCGAGCTCGCGGCCTCGCAGGGCGAGCTCAACGGCCTCCTCACCATCAAGGGGTTCGATCCCTCCACCATGCGCGCGGATGGTGCGGTGACGGTCGACAAGGCGGACGTCCCCCTCGATCCGATGATCGGCACGCTGCGCAACGGCAAGCTGAAGCTGTTCTCGACACCGAGGGGCTACTCGCTGACGGCGCAGGGGTTGCTCAACTCCTGCAAGAACCCGGAGAACCCGCGCTGCACGCAGAACATCAACCTCGACGCGTCGACGCCGCTCGACCTCGCGACCCTCGAGGCGACGCTGATCGCGGAGAAGATCTCGACGATCGGCGAGATCGAGCCGGTGCTCGACGCGAAGGCGCGCATCGCGCTGACGCGCACCGGCCGCGAGTGGTCGGGCGACATCTACATCACGGGTCGCAACCGCAACGAGTCGCCGTCGATCAGCGTGCCCAAGTCGACCGGCGACGATCTGCTCGACTTCGAATCACCCGACGACATCTACTTCACCGACAAGCCCCCGAAGCAGATCCGGTTCAGCCAGGCCGAGCCGCCGACCAAGGCGTGGCTCGACGCGCGCGTGCATCTCGCCTCGACCTCGATCGACGTCGCCGAGTACGGCGTCCGCGGCGCGATCATCGCCAACGAGCCGCTGCGGCTCCTGCTCGGCGATCACATCGGCCTCGACGGCAAGATCTCGATCGAGTACGGCACCGCGAACGACATCTTCGGCCGCAGCTACGAGATCGAGCAGAACGATCTGGTCAACTTCGACGGCACGATCGATCCGACGATCGATCTCCAGCTCACGCACCGGTTCCCCGAGCTCACCCTGCGCGTCAGCGTCCAGGGCCGGCTCAGCGACGCCGATTTTCCGACCGCGCGGTTCACCGCCGATCAGGGCACCTACAGCGAGGCCGAGCTGTTCGGGTTCTTCCTCGGGGGCGATCCGGGCGGCACCACGGCGACGCAGGCGCAGGACGCCGCGAAGGGCGCGGGCTCGTCGCTGCTGTCGCGCTTCGTCGCCCAGCAGCTCAAGGAGCTGCTGCCGGAGAATCGGTTCCTGCGCTTCGACGTCCTCGCGTGCGAGCCCGGGGCGTCGAACACCGGTGGTTCGTGCACCGTCGGCCGCCGGTTCTTCGACGGCCGGTTGTACATCTCGCTCAAGCATCGCCTCGCGCCGCTGCCGAACGAGAATGGCGAGGAGGTGCTCGGTCAGTTCTATCTGTCGACCGAGTGGTTCCTCGAGGCCACCGGCGGTACCAGCAACATCATCGGCGCCGACTTGTTGTGGCGCCGCCGCTGGTAGTCAGCGCTTGCGGCCGCCGAGCAGCCCCTTCAACACGGCGCGCGTCGACAGGCCCGGCAGCTGCGTCAGCGATCGCGCGAGCGCGAACGCGAGCTGGATCGGCGACGCGCCGGTGGCCTCGATCGTGGTGCGCTGCCCGGTGTTGGTGTCCTCGATCGCCCCGCGCGCGATCGTGCGCGAGCCGTCGCCGCGGATCTCGACGATCATCCGCGCGACCACCGGTGGTTCCGGTTGCAGCTCGCCCCCCGGAGGAGGTTTCACGAGCTCCGGCTTGGGATCGACGTCGTCGGCCATCCCGACAGCCTAGCGCGTGATCTCGATCAGGGGCAGGTCGCCGTGGTGCCGGTCCGCGTGGGCAGCACCGCGGTCATCCCGCAGGTCACGTCGCACGTCCCCTCGGGGCAGTTCGTGACCTCGCAGTTGCTGCCGGGGCAGGTGACGTCGCAGTCGCCGCTGCTGCAATCGACATCGCACGAGGCCGACAGGCTGCACTCGACATCGCAGCTCAGGGAATCCCCGCAGGCGACGTCGACGGTGGCACCGGGCTGCGCCTGGACATTGCAGTCGACGCCGGTCGGGCAGTCGATCACGCAATCCGCGCCCTGCGGGCAGATGCAATCGCCGCCGTTGCAGACCTCGTCGCCACCACCACCGCCACACGCCAGGAGACCTAGTACGAAGAGACTGATGATCCTCATCCTGCAATCGTAGCCACAGGTCTCTGCCCGGCGCGACATCACGGCGATAACGCCGGTACAGTGCGGCCATGACGGCTCCAGATCTCGCGTCGTTGCGCGACCGCATCGAGGCGGTCGATCGCCAGATCATCCAGCTGATCGGCGAGCGGCTCGCGATCGTCGAGGGCGTCGCCGAGGCCAAGCTCGCGAGCGCGAGCCCGTTCCGCGATCGCCAGCGCGAGGAGAGCTTGATCGCGCGGCTCCGCGAGATCGCCGTGTCCGCCAACGTCGACCCGCACCAGATCGAGCGGATGTACCGCGTGATCATGGACATGTCGGTCGCGCACCAGG
>Ga0075163_10005636_pt1 | contig 16646 bp, 17 predicted proteins | sample JI1023141ADNA_FD_71478 | JGI IMG/M metagenome (GOLD analysis project Ga0075163, IMG submission 71478) | Wastewater effluent complex algal communities from Wisconsin, to seasonally profile nutrient transformation and Carbon sequestration -... | ecosystem: Engineered > WWTP > Effluent > Algae...
CCTCGAACTGGCGCAACGTTACAGCGAGCAGGGCATCGACGAACTGGTGTTCTACGACATCACCGCCAGCCCCGAGCAACGCGGCGTGGCACCGGCTTGGATAGAATCCGTTGCCCGGCGCATCAGTATTCCGTTCTGTGTGGCCGGCGGCATCCGGTCCATTGCCCAGGCCGAACAGGTGCTGGCCCTGGGTGCCGATAAAGTCTCCATCAACACCCCGGCGCTGGAAAATCCCGATTTGATTTCCGAGCTGGCCAAGCGCTTCGGTAGCCAATGCGTGGTCATCGGCATCGATTCCCTACGTGATAACGATGGCCAGTGGCGGGTTCGCAGCCACACCGGCGATCCGGAAAAAACCAAGCAATCCGGTATCCGCACCCTGGATTGGCTGCTCGAGGTTCAGAACCGAGGAGCCGGTGAAGTGGTGTTGAACTGCATGGCCTCCGACGGTACCCGTGACGGTTATGATATCGAGCAGTTATCCGCGGCGCGAGCGGATTGCCATCTGCCCTTGATCGCTTCCGGCGGTGCCGGCACGGTTCAGCATTTTATCGATGTCTTTCAATGCTGCGATGTCGATGGCGCGTTGGCAGCCAGTGTCTTCCATAAGAACATCCTGCCGGTGCCGAATTTGAAACAGCAATTATCCCAACACGGAATTTCCATACGTTTATGACCCCGGATCAGATCAACGCCCTGGCATGGCAGAAACAGAACGGCTTGTTGCCGGCCATCGTGCAGGATGCCGACAGCCTGCAAGTCGTGATGCTCGGCTATATGAATCGGGAAGCCCTGGAATCAACGCTAACCAGTGGCCAAGTATGCTTTTTCAGCCGTAGCAAAAACCGCCTTTGGACCAAAGGCGAAAGTTCCGGACATTTCCTGCAGCTGGTATCGGTGCAAAGCGATTGCGACTCGGACACGTTGTTGGTGCTTGCCCATCCGAAAGGTCCTACCTGCCATCTGCAGCGCAGCAGTTGTTTTGCCGATGCGCCCGCGAATTTTTTAACGGTGCTGGAAAATCGGATCGCTGATCGGAAAAACGCCGATCCCGCCACCAGCTACAGCAAACGGCTGATGGATTCAGGCTTGGATAAAGTCGCCCAGAAAGTCGGCGAAGAGGCCGTCGAGACCGTGATTGCGGCCCTGGTGCAGGACCGCGAGGCGATGCTCAATGAAAGCGCCGACTTGCTCTATCATCTTCTGGTGCTGCTGCAGTGCAAGGATCTGACGTTAGCCGAGGTAGTGGCTGTGCTGAAGAAGCGCTGATCCGCAAAGGAATCGGAATCTTGAATGACGAGTGACACGACAACCCGCCGCATCGTGCATTGCGATGTTTTCGCTCCGCGCATCGGCACCGGCAACCCTTTGGCGGTGATTCTGGACAGCCAGGCCTTGACCACGGATCAAATGCAGGCCATCGCCCATTGGACCAATCTGGCGGAAACCACATTCATTCTGCCACCGACGCATCCTGACGCCGACTATCGGGTCCGGATTTTCACCACCCGGAAGGAAATCGCCTTCGCCGGCCACCCGAGCATCGGCAGTGCCCATGCGCTGATTGATGCCGGCCTTCAGCCAAAGCAGGCGGGCGTCATCCTGCAGGAATGCCAAGCCGGTATCCTGCCGATACGCCATCGACCCGATTCACCCAATAACAGTTACAGCGTCCGCGTACCCAGCTCGAAATGGCTGCGTTACGCCGATGAAACCGATCCCGTCTTCTGCGAAGCCCTGCCCGCGCGTTATTGGACATCGTTGAAGCCGGCACTGGTCGAAGGCGGACGCCGTTGGTGGTTGGCCCAATTGCCTAATGAACAAAGCGTCCGTGAGTTCCAGCCGGACCGTTACGCAATTGAAACCTTGGCCAAAGCGAGCAATAGTTTGGGACTTTGTATTTTTGCTCCGAGTAAAAACGCCGGAACTGATTTAGTCGTGCGCGCTTTCCCGTTAGGCGTTGGCATTGATGAAGACCCTGCCTCCGGGGCCGCCAATGCCGCCATTGCTGCATTTCTGCACGAAACAGGTCACTTGGCAACGATTGGATATAACTATCGTGTCAGTCAAGGCCGTGAAATCGGCCGCGATGCCATTTTGTCACTGGAAGTGGATGATGCAGGACAAGTATGGGTCGGTGGCGACTGCAAGACCGTTATTCGCGGCCAGCTGCAGTGGTAACCCGGCCGCCTCAATAGCGATAGGCGACGCGGGTGACCGGCTGCGGCCGGGCGTCAACGCGGATCTGGATGTATTTACCGGGGTAATACGGCATAACGGTGGTGTAGTTGCGCTTGCCGTAACGGTAGGTCACCCGGTAATCGACGTCACGGTTCCGGTACTGATTCCAATCTGAGCGGCATTGCACATACTGCCGATCATAACTGCCGCCGTCGTTGCGGTCGACGCTCTGGCCGATCAAACCGCCGATCGCGGCGCCGGCAACGGTTGCGGCGACCCTGTTCTGGCCGGAACCGGCCTGGTTGCCGACAATGCCGCCGATGACGGCACCGACCACGGCGCCCTCGTTGATGCCGGATCGGGAATACGGTTGCTGGTAAGCACCGCAGTACCGGCCGTAATCCCCGGCATAGCCGCCGATACGCTCGACCCGAACCACTTTGGCCTGTGCGTAACGGGGCTGCGGGTAATAACGGTAAGCTTGCCCTTCCATTTCGTAGCGGTCGTCATAACGGCTGTCATAGCGGTCACGGCCGTAACGGCCGTTGTCATGATGATCCTTGTCATGGGCCGAAACCATCGGCATGGCAAGCAGGGCGGCGGCGGCAAGTGTGGCGCTCAAGCAGGTCTTCATGAAACACTCCAGTTCGGGATGCGTGATTTCAATCTACACGCCATACCCCAACCGGAGCTTAACGGCGTCAACCCCGTTTAGGTTGCAGCATGGTTCCGGTGCATTGACTGCTGCCGCAAAGACAGCGCCAGATTTTTTTCTGCTTGGCGGTATGCCGCTCGGCCAAGCGGATGCCGTAGTTGTAGCTCAGCTCTTCACCGGCCTTGATGTCGCGGGCGGCTCGGATCACGATGCGGTCGTGCTTGGGATTTCCGTCGGCCGCATCCTCATGCGAGGACTCGCAGTTGGCGGCGCAGCTGTGATTGATCCAACGGGCATCATTGCCGTCGATGTTGGCGTCGATCACATAATCGTCGTTGAGGGTGAACAGGAATGTGTGGCCATTCTCATCCTCGCTGTCGTATTCGGCATCGACTTCGGCATGGCGGCGCACCTTGCCTTTGTATTCGATGATGAACTCCCCTTCCGGAATGAAGTCCGTGGCGTAAACGCCGGTTCCGTGGATTTTGGAGCGGCGTGCCTGGATTTTTCTGCTGGCCATAATATTCCCTGAGTAAGCGGCTATTGTGGCCAATATCGCCTGCGCTGCCAAGCCCGGTTTGCCTGCCGCGTACAAATACCGTACAATATCAGTCCTATATGGAGGATGCCATGCGCCTGCTTTCCGATTCCTTTTCCGAGCAGCAACCGATACCCGGTGAATTCGCTTTTGCGGTCATTGCCGATCCCGGCCCGGTCGCCCTGTCTTCGAACCGCAATCCGCACCTGACCTGGTCGGATGTGCCCGAAGGCACGTGCAGCTTCGCGCTGATAGCATCCGACCCGGACGTGCCGAGCGTCGGTACCGATGTCAATCAGGCCGGACGCAGCGTGCCGCATGATTTGCCGAGGGTGGATTTCACGCACTGGCTACTGGCCAATCTGCCTGGCGCGTGCCGCGCGATTGCCGCCGGCGAATTCAGCGACGGCGTCACCGCCCGTGGCAAAGCCGCCGCCGGCGCGCACGGCAGTCTCCAAGGCCTGAATGATTACACCGGCTGGTTCGCCGGCGATGCCGACATGGCCGGTGACTACCACGGCTACGACGGCCCCTGCCCGCCCTGGAACGACGAACGCATGCACCACTACACCTTTACCGTGTATGCCCTGTCGGTACCGGCACTGGCGTTGCCGGAACGCTACAGTGTTTCCGATCTGCGTTCCGCCATGGCCGGACACGTGTTGGCCAGCGCCAGCCTGACCGGCCGCTACACCTTGAATCCGGCTGTGGCGTACTGAGATGCTGCGGGTTACCAAACTCACCGATTACGCGACGGTTGTGCTGGCCTGTCTGGCGAAAGCACCACATGCCGTACACAGTGCCAGCGATCTGGCCGGACAGGCCAAATTGGAGCTGCCGACGGTGAGCAAGGTGCTGAAGCCGCTGTCGCGCGCCGGCCTGGTGCAGGCATTCCGCGGCAGCCAGGGCGGTTACCGGCTGGCCAGACCGGCAACGCAGATCTCACTGTATTCGGTGGTGGAAGCGATGGAAGGCCGTCCGGGCATGACCGAATGCAGCGGTGAACACAGCCAGTGCCAGCACGAGCCGCACTGTGGCATCCAGGGCCATTGGCAGATGGTCAATGACGTCATCGCAGACGCGCTGCGCTCGGTGTCGATCGCCGAACTCGGCGGCAAGACCCGCAGATCCATCCCGTTGAAACTGGCGAAGGCATGAACATGGCCACCGAACGCACTGAGCTCGAACGCCAGCTCGAACGCCGCTACGATGCCGGCTTCATCACCGACATCGAATCCGACACCTTGCCACCGGGTCTGGATGAGGATGTTGTGCGCTTCATTTCGAAGAAGAAAGAAGAACCGGAATGGCTGACCGAATGGCGGTTGAAGGCTTACCGGCATTGGCTGACCATGACGCCGCCGCAGTGGGCCAAACTCAACATCGCCCCCATCGACTTCCAGGCGGTCAGTTATTTTGCCGCTCCGAAGAAAAAGTACGCCTCCTTGGATGAAGTCGATCCCAAACTGCTGGAAACCTATGAGAAGCTCGGCGTGCCGTTGCACGAACGCGCCCGTCTGGCCGGTGTAGCGGTCGATGCCGTGTTCGATTCGGTCTCGGTCGGCACGACCTATCGCAAGGAGCTGGCGGAAAAAGGCATCATTTTCTGCTCGTTCTCGGAAGCGGTCAAAGAACATCCTGAATTGGTCAAGCAATACCTCGGCTCGGTGGTTCCACCCGGTGATAACTATTTCGCGGCACTGAATTCCGCGGTTTTTTCCGATGGCAGTTTCGTCTTCATTCCCAAAGGCGTGCGCAGCCCGATGGAGCTCTCGACCTATTTCCGGATCAATGCCCGCGATACCGGACAATTCGAGCGCACCCTGATCATCTGCGAAGACGATGCCTACGTCTCCTATCTGGAAGGCTGTACGGCGCCGATGCGTGACGAAAACCAGCTGCATGCGGCAGTGGTCGAGTTGGTGTGTCTGGAACGCGCCGAAATCAAATACTCGACCGTGCAGAACTGGTATCCGGGTGATGAAAACGGCGTTGGCGGCATCTACAATTTCGTCACCAAACGCGGCGAGTGCCGTGGCTTCAAGAGCAAGATCTCCTGGACCCAGGTCGAGACCGGTTCGGCGATTACCTGGAAGTACCCGAGCTGCGTTTTACTGGGTGATGAATCCAGCGGCGAGTTTTATTCCGTCGCCCTGACCCATCATTGCCAGCAGGCCGATACCGGCACCAAGATGATCCACATCGGCCGCGGCACCACCAGCAAGATCATCGCCAAAGGCATCAGCGCCGGCAGGGGCCAGAACACCTACCGCGGGCTGGTTAAAATCGAATCGGCCGCTGCTGGCGCCCGTAACTACACCCAATGCGACTCCCTGCTGATCGGCAAACGTTGTGGTGCGCACACGTTCCCTTACATCGAAGTCAAAAACCCCGGCGCCGTGGTCGAACACGAAGCCACGACTTCCAAGATCTCCGACGACCAGCTGTTTTATTGCCGCGCCCGCGGCATCAGCGAAGAAGACGCGGTCTCGATGATCGTCGACGGTTTCTGCAAGCAGGTGTTCAAGGAATTGCCGATGGAGTTCGCGGTGGAAGCCAAGAAACTGCTGGAAGTGAGTCTGGAAGGCGCCGTCGGTTAACTTTTTTTCTGAAGAGACACAAAATGTTGGAAATCATTGATCTGCATGCCAGCGTCCACGGCAAGGAAATCCTGAAAGGATTCAACCTGAAACTGGAAGCCGGAAAAGTACATGCCCTGATGGGACCGAACGGCGCCGGCAAATCCACTCTCGGCTATATCCTCTCGGGTCGCGAGGGCTATGAAATCACTCGTGGCCAGATTCTGTTCAACGGCCAGGACATCAGCGTACTGGAACCGGAACAGCGCGCCGCGCTCGGCATTTTCCTGGCCTTCCAGTATCCGGTCGAAATACCCGGCGTCAACAACACCTACTTCCTGCGCACGGCCTTGAATGCGCAACGCAAGGCCCGCGGCGAAGCAGAACTCGATTCGATGGCGTTCTTGAAAAAGGTCCGGGAAAAGCTTTCGGTCCTGCATCTGAAGGACGAACTGCTGCACCGCGCCGTCAATGCCGGCTTTTCCGGTGGCGAGAAAAAACGCAACGAGATTTTCCAATTGGCATTGCTGGAGCCGAAACTGGCCATCCTCGACGAAACCGATTCCGGTCTCGACATCGACGCCCTGAAAGCCGTGGCCGAAGGCGTCAACGCCATGCGCAGTCCGGAACGTGCTTTCCTGGTCATCACCCACTACCAACGCCTGCTCGATTACATCCACCCCGATGTCGTGCATGTCATGAGTGACGGCCGTATCGTCGCCAGCGGCGGCCCCGAGCTGGCCTTGCAACTGGAACGTGACGGCTATGCCGCCATGGCGGCGGGAGCAGCCTGATGGCGAACCTGCTGCAAAGCCTGACCGACGCCTTCCTCAGCCGGGCCCCGGGCGGGAACGCCCGCGTCCGGCAATGGCGTGAGTCGGCTCTGGCGCAGGCGCTGCGTGTCGGCTTTCCGCACAACAAGCTGGAGCGCTGGAAACATGCGCCGTTGCGGGCCATGGCGGCGAAATCCTTTGCACCCGAAACCTGTACTTCCGGCATCGATGATTCGGCGCTGCCGCCCGCGCCACGGGTGGTTTTCGTCAACGGCCGTTATGATGCCGCGCGTAGTTCGATCGAGGGTTTGGCCGGCGTGCGGATTTCCCGCTTGGCCGATGCCCTGCATGACGAGGACGAACGTGCCAGCACCTTGCTGGGCAGGGCATTTGACGATATCGAAGCGCCTTTTGCTTCGTTGAATACGGCCCTTGCCGAAGACGGTCTGTTATTGGATATCGACGCCGGTGATAGCGAACGGCCGCCGTTGCATATGGTATTCATCGGCAGCCATGAAGCCGAAGGCAGCCACGCCCTGCGCCACAGGATCGAATGCCGCGAAGGCGCTCGGCTGACCGTCATCGAACACCACCGCGGCGGCGGCGCGGCGCTCGACAATCAATTCTGGCACGTGCATCTTAAGCCGGGCTCGCGTCTGGTGCATGTCCGTCTGCAGACCCTGGATCCGCGGCATATCCAATTCAGCCGTACCGACGCCGCCATTGCCGGCGATGCGCAATATGTGCGTCTGGATGTCGAAACCGGCGGGCATTACGTCCGGCACGAGTTGAACCTGAACCTGCAGGGTAGAAACGCCACGGCCCTTTCGGGCGGCGTGCTGTGGGCGACAGGCACCTGCACGCTCGATACCCGTCTGGTCAGTCGTCATCAGGCGCCCGGCACGGCCAGTACCCTGATCTGGCGCGGTCTGGCCGATGACAGATCACGCGCCAATTTCTTCGGCGGCATCCGCATCGATGCCGGTGCCGATGGCAGCGATGCGGCACTTACCAACAAGAACCTGCTGCTGAGCGAACAGGCCCAGATCAATACCCAGCCGGCATTGGAAATCCATGCCGACGAGGTCAAGGCCGCACACGGCGCCACCGTCGGCCAGCTCGATGCCGGTGCACTGTTCTATCTGCGGTCGCGCGGCGTTCCTGAACACGAGGCCATGGCATTATTGACCCGCGCCTTTTACGCCGAAGCCCTGACGGTGCTGGATGACGACAACCTGTTTGCGGGATTGACGCCGTATCTTCCGGTACAACTGCAGCCGGAAGGGGCGTTGTCATGAAGGCGGTCGATTGGCAGCGGATCCGCGCCGAATTCCCCATCCTGTCACGGACGGTCAACGGCAAACCGCTGGTGTATCTGGACACCGCCAATACCGCGCAGAAGCCGAATGCGGTAATCGACGCCGTCGATGATTTCTACCGCAACCACAATGCCAACGTCTCGCGTGCCGTGCACCAGCTCGGCGCCGAGGCCACCGAAGCCTACGAAGGCGCGCGCAAGGCCATCGCGCGCTTCTTCAACGTGCATCCCGTCGATCTGGTATTGACTTCCGGCACCACCCAATCGCTGAACCTGGCGGCCTACGCCTTCGCCCTGCCGAGACTGCAACCGGGCGACGTAATCCTGGTATCGCGCATGGAGCACCATGCCAATTTCGTGCCTTGGCAGTTGATCGCCGAGCGCTGCGGTGCCCGTATCGAACCGGTTGAAATCACCCCGGAAGGCGAAATCGATCTGCCGGCCCTGAAAGCGCAAATGAAGGCCCCTGTCAGGATTTTGGCCTTGACGCACGTATCGAACGTGCTCGGCACGGTCAATCCGATCGAGCGGATCTGCGCGTGGGCGCGCAAAGCCGGCATCACCACCGTCATCGACGGCTCGCAGGCGGCGCCGCACCGCCCGGTCGACATTCCTTCCCTGGGCTGCGATTTCTATGCGTTCACCGGCCACAAACTGTGCGGGCCGACCGGTACCGGCGGGCTATGGGCGAAACGCGAACACTGGCACAGCATGCCGCCGTTTTTCGGCGGTGGCGAGATGATCCGCGAAGTCCGCTTCGAAAAAACCACGTTCAACGACCCACCGCACAAATTCGAAGCCGGCACCCCGAACATCGCCGGATTCGTGGGATTGGGCGCGGCCGTTGACTACCTCGATGCGATCGGCATGGCCGCCATCGAAAGCCGCGAACAGACGCTTCTGGCCTATGCCGGCGAGCGCCTGCGGACGGTCGATGGCCTGCGCATCATCGGCACCGCCGCGGAAAAAGCCGCGGTGGTTTCGTTTCTGGTCGACGGCGCGCACGCGCATGATCTGGCGACCCTGCTCGACCTGGAAGGCATCGCCGTACGCTCCGGGCACCACTGCGCGCATCCGCTGATGCAATATTACGGCGTGCCGGCGACCTGCCGGGCCTCCTTTGCTTTTTACAACACCGAAGCGGAAATCGATGCCCTGGTTGCCGGCATCGGCAAAGTCCGCCGCATGCTGGGCTGAACACCATGGACATCCGATTCCGACACGCCGTCCCCGAAGATACCGTCGCCATCGTGGCACTGGTCGAATCCGCTTACCGCGGCGATGCCAGCCGCATCGGCTGGACCACTGAAGCCGATTTCCTCGAAGGCCAGCGCATCGATCCGGCCGGCGTTTTGGATAACATGTCGAAAGCGGGCAGCCTGATACTGTTGATGGAACGCAACGGTGCATTGCTGGCCTGCTGCCATCTGGAGCGGTTCGGCGACGCCTGTTATTTCGGCATGTTTTCGGTGAACCCGGAGCAACAGGGCGGTGGCTTCGGTAAACGGTTGATGCAGGAAGCGGAGAAATTCGCACGCGAGACCTGGGCCTGCCAGCGCATGGAAATGACCGTCATCGACATCCGCCGGGAACTGATCGATTTCTATCTACGGCGGGGCTACCGCCGGACCGGGATCTTCAAACCGTTCCCTTACGGCGATGAGCGCTACGGCATTCCGCTGCGTGACGACCTGCGCTTTGAAATACTCGAAAAGCCCCTGCTGTCCGGCGAACCGTGAACACCGATCTGAATCAATGGCAGCAGGTCTGCACACTGGGTGAACTGCTGCCCGGCGAGCACACCGTCTGTTTCGACGGCGATACCGCGATACTGGTCTGCAATGTCGATGGCGAGCTGTATGCGCTGGAAGACAAATGCACGCACCAGGACTTCGAACTCAGCGCGGCGGCGCTGGCCGGCACCGAAATCGAATGCGTGCTGCACGGCGCCCGCTTCGACGTCCGCACCGGCGAGGCGCTGTGCGCCCCCGCCTACACCGCGGTCGCCAAGTTCCCGGTGATGGTCGAAAACGGGGTCATCTACACCCGCGACGACCGCTGAGGCGCGGTCACCTTAAGCCACAGCGCTTCGCCATGCGCTTCCAGCACCAGTCGCGGTTCATCGCGCTGCGGGCATAGCCAAAGCCCATCACCGGTTTCGATGGCCGGGCAGTCGGGATCGGATTTGATCCGGCCCCGGCCCGACAGGAAATACACGAACCACGACACGCCCGGTTCGGCAATGCACCACAGACTGCCGGTCATGGCGCGCCGTTCTAGGCTGATGGCGACCGCATCGCGCCGCCAGATGGCGTTGAAATCGCTGGTCGGACCATCCAGCAGGAACGCTTCGACCGCTTCTTCGCCGCCAAAGCGGGTTGCGTCAAAGGACGTCTGCAGGGTTACGCTGCGGTCGGCGAATTGCAGGCGCATGCCGGCGCCGGATAACAGCAGCAATTCACGGTCGTAGCCGGGGAAGGCCGAAAACGGACCGTCTGCCCCGATATCGGCGATGGATATCCGCCACTGCCAATCATCGGCGGCTTCCGGAAACCGGAAAATTTCGCGGGTCATGCCGCCGCCGTTTTTCCAGGGCATGCTGGCGAAGCGGTCGCGGGGGAAATGGCGGTAGGACATCGGCACAGTGTCGCATGGCGGTTGCATCCTGACAAAAAAACCGCCCGGCAAGCGGGCGGCGGGAGGAAACGCAGGATTCAGCGTGCCGCGGTTTTCTTGACCGGAACCGCCGGCTTGGCCGGTGCCTTGCCGCCGACCGTGATGCGTCCGGCATTACGCTCGAGGGTGGACGGACCGATGCCCTTGACGTCGGCCAGGGCACTGACGCTCTTGAACGCACCGTTGGCCTTGCGGTAAGCCACGATGGCCTGGGCCTTGCTCGGCCCGATACCGACCAGGACGCGGTCCAAGGTGGCGGCGTCGGCGGTGTTGATGTTGACCATTTCGGTACCGGCGGCCAGCGTCATTTGACTGAAGCACAGGGCCAGGGCAAGGGTTTTCAGGATCAGGCTGATGGATTTCATGGGATTCTCCTATGTGGGCTGACTGGCGGTTGCCAGGTGCGACCAGTGTCGCTTCCGACAGGACGGCAAAACAGACGAAGGCATCGACGACCGGTGTCGGACGCCATTGAAGCCGCTGTGGGAAATTTCCGACACTGCTAAACTAGGGTTTTACCGCCGAAGGTGCATCATGGACAACAGCAAACTCAAGGATTTCGTGGCGCGGCGCTGGGACGCCGATATCGTCGGGCAACTGGTCGAATACATCAAAATCCCCAATAAATCGCCGATGTTCGATGCCGACTGGCAGGCCAACGGCCACATGGAAAAAGCGACCCGGCAACTGGCCGATTGGGCCGAAGCGCAGGATATTCCCGGAAAGCGTGTCGAGATCGTGCGTCTGGGCAAACGCACGCCATTGATCCTGATCGAGATCGACGGTGAAGGCGACGACGTGGTGCTGATGTACGGGCATCTGGACAAACAGCCGGAAATGACCGGCTGGGACGATGACCTCGGCCCGTGGTTGCCGGTACTCAAGGGCGATAAGCTTTACGGCCGGGGCGGCGCCGATGACGGTTACGCCCTGTTCGGTTCGCTGACCGCCATCGCCGCCCTGAAAGCGCAGGGCATTCCGCACGCACGCACGGTCATCCTGATCGAAGCCTGCGAGGAATCCGGAAGTTACGACCTTCCGTATTACGTCGATCATCTGGCCGAACGGATCGGCCGGCCGAGCCTGGTGGTCTGCCTGGATTCGGGCTGCGCCAATTACGACCAGCTCTGGTGCACGACCTCGCTGCGCGGATTGACAGGCGGCAACCTGCGCATCGACGTGCTGAGCGAGGGCGTGCACTCGGGCGACGCTTCCGGCATCGTGCCGTCGAGTTTCCGCATCCTGCGGCAACTGCTGTCGCGTCTGGAAGACCAGGACTCCGGCGTGATCCTGCCAAAGGCCTTGCACGCCGACATCCCCGATCAACGGCGGGAACAGGCGCACCGGGCTGCCGCCGTGCTCGGCGAGGATATCTTCGACAAATTCCCGTTCCTGCCCGGCATGGTGCCGATGAACGCCGATCTGGGGGAATTGATCCTCAACCGGACCTGGCGTCCGGCACTGTCGGTCACCGGAGTCGATGGCATGCCGGCGCTCGACAGCGCAGGCAACGTCCTGCGTCCGTTCACCGCGGTCAAGCTGTCACTGCGCCTGCCGCCGACACTGGAGCCGGAAGCGGCCGGGCTTTTCCTGAAAAACCTATTGGAGTCCGATCCGCCATACGGCGCCAAAGTCAGTCTGGAAATCGAAAAGGCATCGACCGGCTGGAACGCGCCGGCTTTGGCGCCCTGGCTGCAAACGGCCATCGAAGCGGCCAGCCAGGCCAGCTTCGGGCAACCCGCCATGTACATGGGCGAAGGCGGCACCATCCCGTTCATGGGCATGCTCGGCGAAAAATTCCCGGGCGCGCAGTTCATGATCACCGGCGTGCTCGGCCCGCATTCGAATGCGCATGGCCCGAACGAATTCCTGCACATCCCGACCGGCAAACGGGTAACCGAAGCGGTGGCGCATGTGGTGGCCGCACATTTCATCGCCGGCCGGAACGGCTTGACCCACGGCGTGGCGGCGGTTGACGGGCACGCGCAGTTCGGCGACCACGGCTGTTGTTGAACACCGCCGACAACCCGGATCCGGTATCGCGGCCTTTGCGGGTGTTCTGGCGTGTGCTGTCCGCGGCGCCCGGGCGCGGGCTGGCTTTGCTGCTGTTGCTGATGGCGATCGGATCGGTCCTGGAAAGCGTCGGCCTGGTCTTGCTGGTGCCGATGCTGGAAAGTCTGGACAACAACGGCGCGCCGAGCGGCAACGCCGCCATCCGCAGCCTGCAGAGCCTGTTGGCCGATCTGGGCCTGAGTTTCAGCCTCGAGGGTCTGCTATCGGTATTCTGCGTGCTGGTCATTGCGCGCGGGCTGATCGCGGTGGTGCGCGTCCGGCAGAGCACGCGTCTGCAGAACACCCTGGTCGACGGCGTCCGCCGCCGCTGTTATCACGCACTGCTGCATGCCAATTGGCGCTGGCTGGTGACCGGACGGCGCAGCGACCATGCCAGTGCCCTGATGAACGAAGTCGACCAGCTCGGCAACGGCCTGTTTTTCGGCATCCAACTGCTCGCCACGGCAGTCACCATGGTGGCATACCTGACGGCGGCGTTCGCGCTGTCCTGGCAGGCCTGTCTGGTCAGCATCGGTGCCGGCGTGGTGATTTTCGTCCTGCTCAAAGGCCTGCGCCGGCAGGCCATGCAGCTCGGACAACGGATGTCCGAGGCCGAACGCGGCATGATGGGCAATGTCCAGGAAAGTCTGGCCGGCGTCAAATTGGCGAAGATTCTGGGTGCCGAAAGCGATTATCTGCGGCGTTTCGACCAACATCTGCAAAGCATGCGCGAAGAGGACATCGGATTCCAGATCAATCAGACCCGGGCCAGCTCCCTGTACCAGACCATCGGCGCGCTGTTGCTGGCCGGATTCCTGTATCTCGGCATCACCGTATTGATGATTCCGATGGCGACGCTGCTGACCTTGGTGTTCATCTTCAGTCGGCTGCTGCCGATGTTCGCCAATACCCAGCAGCAGTATCAGTACTGGCTGCATGCCATGCCCTCGGTGGAACGCTGCTATCAACTGATCGAGCAGGCCGAAGCGGCCGCCGAGCCGGCCTTGCCGACCGATGCCGGTTTCGACCGGATTCAGGAAGCGATAACGCTCGATGCCGTCAGCGTCCGCTATAACGGGCGCGAGGCTTCGGCGCTGGCCGGCGTGACGCTGCGGTTTCCGGCACGCACCACGACGGCGATCACGGGTGAATCCGGCGCCGGGAAAAGCACGCTGGCCGATGTGCTGATGGGTCTGCTGGAACCTGACAGCGGCACGATGCAGATCGATGGCCGGCGGATCTCAGGCGAGGACCTCATGCGCTGGCGCGCCAGCGTCGCCTATGTGCCGCAGGACGCGTTTCTGTTCCACGACAGCATCCGCAACAACCTGCTGTGGGGCAAAGCCGATGCCGATGACGAGGCCCTGCGCCAGGCCCTGCAACGTTCGGCCGCCGAGTTCGTGTTCGCGCTGCCGCAGGGTCTGGATACCATCGTCGGCGATGGTGGCATCCTGCTTTCCGGCGGCGAGCGCCAGCGGCTGGCGTTGGCACGTGCCCTGCTGAAAAAGCCGGCACTGCTGATCCTCGATGAAGCCACCAGTGCGCTTGACCGCAACAACGAAGCACGCATCCGCCAGGCCATCGAGAACCTGCACGGTGACCTGACCGTCATCATCATCGGCCATCGGCTGGCGACTCTGGAACACGCCGATCACATCGTGGTGCTGGCACACGGCAGCGTCAAGGCGCAGGGCGCCTGGCAGGAAATCGCCGCCCATCTGTAACGGCCGGCATGGCGTTCCTTACGAAGCAACGTGTTTCAAGACCGATTCAACCAGATCCTCGATGCCGTACTCGGCCGTGCGCAGGTGCAGCTCGGGCTGCAGCGGCACTTCATAGGGCGAGGAAATGCCGGTGAAGTTCGGCAGCTCGCCGGCCCGCGCTTTGGCGTAAAGACCTTTGACGTCACGCTGTTCGCAGAGCGCCAACGGGGTATCGACGAACACTTCGACGAATTCACCGGCGCCGAACAGGCTACGCGCCATGTCGCGCTCGGAACGGTACGGTGAAATGAACGAGACCAGCACGATGAGGCCGGCATCGACCATCAGGCGCGCCACTTCCGCCACGCGCCGGATGTTCTCGACGCGATCGGCTTCGGTGAAGCCGAGATCTTTGTTGAGACCGTGCCGGACGTTGTCGCCGTCCAGCGAATAGGTGTGGTGATGGCCGGCCAGCAGGCGCTGCTCGACGGCATTGGCGATGGTCGACTTTCCCGACCCGGACAGGCCGGTGAACCAGATGCAGCGCGGGTTCTGCGATTTGAGCGCGGCACGTGCGGTTTTATTGACATCCATGGCCTGCCAGTGGATGTTGCCGGCGCGGCGCAGCGCGAAATCGAGGGTGCCTGCTGCGACCGTGGCATTGCTTTGCCGGTCGATCAGGATGAATCCGCCCAGAGTTCTGTTCAATGCGTAGGGTTCAAACGCGATGGCGTGATCCAGATTGAGGTTGCATATCCCGATTTCGTTCAGATGCAGGGTCTTGGCCGCCAGCGGCTCTTGGCTGTTGATGTCGATCTTGTGCTTGATTTCAGTGACGGTGGCGTTGACCGTGCGCGCGCCGATCTTCAGCCAGTAGCCGCGGCCGGGAATCAGTTCCGCCTCGTCCATCCAGATCAGGTGCGCGGCGAATTGATCGGCGGTTTCGCACGGATTCCTGGCCGAGACAATGACATCGCCGCGGCTGACGTCGATTTCGTCGGTAAGCGTAAGGGTAACCGCCTGGCTGTGGCCAGCACGCACGAGATCGCCGTCCTGGGTGACGATGCGGGCGATGTGCGAACGTTTACCCGAAGGCAATACGGCGACTTCCTCGCCGGTTTCGAATGCGCCGGCGCAGACCGTGCCGGCAAACCCGCGGAAATCCAGATTCGGACGGCAGACCCACTGAACCGGCAAACGGCCGGCATGGGCGCCGTCGACAGCGTTTTCGTCGATGCTGACGTTTTCCAGATACTCCAGCACAGACGGACCGCTGTACCAGGGCGTGCGGGCGGATGCGGTGATCAGATTATCGCCGTCCAAGGCCGAAAGCGGCAGCGCCTGCACGCTGGAAATGCCAAGCTGTTCGGCCAGCCGCCGGTACTCCTCGACGATATGCTCGAATACGCCCTGATCGAAGCCGACCAGATCCATCTTGTTGACCGCCAACAGCACGCGGGTGATGCCGAGCCGCGACACGATGAAACTGTGCCTGCGGGTCTGGGTCAGCACGCCTTTGCGGGCATCGATCAATACGATGGCGACATCGGCGGTGGAGGCGCCGGTCGCCATGTTGCGGGTGTATTGTTCATGGCCCGGGCAGTCGGCGACGATGAACTTGCGCTTGTCGGTGGCGAAGAAACGGTAAGCGACATCGATGGTGATGCCCTGCTCGCGCTCGGCCGCCAGGCCGTCGACCAGCAGCGCGAAATCCATGGCTTCGCCCTGGGTGCCGTGTTTGGCGGAATCCTTTTCCAATGCGCTGAGCTGATCGTCGAACAGGCCCTTGGTGTCGTGCAGCAGGCGCCCGATCAGCGTGCTCTTGCCGTCGTCGACGCTGCCGCAGGTGATGAATCGCAGCAACGACTTGGTTTCGTGCTGGTGCAGGTAGGCCTGGACATCGGTCGCCATCAGAAATATCCCTCCTGCTTTTTCTTTTCCATCGAAGCCGACTGGTCGTGGTCGATCATCCGGCCCTGGCGTTCGGAGGTCCGCGATACCAGCATCTCGGCGATGATCGACTCCAGCGAGTCCGCATCCGACTCGATGGCGCCGGTCAACGGGTAGCAGCCGAGGGTGCGGAAACGCACTTTTTTCAGCATCGGCGTTTCACCTGCGCGCAGCGGCATGCGTTCGTCATCGACCATGATCAGGCCGCCGTCGCGTTCGAC
>Ga0075163_10005638_pt1 | contig 16646 bp, 13 predicted proteins | sample JI1023141ADNA_FD_71478 | JGI IMG/M metagenome (GOLD analysis project Ga0075163, IMG submission 71478) | Wastewater effluent complex algal communities from Wisconsin, to seasonally profile nutrient transformation and Carbon sequestration -... | ecosystem: Engineered > WWTP > Effluent > Algae...
AAGGGTTTCATCGGTGGCACCAAGATGGCCTTTGGCGGCGTCAAGAACGACAGCAAGCGCGCCAACCTGATTGCCTATCTGGCTTCGCTCTCGGATGCGCCGAAGCCTTTCCCGGCACCTTGATTACGCCAAAATCAGACCCCTTGATCAGCACCGGCAGGACCTTCCTGCCGGTGTTTTCATTTGGGCCACAAGCCGCGTAAAAGAGGCACGAATCAATGCTGAGGGACAGCACCGCATGACATTCACGCGCAGGCAGATGTTGCAGATGGCCGGGCTTTCACCGCTGGCCGGACTGGTGACACCGGGCATGGCGCAGGAGCGGGTATTCCGGCATGCGACGACGCTGTTTGAGTCCGTCAAATATCCTGCGGAGTTCACACAGTTCGACTATGCCAATGCAGCTGCGCCAAAGGGTGGAAAGGTCCGCCTTGCCACATTGGGCACCTTCGACAGCATCAACCCCTATACCATCAAAGGTGATGCGGTGAGTCCGGGCGTCAACGAAACGCTGATGGTGCCGTCACTTGATGAACCCTCGAGCGAATACGGGCTGCTGGCAGAAAGCGTCTGGTATCCTGATGATTATTCCAGCGTCGTGTTTCGTCTGCGGCCAGAAGCGCGCTTTCAAGACGGCGAAGCAGTGAAGCCGGAAGACGTGATCTTCTCGCTGCTGTCGCTGAAGAAGAACCACACGCAATATGCCGCCTACTACAAGGACATTTCTGCCGTTGAGAAGACCGGGGACCGTGAGGTCACCTTTACTTTCGCCGTCAAGGGCAATCGCGAGTTGCCGCACATCACCGGGCAATTGGCTGTGCTGCCAAAACACTGGTGGGAAGGCAAGGACGCCTCCGGCAAGCCACGCGACGTCAGCAGCAACACGCTGGAACCCATTCTGGGGTCTGGCCCCTACGCCATCAGCTCTGTCCGTCCTGGGCTTTCCATCACAGTCAAACGGGTTAATGACTATTGGGGCAAGGACTTGCCGACGCAGCGTGGGCACGACAACTTCGACGAAGTCGAGACGCAGTTCTACCAGGACCGCAACATCTTGCTGGAAGCCTTCAAGGGTGACCAGTTCGACATCCAGTTCGAAACGTCCTCGAAGCAATGGGCCACTGGCTACGATTTTCCTGCAGCCAAGGATGGTCGCGTGGTGCGCGAAGAAATTCCGCGCCTTGGTGTCTCAGGCATGCAGAGCTGGGCCCTCAATATCCGCCGCCCGCTGTTTGCCGATGTGCGGGTTCGCAAGGCACTGGATCTTGCCTTTGATTTCGAATGGGCCAACACCAACCTGTTTTACGGCCTCTACACACGCAGTCGCAGTTACTTCAACAATTCGGAACTGGAAGCCAAAGGTCTGCCTTCGGCGGAAGAACTGAGACTACTGGAGCCCTTGCGCGACACGCTGCCGCCTGAAGTCTTCACTGCCGAATATGCAGGCCCGTCAAATGCCACGCCGCAGGACCGCCGCAAGAACTTGCGCCTGGCGCAATCGCTTCTCGCCGAGGCAGGCTGGAAGCCAGTGCGGGATGGCAACAAGCAAATTCTCAAGAACGAAAATGGTGAGGCTTTCAGCTTCACCATCACACTGGACAGCCAGGCCTTTGAGCGTGTCGCCCTTCCCTATGCCGAGCAACTGGCATTGCTGGGCATTGAAGCCAAGGTGCAGTTGGTGGACGCGGCGCAATATGAACGGCTTGAAGGTGACTTTGCCTATGACATGATCGTCGGCTCCTGGGGACAGTCGCTGTCACCGGGCAATGAGCAGCGTGACTTCTTTGGCTCTACCTTTGCCGACAAGCAGAAGAGCCGCAACTATGTGGGTATCAAGAACCCGGCCGTTGACGCGCTGATCGACGCAATCATCGCGGCCCCTGACAGGACCGCACTGATCACCGCCTGCCGGGCTCTGGACCGGGTGCTGATGTGGAACCATTACGTTGTTCCCATGTGGTTCAAGGCTGCCGACTGGATCGCCTACTGGAAGCGGGTGAAGCATCCCGAGAAGATGCCCGGTTATGCGTTGGGCTATCCCACCATCTGGTGGTTTGATGCCGAAGCCGATGCGGCGCTGAAAAAAGCATGACCGGAACCTGATGGCCTCCTACATCCTCAAACGTATCCTGCTGATGATCCCCACGCTGGTGGGCGTGATGCTGCTGACCTTCCTTGTGGTGCAGTTTGTGCCGGGCGGTCCCATTGAACAGATCATTTCCAAGCTGGAAAATCAGGGTGATGCCTCGTCGCGACTCGGTGGCGGCGGAAGTGAAACGCAGGGAGATGATGGCGGGTCATCATCCAAGTATCGCGGCGCGCAGGGGCTTGATCCGGAATTCATCAAGCAGCTTGAAGTCCAATTCGGCTTCGACAAGCCCGCCCACGAACGTTTCCTCAAGATGCTCAAAGACTACATCACCTTCGATTTCGGCAAGAGCTACTTCACTGACAAGACGGTTATCTCGCTGATCAAGGAGAAGATGCCGGTGTCGATTTCGCTGGGCCTGTGGCTCACCCTCATCACTTATGCAGTGTCCATTCCATTGGGAATTCGCAAGGCGGTGCGCGATGGCTCAACCTTCGACGTCTGGACGTCCGCCGTCATCATCGTTGGCTATGCCATTCCAAGTTTCATTCTGGCGATCATGCTGATCGTGCTCTTTGCCGGTGGCAGCTACTGGGACCTGTTCCCTCTGCGGGGTCTCACCTCGGACAATTTTGAGCAGCTCTCCTGGTGGGGCAAGCTGAAGGACTATGCCTGGCATTTGGCCCTGCCACTCACTGCACTTGGTATCAGCGGCTTTGCCACCATGACGCTGCTGACCAAGAATTCATTTCTCGATGAAATCCGCAAGCAATATGTCACCACAGCCCGCGCCAAGGGTTTGAATGAGCGGCAGGTGCTGTACGGCCATGTCTTCCGCAATGCCATGCTGCTGGTGATTTCCGGATTTCCCGGCGCTTTTCTGGCCGCCTTCTTCTCAGGCTCGCTGCTGATTGAGTTTGTTTTCTCGCTGGACGGCCTTGGCTATCTCACCTGGAAATCGGCGGTGAACCGCGACTACCCCGTGGTTTTCGCCAATCTTTACATCTTCACTTTGCTCGGACTGGTGGTGGCGCTGATCAGCGACCTCACCTACACGTGGATTGACCCGCGCATCGATTTTGACTCGCGGGAGACGTGATGGCACTCATTCGTCTCTCAGGATTGAACCAAAGGCGCTGGGCCCTGTTCCGGCGCAATGGCCGTGGCTTCTGGTCTTTGGTCATGTTCCTCATCCTCTTTGTGCTGTCGATGCTGGCTCCACTCATCGCCAATGACCGGCCCATTCTCGCCTCCTACAAGGGTGAACTGCTCTATCCTCTGCTCGTAGACTACCCCGAGGAAAAATTCGGCGGCTTCCTTGCCGTCACGGATTTCCGCGATCCGGTCAATGCCGACGAGATCAACGCCAATGGCTGGATGGTGTGGCCGCTCATTCGCTATTCCTTCGGTACGGTGAACCGCGAGCTGCCAATGCCTGCCCCCTCCCGCCCCGCCGTCCTGCTCACTGATGCAGAGGCATGTGCCAAATATCCGCAAGGCGCAGATGACCCACAGTGCATCTTCGGCAATAAGAACTGGCTGGGCAGTGATGACCAGGGCCGCGATGTGGTGGCGCGCCTGATTTACGGCTTCCGCATTTCCGTGGCCTTTGGCCTGATACTGACGTTTTTTTCCTCGGTGATCGGCGTTATAGCGGGTGCGGTTCAGGGTTATTTTGGCGGATGGACGGATTTGCTGTTCCAGCGCTTTATCGACATCTGGGCCTCCATGCCGACGCTTTACCTGCTGATCATCCTGGCCGCCTTTGTGACCCCCAGTTTCTGGTTGCTACTGTTCATTCTCGTGCTGTTTTCGTGGACCGGACTTGTGGGCGTGGTTCGGGCCGAATTCCTCCGTGCACGGAACTTTGAGTACGTACGGGCGGCAAGGGCCCTGGGGCTGAGTGATATTCAGATCATGGTGCGGCACCTGTTGCCCAACGCCCTTGTCTCCACCGTCACTTTCATGCCCTTCATCTTGTCTGGCTCTGTCACGACGCTGACGGCCCTTGATCTTTTGGGCTTCGGCCTGCCGCCCGGTTCCGCTTCGCTGGGTGAAATGGTGAAACAGGGCAAGGACAACCTCTTTGCGCCATGGCTGGGCTTCACTGCTTTTTTTGTGACCTCCATCCTGCTCACCCTTCTCGTCTTCATCGGCGAAGCCGTGCGTGATGCGCTTGATCCGCGGAAGACCTTCGCATGACGACTCCCCTGCTCGCGGTCAAAGACCTGTCGGTGGCCTTCCGCCAGGGTGGCACGACCACGCTGGCGGTGGACCGTGTATCCTTCTCCCTCAACAAGGGAGAGACACTGGCGCTGGTGGGCGAATCCGGTTCCGGCAAGTCGGTGAGCGCACTCTCCATCCTCAAGCTTCTCGCTTATCCGGCGGCCTCGCATCCGTCGGGTGAAATCCTCTTCAAGGGCGAGAACCTGTTGGACCATGATGAGGCCGACTTGCGCCGGGTGCGCGGCAACGACATCACCATGATTTTCCAGGAGCCGATGACCTCGCTCAACCCCCTGCATACGGTGGAGCGGCAGATCGGTGAAATCCTTGATGTGCACCAGGGCCTCACGGGAGAGCCGGCGCGCCGGCGCATCATTGAACTGCTCTCGAAGGTTGGCATTCGCGATCCAGAGACGCGGCTGCAGGATTTTCCACACCAGCTCTCTGGCGGACAGCGGCAACGCGTGATGATTGCCATGGCGCTCGCCAACAATCCTGAGCTGCTAATTGCCGATGAACCGACAACAGCGCTCGATGTTACGGTGCAGGCGCAGATCCTCAAACTGTTGAAAGACCTGCAAACTGAATTCGGGATGGCGCTTCTTCTCATCACTCATGATCTGGGCATCGTCCGCCACATGGCCGACAAGGTCTGCGTGATGCAGAAGGGCAAAGTTGTAGAGGCGGGGCCCGCCAAGGCCCTCTTCGCGTCGCCGCAGCATGGCTATACCAGAATGCTGCTGGCAGCAGAGCCCAGGGGTATGGCGCCAGCGCCGCGCGCCGATGCCGCTGTGGTCGCCGAAGCAAGAAACCTCAAGGTCTGGTTTCCCATCAAGCGCGGCTTCCTGCGCCGCACCACCGGCCATATCAAGGCTGTTGATGGTCTCGACTGCGTGGTGAAGACGGGCCAGACACTGGCCATTGTCGGTGAAAGCGGTTCCGGCAAGACCACGCTCGGCCTTGCCATGATGCGGCTCCTCTCTTCACAGGGCGAGATCCTATTCCGGGGCCAGAGAATCGACGGCCTGGGAGCACGCGCCATGCGACCCTTGCGCAAGGACATGCAGATTGTCTTCCAAGACCCTTTCGGCTCACTCAGTCCTCGCATGTCGGTGCTGCAGATTGTCGAAGAGGGCCTGCGAATCCAGAATCCTGACCTCACAGCAGATGAGCGCCGCGACCGCGTTGCCCAATCGCTCACTGAGGTCGGCCTCGATGCCACTACCATGGAGCGCTACCCGCATGAGTTCTCGGGCGGGCAGCGGCAGCGCATCGCCATTGCCCGAGCATTGGCGCTTGATCCCAAGTTCATCATGCTTGACGAACCCACTTCGGCGCTCGACATGTCGGTGCAGGCGCAGGTGGTGGAGTTGCTACGGGAGCTGCAGAAAAAGCACGACCTCGCCTATCTCTTCATCAGCCACGATCTCAAGGTGGTGCGCGCGCTCGCCAACGATGTCATCGTCATGCGCAATGGCGTAGCAGTGGAGCGAGGACCGGTGCGCGACATCTTTGAGCGTCCCCAGACCGACTATACCAAGGCACTGCTGGCGGCGGCCTTGAACCTGAAGGCGATTGAAGGAACGATGAAGCAATGAGCGCCTTTCTGTTTGTAACGCCCACGTGGGATGGTCAGCTGTGGGCCAGCGAGATGCGCAAGGCGGCACCACGGATGGATGTGCGGGTGTGGCCCGACATCGGTGATCCTGCCACGGTTGATTATGTGGCAGCGTGGTTGCCGCCGCCCGACGTGGTGAAGTCACTCAGCAATCTCAAGGTCATTTTCTCATTGGGCGCTGGTGTTGATGCCATCCTCAAGGACCCGACATTGCCCGATGGTGTGCCGATTGTTCGGGTCAATGATCCCGATCTCACCATGCGGATGTCCGAATACATTGTGCTGCATGTGCTGATGCATCACCGCCAGCAACGCCGCCTTGACGCGAACCAGCGCAACACGCTGTGGGACAGTTTCCCCACCCATGCCGCCTCGGCATTGCGCGTGGGAGTCATGGGCCTTGGTGTGCTGGGGCAGGATGCGGCGAAAAAGCTCGCCATGTTGGGCTTCAAGGTTGCGGGCTGGAGCCGTACGCCCAAATCCATTGACGGCGTGCAGTGCTACGCTGGTGCCGGTGGCCTCGAGACCTTCCTCTCCCGTACCGATGTGCTGGTGTGCCTGCTGCCGGCAACTGCGGACACCGATGGCATTCTCAACCGGGCTCTCTTCGGCAAGCTCTCGCGCACCGGGCCGTTTGGTGCCCCAATACTGATCAATGCGGGACGTGGCCGCCAGCAGGTGGAAGACGACATCGTGGCAGCGCTTGATGCGGGCGAACTGCACGCTGCGACGCTCGATGTGTTCCACACCGAACCCCTGCCCGCGACGCATCCGCTTTGGTCACACCCAAAAGTGACGCTGACCCCGCACGCGGCGGCGGACTCCGAGCCCTCTGTCATCTGCAACTATGTGGCGCGGCAGATTGCTGAGTATGAGCGGGATGGAAGCCTGCATAATTTGGTGGACCGGACGCGCGGCTATTAAATTCGCCGAATGCTCGTGATGTTCTTGCCCGTCTTGGCACTGCGCTCGGCCGCCACCTGTAGCGGCTCCACCACCACCATCATGTGATAGCCGTTGGCATGCAGAAGGGTCTCGGAATCAGCCATGATGCCAACATGGCCATCCCAGAACACCAGATCACCGCGTTGCAGTTTTTCACCAGGCTTCAAGACTTCGCCAAGTGTTGCTTCCTGCATGTCGCTGTCACGCAGGCAGGGATGGCCCACCGCATGAAGCGAAACCTGCACGAGGCCGGAACAATCGAGACCATGCACAGTTTTGCCACCCCAGTAATAGGGCGTGAAGAGGAAGCGTTCGGCGATTGCAACAAAATCCCCCATGCCGGTGTCAACGGGCTGGAGATGGCGCTTGTAAATGAAACCACCGCCCGCAACCGCGGCATAGTCTTTCTCATCACCTGTCACGCTCATGCGGGCGTGCATGGGCAGGACCCGCGCGGGCTGCGTCTTGAGGTCAGCCTTGGGATAGAGAAGCGTTGATGTGGTGGCGACCTCGTGGGTGGCGGGGGCTGACGGCGCGATCAAGTGTGCTGCTTCCACATGTCCGACATAGCCATCCCGGTCGAGCTTCACCCAGCACCAGCCATCCGTTTCATCAAAGACCTTGAGGGTTTCACCGGGCAGGGCCTGTGTTGCTTGCATTGATGTGGGTGAGGGTTGGCGGCGTACAGAAGCCACCGTGAACCCCACCTGCATGGGACGCCCCTCCACAAAGCGTTGGGCTTCGATTCGCCCCCGTAACGCCGCGTCGGCGAGGTCCTGGCGGTAGAGGTGGAGGCGCTTGTCAGGATTGTTCATCACAGTTTTTCCGATTTTCCGGCGACAAGATCCGCCAGCCGTTCAAGATAGAGCACACCCCTTACCGTTCGCTGAACAAGGACATTGCGCTTGTCCTTCTCGTCGCGGCGGCGGCTGACAAGACCCAACTTTCCCATGCTGTCGAGTGCCCGGGTGATCACCGGCTTTGTCACATGCAGTTTTGCCGCAAGAGCACGCACCGTATGCGGCGGAGCCTCGAGATAGATAGTCAACAACACGGTGATCTGCCGCACCGATAAGTCCGGTTCGTCATCATGGACTTGGGCAAGGTGGACGTCATGCCAAAGCTGCATGGATTGGGCAGAGGAAAGTCTTTGGACCACAGTACATCCGATTTTTGTTTCGGTACCGTATCATTCTCCAAATCCACTGTGACGGCAAGTCATTTCCCGTAGCGTTCCTGCAGAAGGGCGAACATGGCCCGCAAGGCTTGCGCTTCGCCGCCTTTGGGGCGGCCCGGTTTGGCGGCGGGAGTCCAGGCAAAAATATCGAAATGCACGTGGGCTGCGGCGTGCTCGACAAAGCGGCGGAGAAAGAGAGCAGCCGTGATGGATCCAGCAAAGCTGCCGCCCGAATTGTTGAGATCAGCAAGCGGTGTTTCAATCATGTTGCCATAAGCGCGCCACAGAGGCAGACGCCAGAGTGGATCATTGACTGCCATGCCATGGCGGTGAATGGCGGCTGCCAGCGCATCATCATCGGTGTAAAAGGGCGGCAGATCGGGTCCGAGCGCCACGCGCGCAGCACCTGTCAATGTTGCCATGTCGATGATCAGTTCAGGCTTCTCCTCATCCGCATAGGCCAACGCATCGGCAAGGACCAGGCGGCCTTCAGCATCGGTATTGCCGATTTCCACCGTGATGCCCTTGCGCGACTTGAACACGTCGCCGGGACGGAAGGCATCTCCCGCGATGGCATTTTCAACTGCAGGAACAAGGACACGCAGGCGAATGTTGAGCTTCGCCTCCATCACCAGCCGGGCGAGACCGAGGATGTTGGCGGCACCGCCCATGTCCTTTTTCATCAGCAGCATGGAGGACGACGGCTTGATGTCGAGACCGCCTGTGTCAAAGACCACGCCCTTGCCGACCAGCGTCACCTTGGGATGTTTTGGTGATCCCCAGGTGATGTCGATCAGACGCGGTTTGCGCGTGGAGGCGGCCCCCACGGTGTGAATGAGGGGGAAGCCTTTGCTGAGCGCTGCCCCACTGATTACCGTGATCTTTGCTGCATGGGCCTTGGCGAGAACACGGGCATCGTGCTCCAGTTCGTCAGGTCCGTAGAGATTGGCTGGTGTGTTCACCTGGTCACGCACCGCATAAACGGCATTGGCGAGTGACAGCAGCTCCACCCGCTTGGCAGCTTTTGGAAGCGCCAGGGTCACCTGTTTCACCTTTGTGGAGCGAAAGGGATCGTACTTGTAGAGTTCGCCGCACCAGCCCAACGCCACAGCCTGAGTCGCACGCGCGTCATCGGCAAAGGCGTAGTGGCCTTCCGGCAGGCGCGATGAGATCGCGCCCAGCGCAAACGGATCATCGCGCTCACCCGGCGCACCAACAATCACGCAGTCCAATTCACCTGATGCCGCAGGCACCTGCAGCAGCGACAGCGGTGCGGCCTCAAAGCCTTGGGCAGCGGCCCAGCCACGGGCGGCGGCAGTCAGTTTCGCCCTGGCCTTTGGCCAAGCCTCCCTGGTGATCACAAGAATTGCGGTTGTCTTGCCTGCCCCCTTGGGCAGCAGGATTTTTGATGCGTCAATCATGGAGACTCCGGTCGATGGCTGTGTGCTTACCAAATGGGGGCGGGGAGATAGCGGCCAAAGATTTCAGCGGTGGCGCCCTTTTCCTCCAGCTGGTCCAGTGCTTCGTCAAAGCGGTCACGCACGGCGCCTTTGTCCTTGCGGACAATGTAGACAAGCGGGCGCGAGAAGGTTTCGGGATCCATCACCCCGCCACCAAGGCCAGTGCAACATTTGCGCGCGCCATCGCTGTTCATCCAGAAGGACATGCGCAGGCTGTCGCCAAAAGCGGCATCGAGCGCGCCGGTGCGCAGCGCCTCATACATCTCTTTTTCGCGCTGCTGCGGCACGAGCTGCGATTTGCTGTAGTGTTTCTTGAGAAAGGCCTCATGGGCCGTGCCTTGCACCACACCGATGCGACGGCCCGCGAGACTGCGTGGATCGGCAGCTTCAATCTGTGTGCCGCGGCGGATCATGAAGCGACCCATGGAACGGAAATAGGGGCGCGTCAAAGCGGTTCCCTCAACCAGCCCGGTGGTCAGCCGAAGTCCACTTACGATCATGTCGCCCTCGCCCCTCTGCAGGGCAGGTAGCAGACCAGTGAAGGGTGTCGGCACGATTTCACAGGTAAGTCCGGCTTCGGTGCAGGCACTGCGGGCGAGATCAACAGAAATACCGGCGAGACTGCCGTCATCCAATGTGAAACTCCACGGCGCAAAGTCCGTCTCGGCCAACAGCCGGAGCGTCGGCAATGGGAGTTTGGGGACAAGAGGCGCATCCGCATCGATGGCCCGAAAGCGGGGAATGGGCACGGCTGCAGGCGTTTCAGGCTGAGAAGCTTGCGTCTCTGATTCCTGGGCGACGGCAGGAAAACTGACCGCAAGCGACAGAATCACAATCGAAATCGCACAAATAATCGCGCCGCTCAACCTAAGATAAGTTGCGTTCAGCGCGTGCTGGTACTTTTCTTTCATCTGAAAGTTGACGGTTACCGGAAAATCGGGGGATTTCTGGCCTTGCAGGGGTTGGTGTGGGCGACGAAAGCGCAGTGGGGGGCGCATGGCTCTCTGGCGTATCCAAAACGGGGCGGGTTGCTGGAGACGGCAACTTAGACGAAGCCCCGCGCGAAGTCTTGCCGCTTTTTCCAGAACATCTTCTGGCAAGCATGTTGGCGCGTCTGACGCCCGCCGATCGCTCTTTGGCCCTCAAACACAAATTGGTGCCGGTGGCCTTTCTTCCGGGTCTCACGGTCTATGGATCTGTCACCCGGGCGGCGCGGCGCGAAGCGGAGGCGCGGGGCCTGCGCGTGGTTGCCCGCATTGATCCATCAGCCTACCGACAAGCAGTGCGGCGGGTTCTCGGCCCTTCACTGTTGCGGTACGCTGTCTGCCATCTGGCGACCCTGCAGCCGCAATACTCGGCACGCCATCGCCTGATGCCGGAACAGTTCCTGTGGTTCATCATCCTGGCGCTGGGCTGCACGGCAGCCGCACTCGCAAGCACGGCAGGGCAAGTGCTTCTGGCATTGAGCATGGCATCAGGTGTCTTCTTTGCCATGGCTGTGGCGATCCGAATCCTGGCCCTGACACCAGGTATCGTCACGAAGCAGCCGAAGGTCGTCCCCCTGACCCATGATGAACTGCCAGTCTATTCGATTCTGGTGCCACTGTTCCGTGAAACCGCCGTGCTCCACCAACTGATCGGGGCACTGATGGCCCTGAACTATCCTGCCACCAAACTGGACATCAAACTCATCCTCGAAGAAGAGGATATGCTCATGCAGCGAGCCGTCATGTCCCTGCAACTTCCTGAACACTTCGAGATTATCATCGTGCCAGCAGGAAGGCCCCAGACCAAACCCCGGGCGCTTAACTACGCACTGCACTTTGCAAGGGGCTCGCTTCTTACCATTTATGACAGTGAGGATGTGCCAGAGAGCGACCAACTGCGTCGGGCAGCAGCGATTTTTGCCTGCCGCGAAGATGAATTGTCCTGCCTTCAGGCGGTGCTCACCTATTACAATCCCACTGAGAACTGGCTAACCCGCCAGTTCACGGCAGAGTATGCCGCCCTCTTCATGCTGATGCTGCCGCAAATGGCCGGATCCGGATTGCCGTTGCCGCTGGGTGGGACCTCGAACCACTTCCGCACCCGCGCCCTGGTCGAAGCGGGGGGGTGGGATCCCTACAACGTCACGGAAGATGCTGATCTTGGCTATCGCCTTGCGCGTCTTGGCCACGGCACGGATACATTTTCCAGCCGCACTTACGAAGAGGCCAACACACAATTGTGGAACTGGATGAAGCAGCGCCGCCGCTGGCTCAAAGGCTTCCTCCACACCTGGCTCGTCTTGATGCGCCATCCCCTTCGCCTGTTGCGCGAAACGGGCCCCAGTGGCTTCTGGGTGATCCAAAGCATGACACTTGGTGTCTTTGCTTCAGCTCTCCTCCATCCATTCCTGCTGGCTCATGCCTTGTGGTTCTTCCTCTCAGGCCAGGCGCGCGAACAGTTACTGTTGCCGCTGCACGGCCTCGCCATCGGCCTCAATGGCGCGATTCTCATCCTGGGTTATGCGGCAGCCCTGTTGTGTGCCGCGCGGGGTTTGCGCCGGCTCGGATACCGCAGCTGGATCGCCACGCTTGTCACCATGCCCGTCTACTGGTTCCTGATGACCCCTGCGGCGTGGTTGGCTTTGTGGGATTTTCTGGTGAAGCCGCATCACTGGCACAAGACGGAACATGGCCTTTCGGCCATGCTCAGGCGCCCACAAGAAAGGCCAGCGCGCGAGCGCGCCGGCGGGAGGATCAATCGAGTTTCATGACCATGATGATGGATGGTCCCAGGATGACGACAAAGATCACCGGCAGGAAGAAGAGGATCATCGGAACTGTCAATTTTGGCGGCAGCGCGGCCGCCTTCTTTTCAGCTTCCGACATGCGACTGTCACGGTTTTCCTGGGCCAGCACGCGCAGTGCGGTGCCCAGAGGCGTGCCGTAGCGTTCGGACTGGATCAAGCTGGTGACGACGGCCCGCACGGTTTCAAGGCCGGTGCGCTTGCCAAGGTTGTCGAGTGCCTTGCGACGATCCTGCAAGTAAGAAAGTTCTGCGACAGTCAGTGACAGTTCTTCTGCCAGTGGCACCGACTGGGTGCCGATTTCCTTGGCCACGCGGACCATGGACGGCTCGAGCGCCATACCCGATTCAACGCAGATCAGCAGCAAATCGAGCGCGTCGGACCAGGCCTTCTTGATTGAGGCCTGGCGGCGCTGAATGAGGTTCTTGAGGCCAACACCAGGAATATAGAAGCCGATAACCAAAGCCACCATGGCCGCGACAATTCGCATGGTTGGCGACACGCGATCCGCAAAAATTGTTGATGCATAAACGAAAGTGATGATGGCTACGACAAGTGGAATGATGGCGCGAAGCGCAAGAAATGTGATGAGGTGCTTTTCAGCCCGGAAGCCAGCTTGACGCAACATGTCGCGCGAGGCTTCGCCCTCAAACACCTTGTTGAGATTGAAGGCCACGACAAGCTGGTTGTAAACGCCAGTCTTTGGCTTTTCACGCAGCCTGGCATCATTGCCGGAAAGCTGCGCCTTGAGTTGGGCGCGCATGCGTTCGCGCTCTTCGGTCACGCCCTTGATGCGGGTCTTGAGCTTGTCGCCTTCGAGGTAGGGACCCGCGATGGTCAGCACCGTGCCGAAGGCCGCCAGGGCCACCAGAACGGTGATCAGCGTTTCAATCTGCAGCAGTGAGGCAATCAGGCTCATGGTTTCTTTTTCTTCTTTGCCGCGTCTTGTGTCGTTTCAGTCGTCAAATCTCGAAGTTGATCATCTTGCGCATGACCAGCACGCCAATCATCATCCATGTGCCACTGCCCACCAGCAGCATGTTGCCGGTGGTCGTGTCGAACATTGGATTGAGGTAGGACGGGTTGAGCACCGTGAGGCCGCCCATGATGACAAAGGGCAGCGAACCGATGATGGCGGCGGAGGATTTGGCTTCCTGCGACACGGCCTTCACCTTGTTCTTCATCTTTTTGCGGTCACGCAAGACGCGCGACAGGTTGCCCAGGGCTTCTGACAAGTTGCCGCCCGTCTTTGACTGAATGGTCATGACGATGGCGAGGAAGTTCACTTCGGCAAGTGGCATGCGTTCCACCATGCGCTCAATGCCCTGGTCGATGGAAATGCCAACGCGCTGTCCGTCCACGACTTCCATGAATTCCGGACCAACCGGCGGGCCTGATTCCGAGGCGATGATCTTCATGGCTTCCGATACGGGCAAACCTGCCTTGAGGCCACGCACCATCACGTCAATGGCATCGGCGAAGTCGTTGAGAAAGACATTCTGGCGACGCTTGCGAAGGAAGCCGAGAAACCACCGTGGAAAGCCAAGGAAACCAACAAAGGCAGCGCCAGCGCCAGCATAAAGCGGCGCTCCGAGGACAACAGGCACCAGGAAGAACGCGACCCCAGAGATCGCTGACATCATCCAGAAGACCCGGGGCGTGATATCCAAACCCGACTGCTGGATCAGCGTGGAAAGGGTAACTTTCTTTTTTCTTTCCTTGACCCGGTCTTCGGTCTGCTTGCTGAGGGATTCCTGGATTTGGCGACGGCGTGTGTCTTTGCTGTCTTCGGCAAAGCGCGACCGCAGCGATGAGCGCGGATCCTTCTTGCCAGTCGAAATCGATTCAACGCGGCGTGCGGCATTGTTGCCCGAGATCATCGGGAAAACGATGGCAATCAGCAGGCCACCTACCGCAACAGCGACGGTGAAGATGAACGCCAGATCCGTGATTTCCAAGCCGAACATTGAAACCTAACCTTTTTTCTCTCAGCCGCCGTTTGCCGCTTCGCGGGTTTCGGCCTTTTCAAGGGCTTCAGCGAGACGGCGCTCTTCATTGTAATAGCGGGCACGGTCCCAGAAGTGCGGACGGGCAATACCGGTGGAGCGGTGACGGCCGATGATCTTGCCGTTGGCATCTTCACCGACGATTTCGTAAACGAAGAGATCCTGGGTGATGATGACATCACCTTCCATACCGACCACTTCGGTGACATGGGTGATCTTGCGCGAGCCATCGCGCAGGCGCGAGGCCTGGACGATGACGTCGATCGAGCCGCAGATCATTTCCTTGATGGTCTTGGAGGGCAGCGCGAAGCCGCCCATGGTGATCATTGATTCAAGACGAGAGATGGCTTCACGCGGAGAGTTGGCGTGGAGTGTCCCCATGGAACCATCGTGACCCGTGTTCATGGCCTGCAACAAGTCAAAGGCCTCAGGTCCGCGAACTTCGCCGACGATGATGCGTTCGGGACGCATACGCAGGCAGTTCTTGACGAGATCGCGCATGTTGATGGCGCCTTCGCCTTCAAGATTTGGCGGGCGGGTTTCAAGACGCACGACATGCGGTTGCTGCAGCTGAAGTTCGGCGGCGTCTTCGCAGGTGATGATGCGTTCGTCGTGGTCGATGTGACCGGTCAGACAGTTGAGCAAGGTGGTCTTGCCGGAACCGGTACCACCCGAGATCAAAACGTTGCAACGCACACGACCAACGATCTCGAGGATGGTTGCACCTTCAGGCGTGATCGACTTGAACTGCACAAGATTTGATAGCTTGAGGCGGTCCTTCTTGAACTTACGAATGGTCAGTGCGCAGCCATCAATGGCCAAGGGCGGTGCAATGACGTTAACGCGTGAACCATCGGGCAAGCGGGCGTCGCAAATCGGTGACGCTTCGTCAACACGACGGCCAACCTGGCTGACGATGCGCTGGCAGATGTTGAGAAGCTGGGCGTTGTCACGGAAGCGCACACCCGTCTTCTGCATCTTGCCGTCGACTTCGATGAACACTGTGGAGGCACCATTGACCATGATGTCGGCGATGTCATCGCGGGCCAGCAACGGTTCAAGGGGGCCATAGCCGAGGACGTCGTTACAAATATCTTCAAGCAGTTCTTCCTGCTCGGCAATCGACATCACTACGTCTTTCAACGCAATGATTTCATTGACGATGTCACGGATTTCGTCGCGCGCGGCATCGCGATCGAGCTGGGCAAGCTGCGTCAAATCGATGGCGTCGATCAGGGCGTTGAAGATCGTGCCCTTGATGTCGTAGTAGTTTTCCGACCGCTTGGTCATGTCGGGGTTGCCGGGATCGCGTGCCGGTGCCGGAGCAACAGCAGGCGGCGCGGCGCGGTTCTGCGGCGCTGCGGTGCCACCAAAGCCGAGGGGCTGACCAACCTTCACATCAGGAACAAAATTGGCTTGGGCTGCCGCAGGTACAGCCGGCGAGGAGGCACCGGGCGGCGGCGGAAGGGCGACACCAGTTGGTGTGGCGTTATCGGGTCTCTTGCCAAACATGGATGAGTCCTTCTCGGCTTATTTCTTTTTGAAGAGCGGGAGCTTGGAGAACAAGCTTCCGGACTTCTTCGGTTCAGGCGCGAATTTCTGGTTGCCCGCGAGTGTGCGGGCGAGTTCACCCAGCACTTCCGCTGACTTGCACTTGGGTGCCACTTCAAAGATCATCTGGCCATTGCCCTGGGCCATGCCAAAGCTCTGCGGATCATGGGGAATGACGGCTGTGGGCGTGAGACCAATGGCCTTGGCGAAATCGTTCACCGGAATTTCCGGACGTTTCGGCACACCCACCTGGTTGATGATGAGTCTCGGAGGTTTGTCATTGGGGCGCTGGGCCTTGAGGAGGTCAACAAGATTCTTTGCATTGCGCAATGCCGGCAGCTCCGGTGTTGCCGTGATGATGATCTCGTCGGCGTTGAGCAGCGTGAACTTGATCCAAGGGGCCCACATGTTGGGCACATCCACCACCACCATGGGGGCGGAGTAGCGCACGACATTGAGGATGGTTTCAACGGCATGGGCTTCAACAACCATGTCGCGTTCGACGCTGCCTGGGCCGTTAAGCAGGCTGAGCTTGTTGCCTAGCTTGGTCATCAGTCGCTCGATCAACGTGGCGTCCACGCGGTCGGGCTGGCCGAGCGCATCAAGGATGCCGCCAGAGCCATCCTGGTTGAAGTTGAGCGCAGCCGTGCCAAAGGCAAGGTCAAGGTCGGTGATGATGGTGTCGATGTTCTGGCGCTGCGACAGGGCCCAGCCAACGTTGTGGGCGATGGTGGAGGAGCCAACGCCTCCCTTGGCACCAACGAAGGCGACAATGCGGCCGAG
>Ga0075163_10005639_pt1 | contig 16644 bp, 19 predicted proteins | sample JI1023141ADNA_FD_71478 | JGI IMG/M metagenome (GOLD analysis project Ga0075163, IMG submission 71478) | Wastewater effluent complex algal communities from Wisconsin, to seasonally profile nutrient transformation and Carbon sequestration -... | ecosystem: Engineered > WWTP > Effluent > Algae...
AGGAAGTGCCCACCATCGAAGCTGTCGACCGGCCGGAATTGGCTGTACAAGCCGAGCACCGCGACCGCATAGCCCGAATCAATCAGTGTTACCAGCTTGCCGCGCTTCAGGTCTTTCTGGATGGTCAGCGGAACGCCATAGCCTTCCGAAACGTCCTTCATTTCCTGAATCGTCAGCCCGTCATCCATCGTCCACAGGCTCGTGTGGCGGCTCACGTCGTCAACGGTCGGGAACTTGCTCGGGAAACGAGCGCGGTACTGCATGAGCCACGTCGCCGGGCCACAGTCATTCCGCTTCGTGGCGTCTGCGCTGCTCTGAGAGACGTAGGGGACAACCAGCTTCTTGATCGGGACAGGCGGTGCAGACGGCGAAATAGTTGCGACATCTGCGACCCAGCCGAAGGGACTCTCGAGCGCGTACCAATTGTAGTTGCCCGACTTGTAGAGCGTCGGGCGATAGACCACCACGTTGCCTGTCTGAATCGTGCCAACAATCTTGGCAGACTCATTCGGCTGTTCACGAACATTGGCGTTGTTCGCCTTGGTTTTGACCACGTAGCCTTGCTGAGGCGTACCCAGCGTATTTCGGTCGACCACGCTTGACCCTTTCACCAGCGGCGGCGGATTGACCCAGCCGAAGCTGAAGTTCATTTCCCGGGTCGCTGGGATATAGACAGGCGGCTCGTTAGCGATGTAGCTTGCCTGCCCGTTTTTGTCGGAAAACGCCACCAGCCCGAAGCCCTTGGCGTAAAAATAGCTTTCCACGATGTCGTTGAAGTTGGTGCTGAAGCTCCACTGAAGCTCAAGCACGTCGTTCACGACCCGCCCCGATTTACTCGTCCAGACCGGATGATGCTTCTTAATCCGCAGGTAGGACGGCACGACCCCCTGCTGCTTAATCATCCCATCCGGCGTGCGGAAGTGCATCACCAGCGGCGTCCGCAGGAAGGGCTTGCCGTCCCAGTAGGCAGGGCACCATGGCGCACCGTACTGGACACGCCCGTTGATGTCCGTGTACTGTGCATACACCTCACCCAGTCGGTAGCTCGACGTATCCATGCCGCGGTAGACGAAATTACTGTCCGACCACAATTCTTCGTAAATCTCGTTTTTCAACTGGCGACCATAGTCCCCCAGCGCAATGCACTGGCAGGCTTCGTCGCCAATCCCAATCAGGCGGTACTTCTGCCCATTTGGCGGACAGAGGTAGTCCCGCATCGTATACGTCACAGTGGTCTCCTTTACGACCGGATACTTCTGGTTAATCTCACGGATTCGGGATTGCAGCGTATAACGGTTGTAGATGTGGAAGCCGGTCTGCCATTCGAAGAAGGTGAAGATGCAGGCGATAACGCCATGATAGGCGTAAAACGCTGCCGCCCATTCGAGTTTCGCCGCATATTCCTCCTCCGTCAACGTAGGGGAGAACCCCTCGTAAGCGTTCTTGCTCCACGTCAGTTCCGTGACAATCCAGTTGCCACCGTACTTCGCCTTGACGTCGAGAAAACGACCAATCTTCCACGGATAAGCGGTTTCACCAGGGTCTTGAACATCCCAGCCCTCGTGGACGCCAATCCAGTGCCCACCCGCAACGACCATTTGGACGATGTCGGTCAATTGCTCCCAGATCAGCGGTTCGGGGTTCCCATACGCCCAGTTGAAGATGCAAATAATCCGTCCGAGGCGATTCGCTTCCTCGATAGCCTTCATCGTCTCGCGCCGGAGCGTTGGCAAGTCCCATTGTCCCGGCTCGTTGTTGATGTAGAGCACCGCGTTCGGGCAGACATCCTTCGTTGCCTCGTGTAACAAGCGGACGTGCAGTGCGCCATCGATATGCTGGTGGCTGTTGTCGTCGTCAATCCGCGCTGATTTCTCGCGGTAAAACACAAGCAGACCCGCCAACTCAAGTTGACGTGCCTGCTCAAGGTCATTCACCACAACGGCGGCGGACATTCGCATCCACTTGGCGGCATCGGTCGCCAGTTCGCGCTGTCCCTTGTTGCCCTCGACGTGCAGGTTAAGCGGAGACGCGCACATCTTCAAGCACCTCAACCCGTCCGCGTGCAAGGGTCAACGTATCCCCCGACGCCAGAATAGCCTCAATATCATAGTGGAGTGCAAACCGTCCGGTCGGGAACGTGCTGGTTAGCGCGGTCGGCAGTTGCAGCCGCAGCTCGGTGTCGCTGACCACGGTGACCGGTTGCGTAAAGATAGTCCCTGCGTCACCAATTGCTCGGAAAGTGACAGATACTGCCCCCGTAAGGTCGTAGGCAGCCCATTCGTCGCTAACCCACGTCGGTAGAGGTCTTCCAGAGCTTGCGAGGTAGTCATCGCCTCGCACGAGCTGAAAATCGCCGGTGAGTTGGTCAACGGGTCGCGTAAAGGTGACATACTGTTCTCCCAGCAGATACGAAAGCCGAGCCACGATGAGTGCGCCGATGCTGCCTGACACATCCAGCTCGCTGGACAGGACGTTCCAGATGCTCGAGAGTTCGGGAATCACCTGCACCGACTCCCGAATCACGTCCAGACCCTGAGCAATCAGCCCAAGGTCGGTCGTGGTGTAGATAACTTCCAAAACACCGACATCGGTGTTGAGTGCGCCATCGATCAGATACTGCCAAACCGAAGCATCCCCGACGAGTGCTTCCATCGGGGTTTCGGCGACGAGAATTTCCCGTTCGAGGTCGTCGGTGTAGCGATAAACCTGCACCGTCCATTCCGCGTCGGTATAGGGCGTGTCGGTGTTATCGAAGGCTCTCATCCGTAGGGGAATCGGTTGGAACCGTTGAATCTGGTTCATGGTTTTCCTTTTTGTCTTCCTGAGCCTTCAGGAGCTGCACAATCGGCTGAGTTGCCTGGATAGCACCCCGCAGCTGCGCCCGGAGTTCACGCTGTCCGACGAGCTGGCTTTCCCAGTTCTCGATGTTGGTTTCCGCCGTCGAGATGTTGTCCTCGAGGTCAGCGATGTTGACGCGGCACTGGTTATATTGCCGCTGCAAGTCATCCAGCTGCGCCGCGAACTGCTGCAACGGCGACTGGCCATCCGGCTTTGAAGCACTGGGGAAAGGCACTGATTGCCGAACAGGAGTACGCGGACGAATAGGTGGTCGTTTTCCACTCATGAGAGTTTCCTTTGCACAGGATATTCCCTTGAGTATACCACGAGATTACCAGCTTGCATGAGGTTGCTCCTTTGCCCCTGTGGGCGGTTAGGCGAGTGCTAAAGTTGTGACAGTGCCGCTGCTGCCCTTGTATTTGAGCGCACCGGATTCGACGTAGAGATACCCGCCGCCCGAAGGCGTACCGGATGGAGCGGTGATGTTCGGGACGTACAATCCATTGACCGTCACGGACAAGCCGAGTGTCTTGGTAACGCCTGAGAAGTAGTTCAGGTTCAACTGACCCACCAGCGAACCCACGACCGCACTTGTCAACACGGCGTCGATTTGCGCGGCGTTCGCATCCGTACCATTGGTGGTCGTTTCAGCGGCAAAGAGCAGCCCTGTACCAATGTTGTTTGCGCCAGCACCAGAGCTTCGATGAATCAGTGTGTGAACGACTGATACGTCTGACGATGTATCATTGGTAAGCGTCGATGCTGAACCAGCGCGGAACGTTGCTAGAACGTCTGTATTGAACGAAATCGCTCCTGCTCCGACAACCATCCCACCCGCATTGGTCAAGAGAATGCTCGACCCGTTAATGCGAAGGTCAACCACCGACCGTGCGTTCATGACGAGAGTCGCATTGCCGTCGTTCTCGATGTACTGCTGGTATGTGCCGTCAGATGTTCGGGTGAAGTAGATGCCCGTATCGGTGACTTTGGTATTCTTGTTCGCTGTGCCGAGCGAGAATACCCCGCCTAATGTCGGCGTCAGCGTCAGCACCGCCGTCTTTGTGCTGATGTTGTAGACGCCCAACGCCAGTTGAGCTACACGGGAAGCGTGAGTTGCCGTTGACCATGAAGGCTCAATGAATGCTGCATTCTGTTTTTCGGTCGTGGAACTGTGCAAGCGGAATAACATCGTTGCGCCGTAACCATTGGCAGGTGTTCCCGTTGAGTTCCAGTCGAAATACCAAACCGGAATAGCGGTCGATGTCGCGTTGCTTTGTTGGCTAAAAACAACTGCTTGTCGCCCGATACCTGCGGCTTCACGTCCAGCGGCTTCAATTGAAACCGAGTAATCCGCGCCTTGCGTTAGTACCAGCGAGCCGGGACGTGTCGCATGGGCAGAACTGTTGACGTGGATATTGGCGCGATTGCCGGAATTGTCATTAGCGAAAACAATAGCGACGTTGGCATTTGCGCCCGCGTTGGTGTTCCGCAGGTAGGCAACCATGCCTTGCGTGTTGCCCATGTCTCGGTCATTGTTAAACAGTGTTGCCGTAAGCGTGTGCGTCAACGTAGTAACGGTGGGCGTAACCGACATATACGCGGTAGTTCCACCTGTATTTTCGACGCGCAAAATTTCCTGCGTGCCGCCTACAGACTGGCGAATGCGAACGGGGATGAGCGTCGTATCCCGTCCGCGCACGAACAGTTGAGCGCCATAGGCCGTATTGGTTTCGCTATCTGTAAAGTTACCAATACGGACACCCGGCTCAATGGTCGAAATGCTCATTACTGGAACGACAGTTACCGGTGATGTTCCCGTAACATTGAACCAGCCCAGCAGGGCGCGATCACCGTAGACGCTATAGTTCCCCATGAACTGCAACACGCCTTCTTTGGCGGTGTTGTCACGAGTCCATGCACTGCCCGTGTAATAGGCATTATACGATTGGTAAAGCAGCGTACCGCTCGTATCGTCGTAGTAGACCTGATAGCGATGTTTCTGCGTGCGGCTGTTTCGCAGAAATTCCAGTCCGTAAGCATCATTGGTTGCCTGAACGCCGACCACGCCAGCACTGTTCTGCAACTGGAAATGGGGCGCATCATTGGCAGTCGAGCGGATAATCAGTCCAGTTTCGCCCGACACATGGCTGATGTTCAGCCGTGCTGTGTTCCAGCTAAAGTTCGAGCCGATGATCGTCTTGCCACTGCCCAGAATACGCATCTTGGCGGTTGCGCTGGCAGCGTCGGTATTTGCGACCAGAAAATCCAACCATGAGCCACGTTTGCCGACTTCAAAGTTCTGCGCCGCGACCGCCTGAATCTGGACGCCCGCACTCCCATAATTTGTGCCGTCATGCCCAACAAACGACAGGTAGCCGAGGGTATCGCCATTTTGTACCGCTTGCGGAACATCGTAAGTCCCACGAGACCGCATCCAGTCAACGCTAAACCCTCGAAACCCCGTATCGGAATGGGCATAAAGGCGTTGCCCTACCGCATTGGCGGTGTGCATTTCGAGCAGGTTTGCACCAGCAAAGTTGTAGAGGTTGACCGCAGAAAAACCTGCTGCTGCTTCAGCACCGATGTCGAGCCGTGTCAGATTGGCAGCGGGTGGCGTGGTTGTGCCGATGTCAGATGGCGCAGCCCAGTTGACACGGGCGTTATCAAGCGTCCCTGAGATGACATCCGCCGCGTCGTGCGTGTGCCCCGTTGCGCTATAGCCTGAAAGCAGGGTATCAACTTCTGTCTCGGTATAGTAATCCTCGAGAATCTGCCCGATTTCGGTTTCCGTATAGTACCGGTCATCATGGATATGTCCCGTATCCGACTTGCCGCCAAGCCCCGACGTCAAATCCGAGGTGGTGGCATACCCCGCCAGCAGGGTATCAATCTCGGAATCGGTATAGTACGACGTGAAGAAGCTGTCGACTTCCGTCTCCGTGTAGTAACGGTCGTCGTGAGTATGCACAAGCGGCGCATAATTTCCCGCGGGCTGGTAGTTGTCCAGCAGCGAGTCGATTTGCGCCTCGGTGTAGTATCTGTCGTCGTGGTTGTGACCCAGCGCGGAGAAGTGCAGCCGGGCTTGCCCCAGTGTCAGGGGCGGTGGAAGTAGGCTCATAGGGGTATCCGTGGGGGAATAGCGAGGATACCCCTATTCTATCACGAAAGCCGCCAGCGCAGGTCGTCCAGTTGGCTCTTGGTCATCGTGCGAAATGCGGCGATACCCTCGGGGAAGCCGAGTTCTTGCATGTGCCGGTGCATGTCGTCCAGGCAATCCTGGTAGCCCATCACATCCAGCAGGTTATCGTCTTGGTGGCCGTGTTCCTGGCGAGCAATCTTGAGCAGCGTCTGGAACTGCGCCACATCTTCTGGCGTAAACAGGACTTCGACATGACGGTTTTCCATGTATTCCGTCCAGAAAGCCGCAATCCGCAGGAAGTTGATCAGCGGTCGCCCATAGTTATCGCGGCGACCGCGGGTCGTCTCGCTCACCTGCTCCACAAGGCGTTGGGGGAGAGGCTGAGTGCCCGTCGTCACTGGCGCTGCTTGAGTCAGGGCATCGACTGCGCCCGTCAGTAATTTGCTCCAGACGTTCCCAATTTCCGCGCTTGCCTCAACCACGCTTTGCTGCATAGCTTCTGCATCTTCGCGGCGCAGAAGCGTTTCCGATGACCATTGTACAGGCAGTACTTCGAATTTGTACCGTCCGTTACTCCCCCGCGTCATACCGGTCTCCACCGGCTCCTCGTAGGGAAGTCCCATCGGGTTGACCAGCGTCGCCAGCCGATGCTGCATCTGGTTCGCCATCAGCGCATCCGTCACATCCACCAGCTCTGCTTTCGTGGTCGCTGTCTGGTGCTTGAGGGCTTCCAGCCGATGCTGGAGCAGAATCTGCTTCGCCTCGAGCGCGGTCGTAATCGCTGGCGAGTCGGTCGACGGTTTTGAGGCTGTATTCGGTGTCGAATCCGCCCGTAGCCGCTTCAGTAAATGGGACATTTCGTTTCCACTCCATTCTAGGGTCATCTCGGACGTACAACACATCCTGCTCGGGCACATACACGCAGTAAACTGCCGCCCATGCTTCATGAAATGCATCCTGCTGCCGAACGCCAAACGTCCGCAACTGGTAACGCCGCTCGACGTGGCGCGGCGGCGTGGGGTCAAACACCTGCGTCATGCCCCGCTGTTTCACCTCGGGCCGGTTGAGCAACTCGCCCAGTGCACGATGGAACCGTGCTTTGACGGAATCGACGGGAATTTCGCGTGGTTTGCCGAGTTCTACCGTCGAATCGGTGAGCGCCACCCGAATTTCGGGCATATCGACGTGCGCAATCCGTGTGTTGGCGTGAATCTGCGGCCATTCCTGCTTCAACGCCCCGATCAGGGCGGCTTGCAGGCGAAAATCGCTAATTTTACGCATATACTCAGCGAAAGTCATCGAGTTCCCGCTCATTTCGATCTTCCAGCTCCACTTCGCGCATCCGTTTGCCTAATTGTACCTCAAAAACCCGCGTTTCGGCAGGCAGAAGGCGCTTCAGGAGCCAACGGTGGGCTTTCCGGTACAACGGCAGGCTAATACGGGAAGTCCAGGCGGTCTTCAATGATGTCCAGCGGTCGTTCATTCCGATCCTCGAGGAAACGATAGGGATTCTGGTCACCCCGCTTTTCCCGCGGAATCACCATGTAAAACAGACGGTGGAGCCAGTCGCACGACATAATAAACGCCATAACCAAGTCCTGACGCAGTTTCGGCGGCTCGGGCAGCTCATACCGCTGCAACTGATTGTACAGCCCCGTCAATTCCAGCGGCAGCTTGAGCAAGCCGTAGGACGCCAGCATCTTGGCGGCGTTGAGACAGCGTGCCTTGTTATTGCCGGAGAGGTTAATCTTCTCCGAGAGCAGGTTGTTGAGCACGGCAATCCACTCATCGTAGCCCGACTGGAAGCCGGTCGCGTCGAAGCCATTGCGCGAGATGGCATGGTACTTGTAGGTTAGCTCGGCGTGCTTGTTGGCCCAGTTTTTGATGTCGCCTTTTCCGAATCCCCAGACGAATCCGACGAGTCGAGCTGGCTTGAAAGCGTCCCGGGTTCCGGGGAACTCGGTAACGTCCCAAACGAGGATGGCATAGCTGTTGCGGTTGGGAGGATTGTCGGTGCCAGGGTCGGAAATGACCAGATACGACCGCCCATCCTGATATGGCAGAAGCCACTCGTGAACGCCAATCGACTTTTGTTCAAGTCGGACATAGCCTTCCGCCTTTGCTGCCAGTCCCGTCTTCATCTGCGCGTCGAGTCGTTCGTCACGCATCCGTGTCAGGACATCCTTCGAAAATTCCTTGCCATTCCCCAGCGGTTGACCCCCCAGCAGATAGACGCGGCGGTCTTCCTCGTCGTCGCCAATCTGCGCCTCGTAACGCGCAATATCGCGCTCGGTCAGGTACGGGTTGTCGTAGCTGCTCGGGTTCCAGAACTTGTAGTCCTGAGCATACTGCTCATCCTCGCCCTTCTTCGCCACGCGCCAAAGCGAATCATTATAGTCCGAGTTGGCAACCAGCGTCAGGGTTCCAACGCGCTCACGACCGCTGGACGGCACGCGCCCACGGAAACGGGTACCAATTTCACGGATGACCGCTTCAAGGTCGTCGAACTTTTCCGCCTGGTCGACCATGGCGCAGTCGCCGGACACGGTACGCAGGCTTTCCTCGCGCTTGAGCAGCGGCTTACACTCAATCGTGTTGACGCCGGTCATATCGTTGCCAATCCGCATCGCCGCATTGGGCCCACGGGTGTAATTGAGCAGGAACCGCTCCTCGAACTTGGTGCCTGTCAGCACGTTCGCGGCAATCAGCAGCACCTCATTCGCCTGGGTCGCTTCCGGTGCCAGCCCGAAACCGCGGAACCCTTCAAAAATCGCGGCATAGACCAGCATCGTAATCGCCATCTGCATCGTCTTGCCGCTGCCGAACCCGCCAATCACCGTCCGCACCGGCGTCCGGTCGGTAAACAGTTCCTTGCCGAAATTCAGCAGCATAAACCCGTGATTCTGGTGGAACGCAGGCATCGTCGGGAAGTCCTTGGAGTTCTCGTGATGCCACATCGTCCGATATTCCTTGAAGTCGAACTCGAAGTCCTCGGGTTTCCCCTGCGCCTTCCACGCCTTATGGAGCGCCTGATAGCCTCGCTGCCAGCGCAAGGTCTTGGTGCCCGGAAGCCACCACGTCCCCGTATTCGCGCCCTTCAGGTAATAATCGGTGAACGGGTCAGGGTTGCCTTCCCGTGCCATCCGAATAATTTCGAGTTCCTGGTCATTCAGCCGGTACAGTGTCTTGCGTGCCATTAGCGGAAACTGTTCCCACCGTAGCGGTTATCAATCCCTGCACTGGCGCCGACCTCGACAAAGTACATCTCCCCATCGTTATACACGATCAGGTAGCGCACCCTGCCACTTTCGACATACCGCGGCTCACCGGCCGCCTTCCACTTGTTAAAGAGGTGCTCGTAAAGAGCGTTTTCCTTGCGAATTTCCATGAAACAGCCTTTCGAGGAATTGTTCCAACCAGCTCAGCTGGTGCGGGTCGAGCAGGAGATACTGCGATTGACGCTGGGGACGTTCAAGACACCGGTTATGCACCCACTGGTAGCGTGCGCCTTTCCGCTCCAGATGGGACGCGCCGCTTCGTTTGCAATACGCGCAGTCCGCCATGGTTACGCCTTTTCGATCCAGTGCCACGAATAGGGTGTTTTGCCAGACTCGTCGTAGGGAACATCGTGCCGCCCCACCGACCCCAGCATATCGAACGATTGCAGTCCGACCCGCCCTTCCTGTTTGTTGAAAATGGTTACGACCAGCGCTGCCAGATGCAGACCGTCAACGGTCACAAAATGGACGATCCGTCCCGGTGTTAAGCCTTCCATGTTCTGCTCCTTTGCTTTCGGATGGTAACAGTATATCACGGAAATTGTAAGAACTGTTTTTGGCAGGGGGCGATTATTTTTGGGGGTCGCGTGAAAACGCTTTTTCCGTACCCCAGAGTTTCAGGAGCTTAAGCGAGCGCCGCGAGCCAGCCCAAAGTGAACCCGGGGGCCTTTATATGTGGCGAGTACATGCAACGTGTGCCGCAGGAGTGCAACGACAGCGCCGTGGGAATTACCCGTGCATCCAGGGCAACAGGCGGCATCTCCATGGCTGAAGGCGCAGGGGGCTATAGAGCACATAAGGATAGTCAGGGTGCACTGGGCTCTGTGGCAGGCGGGGCTTATGCAACGTAGCGCACAACGAGGGGAGGGGCTATGCACCCGTAGCCTGCTCGTTGCTGAAATAACCCAATATATCGCACAGGTATCCCAACAGCAATTGGATACTGTGGGATACCAGAAGCAGCATCCTTTGACAGAACCAGAGGGTTTTGTCGCTAATACCCCTTCTTTATATCCCCTATAGGAGTAAACAACATGGCTTCAAATTTGGCGGCGGCACAGGCACAGTTCAGCATGGACAAGGGGCAGCACAGCAATCGCATCAATTTACCGGATGCGGTGGACTTTGCGTACACCACAATGTCTGGCGATGATTGGCATACACACTGGTATCTGGACACGCACAAGAACGTCTTTGTGCGCCAGATGTTCGTAGTCCATGCATCCGGCGAACTGGTCAGCTACAAGCGTTCAGAGTACACCCGCGACTAGGGTGTACTTTCTTTTGATAAAACCAGAGGGCTTACGCCCATAGCATAAGGGGAATAACATGTTTAGCTTCGGCAAGAATAAGGCACAACAGGCAGCGGCACGCAAGGAAGCACAGATTGCCGAGTATATCCGCAATTGGGATAAGCTGTCCCCTGCACAACGAGATGGCTTGGCTCGTGCTGTCGGTGTACAACCGGCATCCACCCCCTGCGTCACCCAGGATGAGGCATATCGCAAAGCAGGACTCTATGGCAATTAGCACCCCTTGTGGGTGCTTTTCCTTTGATAGACACATGCCGCTGATGGTTCAGGGCACCGTGGGTGGGTATTCGCCCCACGGTCTAAACGATAGGAGAATTTCTCGTGGAACGCTGGTGGGAAGACTTTACCGATGAGCAGATGGCAGACCCCTTGAGCATGGAAGAATGGGAAGCCTTGCGCCAATGGCATATCGAACGTGAGATAGATGCTAAGCTGGATGCTTATGAACAGCGAGGCATTGAGTCTTTAAGCATACTGCCTATGGATACATCATGGGATGAGAACACCTTTCCATACAATCTGCTCTAGGCATATCCCCTACGTATAATGCGTAGGGGGTATATATCGCATATACATATATACACAAGGAGCATACGCATGCCACAGGCGTATACACACCCTGCCCATATACGGGACTATGCGCGTAGCTTCCATATCCGCATTAGTGCCACACTCCTGGGGGAAATTCTCGTCACCATCGAGGGGATGCACCTCAAGAATACCGGCGCTTCGGTGAAAGAATGTATCGAAAGCGTCTACTTGGAACGCGATGAAACGGTCTATGCGACGGTGGAAATCGTCTCCAGCGGAAAAGACCGCGTGCCGAGTGTGCATCACGCGCACATGACGCGCTGGTTTCTCAACAACCCCTATCACGGACAATGGCGCTTTGTCGTCGTTTAGACAAACTAGAGGAGTAAAGAATAATGCACTTTCATGGGATTCGCGTCACGAACTTCGAGTTTCGCAACTACCCTAACGGCAATCAGGGTTTACAACTCTGGTCGGATATGGGGCCACTCGCTACCGCCAGCGTTAACCCCTACGATGTCAAACTCGCCGAAGGGGAAATTGCCATCAAGGACTATTCCGAGAATGAAGGGATGCTCGACTTTCTGGTGAGCAACCACATCGTGTCGGAACCTATCCGTACCATCCAGATCGGTTGGGCTGAAGTGCCCATCTGCCGTGTGTTGTAGCCCCTTCGGGGGCATTTCCTTTGACAAAACTAGAGTTTTCATCAGGAGCGTATCATGGCACAGAATTTGTTCCGCATAAGTATCGAGCAGGCTGCCGAGTTCAAGGCAGACCACAAGCTGGTCGACAACCTGGCAGCAAAGTTCAAGGCGTTGCTGGAGAACCATTCGCACCAGAAGCGCACCAGCACCAATGGTGAGGCTGAAGAATACCTGTTCACGATTGACTGGGACTTCTACGCCTTTGTCGCCAACAACCCGGCGTACATCCGCATCACCGAAATTGCGCTGCAAGGCAATGACTGGGTTATCCTCAAGTCCGAAGTATCCTTCAAGAAGTAACGGGAAATTCCCGTGAATAAATTGTTGGTTGAGTGCCGCCAGCCGCTACCACAGGGCTGGCTTTCTTTTGGAAGAACCAGAGGGTCTTGCAGCAACTATTCGTTCATCTAAACTGCATGAGGAGTCAAGATTATGAACCCGCAAAACAAGCCGCTCAACAACCTGCTCAACAGCGTCCTGCGTGCGCCTGATGGCACGATTGCACGCCTGAGCCAGGAACAGCGTGACGCCGCCTTTGACATTTGGGCGCAGAACCCGGCGATGGATAACCAGTCCATCATTCAGCGCGTGGCGAAGGTTACTGAGCCTGACCTGTCCCATCTGCGTCCGCAGCTCTAAATGTGTGCCCCGCTTACGCGGGGTATACCTTTTGATGAAATCGTCTATCACATAAGGAGCACGACCATGTCCCGCAAAGCATCCCCCGCACTACGTGAAGCACGGCAGCAGATTGCCACGCTCAAGGCACAGTTGAACGAGTACATTGCGATTGTCGGCGGTTATCCTGATGGTGACCTCATCATCAGCCAGCAGGAAACCATTTTCGCGCTGGAGCAGGCGAACGCCACCAACCAGCAGAGCGTCAAGAACGCGGTTGCCGTCATCGAGCACGTCACGATGGAACGCGACCAGGCACGCGCCGCACTCAAGGAGCTGACGGACGCTGAAATCGCCAAGCGTGAAGCTGCCAATCAGCCCCGCCGTCGCAATACCCCTGCCGTTGAGCTGGTCGAAGCCGTTGTCATCGACGAGGATAAGCTCGGCGTTGAAGGCGTCATCTACAAGCTGGATGGCAAGGTCTTCAAGCGTCCCGCAGGTGGACTGCAAGGCTTCGCCAACAAGACGCGCATCATGACCGATGAAGCTGGGCGCACCCTGTTGCCCCGCACGCTGGTCGCCACACTCGAGCACGCCTAAGCACCATTTGTCCCTCATGCCTTATGGCGTGGGGGACATTCTTTTGGTATAATAGTCGTTCACTCAAGAGGAGAAATTCCCATGACCCGTGCCATTCGTCGCCAGATGTTCCGCAATTCCAAGTGGAACCAGAACACGACCCCCAAGCGTGAACTGCCGTCCATGAATCGCAGCCAACGCCGCTTTGACGCCAAGCGTTACCGCGCCGACCGCTGGCAAATGTTCGCCGCCTAATGAGCCAGCCGCCTTACGGCGGCTCTCTCTTTTGCGAAAACCAGAGGAAGAACTCTAGTTGCAAGTCAACGCCTTCAAACTTTTACTCAATGACAAGGAGCAATACGAACATGGCAGGATATGCACAGACCACCATCGTGGGCAACGTCGGTCGTGACCCGGAAATGCGCTATCTCCAGAACGGTACGGCGGTGTGCAGCTTCAGCGTGGCAGTCAGCCGTCGCTGGAACGACAAGAGCAGCAACGAACAGCGTGAAAAGACCGTGTGGTACCGTGTGAGCTGCTGGCGGCAACTGGCAGAAACGGCGAACAACTACGTCAAGAAGGGGATGCAAATCCTCATCGTGGGCGAGTTGGAACCGGCGCGTGCCTACCTGGACAACGCGGGTCAGCCTGCGGCAACGCTCGAACTGACGGCTGCGAACATGCAGTTCCTGGGTGCGCGTGGCGAAAGCCATGACGTCGAGGACGCTGGCGCAGGCGACACGAGCAGCGCCAGCAACGTGGACGACATCCCGTTCTAAGCTGCCCCCACAACTGAATATCTGCTCCACATGCGGTGCATCCTTCGGGATGTGCCGCTTTATTTTTGCGCCAGAGGCTATATACTTTTACCCAACGTATTCAAGCAAAGGACAAGACATGAAAACGCTTGCAGGAATGATTGTCACGGCAGTGCTGACCTATCTGCTCATCCGGCTTGGGGTCATTCTGCCGCACCAAAACCTGGACATCGCCAGCTTCTGCATCATCTGGGCAATCGTCACGACCGTCGTCGGTCTGGTATTGGCGCTGCTGCCTTTGATTTTCATCACCATTGGCGCAGGGGCGAGCCAACCGGGATGTGTGGGCATCGGTTGCCTTGCGCTAATTATCGTTTGGCTTCTCAGTGGCTTGGTCGTTCAGGACGTGATGCTGCGTCTGCTCCCGAACTCGTACGCGCTCAATCCGCAATTTACGCCTTGGGGTGTCTCGATGATTTACCTCTTGGTCGGACTGCTGTTCGTGAGTCCAAGCACCACGAGCAAGAAAACCAAGTAATTCGCGCATCTCGACAATTGCATATGAGGTGAAGCATGACCGTGATTACGCCGGAGAACCCGCTTGGGGGGATGCAGTATCCTCTGCTCGTCGGGAAGCGTTGGTCGATTGTTACCACCAAGCTCAACGACCGCAAGGAAATCAAGCGGTTGAAGCGGGAAGTGGACGGGCTGGCATTACGCTGGGTCAAGAGCGACAAAGTCTCTGACCTGCGTATCCAAGGCATCAACGACTTCGAAACTGCCCTTTCCAGGCTGGGACTCACACTCAGCTTGCGAAAGGGCGGTTTTGTCATGTCCAAACGCCTTTCCAGACTGTTCTCGCCTTACTATTACTGGGATTTCCCCCAACGCCTCAAGTTGAAGGTGGATGCCAGCCTCGACAAGAAAATCTGGGATGGTGCCGGGTTAATCCGACGCGGCTATCTACGGACGCTTTGTAAGCACCTGCCATCGGCGCAACAGAAGGTGCTCACCGCACGCCTGATGCATGAGGGGCGCGTCGAGTTCACAGTACAGACGCCGGACGGACAGTACAAAGGGCACGCGATTGTGGTCGACAAGCTCGATTGCGATATCCTCGTGCCCGATGACCCGAAGCTTGAAGTCAAGAGCACCTTCACGATGGTCGCGGTGCGGCCGGTGCATTGTCATCAGTCGATGTGGCTCGATGTGCAATCGCTCATCAATATGTATCCCTTCTTCGATGTGCCGCAGCTTGCGGCGTGGCTCAATGCGTCTGGACGGGAATTTCTCGCCGCGATTGAACGTGGGGATGCGGACGCGATGTTCGCTCATCTCAATCAGGAAGACTCAGAGTGGCATGTCCAGAACTATCTGGCAGGCGGCGGTCAGGCGATGTGGTTCGCGGCGATCGTTAAAGCCATCGCCAACCAGCACATCAAGAAGGTCAAGGCGCGGGGGCTTGGAAAGCTACGGATTCCCGTGCCTGGTGGACGCTATTACGTCATGCCTGCCCCTGTGGGCGAGAAAGATGTACAACGTGGACAAGCCCTGCTCGACGACGCCGCAGCAACCTGCTGGGTCAACGCGGAAGACTGGTTATCCTATTCAGCCATCTGGGGTGGCGCGGACAATGATGACGCGCTCTGGGTTATGCCCTTCGAGGATTACGATAGTACGCGCAAGCTGCTTCTGTGGCGTTCCCCGAATCAACTCGGTGAATATATTCTGTGCGAACCCGCAAACGAGCTTGCGTGGGCGCAGTATCCGCAACTCGACAGTCGCAAACTCGCCACGCGCATCGACCAGCGCACGACAAAGTATCTTGGCTTAGTCCAGCCGATTGCCCACGTTGACCGGCCTTACACCATTGGGGCGATGAACGACACCATCGACCAGGCAACCCGCAACATCGGCACTATCGGACAGGCGGTCAACAGCCAGATGGTGCAGAAAGCCATGCTGGGGGACATTTGGCAGCAACAGCCGGACAAGCTGGAACGCATTGTTGACGGCGAGGTCAAGGATGGCGCGAACCTGACGCTGGTCAAGCGTTGGGTCAAGGACTGGACGCGCCGCTACATCCGCAAAGACCCGTATCTGCCGCTGGTGCTCCACAGGCGTGTGCTGGGGCAGTTGACAGAACCCCAGCGTGAAACGGTACAGCGAACACTCACGCACTGGCTGGACGAACTTGTGGCAGAAGTCCAGATGCATCTCAGCGCCTATCGCAAGCAGCGGGATGCGCTGGCAGCGCGTGCCATGCCGCCGATTGCAGTGCTGGAATACGGCAAGCATCACCTGATTGAGGGCGCGGAACTCAAGCAGGCATATGGCAACTACATCCGTGAAGCACTGGAACAGGGGATGCTGACCAGCGCCCATTTCGACGAGGCGCGAAATGTCACCGAACGGCAGATGACGCAGTATCCAACACGCATCTGGAAACAGGTGGTGGCGGCAGCAATTTTCCGTACCTACGCGCTGGGCGAAACCGAGTACACGCAGCGCAAAGCCAGTGACGCGGTGGTCTGGCAGATGGGTCGGCTGGATGCAGGTATTCGGCGTCCAGGGATTGCCCAGCTTACGCTGGAAATGCTAAGAGACGCCGGGGTCATCAGCGAGCCGGTCTATACCGACTCAGGCTGGGTCAAGTATTATCGCAACGAAGCCGATGTGGGTGTGCCGGTGCAGGTCAATGGCGTCTGGTTTGCGACCAAGACGGCACAACTGGCCAAGCTCGGTCAGGCGGCTCCAGCATCCATGAGTGCTATTCCAGAACCCCAGCGTCGGAAGGCGAAGGAAGCGATTGCCCGCTGGGAGCGGGAAGGCAAGTTCCTCGGGCAAGAGGTCTTTGTCCGCGAGGAGGTCTACAAGGGCGTG
>Ga0075163_10005640_pt1 | contig 16641 bp, 15 predicted proteins | sample JI1023141ADNA_FD_71478 | JGI IMG/M metagenome (GOLD analysis project Ga0075163, IMG submission 71478) | Wastewater effluent complex algal communities from Wisconsin, to seasonally profile nutrient transformation and Carbon sequestration -... | ecosystem: Engineered > WWTP > Effluent > Algae...
GCGCTCGGCAAGCTCCTCGCGCTCCGACGCGGCGATGCGGTGCTCGGCAAGCGCGGGCACATGGACCTCGCGTCGGTGCTCGCGGCTTGCTTCGACCGCGGCCTCTGGCTCTTCGAGGCCACCCAGGGCGCCTCGGCGCCGCTCGACGAAGGGCACGTGCGTGCGGTGGTGGCGCTTCGCGATACGTTGCGCGTGGGCCCGCCGGAGCTCGACGTGGACCCGGCTCGGGCCCGCGGTCTCTGCGAGCGGCGCACCAAGGATCCCGAGGCACCGCCGGCCCTGCGCGGCGCTGCGCTGGGGCTCCTGTGGTCGATGCTCGACGAGAACGACGACGCGGAAGCGCGCCAGAAGGAGGCCATCGCCGTGCTGCGTGCGGTGGCCCGGCCCGAGACCTTCGGCGATTTCTTGGGCGGGCTCTTCGCGCTGGCGCGCGAGGAGGTCGTGCGCGCCGAAGGCCTGGTGGGCACCATCGATGCGTGCGTGACCGGCTTTCTCCGCGACGACTTTCTCATCGCGCTGCCCGCGCTTCGGCAGGCCTTCGCGTACTTTCCGCCGCGAGAGCGTCTGCGCATCGCCGAGACCATCCTCGAGCTCGGCGCGCCGGCGGATGGCCCGAAGGCTGCAGCGCGCGTCGACCCCATGGTCTTGCTCCGGGCGCCCATCGACGTCTCCGCGGTGGAGCGCGGTCACCGCCTGGAGCAGGCCGCCGCGACGCTGGCCGCGCGCTTCGGCCTCGACGACGGAGGATCCTCTCCCGTCGCTCCGGAGACGCGAGCCTCATGAGCACCCGCGACGAGCGACTGGTCCGCTGGCGTCTCCTCCTGGGCAACGCATCGGAGGCGGCCCTCGATGCACGCGCCGGGCTCACCGCCGACGACATGGCGGCCGACGCGGCCCTGGGGTGGCTCTACGAGCGCGGCGGCGATCTCGCGGACCGCGACATCCGCGATCGTCAGGGTGGCCTCGGCGGCTCGGCGCTCTCGGTGCCCGACTGGCTCTCCGAGGTGCATCGGCTCTTTCCCAAGGAGACCATCGAGCGCATCGAGCAAGACGCCGTCGAGAAGTACCAGATTCACGAGGTGGTCACCAACCCCGAGGTGCTGGCGCGCATCGAGCCCAACGAGACCCTGCTGCGCGCCGTGCTCCTGACCAAGCACCTCATGAACCCCGAGGTGCTGGCGATGGCCCGGGAGCTGGTGGCCAAGGTGGTGAAGCAGCTCATGGAGAAGCTGGCGCGCACCGTGAAGACCAGCTTCCACGGACGCCGCTCGCGGCTTCGATCGCGCCTCAAGATCGCCAAGAACTTCGACGCGCGGTCCACCATCCGCAAGAACCTGGGCACCTACGACCCGGCGCTGCGCAAGCTCTTCATCCGCACGCCGCTCTTCGTCTCGCGCACGCGAAACCACATGGATCGCTGGCAGATCATCCTGCTGGTGGACGAGAGCGGAAGCATGATGTCGTCGGTCATCCACTCGGCGGTGACGGCAGCCTGCTTGTGGGGGCTGCCCTCCACCAAGACGCACCTGTGCATCTTCGACACCGAGGTTGTGGACCTCACCGATCGCGTGACCGATCCGGTGGAGGTGCTCATGAAGGTGCAGCTCGGCGGCGGCACCGACATCGGCAAGGCGGTGGGCTACGCGCAGGGCCTGGTGGAGAACCCGCGTCGCACCATCGTGGTGCTGGTCACCGACTTCTTCGAGGGCGGTAGCGACTACGTGCTGGTGTCGCGGGTGAAGGCGCTGTGCGATCAGGGCACCATCGTGCTCGGCCTCGCGGCCCTCGACGAGCAAGCCAACCCTTCGTTCGATCGCGATCTCGCGAGGCGTCTCACCCAGGTGGGGGCGCACGTGGGGGCCATGACGCCCGGGCAGCTGGTGGGCTTCATCGCCGAGAAGGTGCGCGCGTGAGCCGACCCGACTTGCTCGCGCTGGGCCCCGAGGCGCTGGCTTCGCTTGCGAACGTGGGTCTGGTGAAACGCGCGCAGCGGGAGCTCGCAGAAGGGCCCGGGCCCGCGCTGGTGGAGGAGGACGACGGCACGGTGGTGGGGACGTTCGCCGACGGTGTGGTGGCGCGCTTGCCGCCCAACAAGCCGCTGAAAGAAGCGCCCTGCACCTGCGGCGCGGCCGGGGTGTGCCGACATCGCGTGGCGGTGGCGCTGGCCTACAAGCCGTGGCACGAGGCGGCCCATGAAGCGGGTCCGCCGCCTTCGGCGCGGGTTCCGGAGAACTGGTCGCCGGGGCAGATCGACGACGCCACTCTCGAGCGCGTGGTGGGGCCGAAGGTGCTCGAACGGGCGCGCGGCGTGCTCAAGAAGGGCCTCCTCGCGTCGGTCGACCGACACGGCGTGCCCACCGCCAAGCTGCCTTCGTGCACCGTGCGCTTTCTCGTACCGGGCGACGTTGCCTACGCCCGTTGCGATTGCGCCCAGGCAGGCGGAGGCTGCGAGCACCTGGCGCTGGCGGTGTGGGCGTTCCGCGCGGCCGACGCGCTTCCCGCCACGGGAGGCCCGGAGGGGGCGGCGGTGGTGGTGCGTCTGGGGGGCGCTGAGGGGGCTTCGTCGGGGCGCGGCGCGGCCCTCGCCAGCGCGGTATCGCTGGTGCGCGACCTCTTGAACGCGGGAGTCCGCGACACGACGCCGCTGCCCGCGCGCTTCGCCGAGCTACGGACCGAGCTTCGCCGCGAGGGCCTGACCTGGATGTATGCAATTTGCACCGACCTGGAGATCGCCCTCGAGGGCTATCACAAGCGGAGCGCTCTGTACGGTACCCGGGAGATAGCGGCCTTGCTGGTGGAGCTCGCCGGCCGCGTGCGGTCTGCGCAGGCGCCCACCCACGAGCTGCCGGCGCGCTTCGTGCTCGGCGAAGACCAGGCGCCGGAGACGCTCCTCGATCACGTGCGGCTCGTCTCGCTGGGCGCGCGGCTGCGTGCCGACGGCCGCGAGCGCTACGCCGACGTGTACCTCGCCGATCCCGACACCACCGTGGTGCTGGTGCTGCGGAAGCGCTGGGACTACGCGCCCGACGTCGAACCGGAAGATGGTCCGGGTCTCGCCCGGCGCACGGTGGCCGCCAGGCTCACGCTCCAGGCGCTGGCCACCGGGCAGATTGTCTCCAAGGTCGTCACCCGCCGCGCCAACCACACCATCGACATGAGCAGCTCGCGCACCGGGCAGACCTCGGTGACGCCGCAGCGCGGCGACTGGGATTCCTTGCCGGCGCCGCTCTTGGTGCGCGATCTCGCGGAACACGACGCCTGGGTGCGAAAGCGCCCGCCGCGCATGCTCCGCCCGCGCGTGCTGGCCGAGGAGGTGCATGCGGTGGCCGTCTCCGACGTGCGCGCGGTGGTCTACGAGGCAGCCGAGCAGCGAATCACGGCGCAGCTGGCGGACGCGGCGGGCAATCCCTTCGTCCTCTCCGCCCGCCACCAACGGGTCGCGCCGCACGCGCTCGACGCCATCGCGGTGGCGCTGGGCCAGAAGGTGCGCTTCGTGGCCGGTGAGCTCACGCGCCGAGGCGGCTTCTGGGAGCTCTCTCCCCTCTCCATCGCTGCCGACGGGTTCGTGGTGCCGGATGTCGCCGGACCGACGCCGGCGCATACCGCTAGCGGCCACGGCCCGCGCGTGGTGGGCGATCCGTTGGATAGCGCGCTCACGCGGGCCGAGGCGGTGCTGGAGGAGCTCTGCCACGGCGGCCTCGGCGCACGTGCTGCCACCGTGCGGCCCAGGCTCCTTCAAGCGGCGCAAGCCCTGGACGACGCGGGCCTCGCGGGCCTGGCCACGCGCCTCCGAAGGCTCGAGCGCCCCGGCACCGATGGCTCCGGTGCCGACGCGTGGCTCGATGCCGCGCTTCGCCTCACGCTGCTCCGCGAGGCGTCCTCGGCGCTTCAGGCCTGAAGCGCCATCTGGGCTGCGCGCTGCAGGTTGCGCTCGAGCTGGAGGCGACCCGCGTCGTAGGGCCTCGGCCAGGGGAGGGTGTAGCCCTGCTCGGCGGCGGCGTGCAGGGTCCAGGCAGCGTCGGCCAGGTGCGGACGCGCGAGCGCGCAGAGGTCGGCGCGTCCGGCAGCGACGATGGTGTTCACGTGGTCCGCCTCGAAGATGTTGCCGACCGCGATGGTGGGCACCCGAGCGACGTTGCGGATCTGGTCCGAGAACGGCACCTGGAACATCCTGCCGTAGACCGGCGCTTCGTCCTTGCTGACCTGGCCCGACGAGACGTGGATGATGTCGGCGCCCGCCTCCTTGAAGAGTGTGGCCACCACCACCGCGTCGTCCGGCGTGAGGCCGCCGGGGACCCAGTCGTGGGCCGAGATGCGCACCGACATGGGCTTGTCGGTGCCCCACGCCTCGCGCATCGCACGGAACACCTCGAGCGGGTAGCGGCAGCGGTTCTCGAGGCTGCCGCCGTAGGCGTCCGTCCGCACGTTGGTGAGCGGCGAGATGAAGGACGACATCAGATAGCCGTGGGCGGCGTGGAACTCGAGCATATCGAAGCCCGCCGCGCGTCCGCGCCGGGTCGCGCTCACGAAGTCGGCCGCGATGCGATCCATGTCGGCGCGGGTCGCCTCGCGCGGGACCTGCGACACGTCGCGAAGGTAGGGCAGGGGCGACGGCGCGACGAGCGGCCATCCACCGGCTCCGAGCGGCTGGTCGGCGCCCTCCCAGGCGAGCTTGGTGGCGCCCTTGCGGCCGGCATGACCGAGCTGGAGCGCCATCTTGGCCGGGCCGCTGCCGTGCACGAAGTCGACGATGCGCTTCCAGGCGGCGCCCTGCTCGTCGTTCCAGAGACCGGTGCAGCCGGGCGTGATGCGCGCGTCCGGCGACACGCACGTCATCTCGGTGAACACCAGGCCGGCCCCGCCCGTGCCGCGAGCCCCGTAGTGTACGAAGTGGAAGTCGCCGGGGAGACCATCCTTCGCCGAGTAGGTGCACATGGGGGCGACCGCGACCCGGTTCGCCACGGTCATGTCGCGCAGCGTGAGCGGCGTGAACATGGGCGGAATGGGCTTGGCCGGCAGGCCGGACTTCTCCGCGAACCAGCGGTCCACGCTCTCCACGTAGGCCGGATCCCGGAGCTTCTGGTTCTGGTGGCCCACCCGCTGGCTCGAGGTGAGTAGGGAGAACGCGAGCTGCTCCGGCTCGAGGTGTACGTAACGCTCGATGTCCTCGAACCAGGTCATGCGGTTGCGTGCGGCGCTCTGCAACCGGAGCGCCTCGACCTCGCGCTCCGCCTGGTAGCGCGCGAGGCGGGTCGGCACGTCGCCCTCTCCCTCGGCCAGCACGCGCGTCAGCGCGATGGCGTCTTCCATCGCCAGCTTGGTACCGGAGCCGATGGCGAAGTGCGCCGTGTGGGCGGCATCGCCGATGAGCACCACGTTGCCCTTGAACCACCGCTCGCAGAGCACTCGGTTGAACTTGAGCCAAGCCGCCGAGCCGCGCAGGTGACGCGCGTGGAGACGAGCGCTTGCCCCTCCAGCAAGTCCGCGAACAGCTCCTCGCAGAACGCGATGGATCCATCCGCGTCCATCTTGTCGATGCCGGCCTTGAAGAAGGTCTCCTCCGGCGTCTCCACGATGAAGGTCGACCACTCCTCGTCGAAGCGGTACGCGTGCAGGTTGAACCAGCCCCACGGCGTCTCCTTGAAGGCGAAGGTGAAGGCGTCGAGCTTCTTCCGGGTGCCGAGCCAGATGAACCGGCACTTTCGTACGTCGATGCGCGCGTTGTAGTGCGCCGCGTGCGTCTCGCGCGTGACCGAGTGCACGCCGTCCGCGCCGACCACCAGATCGTAGTTCTTCGCGTAGTCGTCCGGATCGCCCACTTCCGTCTCGAAGCGCAGGTCGACGCCCAGCTCGGTGGCGCGCCGCTGGAAGATGTCGAGGAGCTTCATGCGGGCGATACCGCAGAAGCCGTGGCCGCCGGAGGTGATCTTGCGACCCTTGAAGAAGATGTCGATGTCGTCCCAGTGGCGAAAGCTCCGCTCGATCTCGTCGACCACCTTGGCGTCGGCCTGGCGGAAGCCGTCCATCGTCTTGTCGGAGAACACGATGCCCCAGCCGAAGGTGTCGCCCGGGCGGTTCCGTTCGAAGACGATGATCTCCGCGTCGGGCCGGGCCTTCTTCATGAGAATCGAGAAATAGAGACCGGCGGGGCCGCCGCCGAGACAAGCGATGCGCATGGGTGTGTTTCCTTCTAGCCGTGGATGGGGGCGGGCTCGGCCGCGCCGGCGAAACCGTAGAACGCAGCGTTCTCGACCGGCGGCAGGGCGGTCTCCTGCACGAGCAGCGTCCGCACCGCCCAGACGTCGCGGAAGATGCGGTACTTGAGGGCAGTTTGGTCCAGGTAGTCGACGCCCGCGGAGCCGCCGGTGCCGGTTCGCCGGCCGATGACCCGCTCCACCATGCGGGCGTGGCGCTGCCGGAACATCACGAACGCCTGTTCGAACGCGACCAGCGAGTCGACCACGGCCCGCGGCCACGCCAGGAGCGGCAGCTCCCGGTAGCTCTCGATGAACACCAGCGCGGCGCGGATCCGCGAGACCCGCGCACGCTTGGGCTCCGCTGCGTCTTCGCCCAGCAGGAACGCGCGTGCGCTCTCGATCTCCTTTTCGTAGCGTGTCTCGAGGCGCGTCGCGTCGGCTTCGCCGATGGACGTCTCTCGCGCCAGAGCCAGCGCGGCCTTCGCGCTGCGGGCATGGGAGGCCGCGTAGTCGTCGATGAACGCGCGCACCCGCGCCGCGTCACCGGCGTCGCCGGGCGTGGAGCCCTGCACGGGGGTCCGATAGAGCCATTCGCTCACCGCCTCGAGCAGCGTCGGCTTGTCGGCGAGGCGCGCTTCCACCCGTCGCGATGCGCTCGACGCGGTGCCATCGTGGTTGCGGAGCATCTGCATGTAGCTCTTCTCGTGCCCCAGCGGAATGCGCTCCTCCTCGGGCATTCCGGCGAGGATCTCGATCTCCCGGAGCTGTGCCGACTGAAAGCCGCTGGCGGGGTTCAACTTGTCGCGGAACGCCAGGTAGTCGCGGGTGGTCATGGTCTCCATGAGCGCGAACTGGTCGGCGGCGTAGCGGAGCAGCAGCGTCATCCGATCGACGCCGCGAACCGCCGCCGAGAGCGACTGCTCGGGCACCGACGCGCGCTTGAAGAGATCGCGCGCCGACACCAGCTCACGCAGCACGAGCCGGAGCCACAGCTCCTCGATCTGGTGAATGGTGATGAACATCACCTCGTCGTTGCCCAGCGTGCGATCGCTTTCGGCGAGACCGCACTGCAGCGACAGAAGCTCCTCGACCTTGATGTAATCCCAGTACGCGGTGGGGGTGCGTGCCATGGGCGCAGCATCGCTTTCGTCCGCCCGCGCGCACAACTGGAGAATGCAGCGACGCGCGGCGGAGAATTCGCGGCCGCTTCCGCAGGATTTGCGCCGGGTTCGGCGAACAGCGACGTCCTGGCCGGCCCCTCTTCACACGGCGCGTTTCGGGGTCACGGCACTGGCACTTTTTGCGCCGACCGATGGCTGCGGTTCAGCGAGCCGGGCGGCGGCGCGCAAGACGGCGTGCGACGACCGAGAGAGCCACGAGCACGCCGGCTCCGCCGAGCCCTCCGAGGTTGCCGCCGGTGGCGCACCCGCCGGTGCCGTCGTCGCCTTCCGCGGGCGTCTCGCCGGCACCCGAGGACGTGCTCGACGAAGACGAAGATCCGGAGGCGCCGCCCGACGAGGAGGACGCCGTACCGCCCGACGAAGATCCGGAGGCGCCACCCGACGAAGAGGACGATGTGCTGCCGGAGGAAGAGGACGACGAGGAGGTGCTCGTGCCGCCACTGTCCGGTGCACCGGCGTCGGGGGTGCTGCCGGTCAGCGCCACCGAGAACGTCGTCTTCGCCACACCGTCTCCGCTGGTGCTACTCCCGTTGGATGCCATGCCCACCGCGTAGATCTTGATGGGCGTGGTGGCCCCCGCGGGGACTTTGAGGTTGAACGTGTAGTCCTTGCTCGCGCCGCTGAAGTAGTTGCCTTGCGGGATGACCTCGTCGCCGATCGACTTGGTGGTCGTTCCGTCGCCCGTGAGCGGTACGTTGTTGCCGCTCGCGTCGACCGCCGCGATGTCGACCTCGGTGCGTGCCAGCGAGCCCGTCACCCCGAACGTGTACGTACCGGTGGCGCCGCGGGCGAGGGTGGCCGGTGCCACCTTGAACGCCACCGTCGGTACCGTTCCGCCTCCGTGACACGTGCCGCAGGTCTGCCCACCGAGGCCGGAGAAGCCGCTGAATCCCGGCTTCGCGAGGGCCGGAGTCGTGAGCAAGGCGAGCGCGAGCGTGACGAACGACGTGAGGGCAACCGGCTTCAGCATGCCATCGCGAGAGCAATTCGCGGGCCGCTCGAAGGCTGAGCTACCCGCGCCACAGGTCCCGACGCGAATCGTGCACGGGCGAGCCCGCTAGCCACGACCCGCACCGGGAAGGCAGAGCCCGTGCATGCCGTACCACCTGCGGCATAGAGGGGTAGCGCCCTCAGCAGCGGGGGCGCCGCTCAGTCGTCGTCTCGAACGCGCGCCTTGGAACGCGGCAACTTCGCCGCCCGAACCTTGTACGCGCGCCTCGCCTCGCGTCGCTCCTTCTCCTGGAGCTTGAAGAAGTCGTCGTCGAGGTCGTGGTCGCTGGCCCAGGTGCGGAGCCCTTCGCGCGCGACGAAAGCACCGAAAGTGGCGGTCTCCGCGCGGAGCTCGGTCTCGTCGTGGGCGAGCTCGAACACGATCTCGCCGTAGCGCTTGGGGTCGATGAAGTACGAGCCGCCGTTGTCCGACGAACCCACCGCCACCAGATCCTTGGTGGCGGAGAACGCGTTGCGCGGCAGCCCTTCCTCCAGCTCCTCTTCCTCCTCGGCGAGTGTGCGCGCGAAGTCCCGCGCCTCGGACGCGAGCGAGCCCGGGCTCACGATGGAGTCGTTGGACGCCGTTGGGAGGCTCGCGGCGCGGGCGTAGAACTCACGGAGCGGCTTCGGAAGCTTCTCCACCGCGGCCGATGCGCGACCCGGCTTTCGGAGCTTGATCCCCATCGCGTCGAGGAGCTCCAAGGCTGCGGCCACCTTGGCGGGCAAGGCCTTCGGCAGCTTGGGCTTCTTGCCCTTCCCGCCGAAGAGCGCTCCCAGCGCAGGGTGTCCGCGCAGCGCGGCGAGATCGTCGTCGACCTTCATGGCGGCGAGCTGGGAGCGATCGTGGCGGAGGGCGACCTTCACGCTGGCCGCTGCGCCATCTAGATCACCTCGAAGCGAGAGAATGCACGCTCTCTCGTAGTGCAGCTCGCCGAGATCGCCGCGGTAACCGATGCCGCGGTCGACCTCCGCCAGGGCGGTGTCGAGGTCTCCGGCCTTTTGATGGGCGATGGCCTTGCGGTTGAGGATCATGGCGTACACGGTGTCGCCCCGCCCGTCGGCGACGGCGTGTGCCAGCAGCTTGGCCGCGATGGTGGTGGCGGACTTCCAGTCCTCGGCGTCGATGGCGGCGAGCAGCCAGGCGTCGTGCACTCGAAAGGCCTGCGGACCGAGGTTCTTTCGAGCGAGCTTCGCCAGCGCCCGGGCGGCGCCCGCGTGGTCTCCGGCGTTGGCGAGGTCCTGTGCGTCTGCGAGCTGAGCGTCGATGGTCATCGGTCGGAGAGCATACGCGAAAGTCGACCCGGTCTTCCTCGGCGCGAACCCGGAAATCCCGGGGCCGAGGCGGCGGTGCTTCGTGGATCGCTCCTTGCTGTCCTCGGGATCCATGAAGAAACCCAAATCGCTGCTGGCTTCACTGTTCCCCGAGATGTTCCAGACCGAACAATCGGCGGTCGCGCATTGCGCGCGCGAGGCCGAGCGTCTCGGCGATGCGCGTGAGGCGCAAGGAATGCTCGCGGTGTCGCGACATGCCACAATCGCGCTGGCCACGCTGAGAGCACTCGCCCAGGCTCGCGGCTTCGAAAGCGCGAGCGCCGGTCGCGCCATCGGCACCTCGCTCTCCGAGCTTCGCGACAAGATCGCCGACCGAATCATCTCCGCGGAGAGCTCCTACCGCGGCACGCTCATGGGCATGCGCCACGGTTTCGACCTCTTCACCCTTGCGCACGCCACCGCCCAGGCGGACGGCGACCTCGAGCTCGCGTCGTTCTGCGAGACCTGGCTCGCGGTGCGGGGGCCGCTCATCGAGCAGGCCGCCGACACCATGCGCTGGTTCGCGGGGCACCCCGCCCGGGCCATGCAGCGCGCCGCGCCCATCCTTTCCGCTCGCTGAACTCCGGTTTCGATCCAGCGACCCGGCGCATAGGATACATACAAGCCATGAGCGAGGTTCATGCGAGAGACCTGGACTTCAATCTTCTTCCGGTGCTCTTCGCGGTGGCCGACACCGGCTCGGTGACCGCGGCGGCGGCGCGCCTTTACCTGACCCAGTCGGCGGTGAGCGCGGCGCTCGGACGCTTGAAGGCAGCGATCGGCGACCCCATCGTGGCTCGCCACGGGCGCGGGGTGGTGCTCACCGAGCGCGGTGCGCGGCTGGTCGCCCAGGCGCGCCCCCACCTCGATGCCATCGTGCAGGCGGCGCTCCTGCCCGCGCGCTTCGACCCCCGGACCGCCGACCGCACGTTGCGGCTCGGCCTCGCCGACATCTTCGACGAGTGGCTCTTGCCGCCGCTGCTGCGCTTTCTCGAGGAGGAGGCGCCGCACGTGCGTCTGGTGTGCAGCGCGGTCCAGTTTCGCACCGTCGGCGAAGCGCTGGCCACCCGCCGCGTCGACCTGGCCATCACGGTGGCCGACGATCTCCCCGCGTCGGTGGCGCGCCGACCGCTCGTTCGAAGCCACTTCGTGTGCCTCTTCGATCCGCGCTTCGTCCGCCTGGGGTCGCGCCCCACCGAGCGCGCCTATCTGGCGCAGGACCACGTGATCGTCTCCTACAACGGCGATCTGCGCGGCGTGGTCGAGGAGAGCTTCGGCCGCCAGCGCCGGGTGCGCTGCGCGGTGGAGAGCTTCGCCAGCATCGGCGCCATCGTCGACGGCGGGCGCCTGGTCGCGACGATTCCCGTGGTCATCGCACCGCAGATCCTCGAGCTTCGACCGCACCTGCGCACGGCGCCCCTGCCTTTCGCCCACGAGGAGGGGAGCATCGAGCTCCTGTGGCCCACCGCCCTGGACTTCGACCCCGCTTGCCGCTTCGTACGCGACGCGATCGTCCGCATCGCCGACCAACGAATGAGCCGATCGCCACGGCGCCGCACCTCCTCACGGTAGCCGCAGGATCCGCCAGATGGCGGAGGGACTTTCTCCCCCGCGGTGTTAGCTTGTTCGCGTGCTCCGACGCGCCTTCCTGGTCCTCGCCCTCTCCGCCTGCTCCTCCGCGGCCGGCGATACGAGCTCCCTCGACCAGACCGCGCGCGACGCGGGCGGCGCTTCGCTCGTCGGGTGGACCGAAGTGGCGCAGGCACCGGGCGCTTCGGTGCGCGCGCGGGAATCCATCGCCGGTGACGACGTCCTGGTGGTGTACGGCGGTTGCGGCGCCACGCAGCTCGCGACCCAGAGCTTCGCCGAAGCCCTCTCCGAGAGCCCCGGCTTTCGGCGCCCGCCGCGTCATCTGGTGGCGATTCGCTGGACCTCCGGCAGCTGCGGTTACGATGGTCTCTTCAAGAACGGCGCCCTGGGGCCGGTCATCCTGCAAAAGGCCGGCGCCGCCGGGCGGGTCGTCGTCGTGGCGCATTCGAGCGGCGCGTACCTGGCGCAGGAGCTCCTCGCGCAGGCGTTGGGCCTGGCCAACCCGGGGTGGGACCCGTCGCACGCGCTGCGCGGCCGGGTGACCTACTTCAGCCTCGACGGCGGCGGCGACGCCAACCTCACGCGCATCGAGCAGAGCGGCGAGGCACTGCCGCACTTCTTCGTGGGCGCTCGCGACCGCACCGCCGGCCTCACCTCGCGCAACTACGGCACCATGCAGGCACTGGGGGGAACCGCGCGCTTCTCCGAGGTCGATGCCAACGGCAGCGGATGCCTGGCCGCCAACTGCATGCATGATGCAGTTATCACCACGGTGCCCCACGACAAGCGTGGCTTCCTCGACGCCCAGGGAACCTCGCGCCCGCTCTGGTGCGACTACGGGCACTTCCCGAACCGCCCCGATGCTGCCTGCGACGCCGCCGACCAGCAGTCGGCGCGGGCGAGCTCCCGCACGGTGGTCTCGAGCTACCTCTCGAAGCTCTGACTCCCGAGCGCCGCGCGCATGTGGACGCGGCTGGACCAGTCGAGGCCGTCGTCGCGCTGCTGCGCGGTCACCTTCGCGAGCGCCGGGCCCCAGTCGCTCTCGGGAACCACCACGAAGCCGTGCCGCGCGTAGAAGGGGGCGCCCCAGGGCACGTCGGCCTGGGCATTGAGCACCATCGAGGTCGCGCCGCCCTCGCGCGCCCGCTGCATGGCGCCCTGGAGCAGCGCGGCGCCGATGCCACGCCGGCCGTGCGCAATCGCCACGCTGAGCTGCCCGAGACAGGGCTCGCCGTCGATACGCCCGACGTAAGCGAAGCCCACCACGAGGTCGTCGACGCACGCCACCCACAACCGACTCTCGGCGATGGCCCCGGTGGCCACCGGCTCGGGGATCTCGGTTCCGTCGTCGAGCTCCGGGTGCCCGGCGTGGCGGTACCGGGCATCGGCGTCTCGCCCCACCTGCTGCACCGCGGGGATGTCCGCATGCGTGGCTGGCCTTAGAAGCGGCGGCGTCGGTGGCGAGGGCATCGGCGGACTCTACGCAAAGTCTCCGGCCCGGTATACGTTGCTCCACGCCGTGGCTCCCGATCAAGACAACCTGCAGATGCTCTCGTACGCCCTGGCGGTCATCCCCACGGTGCTGTCGGTGACCGTGCACGAGTACGCCCACGCGCGCATGGCCATCGCCCTGGGCGACACCACGCCGCGAGAGACCGATCGCGACACGCTGAACCCGCTTGAGCACTTCGATCTGCTGGGTATCGTGCTCCTTCCCGCGCTCTCGACGCACGCACTGGGCCTACCGCTGCTGGGTTGGGGCAAGCCTACGCCCTGCTGGCCGGCGAAGTTCCGCAAGGGCGTCCATCCCAAGGCCGGCCTGGTGGCGGTCGCGCTGGCAGGTCCGCTGGCCAACCTGCTCCTGGCGGTGGTGGCCGCGGTGGCGTTCAACGTGGGGGTGCAGCGCGGCTGGTGGGCCGCCACCGGTCTGCCCCTCAAGCCGCTGAGCGTGGCCATGTTCCTGCACACGCTCGCCCTGCAAAACGCCGCCTTCGCGGTGCTCCACCTGTTGCCGCTGCCGCCCTTCGATGGCTATCGGCTGGCGCCGCGTCGCCTGCAGGCGCGCCTGCAACCGTACGAGCGATGGGGCGTGGGCGTGCTGCTCGGCATCTTCATGTTCGTGCCCTTCGTGGCCATGCCGCTGGCAGTGCCGCTGCACGCGGTGGGCGGCTTCCTGTTCTCGGTGGTGGACCGGCTCGTGCCGCCCCCCTGAGCGTTCACGGGCATGCGCCGGAGCCGGGAACGAAGGTGAACCCGGCGAGCTCCGCGGTGCTCACGTTGGGTCCCACCACGGTGCTGCCGGAGAGCGACCACGTGCCCACCTGATCCACCGGCTCGTTCAGCAGCGACTTGCAGTTGAACTGGAAGCAGGTGGTGCGGTAGGTCGAGGTCTCGACCCGGAAGAAGCGGTCCTTCTCCAGCGTGATGCGGGTGGTGTACTCGGACTCGCTGCCGGAGCCGCTGGAACCGATGCTGCCGGACTTGGTGGTGCGGGCGTAAGAGCCGCGCTTTCCACACTCGGTGGCGGTGAGGGGCGCCCGGGTGAACGGACACTGCGCCACCGCCGAGCTCCGCGAGAGGGTGGAGCTGCCGAGGCGCAGCACCCGGCAGTTGGCGGTCACGTCGGACGCGAAGTTGATGCGTGTATTGTACAGTGGACCGGTGGTGAGCCGTACCCCGGTGGAATCGGCCACGAAGCTCCCGCTGCTGGTGGAGCTGCGGCCCAGCGTGTACGTGTAGGTCTTGGCGGTGGGCGAGAAGGAGAGGATGCGGTTGTCGCTGGAGAACTGGATGTTGTTCTCGGTCTTGCCGTAGAGGGCGTAGGTTCCGCCGAGCCAGTCGACGTTCACCGGAGGCGTCACCGGGCCCGCATCGCCGCTGCCTCCGCCGCCGTCCTTGCTCCCGGGTTTGCCGCCGTCCTTCGCGTTGGCTGCGCCCCCATCGACGGTCTCCTCGTCGGCCGGCGCATCGTCACCGGTGCCGGGGGCATCCGTGGCCGCCGGCTCCACCGCGCTGGCCACGTCCGTGGAGCATGCCGCGAGGCACGCGAGGGAAGCCAGCACCGAGACCACACCGAGCGAAGCGCGAACGAACATTGGGAAGTCCTCCTTGCGACGCTGCCTGCGTCGTGGGGAACACTTCAGCAAGCCGCGGGCCGCGCCTGGCTCCCCGCGGGCGACCCTCATTTCCCGCGTCTTCCCGGCATCGACCGGTGCCGAACCTTCGGCGTGACGAAGCTTCGTCGCCGCCGGCGCCTTCAGTCGTGATTGGCCAGGCGCACGGTGGCCATGTTCGGCAAGATGCGCAGCGGCCGGGGATCGACGAGGTGCGACGTGCCGTCGGTGATCGAGCGTGTTCCCTCGGGACCGCTCCGCAGCTCGACCACCACGTGTCCGCAGCGCACCTGGCCCACCGCCGCCTCACCGCCGTCGACACCCGTCGCGCACACGCTTTCGAGCGCGCAGCTGCCGGGCCTCGAAGCGCCGCCGTCGCTCACGCACACGGCGTTCTGCTTGGTGGCCCTGGACGCGCCGTCGATGCGCACCTCCACCAGCACCTCGTACCCCAGCAGGTGGTCCGGGGGCATCGGGACCTCGGGGCAGGCCAGGCAATGGGACATCACCTTTTGCACGATCAACCGCGCGGTGCCCGCAGTGGGCGTCTCTTCGGAGCGTGCGTCTACCGGGCCGCCGTCGACTGCATCGGTCATGCGTGTGGCGCTCGACGGAGCCGAGGCGTCTTCGGCCACGGGAGTCGCCGCGCGAGTGCACCCGACCACGAGCATGGCGCCGAGCGCCCAACGGACCAAGGTCATGCCCGTCGTCGTTGCCGCGGGCCGAAGTGTGACGCCTCGTGACCTCAGCGCGGAACGGTGGGCTTCACGCCGACGCAGGCCGAGACTTCGAGCAGGATGTGGAAGAGCGCCTTCTCCTGGGCCAGCAAGGTGTTGCTGCCGCCGTTGTCGGTGCCCTCGGCGTGGTAGGTCGAGTACATCACGCGGCCGCACTTGTCCTGGAAGCTCACGGTGGAGGGCAAGGTGCCGCCGCCGGCCTTGGTGCTGGCCCAGGTCTTCGGGGTGATGGTCACGCTGTTGCCGTTCTCGTCCTGGCCCGGTTGCGGCGCGGTGCTGGAGATGACGGTGTAGCTCTTCTTGAGCTCGGCGCTGGTCTCGCCGATGGCGGTCATCCACGCGTTGAGACTGGGGTCGCCCCACACCGCGGGCCCCGAGTACTCACCGCCGCAGGCCGAGCCGATGCGCGAGTCGGCGCCGGCGAAGCTGATGAAGCCGGGCCAGATCTGCCGCACGTACTCGTAGCTCCAGTCGGTGACGTACAGCTTGCCGCCCTGCTGCACGTAGTCCTTGGTGACGTTCTTCGACTTGGAGCTGGGCGCGTACGGGTTCGTACACTTGATGTCCTGCGAGAAGTCGGCGCCGCCGGAGCAGGGGATGAAGATGATGTGATACTTGGTGGCCTCGGTGATGTCGTCGAGGGTGTGGTCGATGTCGAAGATGCCGCCGGTCTTCTCGGTGAACTCGGTGATGCCCAGCTTCTTGAGCGACTTGGCGATGGAGTCCCAGGTGGCCTGCATGACCTTCATGCGCGGGATGGTGTCGCCCGCGGCCTCGTCGTTCTTCCCCGGGAGGCGCGTGTCGTCTCCGTTCGAACCCTGCGTGCCCTTGGTGATGATGACCTTGCGCACGCGGCGGAACTGGCCCTTCTGCGTGACCATGTACTGCTCGCCCTCCAGGTAGGCGGGGAGCTCGAAGGTGCCGTCCGGCTTCGAGTACGTGAACGCGTACGACGTAAGCTCCACGCATTTGTCGCAGTAGGTGCTGGTCGGAATGGGCGCCGGCGGCGTCTTGGTGAGGTAGATGAGCGCCTCCGAGATGGGGATGGTCCCCTCGGGCGCCGTGACCTTGCCCTTCACGATGCCGAGCGGCGGGGGAATCACGTCGCTGGCGGATGCGTCGCTGCTGCCGAACTGGCCGGGGCCCTGGGCGTCGGCGTTGTTGCCGCCACTCGACCCCTTGTCGTCGGAGAACCCGGAGCCGGAGGTTCCACACGCCACGAAGGCGGCGAGGGCGGCGGCGCAGGAGAAGGCGAGTGCTGCAGAAGTACGCATAGGGCGGCAGCCTGACTCAAATGCATGCGGCCTTCAACCTTCGGGCGCGTTTCCATCGCGCCAATTCCTGGCGCTCTCGGCAACAACGCGGCGCGTCGCCCGGGCCCGGAGAAAATTGGCGAAAAAGCCGCGGAAAACAGCGCTTCTCACCAGGTGCCCAGTGCGCTCCGTGGAGCGCGGTGCGCTCTGGTCAGCGCGGTGGTGTGGGCTTCACACCGACGCATGCGGAGACCTCGAGCAGCACGTGC
>Ga0075163_10005641_pt1 | contig 16639 bp, 13 predicted proteins | sample JI1023141ADNA_FD_71478 | JGI IMG/M metagenome (GOLD analysis project Ga0075163, IMG submission 71478) | Wastewater effluent complex algal communities from Wisconsin, to seasonally profile nutrient transformation and Carbon sequestration -... | ecosystem: Engineered > WWTP > Effluent > Algae...
ACCGTGGCCCGCGACCTCGGGTTCACGCGCGTGCTCGGCGTGATGGACGGCGCGAGCCCGGCCCCCGTGTTCACCACGCGCCCGCCCGGCGCCCCCGAGCTCGGCGATCGCCCCGCGCTCTACTTCGCCTTCGACCGCGCCTTCGAGCCGCGCCCCGTCCAGCTCTACGTCGGCGTGCTCCCGCCCGACCCGTCGCAGACCGCACCGCCCGACGAGCTCCCGCCGCTGACCGACGCCCCGCGCCTCGAGTGGGAGTACCTCGGCGTCCGCGGCTGGACCCGCCTCGGCGTCCGCGACGAGACCCGCGCCCTGCGTCAGCGCGGCGTCGTCACCTTCGTCGGCCCCACCGACCTCGCCCGCGCCGCGATCTTCGACGCCGAGGGCCTGTGGCTGCGCGCCCGCTGGATCTCCGGCCGCTTCCGCGTCGCCCCGAAGATCGACCGCGTGTGCCTCAACACCACCTGGGCCAGCCACGCGGCCACCCGCCGCGACGAGGTCCTCGGCTCCGGCACCGGCGCCCCCGGCCAGACCTTCAACCTCGTCGCCTCCCCCGTCCTCGCCGGCGAGCGCATCGAGGTCCGCGAGCGCGAAGCCGTCAGCGAGCGCGACCTCGTCGCCCTGCGCGAGGAGCTCGGCGACGACGCCGTCACCGTCGAGCGCGACGCCGCCGGCGCCCTCACGGCCCTGTGGGTCCGCTGGACGCCCGTCACCCACTTCCACGGCTCCGGCCCCGCCGACCGCCACTACGTCCTCGACGCCGCCCGCGGCGTCGTGACCTTCGGCGACAGCCTCGCCGGCCGCGCCCCGCCGCAGGGCCGCGCCAACATCCGCGCCGCCGTCTACGCGACCGGCGGCGGCCCGCGCGGCAACCGGCCGGTCGACGCCGTCACCGAGCTCAAGACCGCGATCGCCTACGTCGACAGCGTCACCAACATCGAGGCCGCGTCCGGCGGGACCGGGCGCGAGGACGACGCGCGCGTGCGGGCCCGCGGCCCGCGGCGGCTGCGTCACCGCGGTCGGGCCGTCACCGCCGAGGACCTCGAGGACCTCGCCTTCGAGGCCGCCCCCGAGGTCGCGCGGGCCCACGCGCTGCCGGTCCCGTTCAACCCGATCGACGTCGGCATCGACATCAGCGCCCCCGGTGCCGGCGTCCGCGACAAACGCGGCTGGATCACGGACACGTCGGTCCCCGACGACACGCGCGCCGTCTCGCAGCGGGTCGCCGAGCTGCGCGTCGTCATCGTCCCGCACGGCGACATCGACCAGCCCGCGCCGAGCATCGGCCTGCTCGAGCGCGTCGAGGCGTTCTTGAAGGACCGCGCCCCGCCGGCGATGCGCGCGTACGTCAGCGGCCCGCGGTGGATCAAGGTCGCCGTGCGCGCGGCGATCGTCGCCGCCCCGGGCGCCCCCGCCGACCGCCTCGTCGGCGAGCTGCGGGCCGCGATCACCCGCTTCCTCCACCCGCTGACCGGCGGCGAGCTCGGCCAGGGCTGGGACTTCGGCCGCATCCCGCGGCGCTCGCACATCTATCGACTGATCGCCCACTGGCGCGGCGTGCATCACATCGAGTCGCTCGTCGTGCTCACCGACCCGCCGCTGCCCGCGGCCAGCGAGCCCCTGACGATCGCGCAGCAGCGCGCGCTCGCGGGCGCCCTCGTGTATTCCGGCGCGCACGAGCTGACGCTCGTCGCGGCCGCGGAGGACCTGTAACACCATGTCCGGCGCCCTCACCCAGATCCCCGAGCTCGACTTCGACGACCTCGTCGCCGCCGCGCGGGCCCGGCTGCCCGCGCTGTGCCCGGAGTGGACCGACCACGGCCCCGCCGACGTCGGCGTGACGCTGATCGAGCTGTTCGCGTGGCTCACGGAGATGATCCGCTACCGCACGCGCCGCGAGACCGACGCGATCACCCGCGCCTTCCTCGAGCTCCTCGCCGGCCCCGACATCGCCCGCAAGCCGGACCTCGCCGCCGCCACCCGCGAGGCCCTCGCCCAGATCTGGGACACCTACCGCGCCGTCACCCCGGACGACTTCGAAACCCTCGCCCGCGACGTCTGGCCCGCCAGCAAGGAGGCCACGCCGCTCGGCGCCGCCGCCCTCCTGCACCGCGTGCGCTGCCTGCCCGAGCGCGACCTCGAGGGCGCCGACCCCCTCGCCCTCGCCCCCGGCCACGTCAGCCTCGTCGTCCTCCCGCGCGCCGGCCTGCCCGTCCCCGAGGCCCTGCGCGAGCAGCTGTGGCAGTTCTTCGAGCCCCGCCGCCTGATCGCCACGCGCCACCACGTCGTCGGCCCCGCGATGCTGCCCGTCCGCGTCGACGCCCGCGTCTACCTCGACGACGGCACCTCGCCGTCCGCCCTGCTCGCCCGCCTCCGCGCCGCGCTGACCACCTGGCTCGACCCCCGGCTCGGCGGACTCGACGGCGACGGCTGGCCGCTCGGCGGCGAGGTCTTCGTCTCCGACCTCTACGCCCTCCTCGACGCGATCGACGGCGTCGACTTCGTCACCGACGTCCTCGCCTCCTCCACCACCCCGGGCCGCGCCCTCGTCGGCCCCGACGACGCCCCGGTCGGCGTCCGCGTCCACCCGCACGAGCTCGTCGCGCTCGACCTCGCGGCCTCGAAGCTGCGCCTGTTCGAACCGACCGGCGACGGCTGGAAGGAGGTCGGCACGTGAGCCGCTACTTCGCCAACCTGCCCGCGTGGCTGCGCCGGGACCCCCAGCTCGGCCGCGTGCTGCTCGCCTTCGAGCGCATCCTCGACGGCGTCGACGACCTGCCCGAAGGGACAGCCGACCCCGGCGTCCCGGCCCTGACCGCGCTGATCGAGCGGCTGCCGGCGTACCTGCGCCCGGGCCCGGGCGAGCAGGCCGAGACCCGCGCCCCGACCGAGTTCGTGCCGTGGCTCGCGCGCTGGGTCGCGGTCACGCTGCGCGAGGAGTGGGACGAGGAGGCCAAGCGCCGCGTCGTCGCCGGGGCGATGCAGCTCTACCGCCTGCGCGGCACCCGGGAGGGCCTCGCCAGCATGATCGCCGTCTACGTCGGCCTGCGCGAGTCGGTCAAGATCCACGAGTTCGCCGCGGTCCCGCACTTCTTCCAGGTCGAGGTCACCCTCCCGAGCCGCGACCCGAAGGCGCTCGCCCGCACCGACCGCTCGGTGCGCGCCATCATCGACCAGGAGAAGCCCGCGCACACCTTCTACGGCCTGCGCTTCGCCTTCCCCTCGATGCAGATCGTCGACAAGCCGACCGAGGCCCGCCCGGGCGTGCTCGTCGGCGTCAACACCCTGCTCGGCAGCACGTTCCAGACGCCCTGACCGGGCGGACGACCAAGGAGCCCCGTGGCCAACGACACCACCACCTACACGCTGTACCCCGAGCTCTCCGTCGACGAGCGCGTCCGCTACTTCGACGGCCAGTTCCTGACCGCCCAGGACTTCGTCGACGAGCAGCGCTACCACGTCGACCGCCAGCGCCGCGCCCTCGACCACCTCACCATCGCCGGCGTCGGCGACGGCCTCGAGGTCACCGCCGGCGCCGCCTGGAAGATCAACGTCGCCAGGGGCACCGCCATCGACGGCCAGGGCCGACTCCTCGCCCTCAACACCCCCATCTCGGGCGCGGATGTCCCAAAGGACATCCCCGGCGGCGTCGTCGACGTCGCCCTCTACTACGCCGAGGTCGAGTCGCGCCTGCGCGGCGGCACCTCCGAGGAGGCCGGCACCCGCGGCGCCAGCCGCCTGCGCGAGCTCCCCGCGCTCGAGTTCTACCAGCCCGGCGGCACACCCCCGCACCCCGGCTCCGTCCCGCTCGCCCGCCTGCAGCTCACCGCCGCCGGCGCCGTCACCGTCGTCTCCCCGAACCCCGTGCGCAAGTTCAGCGGCCTGCGCCTGCCGAGCAGCGGCGACACCTCGCCGTCGCTGCGCAGCGGCGGCCCGGCGCGCCCGAACCTCGTCGCGCTGACCGGCGACCTGCAGGTCACCGGCAAGCTCGGCGTCGGCACCGAGGACCCCGAGAGCGAGCTCGACGTCCGCGGCCTGCTGCGCGTCAACCAGATCTCGATCCGCGAGCAGACCTTCAAGGTCGCCGGCGACGAGGCGAACTTCTACCCGATCGTGTTCCGCGACCTCGGCTGGAGCGCCGGCGCGCTCGACCTCGAGATCTCGCGCCCCAACAGCCAGGCCGACGCCGCCAACGCCGGCTCGATGATGCTGCGCCTGCGCGCCCACGCCGGCGACGGCCACGGCTCCGAGCTGCTGTCCGGCGAGCTGATCCAGAGCCCGCGCTTCGTCGCCAACGTCAAGCTCCTGGCGAAGGACCGCCTGCTCGTCGTGTGGCTGCGGGGCAACCGCAGCTACGCCTGGCGCGCCAACCACCGCGCCGAGCTCGCCGACGACAAGGCCGCCAGCAAGACCCTCGGCGGCGAGAAGCTCGACGGCCGCGCCACCATCGAGCCGATCTACGACCGCGACCGCGTGCACATCTCCACCGCGGTCGAGCGCCAGGAGATCCGCGGCAGCGCGACCGTCACCGGCGACCTCGCCTACACCGGCCTCCTGAGCAAGCTCGACGTCGCCGAGAACGGCGCCGCGACGATCCGCGCCTACGACCTCAACTTCGGCCACACCGCCCGCCACGGCAAGACCGGCCGCGCGCTCGTCGACGAGAACGCGACGCTGAACCTCAACTATGGCAACGACTGGGAGTTCACCCGCATCGGCGGCAAGGTCGAGATCGGCCGCAACGACAGCCACCTGACGCTGTCGCGCCCCGTCGACGCCGGCAACGCCACCAGCGCGACGATGTTCCTCGAGCTGGTCCAGCGCGACAAGAACCCGCAGGTCGTCAGCGAGGTCGGCCCGAGCATCCGCTTCCACCACGAGGGCCGCTACTGGCGGCGCATCGAGGCCCGCACCACCGGCTTCCACCTCCGCGTCGGCGACTTCACCAGGGACGACTACGTCGACCTGTACATCCAGGACCTCAAGGCCCGCGACCTCAAGGCCCGCGACGTCATCGTCGAGGGGGCCGTCACCGCCGACCTCAAGCTCAACAACAAGCTCACGGTCACCGGCGACACCAGGCTCGCCCGCCTCGACGTGACGGGCGACGCGGCGCTCACGGGCGCCCTGAGCGTCACGAAGCCCGCGACCTTCGCCGACGCCGTGACGGTCAACCGCGGCGACGGCCACCTCACGCTCGCGCGCCCGGGCGACAGCAAGACCGGCGGCGCGCTGCTCTTCCTCGAGCTGTACCAGCCCGACAGCAACCCGCCCAAGGTCCCGGAGGTCTACTCGGCGATCCGCTTCCATCACGCCTGTCGCTACTGGCACCGCATCGAGGCCCGCAGCACCGGCCTGCACGTCCGCGACGGCAACACCGGCTCCGACGACTACAAAAGCCTCTACGCCGGCGACATCTACGCCAACGGCTTCCACGTCGCCACCGGCACCGGCGAGCGCCTCCGCGTCGTCCGCGGCACCGTCAACGGCGACGGCAACGTCGCCGACGGCGCCGGCTTCAGCCTGGCCCGCGAGAGCAACTGGCTGACGAAGATCATCTTCAACACCCCCTTCGCCGCGACCCCGACGATCGTCGCCACCCAGCAGTACCCCGACAACAACAACAGCAGCGACGGCGGCAACACCAAGGACAACGCGATCATCGTCAAGGTCGACCGCTGGGCCGCGTGGGTCAAGTGCGGCAACAACGACGGCAGCGGCTCGTGGCGCCGCTTCCACTTCATCGCCATGGGCACCTGAGATGGCCCCCGCCGCGCCCCTCGCCGCGCCCCTCGCAAGTGACGCCGAGCACCTCGCCGCCGAGCTCGCCGGCCTCGACCTCCTGCTCCTGCGCGAGGCCGTCCGGGCCCGCCGCGCCGCCGGCAACGACCCCGACGAGCGCGGCCTCTACGTCTCCGACGACGAGCTCCAGGCCCTCCTCCAGCGCCCCCTCGCCGCCCCGCTGTGGCACGCCGTCCCGACCGACGGCGCCCTCGCCGACCTCGACGCCCTCGCCGCAAACCACCGCGCCGACCTCGACGCCCGCATCGCCGCCACCCTCGCCGCCGGCCGCGAGCTCCGCCTCGAGCGCCTGCTCGAGGTCCACGCCGACGTCGCCGCCCCGCTGCCCCTGCGCCCCCTGCTCCTCCTCGCCCTCGCCGCCGAGCTCGACCTCAAGTACGAGCGCATCTTCGGCTGGCTGCACGACGACGTCACCCGCAAGGCCCCCAGCGTCCAGCTCGCCCTCGACCTCCTCGCCCCCGGCCCCGCAGCCCGCCTCCAGCTGCTCCCCTGCTTCGCCGCCGACGCCCCGCTGCGCCGCCAGGCCCTGCTCCACACCCACCCGCGCGAGCCCGCCGCGCCGCCGCTGCGCCACGAGCTGCGCCTCGCTCCCGGCCTGCTGACCTGGCTCTCGGGACAGGTCGCGCTCCCGCCCGCGCTCGCGGCCGCCGTCACCCGCCGCGCCGCCGACCCCAACCTGCGCGCCGCGCTGCGCCTCGGCGCCCCGCTGGCCGACGCGTGGACCCGCCTGCGCGACGCGGCGGCCTCCGGCGCGCGCGTGGTCCTGAACCTCCACGGCCCCGACGGCGCCGGCCGCCGCGCGTTCGCGGCCGCGCTGTGCGGCGCGCTCGGCCGCCCGCTCTACGTCGTCGACGGCGCGCGCAGCGAGGCGCTCGGCGACGACGACTTCGCCGAGCTGCTCGCGACCCTCGCCCGCGCCGCGCGGCTCGAGCGGGCCGCCGTGTGCTGGACCGGCTTCGAGCGCCAGCGCCCCGCGATCGACCGCCTGCGCGACGTGTCGCTGCTGCTGCTCGTCACGCACTTGCCGTGGCACCCCGCGCAGCCGCCCGCGGGCCTCGCCGCGCTTGCCGAGCTGCACGTACCGATCCCGGACCTCGCCGTACGCGAACAATTGTGGCAAGTCGCGCTGCCCGAGGCCGCGCCGCAATTGCATCGATCGATCGCCGACAGCTTTAGATTCACGCCGAGCCAGATCTCGGCCGCGGCGATCACCGCCCGCGGCCTCGCCGAGACCCAGGGCCTCGCCGCCCCCGACCTCCCGGCCGTCCTGCTCGCCTGCCGCCGCCACGCCACGCCCAAGCTCGGCGCCCTCGCGGCGCCGGTGACGACGCGCCGCCGCTGGGCCGACCTCATCCTCCCCGACGAGCACACCGACCAGCTCCGCGAGATCTCCCGGCGCCTGCAGCACCGCACCCGCGTCCTCGACGAGTGGGGCTTCGGCATCGGCGGCGCCCGCGGCCTCGCCGCCCTGTTCGCCGGCGCCCCCGGCACCGGCAAGACCATGGCCGCCGCCATCGTCGCCCGCGAGTGCTCCCGCGACCTCTACCGCATCGACCTGTCGCAGGTCGTCAGCAAATACATCGGCGAGACCGAAAAACACCTCGAGCAACTGTTCGCCGAGGCCGAGGCCACCGACGCCGCCCTCTTCTTCGACGAGGCCGACGCCATCTTCGGCAAACGCGGCGCCATCCGCGACGCCAACGACCGCTTCGCCAACATCGAGGTCGGCTTCCTCCTCCAGCGCATCGAGAGCTTCCCCGGCCTCGTCATCCTCGCCACGAACTTACGAAAGAACATCGACGCCGCGTTCCTCCGCCGCCTCCAGGTCGTCGTCGAATTCCCCACCCCCGACCTCGCCAGCCGCGCCCGCATCTGGCGCAGCGTCTGGCCCCCGGAGGCCCCGGTCGACCCCTCCGTCGACCCCATGCTCCTCGCCGAGCGCTTCGACCTCAGCGGCGGACATATTCGGAACATCGCGGTGACCGCCGCGTACATCGCCGCCGAGGAGGGCTCGACCATCACGCTGCGCCACGTCCTGACCGCGGCGCGCGGCGAATATCGCAAACTCGATAAATTGCCGCGCGAAAACACCTTCGCGGAGCCCTGAGCGGCTCGCGTGGCCGGTGGCGCGATATCCTGGCGCGTGTATCGCGACCAAATTCCTACAAATTAGAATGGACTACAATCAAACCCTTCCGTGCACGTTTCAAGCGGGTCTCCAATAAACGCGTTGCGCACGCACTCGAAGCGCTGCAGGGGATCTGGCTTCTTGGAGCAGTCGATAAAGTAACCTGCCGCCCGCAGCTTTTTTCTTACAACCGGCTCGTTGTAGCAAGAAACATCAAGGGTATAAGATTCATAAACATACGCCGTCCCGTCGCCGAGGATATGAATCTGAGTCGCATCCCAGCCCATCGGACCATCGATCCTCCACTGGATGGAGCCAGGGTTACCGTCGGCGAGCGATGAAAGCGCGCAATCAACGGCGTCGGGACAGCCGATGTTAACATTTTCAGTCGCGCAGTGATCGTCATCTTCCTTGCAGAAGAACTCCATTCTTGAGCACAAATTTCGCCGGCCACATACATTTTCGCCGATAAAATCAAAACAACAGCAGGCATCGGCGTAAGGGTGATCAGCACACAATCCATCGGTGGGATCGCCCCCACCCCCTGACGTGGTTGCCGCGTCGGGCATGCACAGACTGCTGGCATCTGTCTCGGAAGAGGCTGTGTCGCCTTCGGTCTTCGGAGCACAGGCACAGGAGAGAAAGATGGCGGGCATGAGTCTGGCTAGTAAATTTGGCCACTCGACCATCCCGTGATACTACCTCTTAAAGAATCGGACGGACGAGACGTTTATCACGCTCGTAAACTGGGTTCGACCTCGCTGAGGCCACCGTCAAGGCGTTGAGGTCCGGGGGCGGGTCGGCAGGATGTTGCGCAGGTTGACGCCGAAGTCCTCGCGCTCGACGGCGATCTCGCCGCGGCTCCTTCGCGCCTTGAATTCACGGATGCCCTGGATGACCGCTGGGAGTGAGTCGGAGATCTCATAAGTCCGCTCGACCTCCGCGAGCATCCCCGAGACGTTGACCCGCTCCTCCAGCAGCGAGGTGTAGTTCGGCGGGGCGATGCGCGTCGGATCGCGTTCGCTTCCGTCGTCCTCCCACAGGCACAGGATGCATACCTCGTAATTGCCGCGCTCATCGAGCGTCGGGAACCCGCACGCCGGGCAGGTGTGTTTATGAAAGATGATGTTGCTGTCCGCGAGAGCCCGGTCGTGGGCGTCGCGGCGGCGCTGGAAGGCGGCGAGCAGCTCGTGGTCCTCGGGCGTCAATCGGCTCGCGTCGAAGTGGTCCTCCGGGCGCGACGCGCCCGGGCGCTTTTTCTTCGTCACGGTCGCAGTGTAGGACCACACCGGGCGTCATGGCGAACGCCAGCCCCGCGGACCGCACGGGCTCGCGCGCGGTGTTGACCGCCGCCACGCCCCTGATATCCTCGGACACCATGGACGCGCTGCTGTACGGCTGGCCCTGGGTCGCGCTGATCGTCGGCGTGCTCCTGCTGCTCGCGCTGGGACTCGCGCCGCGGCCCGCGGGCGCGCCCCCGCGTCTGCGCGACCCGCGATGGTTGCTCTGGATCGGCCTCCCGATCTACATGCTCCACCAGTTCGAGGAGCACGGCATCGACCTCTTCGGCCGTCCCTACGCCTTCCACAGCAGCTTCTGCAGCACCCTCGGTTATCTCGACATCTCCGTCTGCCCCGCCGACCCCGCGTTCCTGGCCGCGGTCAACGTCGGCGCGGTGTGGCTGGCGTTCCTCTCCGGCGCGCTCGTCGGCCCGCGCAACGCGATGGTCGGCGCGACCGCCCTCGGCATCCCTCTGGTGAACGCGGGCATGCACCTCGTCCCTGCCCTGCGGACCGGCACCTACAACCCCGGCGTGGCCACGGGCGTCCTGCTCCTGCTCCCGCTCGCCGTGCTCGGCCTGCGCGGCCTCGCCGGCGCCGGCCTGCTCGACCGCCGGCGCATCGCCGTGGTGGCCCTCGCCGGTGTCGGCCTCCACGCCGGCCTGCTCGCCTCGCTGACCGCATACATGCGCGGCCACCTCTCGCACTCCGGCCTGCTCGCCGCGCAGGTCGCCCTCGGCTTCATCCCGCTCGCCGTCGGCCTCGCCCTCGGCAACGCGCCGCGCCGCGACCATCACCCGCCCACCGCCGCGTAGGGCCCCGCTCCGGGCAGTTCGTCAGGCGTCGGCGGGTTTCTCGAGGAAGATGCCGCCCTCGTATTCGACGTAGTTGAGGACGCCTTCGGGGAGGAAGCACAGCAGCTCGCCGCCCTCGGCGACGGGCAGGGCGACGAGGCGGTCGTCGTTGGTCGGGAGCGACATGCGGAGGCCGCGTTCCACGACGATCTCGTCGAGCACCGTGAAGAACTCGTCGCGGGTCATGCCGGCGCGGAGCTTCGCGCGCATCTCGTCGAGGGTGGGCGCGTTCGCGTCCGGGCGGGGCCGGGGTCGACCGGGCGCGGGCGCGGGGCGCAGGGCGTTGCGGATGCGGTCCCAGAGGCTCATGCGGGCCGCAGTGTATCCGAGTCCGGGGGCTGCGACCCGGTGAATCCACGATCACCGGGCGCGCAGCCCGAGCACCGCCACCGCCGAGAGGATGATCCCCGCCGCCACCCACGTCCACGCCCCGACCGCCTCCCCGCCGATCCCCGCCCCAATGACAATAGCGACCACCGGATTGACATAAGCATAGCTGTTCGCGATCGCCGGCCGCGCGTGCCGCAGCAGATACCCATACGCCGTGAACCCGACGAGCGAACCGAACACGATCAGGTGCGCCATCGCCACCAGCGATCGCAGCGAGGGCGGGACCATCGTCTCGCGCGCCAGCAAGCTCAGGGCCAGCAACGCGACCCCGCCCGCGAGCATCTGGGTCGCCGCCGCCATCGGCCCGACCGGCAGCGGCCAGCGGCGCCCGAGCACCACCCCGAGCGCCCAGCACACCGGCGACAGCAGCACCACGACCGCCCCGAGCCCCGCCGCCCCGAGCTCGCCGCCGAGGCTGAGCACCGCGATACCGAGGAAGCCGAGCACGAGCCCGAGCCACTCGCGCGCCGACGCGCGCTGCCCGGCCACGCCGCCGAGCAGCGCCGCCCACAGCGGCATCGTGCCGACCACCAGCGCCACCAGCCCCGAGCTCACCCACTGCTCGCCGAGCACCACGAAGCCGTTGCCGCCGACGAACAGCAGCGCGCCGGTGACCGCGGACGTGCGCCACTCGCGGGCGCCCGGCCGCGGCGCGCCGGCCAGGCGCAGCCCGACGTAGAGCCCGCCGCCGGCGACGAGGAACCGCGCGGCCCCGAGCGTGAACGGCGGGATCGTCTCGAGCGCGACGCGGATCGCCAGGTAGGTCGACCCCCACAAGAAATAGACCGCGAGCAGGGCCGCGACGATCAGGGCCGGCGGGCGCGCGGGCGATGCGATGACCATGCCCCCGAGCATGGACCGAAAAACTCACCGGAACAGATGCAGAACATCACGAATGCGACCAGTACAGTTCAGCCGGGCCCGCACTGTACCGGTCGCTCCTGGCCGCGGCTGTGCTGGTCGCGGCCGGTGGGCGCGTGTAGGCTCGGGGGCATGGACCCGGAGTCGCACCTCTACGAGCGCGTCGCGGCCCACGTCGCCGGCCTGATCGAGCGCGGCGTGCTGCGCCCCGGCGACCGCGTCCCGAGCGTCCGCCGCCTCAGCGTCCAGCAGGGCGTCAGCGTCGCCACCGTGATCCAGGCCTACCTGCACCTCGAGGGCGGCGGCCTGATCGAGGTCCGCCCGCAGTCCGGGCACTACGTGCGCCGCCGCCCCGCCGTCGTGCTGCCCGAGCCGCGCGCGCCACGGACCTCGACCACCGCCACGCGGGTCAGCGTCGCCGGCCTCGTCGCCAAGGTCTACGGGGCCTCGCGCGACCCGCACATCGTGCCCTTCGGCGCCGCCTACCCGAGCCCGGAGCTGCTGCCGACCGAGCGCCTGAACGCGACGCTGGCCCGGGTCGCGCGGGCCTCGGGCGCGGTCGGCGTGTCCTACGACCCGCCCCCCGGCTGCCCCGCGCTGCGCCGCCAGATCGCGCGGCGATCGATCGAGCAGGGCTGCGCGCTGACGGCCGACGACCTGGTCACCACCGTCGGCGCCATGGAGGCGCTGAACCTGTGCCTGCGGGTCGTCGCGCAGGCCGGCGACACCGTGGCGATCGAGTCCCCGTGCTACTTCGGCGTGCTGCAGATGATGGAGAGCCTGCGCATCAAGGCCCTGGAGATCCCGTGCCTCCCCGGCGCCGGCATGGACCTCGACGCGCTCGAGGAGGCGCTAGCGACCCACCGCGTCCGCGCCTGCCTCATGCTCCCCACGATCAGCAACCCGCTCGGCAGCGCGATGACCGACGCCGCCAAGCAGCGCCTCGTGGAGATGCTCGCCCGCCGCGAGATCCCATTGATCGAGGACGACATCTACGGCGACCTGTACTTCGGGCCAGATCGCCCGCGGCCCGCCAAGGCCTTCGACCGCGACGGCCTCGTCATGCTGTGCTCCTCCTTCACCAAGACCCTCGCGCCCGGCTACCGCGTCGGCTGGGCCGCGCCCGGCCGCTTCCGCGAGCAGGTCGAGCAGCTCAAGTTCGCCCAGAGCGTCGCCACCCCGACCCTGCCGCAGCTCGCCGTCGCCGAGTTCATCGAGAACGGCGGCCACGAGCACCACCTCCGCGGCCTGCGACGCAAGCTCGCCGCCCAGGTCGCGCAGGTCAGCGCCGCGATCGCCGACCACTTCCCGCCCGGCACCCGCGTGTCGCGCCCGGCCGGCGGCTTCGTGCTGTGGGTCGAGCTCCCGCCCGGCACCAACGCGCTCGAGCTGCACGCCCGCGCGCTGGCCCAGGGCATCAGCATCGCCCCGGGACCGATCTTCTCGGCCAAGCCGCGCTTCGCCAACTGCATCCGCATGAGCTGCGGCTATCCGTGGTCCGACCTGCTCGCCCACGGCGTGCGCACCCTCGGCCGCCTCGCCCGCGAGGTCGCCGACGCCGCCTGAGCTGCGCCGGCTCGACTGCACATTCGCCGCCTCGCGTACCGCGGGTCATTATATTGCCAGTTCGAGCAATGTCCGGACCCGACGGAGCGGTCACGGGGTGGCAGCGGGCGGTGCTTGGTGAACAGCCGCGGTCGCCCGGGCGGCAAACTCCGCAAACAGCGTGCGATGGCTCGTGGCGGGCGACAGCTCGCGGTGCAGACCGTTCTGGGCGCCCTCCTCCGCGCCAGACACCAGCAACGCCGCAGCCCCGTACAGCCGCTCCTTCATGAGGCGCTCGGCCAGAAGCTGGTACCGGCGCGCGTACGAGGCCCCATGAAATTCGGCGGAGGCCGGATAGTGCGGCTCGTCCACGCCGACCGGCGCACGGGAGGCGGGACAGTCCTCGAGCAGCATCATCCATCCGAGGAACGGCGGCCGCGGATCCTCGAGCCCAAAGTCAGCCCCGGACCCCACACTGAACGCCCCCTGACGATGTGCGACCCACAGGTCGGCCGCCGAACCAATCGCCTCCTCGGAGCGATTGTTGAAATTATTGCCGAACGACCCGACCTGCGACTTGAACTCGAACGCGGCGAGCAGCCGCCCGAGGTGGATGACGAGCACGTCCCATGTCTTCGTCGCCCGGTAGTACCCCGGCAAGGTCCCGCTGCCACGACGAGTATGAACAGCCGACGCGGGCAATCCGCAGTGCAGTGCGACGGCGCGAACGAGCTCGCAGAAGCCGTCCATGTTCCTGCCGCCGATCACCGCGTCTCGAGTTCCGCCCTGCCTGGCCTCGGCCGGCGCGTGGCGTGAGCGCCAGAAGTTTCGTACCGCGGCGTCGACTCGCGCCTCGTAGTCCGCGGGGAGCAGTTGAATGCTCACTGCTCCTTCCTCTGGACCAGCGCCGCGTCGGCGGCTCGCTGCGTCGTCCGGGCCTCGGCCGCGGTGAGCCCATAGGCCGCAAATGCGGCGGCATCGATCGCAGCGCGGTCAGTCGGCGCCGCGGCGATCAACGCGGCCCGCTGCGCCCCGGTGACCATGTCCCAGCGCGGAATCCGGATCCGCCGCAGGTACTGCGCCTGAAACCGCAAGAATCCCCCCGACATCTTCACGCAGTACGTGGACACGAACAGCACCGCGATCGACGAGCGCAGCACGGTCGCCAGCGCGCGCAGGTCCCACGTCGAGGACGTCACATAATACAAATTATGATGCGGATAAAACTTCCCGTCATCGAGCACGACCATCGGCTCACCCTTGATGTCCGGGATCAGCAGCTTCTGCGTGCCGGTCAGCTCCGCGTACACGCGGTCGATCGTGCGGTACCAGCTCGCGCTCTTCTGGGCGACATGACGCCTCGCCAGCACGTCCTCGTGCTTTCGAATATACGCGCCGAAAGCCGGATAGCGGTCGAGCGCGGCCAGACTGCCGTCCGCCTCGAAGGGGTTGACGATGCCCTTGCCGCCCCACACGATCGCCCCGTCCTGGAGGTCGCGCGCCATCAACAGCGGCAGCTTGCGCGCGTCCTCGACCGGCAGCGCGGCGTGCTCGCCGATGAAGACCCGATCCGCGCCGGTCGCCACGCCGATCCCCACCTTGCACCCGGCCTCCTCGACCTCGGGGAAGTCGCGCTCGAGCCGACGGATCACGCGCAGCTGATCCGCCGCATCGAGCAGCCACGGCTCGCTCCCACGAACCGCGTGCTCGACCTCCTCGACCCGCGCATCGCAGACCGCACCCGGCGCGACGAGCACGCGCGTCAGCTCGCTCAGACCATGGGTGACATCCGGCCGTCGCGCGATACGGGTCACCGTCCCCTGCCCGCGCCGGATCACGGTGATCGCCGGGTACGCGATGACCTCGGAGTGAAAGGCGTCCGTCCCCTCCATGTCGATATAGTGCGAGAGGTGAAAATCGCGCGCGATCATGGCGCGAAGCGGTCCGCCGTACTTGTTCTTCAGCCACCGGTTCGCGCAGATGAAGGCCAGCCGACCACCTTCCCGCAACAGTTGCAGGCCACGCTCGAAGAACGGCACGTACAGGTCCGCACGGTCGTAGATCGTCGCGTAGCGCCGGCGGTACTCGGCGAGCAACGGCGCCGGGATGCGCTCCTGCCGCACGTACGGCGGATTACCGATGACCACGTCGAACGGCCCCACGAGCGGCGCGAGCAGGAAGTCGTCGCGCAACAGCCACGCGTCACACAGCGCTGCGGCGTCGCGGCGGCTCGCGCCCCAAACGACCAGTCGCCGCTGCAGCGCCTCGCGCGTGCCGGCGAACGAGGCGGGATGGACCTCGACCGCCCGCACCGCCTCGAGCAGCTCCCGGGCCTGGGCCGGACGCCCACCGGCCCGAGTAAACGCCTCAAGCAGCCGGTCGACCGCCATCAGCAGAAAGTCTCCGGCCCCGAAAGACGGCTCGAGGATCCGCCACGTGTGCAGCGACCTGTCCGGCGTGTAACCCGCGAGGTCGAGCAACGATGCGACGACCTCGGGCCGCGTGAATACGGCGCCACGCTCGGTCTCCCCCTGGTCGGCGAGGCTGGCCAGGGCAGCGCACAGATCCGGGGCCCGGAATTGTTCAGTGTAGATGTCGAGCGACTGCTGCACGGGGTCTCGTAGTCGCGCATGGTAGCGCTTCTTCGCCCGCGCGCCGAGCGCAATTGCCCGCCCGGGCGCATCCTCCACGAGCGTCACCCGCGACCACTGCCGCAGATCGGCTTCCCGGACGTGAGCGCGGGCGAGGTCGTGCCGTGACGGTCAGTCCGGACACGCGGCGTCCGTGACGACGGCGCTGTTGTTGGTCTCGTCGCACTCGACGATGGAGCCGCCGCCCGGGCCGGAGTCGACCTCGACGTAGTAGTCGCCCGACTCGTCCGCGGGCGGGGCGATGAGGACCCACACGACGTCGGTCGAGCTACCCGCGGGCAGGGGCTCGGAGGTCGGCTTGGTGCCGAGCTTGAGGCCGGAGGCGTCGGTGCCCTCGAAGAAAGTGACGTCGATGCCGACGGGCTCGTCGGCGGTGCCCACGTTGTGAACCGTGCCGATCAGCACCAGGCTTTCGTCGCACTGATCGAAGTTGAGGGCGAGCGAGATGGTGAGGTCGACCTGGCAGGCGTCGCCGCCGGTGGTGTCGGGGTCGAGGGTGGTGGTCGAGGAAGATGAGGTCGAGGTCGAGGTCGAGGTCGAGGTCGCGGTCGAGGTCGAGGTCGAGGTCATGTCGGGCTCGGAGGGGGCGGTGGTCTCGCCCGTGGTCGTGCTCGGCTGGCCCGACGAGGTCGAGGCCGCGGCCGTGGTCGACGTGGACGCGTCGGAGGTCGTGTCCGCGTTTTCGGGGTCGTCGGTGGTCCCCGACTTGTTGTTTTGCGGGCAGGCGGCGAGCGCCATCAAGAAGGGACCGACGAAGATCCGTGGACGTACATGATTAAGAGAAGTGATCATGCGGCCAGGATGCCAGAATGCCGCCTGGCGCGGGGTCCCGGCGAATACGATTCGCGCCGGGAACCTCGGGGCACCGCACCGCCGGCGCCGCGGCCCGTGATCGTCATCACCCCGGCGTCAAACCTTGACTCTTCGCGTCGTGGACGGCCCTGGTCCACGCACCTCGGCATTGGGCCCGTACTTCGCGGTCGACCGCGGTGCTCCCCGCCCGCGCGATCGCGTACCCTCCCGCGCGATGCCCTCCGTCGTCGTCCCCGACCGCCTGACCAGCCACGTCGCCGCGGGTCACCCATGGCTGTACGCCGACGCGGTCCCGGCGATCGCCGGCGCGCGCACGGG
>Ga0075163_10005642_pt1 | contig 16633 bp, 12 predicted proteins | sample JI1023141ADNA_FD_71478 | JGI IMG/M metagenome (GOLD analysis project Ga0075163, IMG submission 71478) | Wastewater effluent complex algal communities from Wisconsin, to seasonally profile nutrient transformation and Carbon sequestration -... | ecosystem: Engineered > WWTP > Effluent > Algae...
CCCCATCCGGCGCGCCATGTCGAGCGCGTCGGTTCCCGCCGTCGCCGAGTGCGACAAGTCCAACGTGTAATGCGCGTGATTCCCGTCGAGCGGGTCATAGGACGGTGCAAACGCCGAAACTCCGACGCCCGGCCGTCCGCCCCGTTTGCGCATTCGCTCGATCGACGGCTGACCCGACCCGAAGAACCGGTCGGCACGAAACGGGAACATGTTCTCCACCGCCACCATCACATCGCTGCGGGCTTCCAGTTCGGCCACCTGTTCCGCGAAGCCCTGGGCGTAGCGCCGCTGCCAACGAAAAGGCGGATGGACAACCACCGTCTGCGCCCCCAGTCGTTCGGCCGCGTGCACGCTGCGGGTTAGCTTCGGGATCGGGTTCGCCCCCCAAACCCGTTGCGAGATAAGCAAACACGGCGCATGAACCGACAAGACGGGCATGCCGTACTGCTTCGACAATCGAGCGATCGCACCGATGTCCTGGCTGACGGTCTCGGCCCAGACCATGAGCTCAACTCCGTCGTAGCCCAGGTTGGCCGCGTACTCGAACGCGGCCTCAGTCCGCATTGGATAGACCGACGCCGTCGACAGGCCGACCTTGATAGCTGGGCGCACTGGGATCAGATCGACTGCAGCAATGCAAGCGGACCCAATGTGACGAGCGCTCCGACTGCCACAGCGATCAGCGTGCTGACGATGTCCTCAGTTTTGCGCACCACCCGCACAGCGACCACCAGTCCGAGGATGACCAGAACCGAGAGCACCAGCGCCACGATGTTGTTCCACCGCCATAGTTGGTCGAACGCGATGAACAGTCCGGCGCCGAACGCGACGGCGAACAGTGACTGCAGGACGGCAAGGCAGGCCCGCCCAAGCGCAGCCAGCTTTCCCGGGGCAGGCGCGTCCGATCCTTCGGAGTCGTCGGCCGCACCCGCCGAGGTCGGCGCGCCTCCGCGAGCCAGATCGTCGGCAACCGTACCGCCGCTGTACAGCGTCCCGGCCGACGCCGTGAGGTAGGACTGGAGATCCTCGTCAACCTGAGTGTCCGCACCGTTCTGAGAGCCCGCAATCTTCAGCAGCACCGCCGAGTCGTCGACCGGGTCGGGCGCCATCTGCTCCGCGTCGGATCCCCCGGGTTCCGAGTTGGGAGCCTGAACCGCGGCCGCCTCGGGAGTCGCGGCCGCTTCGAGTTCGACGTCTTCCGTCGCGGCGGCTTCGGTGACAACCGGAAGCTCACCCGTGCGGATCACCGGAATCTCACCCGTCAGCTCCGCGACCGACACGGCGTCCCTGTCCCCGCGGCGCCGTCGTCGGTGCCCGCCGCTCGGGGGTGCGGCGACGGTTCCGTTCTTGGCCAGCAGCTCGGCGACCGAAATCGGCCGGGTGTTCTCGTCGTCCGTCATCGCCTCCCCCTCGATCGGTTGGACTCCCGGGTCCCGGAATCCCCAACGGAGGTCTCCACCAATGCGGTTCCATCGGCTTCGCTGTCGAGCCGGCGAAGGATGATGCCCTCGCGCAACGCCCACGGGCAGATGTCGACGGACTCCAGCGACAGGGTGCGCATGCTCGCTTCGGCCACCAGGGCGCCTGCCACGATCTGCGGCGCCCGCTCGGCGCTGACTCCTTCCAACTCTGCACGATCAGCCGTCGTCATTCTAGAGATGAACGCGATGAGCTGCCTGAGGCTGTTTGCCGTGAGCGTGCGCTTCACTCGGGGCCCTGCTCCCGACGGCGCGGCCCCGGTCAGCCGGGCCAGCGACCGGAAGGTTTTGGACGTCGCCACCGCGAGGTCCGGAGCCCCTGCGGCCAGCAGGGCCGCTTTGGACTCGGCCATCTCGGTGTCGAGCCAATCACGCAACATCGCGATTCGGCGACGGCTCGGCGGATCGTCGGGAAGCCACTCCCGGGTCAATCGCCCGGCTCCGAGCGGCAGCGACAGCGCGACGTCAGGCGCCTCGTCAACACCGTTGGAAAGCTCCAATGAGCCGCCACCGATATCGAGGTTGATGATGCGGCCCGCGCTCCAGCCATACCAACGACGCACCGCGAGGAACGTCAACCGGGATTCGTTGCTTCCCGAGAGCACCTGCAGAGCCACACCGGTTTCGGACTGCACTCTGGCCAGCACGTCCTCGGAGTTCGTCGCGTCGCGCACCGCCGAGGTGGCGAATGCCATCAAGTCGGCACACCCCGAACTCGCTGCGATCTTGGCGAATTCGTCGACGGTCTCGATCAGCTTGTCGGCACCGCGCCGGGTCAGACTGCCGGACTCGTCGATGGCTTCCGCCAGCCGCAGCGCGGACTTGGTGGAACTCATCGGCGTCGGGTGACCACCCCGATGCGCATCCACCACCAGCAGATGAACAGTGTTGCTTCCCACATCCAGTACGCCCAATCGCACGCATACAACGTAGCGGGCATACCTGCGGTAAATAGCTGGTCTACCGTTATGCCTTGTGGCAGAAGGACACCCCGGCGAGGTCGGACTTGATTTTCCACGCGAGTGGGTGGAGTTCTACGACCCGGACAACTCCGAACATCTCATCGCGGCGGACCTCACCTGGTTGCTCTCGAGGTGGACGTGCGTGTTCGGGACGCCGGCCTGTCGGGGCACGGTGCAGGACCGCCCGGACGACGGCTGCTGCTCACACGGCGCGTTCCTCTCCGACGACGACGATCGGGCAAGACTCGACGACGCGGTGAAGCAGTTGACCGACGCCGACTGGCAGTTCCGCGACAAAGGCCTCGGGCCGAAGGGCTACCTCGAGAAGGACAGCTACGACGACGAGCCGGCGATGCGCACCCGAAAATACAAGGGCGCCTGCATATTCCTGAATCGGCCGGGGTTCGCCGCCGGCGCCGGCTGTTCGCTACACACCAAGGCCCTTCAATTAGGCGTCGAACCACTGACCATGAAGCCGGAGGTGTGCTGGCAGCTGCCGATCCGCCGAAGCCAGGAATGGGTCACCCGTCCCGACGACAGCCAGATACTCAAGACCACCGTCACCGAGTACGACCGCCGGGGCTGGGGATCGGGCGGCGAGGATCTGCACTGGTACTGCACCGGCGACCCGGCCGCCCACGTGGGGAAGAAACCCGTCTGGCAGTCCTATGCCCCCGAACTCACCGAACTGCTGGGCGCCGGCGCTTACGCCGAGCTCGCCGCGCTGTGTGAGCGCCGAGGCGGGTTCCCATTGATCGCGGTGCATCCGGCTACGCGTGCGGCGCAGTAGTACCCGACCGACACCAGTTTTCCGGCCAGGCATACGTCAGGCTGTGCTGCGGTCCAGTTCGTCGCACACCAATTCCACGGCGGCACCGAAGGAGATACCCGACTGTCGCGCGATGACGTGATTCCGACCTCGCGCCGCCAAATTAGCTCGAGCGTCATCATCGCAGCAGTAGGTGCGCAGCAGTGTCGCTAACTCCCTCTGTTCGTGAGGGTCGAAGTAGTCCGCGCCGGCTCCGCAGGTCTCGCGCAGCGCAGGAATCGACGAACTCAGCACCGCGGTCCCCGCGGCCATCGCCTCCAGTGGCGGCAAGCCGGCGCCTTCGAACAGCGACGGCATGACCAACAGATCCGCGCCGGCAACGAGCGAGCGCAGGGTCTCGAAGTCGAGGCGGCCGAGCACCCTCACCCGGCCGCTGTCCTGAGCAGCAAGCGCACTTACCCGCTCATCGTGGGCACGCACATTTTGCCCCCCGCCGGCAATCACGAGATCTTGAGGAACCGCACCAGCGATCTCTGCATACGCATTGAGCAGCAGCGGAAGATTCTTGTGATGCTTGGCATTGCCGACATAGAGGATGTACCGGGAACGAACCGGGGACAATGCCGGGTCCGCCGGCGTAAACCACACGTCGTCAACCGGGATGGATGTGACCGTCACCTTCGCTGACGGCACCGCCTTCACCAACGAGGTCGCGGTGGCCTCTGACGGCGTGAAGATTCTGCGGCACCGCCGACCGTCGAAGTTGAGCATTGCCCGCGCGTAAACCTGGCGCTCGCGGCTTTGTCCACTGATGCTCTGGGGGTTCAGGTGCAACGTGTCATGCACCGTGACGAAAGCCAGCACCGATCGGTTGCCCGGTTCTAGCAACGTCATCGGAAACGGGTAGTGCGGAACCCACATCGCCCGAGGCCGGGCAGCTCTCAGTGCGTGGCGCCATGCTCTCTGCTCGGCCATACCGTACATCGAGGCCCCGCTGGGATCCGAGAAGACGACAGCAGTGCTATCGCGAAGCGGCGGCACTGTATCGGGATCCGTCAGGACGGCCAGCGAAAGTCCCCGCTGATCGAAGATGTCCTCCAAGTAGGGCAGCAGGAGACCGATGTACGTGCCGATACCGCTTTGCAGGATGTGGCGGGCGTCGAACAGCAAATCGACACGTCCACCGACTGGCGACACCTGGGTCACTTGCCTGGGCGCGTAATCAACCGATCTTCGAGTCCACCTACGAACTCCGGGCTGTCCCAGAGTCGCTTCATCGTGTCTGCGAGCGAATGGGCGGGGGTCCAGCCGAATGTCTCCTTGATCCGGGAGATATCGGCACCGAGGAACGGACGGTCGACTGCCCGCACCCGCTTTTCATCCTTCACGACGTCAAACTTCAGCCCGGTCACGGAACGTAGGGAAGCCAGGATCTCATCCACCGAATGCTGCTGACCGCTTCCCAAGTTAACGATCTCGCACCGGACGCCCTCCGGATTCTCCCCCAGCGCTGCAGCAGCGAATCCGCCGGCGGCATCGAGCACATCGATGTAGTCGCGCTTGGGCCAGGTGTTACCCAGCTCAATGAACTCGGGTCCTTTTCGCAGCTGGGCGATTATTTCCGGCAACAGGTGCGGGTTGGTCTCGCCGGGGCCGATGACGTTGAAAAGTCGCACGATGCAACACGTCAAATCGTGGTCCTTGGCGAATGCCTGAACATAGTCCTCACCGTGCATCTTGGTGAAGCCATAGATGTCCACGGGTTCCACCGCTGATGTCAGCTCGTGGTGCGCGTTCTCATCCGGCCGGTAGACGGCCCCACTGCTTGCGAAGACGAAGCGGGTGCCGGGCGGCAGTGCCGCCAACACATTGACGACTCCGGTGACGTTCGTCGCCACCGCGTTCGCGGGATCCGCGTCGCACTCCGGGATGTAATGAATGGCCGCCAGGTGCACCACAATGTCCGGCGCGAATTCTTCGATCAAGACGCGGATGGCGGATGCGTCGCGAATGTCGACACGGCTGAAACTGAAACCATCCAGTTCGCCCCGCAACCAATCCGGGGTGCCGTACCGGAGCAGATCGGCCACCAGCACGTCGGCCCGCGTACGCAGGCTTCGAACTAATTCCCTGCCGACGAAGCCGGCGCCGCCGGTCACCATGATCTTCTTGCGCTTCGTATCGGCCATATGTCGCACCATCACTTCCCAATAACTTCCCGTATGCGGGCTTCCAGTGCATCAGCAATCCATGACCAGTCCAGGCTCGGAGCAGCGGTGAGGCCGGCTTGCGAATACGCCTCCCACCCTTCTTCGGCCGCTAGCAAACCTTTGGCGAAATCATCGGGTCCGGTGCCGCAAACAACGCCACAGCCATAGTGCGCCACCAATTCCTGGCCGCCGTTGCCTGCGAAGTCTGCGGTCACCACCGGCAGACCGCTGGCCATCGCCTCGGAGATCACCCGAGGGAAACCTTCTCGTATGCTCGGCAACCCCAGCACACCTGCGTGGGCGAGCAGTTCAATCTTCTTTTCTTCGCTGACCGGCCCGAGCACCTGTATCCGCGATGACACGGGGGAACGGCTGGCATATGCCTCGATATCGGCGCGTGAAGGCCCATCCCCGGCGATCGTCAATTCGCCCGCCAATCCGTGTTCGGCGGCAAGCGCGAACGCGTCGATCAGCAAGGGCAGATTCTTGTGTTCAGCAAGCCGGCCGACGCACAGCACACCTGACCGTTCAGCACGCGCAGCCGAGCTGTAGCGCTTTAACTGAATGCCGCTCGGCAGCACCACGCACGGCCTCCCAGACTGCTCTGTGATGCCCTCGCCGACGCCGTGGCTGACCGAGAAATTGGAGTGGACCATCCGCGGTAGCCGCGCCTGGGCTTCCCTCATCAGCCGGTCGTCGCGGATCTCACACCAGTGAATGCCGCTGCGTTCCCGTGCCCTTCCCGGCAACGCCAGAACATGCATCAGCGGCCACTGATTGAGCAGATAGAAATCGTGAACGCCCGCTTCGGCCACCTTGCGCACTCCGGCGCTGAATTGCACGATCTCGAGCCAGTTTCGTTTGAGCGCAGGCACAATCGGCTTCAAGTAGCGGCCGACATTGGGGTTGCGATGGACGTTGACCCCATTGAGGGTCTCCGTTGAAGCCAGTCCAGGCTGGTGCCCGATGCAGTAGACATCCACCGAATGCCCGCGCTGTACCAATGTCTCGCTAAGTTCCTGAAAGAACACTTCCTGACCGCCGATGCTCGGGTAGTACAGCTCGACGAGCATGGCAATCCGCAACGGCGACACGAAACTGCCTGCAGGAGAAGGGGTTACGTCCATTTGATCAACAACCTTCCGCGGCAGAGGGGCACCGCTGACATCCGACCTGCCTAATCGACTCAAGTTGTTGGACGAGCGGAATCGTACCGTGGTCCGTGCCTCGATGCGGCGGTTCGCGTAGTTGGACCATCGGCGACACCAAACCTAAAATTCTCAACGGAGACGCCCTAATCTGATGGCCGGTACTGACAGGTTGGCTCACGTACCCGAGTCGGCTTGCTGTCGCAGAGTGGATGGACTGTCCAGATGAGGGATGCGTCGTTCCGGCCAGACGTGATCATCGTGGGCGGAGGCCCAACCGGATTGGGCGCTGCTGAAGCGGTCATCAAGAGCGGCGAATCGGTCGCCATTGTCGAGCGGTCCCACACGCTCGGGGGACTCGCGCGGTCAGGCAGTATCGCAGGTTACGTGATCGATCCCGGTGGACATCGCCTGCTCATCGCTACAAGTGCCCAACGGAATCGATGGCTCAACCTCGCCGATCGACTTGGCCTCGGTGAACTCAACTGCGTGAACCGAACGACCGCAGTCCTTCGTGACGGCTACGTCATCGCCTACCCATTCGATTGGCCTCAGTTCCGCAGCGCGGTCCCATGGCGCCTACGGGCGATGACAGCAGCTGCGGCGGTGAAAGGCCGAATGTTCCCGGCCAAACCTGAAGAGACACTGACCGATTGGGTGGGGAACCGCTACGGCACATACCTTGCAAATCGGTTCATGAATCCCCACGCCCGCAAGATATTCGGTGTCGACCCGGCCACCATTCCGGCCACTTGGGCCGCGCAACGAATCGCAGAACCCAGGCTGAGTGAGATCGTCGGATCAGCGTTGCCACGCACCAGACTTCGACCACCGCTTCACAACCCGCAAAGCGACTTCTTCTATCCCAATGGCGGACTCGGAGTGCTGTGGTCGCGGTTCGCTGCACTCTTAGGCCCGAGCACCAGGTTCTTGTTCGACACGCAGGTGACACAGATCCACCAACCAGATGTTGGCCGACTCGCACGCGTAAGAGTCACGGGCGCAGACGGAGTCATGGATGTCTCATGTAAACGAATCATCTGGACGGGCAGATCGGAGGACCTGGCCGCCGCAATTGGCTCCCCGGAGTTGGGGGAATCCCTAGCCGAGACATCCGTTCGACGCGATCTGGTGGTTGCGGTAGTACGTATTCGATCGATGCCATCGAGTTGGAATGGCTTTCAATGCATCTACACCAACGATCCTGCTGTGCGCGCTCAGCGCTTTCAGAACTATTCCGAATGGAACGGTCTGCACCTGCCACCCGGCCTGATCGGCATGGAGTACTCGGTCTCGTCGGGTGCCGGCATCTCCGATATCGGGCCGTCGGTCGTCAATGACCTGTCGGCACTGGGGGTTCAAGATTTCGAGATCCTCGGACTCGATGTTCTGCAGGACGCGTATTCGAACTTCGACGCGACTCGTCCGCTCCTAAGACGCCTGGAAAGCGAGCTCCTTCAATCGGACGTACCCATCGTCAGCACTGGCCGGCAGGGCGCCGGAATGTATATCAACATCGATCAAGCGTTGGCTTTGGGCGCACGGGTAGCAGCAATGAGGGATTACCGCGGGGTTCTTGATACTGCGGTGTACACGCAATATCAAGAGACCGTTGACGACTGAGACTGATCTCCGCAGCCTTTGGCCAAGAAGTTCGTCCTTTACCGCCGGCGCCTCACTGTTTCGCGGGTGCACCAGGCAGCGGAATCCGGCTAACACCTGGTGTGCCGATCTTGCCGGCCAACCATGGCAATGCCGCATTGAAAGCCGCTCCAGCGCCCTGGAAATCATGCGAATCCGGGGTACTTACGACGGCGCATTCGATGCCGTAGTTACTTACGAACGAACATAAAGTGTTCGCAATGCGCACGTGGTCGTCGGAGAAGCTAAACCACTCGGGCTGCGGCGCGTCAGGCGCGTCGCGGCCTTCGCGGTACACGGTGGGCGTATCAACCGACACCGCGAACCATGCGGACATCCCCGTGTAGGGGCCGTGTCGAGTAACCACCGTTTTCGGGTCGAACGACGCCCAGGCTGCGGCATCACCGCCAAAAAGACGTTCAATCGTCTGCTCGTCGGTACCCGCGTTGGGGCCGAGTTGGCCGTCGATGTCGACGAATGTACTGAACAGCTCGGGGTGCATCACGGCGAGCATGAGGGCGCAGGTGCCACCCGCGGACCAGCCGGCAAGCCCCCAGTTGGCTGGGTCCGAACTAGTGCCGAAATTCGAAATAACAAAGGGGACAACATCTTTGGTCAAATGATCCGCGGCGTTCCCGCGGGTTCCGTTGACGCATTCAGTGTCGTTGCTGAACCGTCCCTGACTGTCGGGGAACACCATCACCGGCGCATTGCCCCGGTGCCTCGCCGTGAAATTGTCGAGCGCGTCGAGCCCATCGGCCAATCGCAGCAGGTTATCGGGATGGCCGTATGCCCCACCGATCGCCATCACCACAGGGAGCCGCGGCGGCGGTGTAGTCGCGAACCACGCCGGCGGTAGATAGACCAGCTCTTCCCGGTGCAGGAATCCTGACGCATCATCGGGGATCGTCACCTTTACCACTACGCCTTTGGTCGGCCGCTCCCCGCGGCTCCGCATGTCCGCGAGGGTTGATTGGTCTATCCAGCGCTCCGGCTCGGCGCCGATGGCCCGGTCCCAGGCGGACTGCACGGTGGGGAAGTAACCCACCCAGAAGTTGACCCCCAGGGCGACGCAGATCATGCAGAGCGCGATGGCGAGCACCGACGCGCCTCTGCGCCACCAGGCGAGGCCAGGCCATCCTACGACCGCGACGACCGCGGCTAGACCCGTCAAAGCGACCCACAACCATAAGATCGGCGGGGCCGAATCTTGCGACCAGCCCTGGTCCCCGAGATACCAGTACACCAGGGCCGCCAGCGCAACGCCCGTCAGTATCGCTACCGGCACCCACAGCATTCGCCACCGGCGCGATCGCCACCCTATGGCAACCATCAACACCACCGCGGTGAGAACCTGAATGGCCGTCGGCAGCCAGCCGTGCGTCAAGTTCACGATGTACGGCCTTCGCAGTCGTTGGGGGCGGGTACGCCGTTGGCACGCTGCCCCATCCAGTCGAGCGCTTCGGCGATATTGAGTTGGTCGGGTGCGTCGCCGGGCAGTCGCCGAATGGTAATGACATCGCCCATCCGGCAGGCCCGGTCAAGCGCCCGCTCCGTCCATGCCGCAGGGACCAGCGGATCCATCTCGCCGTATATCACCATCATCGGGGCTTCGGTAGGCCCCTGGGGAAGGCTGGTCTTCTGTAGGTAACCACGAAGTATTTCAGCCGCTTCAGGAGTCCGAGGACGCAGATTGTCTGGGGCGATCTGACCCGCAATCGCGCTGCGCTTCTCAAGTGCCTTCCCCTGGCAGGCCAGCAACACATCCCACTTCTGTTCAACAATGCCGCTGCGGTAGTCGTCTAAGTTGAAGTCATTCCCGTACTGGTTGTTCAGGGCGGCCAGGAACGCTAATAGATCGAGTGATTGCTGGGGGTTGAGGGTGCCCGCGACAGCCCCGTCGGCCAATCCGTTGATATCAGCCGCAGGGGAAATAGCGACTGAGCCGAGCAGCTTGAGCCCATATCCGTGATTTAACGCCTGCTCGTTAGCTGCCCAGGATGCTTGTCCGCCCTGGCCGATCCCCAATGCCAGCCAGGATTCAGACGCAGTGCCCCCCTTGCTCTCAATCAGAGCGCGCCCCGCCAGCACCGAATCAATCAGGTTGAAGCCGGTTGATGTCGAGTCCAGAAACGGATGGTAGGAGTCTCCGTCTGAGGGAGTCCGGACATTGCGGGGGGTTCCCAGCCCCTGGTAGTCGGATACGACCACGGGGTGGCCGGCCTGCAACAATTCCTGCACAACCTGCGCGGAGTCCAACAGCGTCGGCGACGCCGTCGGCGCGCACCCCGGCAGGCTGCCGGTAGCGGGGTGGCCGAACGCGACCAACTCCCAGCCGTCAGCCGGGGGCTGGCCCTTCGGGACCAATAGCATCCCGGTGACGTGAGTGATGCCTTCGTCGATTCCTGACTGGGATATGTAGGTGAAACGCTGTGCCCACGCGACGACCGATTGCAGCGACGGATCGAGGTCCGAAACGTCTTCGTTCGCGATGACATCGCCAACCTTCTCGGGCGGGGGGCTGTCACCTGATGTGGCTTCCGGTGCACCATCACCACAGCCCGCACCGGCAAGCACCATGACCAGAAGCAGCGTCCACGCCACCGTGGTTCGGATCACGTCCCTCCTTTCGCCGTTGACACAACGACGTCATACACCCCGTCCGGGACCTGACCGATCAAGACCCTGCAACGATACGCATTCGTTTATGGATACCGGTCATGTTCTCCGATAGCGTGGGATCGCCCCGATAGCCGGTGAGGCCCACGGCCGACGAGGAGAAATAGCATGAAGGGTCACCATTGACTGTTCGGGAATTCGTGCGGATTCTCCGTAGCCGATGGCTGATCATCCTCGCCACGGTGATCATCGCTGTGCTGGGCGCGTTGGGGTACGCACTCCTCGGGACCCCGAAATATCAGGCATCCGCTTTACTCTTCGTTGCGACCGTGTCAAATGACAACAACACTCAGGCGAACGACGGTGGCCTGTTCGCCGAAGGCCGAGTCAGCACCTACACGAAGCTGTTGACGGGAGACGTCCTGGCTCAACAGACGATAGACGCTCTGGGGCTCCACATGAGCGTGGCCGACCTGCAGCAAAAAATTACGGCTACCGCGCCACCGGACACGGTCCTGATCGAAATAGCGGTGCTGGATTCGTCGCCCGCTCGAGCACGCGATATCGCAAATACGCTCGCCGATGGGTTCGTCAGCGTGGCCGCCAAACTGGAGACCCCTGACCCGGCGTTTGGACCCAACGCCCGAGTGGTCGTCCAGCAACGCGCGACTGCCCCGCGTGTTCCGGCACCTTCAAAAAAGGCCTTGATCGTCGCGGCGGGTTTGATCGCCGGCGGTGTGATCGGCATCGCCCTCGCGATAGTCCGTGACTTCTTCGACGGCCGCGTGAAATACCCGGACGAAATCGATAAGGCCACGGGTGCGGGAACCCTCGGTGAGATTCCTGTCGATCCCCAGCGCAGTGACGTACCGCTGATTTATCTCGACGGCGATCACCCGGAAACTGGCGACGCCTATCGTGAACTGGCGATACGTCTGCGACTCCACGCCTCCGGCATCGTAGACGGAACAGCAGAAGACGCACCTCGGGTTCTTTTGATCGCGAGTCCCAGTCCCGGCGATGGTAGAACGACGACAGCCATCAACCTGTCTCTGGCGTTGGCCGAGGCCGGATACCACGTCGTCATTGTCGATGGCGACTTGCGTCGTGCCCGAGTGGCGAGTGCGCTCAATATCGACGGGCAGATCGGGTTGAGCACTGTACTCGCCGGGGATGCGGCCCTCCAGGACGCACTCCAACAGACCCATGAACCACACCTGCGCGCGCTCACTTCCGGAGTCATTCCACCTAATCCGACCGAGTTGCTCGGCTCACGGGCGACCGAGGATGTTCTGACAGCGTTGAGTGAACTGTTCGAGTACGTCATCGTGGATTCTCCGCCACTGCTGGTGGCCGACGCTGCGATTCTGGCAGGCAGTTCGCAGGCGTTGGTGATGGTTGTCAGATGCGGCCAAACCAAGCGCAATCGCCTGGTAGAAGCCGCGACTACGCTCAAGCGCGCCGGGAAACCCCTCCTTGGTTCAGTGCTCACCATGAAACCCGTGAAGAAGGACAAGAAGGACAAGAACCCGTCGCCACGACGTCGGCATAGGCGAGCGAATAAGGAACGATCAACCCCGAATGGCGGCGCTCCGATGGATCCTCAAACAACGCTCCCCGGGAGCGCGATGAAGGAGCCATAATTGACGACCCGGGAGTTCGCACTGATATTGCGAACCCGCTGGAAAATAGTCTGCGCGACATTTGTCATGGTCGTCCTGAGCGCGCTTATTTATTCGCTGCTTACGACTCCTCGGTATGAAGCAGTGACACGACTTTTCTTGTCGACGTCAGGGGCCGACGCCAGCTTGGTTAATGATGGCAGTGAGTTCGCCCAACGCCGCGTAATCTCCTACATATTGCTCCTCGAGGGGGAGACACTGGCTCAACGCACCGTTGCGCGACTCAACCTCGACATGAGTGCGGCTGAATTGCAGCAAGAAATTACTGCGACCGCCCCAGTTGAAACCGTCCTGATCGATGTGGTGGTTTCTGACACTTCACCGACGCGGGCGCGCGATATTGCCAACACGCTCTCTGATGAGTTCGTCGTTATGGCAGCCACTCTGGAGGCGCCCGATGGGGGTGCCCCGTCGCCTGCGGAAGTTGTCGTCCAGCAGTGGGCAAGCACTCCTGAGTATCCGGTAACCCCAAAGAAGCGCCGGAATTTGATCGTCGCGGCCGCGTTGGGTGCACTGGTCGGTGTATTCATGGCCGTTGCCCGTGACCGGCTCGACCGCACGATCAGAACTTCGGATGCGGCCGAGGAAGCGGCCGGAGTAGGGGTTATCGGCGAAATCCCTTTCCAGCGAAAACTCTCGGTGGAACCACTCATTTCATTCGCGGATAATCACTCGGCGGCCGCCGAGGCTTTTCGTGAGCTCCGAATCAACTTGCAGAATCTTGAGATTGCGGATGGGCCGCGAGTGGTTATGGTCGCGAGCGCCAATACCGGCGAAGGATGCACTACGACGGCTATCAATCTCGCACTCGCCCTCGCCGCAGCACACCGTAAGGTCATTGTGGTCGACGGTAACTTGCGGCGCCCGCGGGTTGCTTCTCATCTCGATATCGACGAACAAGTGGGCCTCAGTTCGGTGCTCACCGGGGAAGCCACCCTCGGCCAGGCGTTGAGGGAAACTCGCTTTATCCGCCTGACCGCTCTCACTGCCGGTTTCACTCCTGCCAACCCAACCGAATTGCTAGAGTCCGAGGCTGCCAGGGACGTTCTGAAAGAATTGGGCCGAGACTTTGATTACGTCATCGTCAATTCCCCCCCCACGTCCGTAACGGATGCCGCCGCCTTAGCGGGAAATTCGCAAGGGGTGCTGATGACCGCCCGGTTCGGCAAGACCACCCGCAATGACTTGGAGCGCATGGCCAGGAATCTCAGGCGGGCCGGGGCACTACCGATTGGCGTAGCCCTGACGATGACACCAGAAACCAGAAGGAGCCCGGCCGAGAAACGCTATTACAAAGGCGCACAAGGGAATTCGCGATGGCAGGACGGTCGTGAACATCGTAGCGCGAACAATCGATGACCGGGTTGTCGCCTGATGAATCAAGAAAAATTCGGACTCAATGAAATCCCGCCAACCCTCGTAGCCGCCCCACCGTCAAACGCCATGAGGCTAGGCCCCCCGCCAACCGGCCCCTCGGCCACGGTACGCAGATATCTAGCGGCGCCCGTTCGTGCTATCGCAGCGATTACTTGGGATTCCAGAGCGGGAAACCGGTCGTTTGCCTTAGTGATTTGGGCGTCAATCGCGCTCGTGATCATTCCCGAAATCATCAATCACCTAATCCTGAAACACGTGCCCGATCTGTCCATCGAGAAGGCTCTGATTTCCGCGGAAAGTCCCCTGGCGAATCTTTCCAGGTGGGCATTTTCGGGGATATTGCTCGTCATCAGCTCCATTGTCGCCTTCAGGCCCGGCCATCCGAACCGCGACATCACGTGGCTACTCGTCTTCCTGCTCGCGTTGAATGTACCGCATATCATCGGCCTGGAAGCGCCGGGAAAAGCAGATCTCATCAAACTCGTCGCGGCAAATATTGTCCTCGTGGCAATCTGGAATACCGGGGCCCGGGTAGCCGAATTGAAATGGATTCCCATTCTCGCATCCTGCGTAGGCGCGTACTCGATCATCGGCGGATTCATCATTCCCGAATACATGATGTATAACATTGTCTCAAGAAAATCACTTATTGGCGGCTGGGAATTGGCCGGGCCATTCGGACAGAGTAACTCGCTCGGCTTATATTGCAGTATTTCGTTCACTTTGGTCCCACTGATTCCTAAAAAACGGTGGCGGACAATATGTGCCCTGATTTTATTAGCGACAACAATTGCATCGGCCTCCAGATCCTCGGTGACCGCTTCGCTATTCGTCCTCCTATGGTGGGCAATCGCTTCGCTTCGCCCAGCAATTTCAATCCGGCTCGTGGGAACCTTTCTGGCGATTCTTGCCATGTCTGCGGCGTTTGTCATGCCGCTATTAAACTGGGCCCCGGACAAGTTCACCGGACGCGCCTTAATCTGGGCAGAATCTCTCCTTATCTGGCAAAAGTCTCCAATCGTCGGCGTGGGTTTCAACTGGTTTCAGACCACCGCGCAATGGGCAGCGGAGACTGTCGTCTGGGCAGGCCCGGGCACCGGCCATAACATTCTTGTCGACAATCTTGTGAAAACTGGATTAGCCGGCGTGGCCACCCTGATGGCGATTTGGATTCCGTCAATATTTGCGGTTCGTGCGACTCGCGTAGCTAATGAACAGATCGCCTTATTCGGCTTTCTAATCGGCTATTTCGTCCTGGCAATGACTGAAGCCTCCTGGAGTCTGTGGCCCAACATTCAACAATTCCCGACCAGCGGATTGATCTTCGCGACTTTGCTCCTGACCCGGGATCGCGTCCACGCCGTCAAAGGGGTGCCCTAATACAACTTTTCGGGTACCCAAGTTTTCGGGTACCCAAGGGCACGCACTGATCGGGAGCCCGCCATCGCACCTGCGCACCATCGGATATTTGCTGGGAACCCGTGCGATTTGCGTTTTCCTCACATAAGGTCACTGACGTCCTTATCTCCGTGGCAAACCCACACGCATGAAAGTGGACTTGCGTGGCCGTGTCTCAGCTTTCCGACCCGGGGTCCGCATCTAGCAACGATTCCCGTACATTCCGCCGCGACGTCCAGGGGTTGCGCGGCATTGCCGTCGTTATGGTCTTGCTCTTCCATTGTGGACTACCTACACCGGGCGGATTCGTTGGCGTCGACGTCTTCTTTGTGATTTCGGGGTTCGTAATCACACGTCTACTCGCACGCGAACTGGACGCCACCGGCGGCATTAACTTTCGCGCCTTCTACGCACGGCGGGTGCGCCGTCTGCTCCCCTGCCTCGCCATCGTCACGCTAGTGACCCTTGCAGTGTCGTTCTTCCTCCTCAGCCCACTCGGATCGCAGCAGGTTGCAGCGAAGACCGCGGCGATGTCGACAATGTTCCTCGCCAACATTGACCTCTTTCTCCAGCATTACGGCTACTTCGCGGAGCCGGCCCGACTGAACCCGTTCCTGCATACTTGGTCGCTCGCGGTCGAGGAACAGTTCTACGTCATCTTCCCTGTCCTGCTTCTGCTCGGATGGCGGCTCGCCCGACGGCGCACCCGGTCACACGCGGCGCCCCGCGCTCTCCCGATGACCCTGATCGCCGCACTCTGCGTAATGTCCTTCGGGCTCGCGATCGCGTTCTCATACCTGCCGGGGCCGCCGTTCCACGCGCGGAACGCGGCGTTCGCCTTCTACTCCTCACCTACCCGAGCCTGGGAGTTCGGGCTGGGTGCGCTCGTCGCTCTATCGAACGAATGGCTCGCGCGCCTTCCACGACCAGTTGCCTACATCACGGGTGCTGTGGGGGGTGTCGCACTCATCGCATCGTTGTTCGTCCTCAACGAAGGTTTGCCGTACCCAGGCTTCGCTGCGCTGCTCCCCACCCTCGGAACCACTGCCGTCATCGCGGCGGGAACGATGTCAGCACGCCATCCCGTCACCCGACTGCTCGGCACTCGTCCGCTTTGCTGGGTCGGCGATCAGTCCTACGGGTGGTATCTCTGGCACTGGCCCGCGGTGGTCTTCACGAGCATTCTGGCGCCGCCACGCGCCGGCTGGCTGATAGTCGCGGGGTTACTCTCGCTGATCCCGGCATGGGCCTCCAAGCGATTCCTCGAGGACCCGATTCGATTCGCGCCAAGACAATTCCCAGCCGTCCGAACTGCAGTCGGCGCGATGGTCGCGCCGCTTGCGGCGGCC
>Ga0075163_10005644_pt1 | contig 16632 bp, 11 predicted proteins | sample JI1023141ADNA_FD_71478 | JGI IMG/M metagenome (GOLD analysis project Ga0075163, IMG submission 71478) | Wastewater effluent complex algal communities from Wisconsin, to seasonally profile nutrient transformation and Carbon sequestration -... | ecosystem: Engineered > WWTP > Effluent > Algae...
GAAAAATTGGCTGCAGAATATTTCAATGATTTGAATATAACTATAGCCAGACCAAGCCCAATAACAGGAATTAGAGAAGTAGAAATGTTTGAATTTTTCAAAACTATAAACAATGGTATATTTCCAAAAGTTGGTTTCTCAGAAAAATATGTTGGTATTATACATATTACCGATTTGATTGATGCTTTTTATAAAATGGTAAGCACCGAAAAAACGACAAGTGAAGCTTATTTTTTAGCATCAGAAAAAGCATATTCTTGGTCGGAAATAGCAGCAGTTTCTGCCAAAATTTTAAATAAAAAACCTTTCAAATTAGCGCTTCCACATTTTATTATTTTAATAGCAGGTTTCTTTTCAGGTCTTTTTGGTAAAACAATAGGAAAACCACAAACTTTCGACTACGAAAAAGCAAAAGAAGGAATTCAAGAAGCTTGGTTGGGAAGTGTAGAAAAAGCAAAAAATGACTTTGGTTTCGAACAAAAAACAAGTTTAATAGAAGGTGTTCGTGAAGCTATACTTTGGTACAAAAAAGAAAAATGGTTGTAAAATAACATTCTAAAACCCTTTTGACTTTAATTAGAAAATAAAACATTATTTTTAACGTTTAGAAAACAAATCATAGCATACTTTTGAAAAAAATAGTCATATTTATTATACTTTATTCTGTTACAATGGAAGTTTCGGCTCAAATAAGAGGTCAAAACGTGTATAAATTTTTGAGTATTCCTACATCTGCTCGTGCTACTACTTTTGGCGGAAGCTACAATAGTATTTTTGATAATGATGCTTCTTTGGCAGTCCAAAATCCGGCAACATTAAATCCAAACATGAACAAAAATCTATCAATGAGTTATATTCCATATTTTGGTGGTGTTAGCTTTGGAAATTTGAATTATGTGCACGATTTTAAACCTGCCACTTTTCAGTTTGGCGCTACATATTTAAACTATGGCAATTTGCCACAATATGACGAGTATGGAACGCAGACTGGCCTAATGATAGCCAATGATATTGTATTGCAAGCAGGAGCAGGGCGTTCTTATATGGATAAATATAAGTTTGGTGCAAATTCAAAACTTGTAGTTTCGCAACTAGGAGGCTATAGTTCTGTAGGTTTAGCTTTCGATATTGCAGCTATGTATGTAGATACTGCGCACAATATTAATGTTTCTTTCAATGTTAATAATCTTGGGTTTCAAATGAAACAATATAGAAAAGGCGCTCAAGAATTGTTGCCAATAGATGTGCAACTTAGTTTTTCGCACAGACTTAAACATGTACCTTTTAGATTTATAATTACAGCGCACCATTTATACCAATGGGATATTCGCTACGACGACCCAAATGTAGTACCACAAACTACTAGTATATTTAACGATACCAAAGAAGTAAAACCAGCTGTAAAAGTTATTGATAATATTGCAAGACATTTCACTATAGGTGGCGAAATTTATATTGGCAAAATTATTACCCTTGGTATGGCGTACAATCATATGCGCAGAGCAGAATTGGCAATACCTTCTTATGGTGGTTTGGCGGGTTTAAGCTTTGGAATGGGATTACATATAAATAGATTTTCGTTAGAATATGGCTTTGCAAAATATGCATTACCATCTTCAATTAACCACTTGACTTTAAACATAGATTTAGGGCAAAATATAAAATACAAGAGGAAGAAAAAAACTATTGAATAATTCTCCTTATTTTATTAGCATTTACATTAGTTTATTAAAAGAAAAACCTTACTTTTGCAGTCCTTTGTAAAAGAAGCAATGAATTATTTATTTTTTATAACTAGGTATTGCTTGCAAAACTTAATAAAATCAATAGTTTCGAAAGAAATTATATTTTTTTAAGCCTCGCGTACCGCAAAACAAATTAAAATGTCAAAAACAAAAAATGACGATTTAAAAGTAATAAACGGAATAGGTCCGGCTTTTGAAACAAGACTAAACGCATTGGGAATTAATTCTTATGCAGATTTAGCAGAATTAACGCTTGAAAAAGCAGAAGCATTAGAAGGCGAAAGCGGAGATGCAATGACTAGTTCAGAAGAATGGTCTAAATGGATAGATGAAGCTAAAAGTTTAGTTTTAGCAGCAAAGAGCGAAGCTCCAAAAGCGGCAAAAACTACTGAAGCAGCAAAATCTCCAAAAGCAAGAATCAAAAAAACAAAAGTTCAAGATGACGATGCAGACGATATCGTAATGCCTAAATTGAACGACGAAGATGATTCTGATGATGAAGATGTAACCGAAGTTGAAAAATTCGTTTATGTACCAGAACCAGAAACACCTCATGATGCTTTTGACTGGACGGTAGATAAGAAAAATGTTTCTTACTACACAAAAGAAGAAATCGCTTCTATGGAAGATGCTTATACTTCTTCATTAATTACTTTGAACGAAAACGAAATCGTAAAAGGTACAGTTGCTAGTATTACAAAAGCAGACGTTGTATTAAACGTAGGTTTCAAATCTGATGGTTTAGTTTCTAAGTCTGAATTTAGAGATATGCCAGATTTAAAAATTGACGATGTTGTAGATGTTTATGTAGTTTCTACAGAAAATCAAAAAGGTCAATTAGAATTATCTAGAAAGAAAGCTAAGTTATTAGTATCTTGGGAAAACATCAAGAAAGCATTCGAAGACGAAATCGTTGTTAAAGGTACTGTATTGTCTAAGACAAAAGGTGGTTTAATAGTAGATGTAAATGGTTTAGAAACATTCTTGCCAGGTTCTCAAATAGATGTTAAGCCAATCGTAGATTATGATGTATATGTAGGTAAAACTATGGAGTTCAAAATCGTTAAGATAAACGAAACGATTAAAAACGCTGTTGTATCTCATAAAGCATTAATTGAGTCTGATATTGAAGAACAAAGACAAGTAATTATCTCTAAAATGGAGAAAGGACAAGTTCTTGAAGGTGTAATTAAAAACATTACAGACTTCGGTGCATTTATAGATTTAGGTGGTGTAGATGGTTTACTATATATTACTGATATATCTTGGGGTAGAATAAACCACCCAAAAGAAGTATTAGAATTGAACCAAAAACTAAACGTAGTAGTATTAGAATTTGATGAAAACAAGAAAAGAATTTCATTAGGTCTTAAGCAATTGCAAGCTCACCCTTGGGATGAGTCTAGTGCAGGTTTAGAAATAGGTCAAAAAGTAAAAGGAAAAGTTGTTAATGTAGAAGACTATGGTGCATTTGTAGAAATTAAGCCAGGTGTTGAAGGATTAATACATGTTTCTGAAGTTTCTTGGTCTAATGAGCCTATCAACTCTAGAGATTTCTTTAGATTAGGAGAAGAAATAGAAGCAGTAATAATGACTATAGATAAAGATGAAAGAAAAATGTCTTTATCTGTTAAGCAATTAACTGAAGATCCTTGGAAAATCATTGCAGAAAAATTCCCAGTAGGTTCTAAACATAAAGGAACTGTTAAAAACATTGCTCCTTATGGTGTATTTGTTGAATTAACTGACGGAATAGGTGGAATGGTTCACATTTCTGATTTATCTTGGACTAAGCGTTACGGACACCCATCAGAATTGGTATCTAAAGACCAAGAATTGGATGTAGTAGTATTAGAAATCAATATTGAAGAAAGAAAACTTTCATTAGGTCACAAACAAATAGAAGAAGATCCTTGGGATACTTTTGAAAATGTTTTCCCAGAAGGTTCTGAGCACGATGCAACAGTTTTATCTGTAGAAGATAAAGGAGCTATTATATTGATGCCTTATGGTTTAGAAGCATTTGCTCCTACACGTCACTTGAAAAAAGAAGATGGTAGCCAAGCAAAAGTTGATGAAACATTGCCATTTAGAGTTTTAGAATTTAACAGAAACGATAAGAGAATTATAGTTTCGCATACTAAAATTATAGATGCAAACATGGCAGAAGAAAAAGCTACTAAAGCTAAGACTGCAAGCGACGAAAGAGAAGAATCTAAAAAAGCTGTTAAAAATATTCAAGCAAATGTGTCTAAATCTACATTAGGTGATTTAGATGAATTATCTAACTTGAAAAAACAAATGGATAAGAAATAAGATTTCAATCTTAAATTTATAAAAAAAACCTGACTAAATTTTAGTCAGGTTTTTTTTTGTCTTTTTTATGAAATTGTTTCCTAGTTATTTTTAATGTATTTGTAGTTTAGTTGGTTTTAAGAGAGAACTTTACAATTACTTCACAATATCTCTAATAATCTTCAAATGATGATAGGTGTGTACATTAAGAAAACGCTTTGTTGTTTTTAGATTGATATCGCCAAAATATGGATGTATGAAATGTACATTTTTGTTTAAAGAGTTCAAACGTTTCAGTAAGCTTCTAGCATTATTTATTTCTAATTGCAGGTCTTCTTGTGTAAATGTTTCTGAGACTACAGCTTTAGGTGCTCTTGCAGTACCTCTTGGAATATGTCCGAATGTCAAAACAATTAAACGTGTTTTGTTGAAATTCCATTTATAGGTATTAGGGTCAGAATTTATTAAGGTTTTGCAAACATTATTTATTACCAATAAAAGATGATTAATTTGCCAACCTACACTTTTTGTAGAAATATTCTTATTTATTTTTTCAAATTTTGGCAATAATGCTTCTATTTCATCAAGCTGATCAATTAAATTTTTCATATTATTTAAGTAAAGTTACATTTCCTTTTAAGAAATAATTTTCGCCATTTGGGCAAACACCTTCGGCATACCAGCCATATACATTTGGCGAAAGCTCTTTGCCAAGGTAAGTTCCGTCCCAGCCTTCAGATTTGTCTTTTGTACTAAAAACTTTATTTCCCCAACGGTCATAAACGGCAAAGTAAAAACCTTCAATATTTATTAAAGTAGTTCGTACTTTAAAAACATCATTATTGCCATCGCCATTTGGTGAAAAAGCATTTGGGACGTAAAATTTCCCTTCTAAACAGTCTGGTATAATAACATAAACGGTAACAGAATCTCGCTTAGGGCAAATTCCATTATTTGCCGTAACTGTAAATGTGGTGGTTTCTAAAATATTTTTAGCTAAAGGATTAGCTATATCTAAAGTGTCAAAATATGAGTTTACGCTCCATAAAAATGTATTTGCAGCCACAGATTCAGCCAATAATTGCGAATTTTGTCCTGATTCTATAGTATCGGGAATAGCGCTTACAGCTAAATCTGGCAAATCATTAATGGTTACTATGTTAGTACTTATAAAATCTTTACAACCTTCTACACTTGTTACTAAAAGTGTAACTTCTTGATTTACATTTTCTGCATATATCGTTACAGTATTGGTGCCTTGACCTGTTGTAATTAATTCTGCTGGCGACCAAGTATAAATAGCGCCTGGCAAAAATTCTGCTTTTATATTTACTTCTGTTTCTAAACAAACGGTATCAAAGGGTTCTAATGGAATATCGATGCTTCCTAAAACTACTTTTTGAGTAAATGTATCTGTACAATTTCCATTAGAAACTATTAGCTGATATGTAGTATCTACTGGTGGACTTGCAAATGGATTGGCAATAGTATTTGAACTTAAAAAATAATTTGGAGTCCAAGAATACGTCACATTTTGACCACCAAAAGGTGTAATTCCAATTTGTACAGAATTTCCAGCACAAACATTTGCTTGATTTAGTTCTGTAAAGCCGTTTCCAATTATTGTTATTTGTTTGGTTACGGAATCCATAAAATTGCAACTCAAAGTATCAAAAGCATAAAGTTTTATAGTATAAACACCTGAAAATGAGAAAGTATAGTTTAAATGATAAGATTCTATAGTGTCATTATTTACTGTCCAAATAAATAAACTTTGAGAGGTATCATTAAAAGCAGTTTGACTTTGGTTTAAAAAATTTAGAGTAGTTGGAGCGCAATCTGCTGGTGGAACTGCAAAATCTGCAATGATAGATGGTGGTGAGAATGCATATTTTACCACACCTAGGTTACAAGAGTTATTGTTTGTCCAAACGCCAATAGAGTCTGTTGGCACTGTTGGGAAATCTTGATTTCCGCCACAACCGGCACAAACTGCTTGATAAACGATACCTTTTTCATCAAATCTACTCGTTCCACCATCTACGTGTTCTCTACTAAATTGACCACCAAAAAACGAACCATAAAGAAGACTTGAAGCATCATCCATCAAAACCATAAAGTAAAAATCTTGATTGTCTGTTGTGTTGTCTAAAGCATCTGGTGTAACGTCGAGCCCGTTTGTACCACTAAGTTGAATGTCTGAATTCCAACCCCAACCAGAAAGGAAAACCCTGTTGCAAACATCTACCAAAAATGCAGTAGGTGAAATGTCTGGAACGCCAGATTGGTCTCCAAATCTTGTTGCCCAAACCAAAGTATCTATATTTGGAGTAAACTTTGCAAGCATTTGTCCTCCGTTTGGTTTGTTATAAGCAGCATTAGAAACGAGTTCATTTGAAGGTGCTTTTGTTTGTCCAAAAATATGAACTTCATTTTTATTATTTACTTCTACAAAATAAATTTGGTCATAATTTGAGCTTCCGTAATAAGTACTTTGTAAAATTCCTGAACCAGAAGAATGAAATTTTGTAATAAAACCATCTGCATTTGCACCACCAAAAAGTGCTTGATAAGGATTTAAAACTGGAAAATCAGATGAATGTGTTCCACCTGCAATCAGCAAGTTTTCTGATTGGTCAAAATCTAGAGAATATGCTGCATCATCGCTAGAGCCGCCTAAATATGTACTCCATAAAATGGAAGTTAAATTTTCGTCCATTTTTACAATTACAGCATCTAAAGCACCAGCGTTGGCTGCTTGCATTGAGTTTACCATTTGAAAATCTGTAGATTGCGTACAGCTTACAATATAGCAATTGTCTGCTGCGTCCATAAGTATTTCACCTCTAATTTCATCGGCATAGTTGTATTTTAAAAATGGCGAAGTGTTTAAACCATCATTACCTGTTCCACCTAAATATGTGGAAGACAATAAGTTTGTTCCATCTTCAGAAAATCTTGCAACAACTAAATCAGAACCATTTAAATATGAAACGCCTAAACCATTAAAAGTTATAGCTGTTCCTCCTAAAAATGTACTATGTATAGAAGTTAAAAAAGTATCAATTGGAAAATTGTTAGAGCTTGTAGTTCCTAAAAGATATAATTCGTCTCTACTATTTACCACAATACTATGTGGTAAATCGGTTTGGTTTCCGCCTAAATAAGTAGAATATATTCTTTGTAAACCATTGGCAGAATATTTTACAATACCAATATCTGTGCTTGCGCCAGAAAATACTTGACTAAATGCGCCTGGTGTGGTTATAAAACCTATATTGAAAACACTTCCTGCACCATAAGCATTTTCTTCGCTGTCGTATGTGGCTGTGTATCCAAAATTATTGGCAAACGAGCCAGAATATCTTGAAAATACGATGTATGGATCAATGATTAGGCTTAATGAATGGTTGTAATCGTTAGGAAATTCAAATTGAATTTTATTGTCTTTTAAAACAAAATTACAAGCAACAGTTTCTTTCACATTGTTTATAATTTGGTATGCATAAGGTTTTAACTCAGAAATTTCATTTACCGAAGTTTTTACTTTTAAATTTCCATTTTCTATTTTTACAGAACTAGCGCCAACATAATCTATAATTATTTCTTTAGCATTTGCACCAGGTTTTAATTCAAAATCGTATTTGTAAGAATTTCCTAAATGATATATTTTTAAATCTATGTTTTTGTACAATTCGTTTATTTGAACGGTATTAAAAGCATTTACTTTCGAAGCCCATTTTTTTGGATCGTTTCCTATATAATAATTAAAATATTCTGAAATAGCTGCGCTTGAAGAAATGCTTGAATTTGGATTTGAACCTATGAATTTTGTTTTTACGCAGTGACCTTTTATGAAATGTGTTTCGTTTGGTTGATAAAGATTGTTATGGTGATGGTCGTACAAATATTTATCTAAATCTGCAACATCATAAAAATTATAGTTTAAAGTATTTTTTTCTATAAGTAGTTTTCCGCTATTAAATTCAGATTGAAACAAAATTTCTTTTTCCCATTGTCCTTTATTTTCGATAAAAGCAGACTGCGCTAAAAGATTGTTTTGACGAAAAAACAAAACTAAAAATCCAAAAATAAATGTTTTTATAAAAGAGTGAAAAGAATAGGTTATATGCATATTACTTTAGGTTTTTGCTTGATTTCTCGTTTAAAGTTAGTCAATCTTTTGGTTTAATTCATTTTTTATAGAAAATTAGTAATTTAGACTTATTTGAATCATTAGAAAATGAGCAGTTTTTCTTTTTTAAATAAGTGTTTTTCTGGCTCAAATATTTCTAAGAAATAAACTCCTTTAGCTAAATTTATGAGTTCAATTTGAGTTTGTTTTTTATCTAAAATATCAGTTTTTATATGTTCTCCAGAAATAGATTGAAGTTTGACTATAGTTTCAGTTTCGATATTTTTAAAGTATAGAACATTGTTTGCAGGGTTAGGGTAGAAGCTTACTTTTGATTCATTTAAATGTTTAATAGATGTCGTAAAACTAATATTTATATTGTCTAAATATATTTGATTTCCAAAACCAGATTTGTTTTCAAATTTGAACCTAATTTTTTTTAAACCACACAACATATAGTCGTAGTTGCACAAATCTATTGTTTCGTTTTGTAGGTTTTGATTGGTATAAATAAGTTCCATATTTGTGCTAGTTTCTGAGCTTAAATTTTCGCCATATTTAGACCAGATTGGAAACCAGTTTGCACCACAATCTATTGAAAAATAAACACTTAGCGTATCATTTTTGTCTGTAATATTTTGATGTAAATAGTCAAAGTTTAATTCATAACCAACATCTGCAATTTCTGAAAAATCATAGTCTGTAGTCATTATAGCATCAGCGCCAAAGGCTGTATTATTAAAATTGTCAAAAAAGGCAACAGTATTACTTATGCCCGAAAAACTGCTCCAAGCTAATCCATTATTTGGGTTTTGAATAAACATATTTGTAGGTGGGAAAGTGCCACTTTCAAAATTTTGATTTAAGGTTGGGGCAAATCCATTTCCTGTATTTACGCAGTTGAAACTACTAGTATAAATGTTGTTTAAAGAATATTCTCCGATGTCATTTGTTGCTATTTCAAAACGAGCAGAATGAGCTATATTGTCATTGATGTTTATAGAATATGGAAGATTAACATAAGCAAAAGCATTCGAATTTAAAGTATCATCAATAATTATATTTCCTTTAAAAACATTGTCTATGTAAATTGAAAAGCCATAAGAATATGCAGTTTCAGAACCTATATTTTGAATAATTACTGCGGGCAAAATTTTGTCTTGGCAAATTGTTCCTTTTGGGAAAATGACTCCTTTTACTACTAAATCTTTCACTTTGCAGCCTTCAGAAAACTTTAAACTGTCTCTAAAATCGTTTAAAACCAGATGCATTTTATCTTTTTGATTGTGCGTAAACATGTGAGCGCAATCTGCATCGGTATAGTCCATATAGTTCATAAACATGTCGTTGCTGCCGCACGAATTTGGAACACCGCTTGGGCAATTGTAATAACTATCGGCTTGGTTTGGTGTGTCTGCAATGCCATCATCACCGGCGCAAGTTCCAGCATCGTCGCCCCAAATATGAAAAAGACCAAGCCAATGACCAATTTCGTGCACCGCAGTTCTACCAATATCATTTGGCAAATCGTTTCCAACTTTTAAATAGTTTAGTACAATTCCATCTGTAGTGTCAGGTGTGCTAGTAAACGGTGGTGTCGCGTAGCCATTGACTAAATTTGAGGCTAAATTTCCACCAAATTTAAAAATCCAAACATTTAAGTAATGGTTTCTGTTCCAAATGGTTTGGGGTTTTGCTATCGTTTCGATATCATTTTCTGTCCAGTCGGCATTCGCTTCCAAATACCTGTTTATTCCTGAAGTAAAATTCCCGTTCGGGTCTAATTTTGCCAAACAAAATTCAATTTCTGTATCTGCAAATAGAGCCTTGAATTCGGTAGGAATATTTGTGGAATCTAAATTTTGAGCTCTGAAATCTGTATTGATTCTTTTGAGTTGTTCTAGGATAATGCTGTCTGTTAAGTTTTCATTAATGCCTAGCGCATCGCCGTTATGAAAAATGTGAAAAACGATAGGAATTTTTGTAACATTTGAAGATTTGGTCTGTACGAAAGGAGTGGTATAAAATGCATTTATTTCTTCCAATAAATCTGCTTGATTTGTAGCATTTAAAATCTGATTTTCAAGAATTTTGTGCGAAATACATTTTTCCTGAGCAAAACCAATTTGACTAATTGATATAAATAATATTAGAATTAAATTTTTCATTTTCAAAGTTAAAGATAAGTCTTTTGATGAATTAGAATTTAAACTTTTCTATTTTAGTGCTATGGAACGGAAAGTAATTGTAAAAACGGGTTTAACAGATGATGCTTCAATAGATTATTTGTTGGCGATGTTTGATGATGCGAGAGCAACAACTTTACAAAGAATCTCAGACCTTTCTGTAGAAGAACTGCATTGGCAATATGCCGAAGGTTGGAATAGTATTAGTGTTTTGTTAGAGCATATTATTTCTTGTTCACATTATTTTAGGATTTGGCTTTTCGAGAAAAGAGAATTTACTGAAGAAGAAGAAAAAGTTGTTAAACCTGGAAAGGAAATGGGAAAGTATATTCCTGAACTTATAGCTAAAAACAAAGGTTTAGATTATTATATAGCAGAATTAGCTGTATCTAGAAAACAAATGAATGAAGCGATATCTAAATTAACGAAAGAAGAATTTTTTGAACGAATAGAAGGCTATAGCGAAGAAACAGGAACTAATTTAGCTTGGGTTTTATATCATGTAGTAGAAGATGAAGTACACCATAGAGGGCAAATAAGTATGATTAGAAAGTTGTTTAAAGCAAGAAATAATTAAAATGATGAAATCACAATTTCTTTTAAACCCAGAAATCACTTTTTTAAATCACGGCTCTTTTGGTGCTTGTCCAAAGCCTATTTTTGAAGATTATCAAAAATGGCAATTAGAATTGGAGCGCGAACCTATTCAGTTTATTACCAAAACAGGTTTAAAGTATTTAAATGATTCTAAACAAGCTTTGGCTTCATATATCAATTGTGATGCGGACGATTTTGTGTATGTTCCAAATCCAACAACGGCTATGAATACCGTCATTAAAAGTTTAAAACTAAAAGCTGGCGATGAAATTCTTTCTACCAACCAAGAATATGGAGCGATAAAAAAAACTTGGAATTATTATTGTCAAAAGGCAAATGCAGAATTTGTAGAAGCACCAATTTCTTTGCCTTTGGTTTCTAAAGAGAAGTTTTTAGAAGAATTTTGGTCGGCATTAACACCAAAAACAACTATAGTTTTCCTTTCGCACATTACAAGCGAAACGGCTTTAATTTTTCCTATAAAAGAAATTATAGAAAAAGCTAAAATACTTGGTTTAATGACAATAATAGATGGTGCACACGCGCCAGGACATATAGATTTAGACCTCAAAATGCTCGATCCAGATGTTTATACAGGCGCTTGCCACAAATGGATGCTTACGCCAAAAGGAAACAGTTTTTTGTATGTCAAAAAGCATTTACAAAATCAAATTGAACCTTTGATTGTTTCTTGGGGTTATGAATCTGCATTTCCTTCGCATTCAAAATTCTTAGATTGGCATCAGTATAATGGAACTCGTGATTTTTCTGCATATTTAACAACACCAAAAGCTATAAATTGGCTCAAAGAAAACGATTGGAAAACAAAAACCGATGTTTGTAAAAAACAGCTTTTAGAATATTATCCAATTGTAGCCAAAGAACTTGATGCAGATGTAATTTGTCCTTTAACGAATGATTTTTTAGGTCAAATTTGTAGTATTCCAATTCAAACAAAAGAACCTTTTTTACTGAAAGAGTTGTTGTACAATAAATACAAAATTGAAATTCCTGTAGTTGTCACGCCAAAGCAAAATTATCTTAGAATTTCTTTTCAAGCATATAATGGCCTTAAAGAAATTGAAACTTTGATAGATGCAATTAGAGATATAAAAAGGAGTGGAAACTTATTGTAATGTATATTGAAATAGTATATTTATAAAACAATATAACCAAAACGAATGCCATTAAACGACGTATTAGTATTGATTGGTGATAAAGACATTATAAATAATGAAAAAAACATTGAAAAAGCTAAAGAAGTTTTGCCGTTTTCTGAGACGTACATCATAAAAAATGCAGGTCATTTTTTGTCTATGGATCAAGCTGATATTGTGAATGAAAAAATGATTTATTTTTTGGATAAAAATAGCAAAGCTTCTAAAGAATAATATTTTCAATAAAAAAAATACTTCTGTTTAATTAGTCTATTTTGCTTTTATATCTTGTTTTTAGTTTGACAAACTCGTACCAAATTACAGATACAAAACCTATGCCTATACAAGATAAAAGCTCACCGATTTTTAATGATTTAAATTCAAAGAAAGATGCTAACTGTGGGACATAAACTAAAAGTCCTGCTATGAGAATAGTAATGCCAATAATGTAAAGAATCAAGTTGTTTTTGTATTTCAATGTTGTAAAAATAGAGAAGTAAAAAGAACGATTTACAAGCGTTAAGAAAATATTAGATGCTATCAAAACTGTAAAAACCATTGTTCGGGTATGTGCTTCGTCAAATCCATTATAGACTGAATATTTATATACAAATAAAGTTCCTAAAGTTATTGCAATACCTTGTATAATACTTGTTGTCAGTTCTTTTCTATTAAAAAAAGTAGTTGTAAAAGGTCTTGGTTTTTGAATCATTGTATTTTTCTCTATAGGTTCATTTTCAAAAATAATAGAGCAAGTTGGACCCATTATTAATTCTAAAAAAATGATGTGAACTGGAGATAAAATATTTGGATAAATCCAACCTAATGCCAACGGAATAAATACAGTAAGAATTATAGGGATATGAATAGATATAATATATTGAATAGCTTTTTTTAGGTTGGTATATATTTTTCTGCCCATTGCTATTGCATCTACCATTTTTGACAAATCATCTTCCAATAAAATTAAAGAAGCGGCTTGTTTTGCTATTTCTGTGCCTCTTTTTCCCATTGCAATACCTATATGTGCTGCTTTTAAAGCTGGGCCGTCGTTTACGCCATCGCCTGTCATAGCTACAATTTGTTGGTTTGCTTTTAATGCATTTATAATTCTCAATTTTGCTTCGGGAAACATTCTTGTAAAAATATTTGTCTGCATTACTTTTTCTTGCAATTCTATATCTGACAATTTCATCAGTTCATCGCCAGATAAACTTTGTTCAAAACCTTTAAATTTAATTTGTTTAGCTATTGCGGTAGTAGTTTCAGCATTGTCGCCAGTAATTATTTTCACAGAAATTCCTGCGTTATAAAAATCATTTAAAACGCTTTCGATATTCTTTTTTGGTGGATCGTAAAATGCTACTATTCCTTTAAACTGAAATTGAAATTCTTGTTGTGTTTTTGGGAAATCGGTATTTGAAAAATGACTTTCGCCCACACCTAAAACTCTATAGCCTTCGCTTGTTATAGATTTTATAGCTTCTTTAATTTGTAGTATTTCTTCTTTCGACAAATTGGAAACTTGCATCAATGCTTCTGGAGCACCTTTGGCTGCTATTATTCTTTTATCTAAAGTATTTTCAAAAATATGTGTCATCATTGGTGGTTTTCCTCCCAATGGATACTCGTGAACTAGTTTAAAATCTGGGCGTTCATCATCGCTATATAAATCTTTGTAGGCATTATGCAAAGCTATTTCCATTGGGTCGAATGGAATGGGTTCGCTTGCCCACATTGCTATTCTAATTAATTCCTTTTCGTCATTATTTGCATTTTTTGGATCTGAAATTTTTTGAGAAGTTAACGAAAATACTTTTGCCAAAGTCATTTTGTTTTCAGTAATTGTTCCTGTTTTGTCGGTGCAAATTACAGTTGCCGAACCCAAAGTTTCAACTGTTTTCATTTGCTTCACTACAATTCCCATTTTCATAAGTCGCCAAGCACCAATAGCCATAAAAGTGGTAAATGCCATTGGAATTTCTTCTGGTAAAATACTCATGGCTAAAGTAAGCGCTTTGAGCAAACTATCTAACAAGTTGTATGTACGAAAATAATTTATAGCCCAAACTATTATAAAAACAATTGAGCCAGCAATAACCATGGTCTTTACAAAATTGCTAATTTGCAATTCTAAAGGCGTTTTTTCTTCTTTTATACTTTCTAAACTTTTGCCTATTGCTCCTAATTTGGTTTCGTTGCCAATGTTTGTAATATTAGCAATAGCTAAACCACTTGCTACTGTTGTACCTTTAAAAATTAGATTATCTTCTTTGGTTTGGTCTTTAAAAACAGCAAACGATTCTCCGGTAAGTATAGATTCGTTTACCGAAAAATCATTTGAATGTATAATGATTCCGTCTGCGGGAATAGAAGTTCCTTCTTCTATAATTAAACTATCTCCAATTACTAATTCTTCGCTTTTTATGTCTATTATTTCCCCATTTCTTATAACCTTGCATAGAGGTTGCGAAAGGCTTTTTAGCTTTTCTAAAGCATTTCTGCTTCTAGAATCTTGGAATAATGAAATAGCAGAAACTATTAAAATAGCTGACAATAGAAAAAATCCATCACCTGTTTTGCCGCTTATAAAATAAATAAGAGAAGCCACTAACAATAAAATAATCATTGGTTCTTGAGCTAATTTTTTTATAGCATCTAAAATGTTATTTTCTTGTTTGTATTCTAAGGTATTTTGTCCGTGTTTTTCTCTTGCAAGAATTACTTGTTCATTTGTTAAACCTTGAATATTAAAATTATTTGCAGCCATTTTGATTTAATATTATGATTATATGAGACAGTTTAAATTTGCATATCTCAATTGCAAATAAAATTATTGTTTTTAAATTGAAAAGGCTTTATTTATATAAATTATTTATAAACAAAACTAATAGTATAATTGACTGAGCTTAAAAAGTCTTGTTTTTATTTAATTTGATACTGCTTTTAAGCCTAAAATAGAAAAAATTAAACTTGAAATAAAAAATAATCTCCAAAAAGTAGCAGGTTCTTTAAAAACTAAAATTCCTACCAAAACAGTTCCAACGGCTCCAATTCCTGTCCAAACGGCATAAGCTGTTCCTAAAGGTAAACTTTGTGTAGCTTTAAGAAGCAAAACCATACTTAACACTAAAGATACTAAAAACCCAAAAAGCCACAAATACATTTCTTGTCCTGTGGTTTCTTTTACTTTACCTAAACAAGATGTAAAAGCGACTTCAAAAAGTCCTGCCATAATTAATATAATCCAGTTCATCGGCTTGTTTTTTGTATAATCTGCTACAAAAATAAGCATTATAAAACTATAGAATTTGCTTAGTTTTTATCGTTTTTATGAATTAGCGAAGTTTTTTTAACAAAAAATTCTGCATAGAGAATCAAAAAGCTTAACTTTTTTTAAACCTTGATTTATAAATGCTTATTAAGTTTTGTAGTATAAAAAAAACTACAATTCTATACTGCCGTTTACTTCATAAGCTGTCAAATGCTCCTTCAACCAATCTTGAATTTCGATAGTTGTTTTGCTACGCATATCAAACATTATTTGAGTAGTTTCACCAACTGCATGAACTACATTTTCACCATTAAGGTTTGTAGAAGAAACTCTGTATTCTAAAACAAAACTTTTTGTTCCTATTTTTTTTGTTCGTACAGAAACTATTGGGTTTACACTGTAAAGTGTCAATTCTTTCAAATAATTTACAGTTACATTGCCTATCAAAAACATATCATTTTTCCAGTTCCATTTTGGGCTGGCATTAAGCATATAAGTTCCTCTTGATATTTCGAAATAAGTTACAAAAACGGCATTATTTACGTGACCTAAAGGGTCTAAATCGCTCCATCTTATTTGTATTCCTTCTTTGTGTGTAAAATTATCTTGCATTTTGATTCCGTTTTAAAATTTGGAGCGCAAAGGTAATTGTTTTATTTAGAAAAAAAAGTTATTGACTTTTCTACATTTTCTATCGAAACTGTTTCGGCATTTTATTTTCACTTGCCAATTTTACTATTTCATCAATTCTTTTTGCTCTTGTTTCTAGTTTTTTGGCAGATTTTATAAAATACAATAACATTTTTTGTTTAGATATACTCAAACTCAAATAAAATTCTTTAGAATTAGCTTTGTTTGTAAAAGCAGCTTCCAAATCTTCGGGAATAATAAGTTGGTCTATACTATCTAAAAAAGTCCAAGAACCATTAGTTTTGGCAACATCTATAGTTTTTAAACCCGCTGGAAACATTAAGTTTTGTTCTATAAATAGTGCAACTTTATCTTTATTAATTTTAGACCAAGTGCTTTGCGCTTTTCGTTTGCTAAAAAACTGCTGAGCCTTTTCGTTGTCAATACTTTTCTTTAAACTATCTATCCAGCCAAAACAAAGTGCTTCATCTACGGCATCGCTCCAAGAAATATTGTGTTTTTCAGAACTTTTTTTGTACATAACGAGCCAAATAGAAGTTTCGGTTTCGTGATGAACTTTTAACCATTCACGCCATTCTTTTTTGTTTTTTGG
>Ga0075163_10005645_pt1 | contig 16629 bp, 9 predicted proteins | sample JI1023141ADNA_FD_71478 | JGI IMG/M metagenome (GOLD analysis project Ga0075163, IMG submission 71478) | Wastewater effluent complex algal communities from Wisconsin, to seasonally profile nutrient transformation and Carbon sequestration -... | ecosystem: Engineered > WWTP > Effluent > Algae...
CCGCCTTGCCGTGCGACGATGATCCGACAATCCTCCAGGATCTCCGGCCCACCAGCACGGTGGATGGCACCATCAACACCGCCACCGCCCAAGAGGCTCGTGTTCGCGGCATTCACAATGACATCCACTTCGACTTTGGTGATGTCCCGTTGTAGTACGCGAATGACCATGGCACGAATATCACACCTGCCCGTTCTTCGGAGAAGAGCCGGTCCGCATGTCCGTGACGCGTACGTAGCTATCGCACCATTGCGCACTCTCGAACATCGTCACCACCATCTTCACGGTACAGCGCAAACCCGTGTCGGATGACGCCTTGTCATTCCGCCTGAAGTGCGAACTTGGCCTCCATGAGCACGGAGCGCGCCATCAAGCACATTTTCCACCCCACGGATCTTTCGGAAGCCAGCAAGACCGCCTTTCTGCACGCCCTTCGTATTGCGGTCGCCTCCCGTGCTTCGCTCACGATCCTTCATGTCGGAGGCCACCGGGAGGACTGGGATGAAATGCCACAGGTCCGTCGTACCCTGAAGAGATGGGGGCTCTTGAAGGACGACATGGACACCAACGAATTCCTGTCACTGGGGCTCGGTGTGAAGAAGTTGCTGGCCCACGGCAGTGATCCGCTCCGGACCTGCGCCGAGTACCTGGAAAGGCACCCGACCGATCTGGTGGTGTTGACCACGAATCAGGAGGACGGGAATACCGGTTGGATGAAACGCAAGGTGGCGGAACCCTTGTTGCGGGCCAGTGGTGCGACCACGCTCTTCATCCCGCACGATCGCACAGGCTTCGTAGAGCCCTCCTCGGGCGCCGTGGGTCTCACGCGCATGCTGTTACCGATCGCCCCGGACCCGGACCCGCTTCAAGCCATACTTGCAGCCACGCTCATGGCCGACCATCTGGCGCTGGAGAAACCGGAGTTCACGCTGCTCTTCGTCGGGCCACATGCGGAAATACCTACGCCATCATTGCCTGAACGGAACGGTTGGACATGGAAACGAACAAGTCGCGAAGGCGAAGTGGTCTCAACCATCCTGACCGTGGAAAAGGAGATGGGCGCCGATCTGATCGTGATGGCCACCAAGGGACATGACGGGTTCCTGGACGCGTTGCGTGGCAGCACCACTGAGCGTGTTCTGCGCGGGGCTTCCTGCCCGATGTTGACCGGCGTCGTGCAGCCTGCCTGACCGGACCGTACAAGCGACGTAGTTTCGGCACGTATCACGACCATGTCTTCCCGACAGCCACTTCGGAGCAAACTGCCGCACGTCGGCACCACCATCTTCACGGTGATGAGCAAATTGGCGCAGGAGTGCGGTGCCATCAACCTCAGCCAGGGCTTTCCGGATTTTCCCATTGATGAGAAGCTGAGCGACCTGGTGCATGCCGCGATGAACGCAGACCACAACCAGTACGCACCGATGCCGGGGCTTCCGTCCTTGCGCGAAGCGATCGCCTCGAAGGTGGACAGGCTGTACGGCTTCGGTTATGACCCGGATACGGAAGTCACGGTAACCGCCGGTGGCACGCAGGCCATCTTCACGGCATTGGGCGCGGTCGTTCAGCCCGGGGATGAGGTGATCATCGTGGATCCGGCCTATGATTGCTACTCGCCCACCGTGGAACTCTTCGGTGGCAAGCCCGTGCATGTGCGGCTGGGCAGCGACATGAGGTTCGATGCCGATGCCGTGCAACGCGCGATCACGCCGAAGACGCGTATGCTGATGATCAACACGCCGCACAACCCGGCGGGCACGATCCTGCGCGATGCGGACATGAAGCGCATCGTGGACATGCTGCGCGGTACGGACATCATCCTCCTGAGCGACGAGGTCTATGAGCACTTGGTCTTCGACGGTGAACCGCATGCATCGGCGATCAATTATCCCGAGCTGCGCGAGCGGGCGTTCGTCATCTTCAGCTTCGGCAAGGTCTTCCACACCACGGGTTGGAAAATGGGCTACGCGCTCGCCCCGAAAGAACTGATGACCGAATTCCGGAAGGTGCACCAGTTCAATGTCTTCAGCGCGAACACGCCGATCCAGCATGCGCTCGCGGAATACCTCAAGGAGCCGCTCCACTACGAGACGGTCCCGGGTTTCTATGAGGACAAGCGCGACCGGTTCCTTATAGGCCTGCGCACATCCCGTTTCGAGCCACTGGCCTGTGAAGGCAGCTACTTCCAACTGGCCGATTACAGCCGCATCAGCGAGGAGGCCGATGTGGATTTCGCGAAGCGCGTAACACGGGAGTTCGGCATTGCCGCCATTCCCATCAGTGTGTTCTACAAGGACGCACCGAAGGATCAACGCATCCTGCGGTTCTGCTTCGCCAAGCAGGATGAGACACTGGACAACGCCATCGAAAAGCTATGCGCGATCTGAGGGTGACGCTGGTGCAGAGCATGCTGCATTGGGAAGATGCGCGTGCCAATCGTGCCATGTTCAGCGAGCAGCTGGCCGCACTGAAGGGTACAACGGACCTGGTCGTGTTGCCGGAGATGTTCACGACCGGTTTCAGCATGCGCAGCAAGGAACTCGCGGAGACCATGGAAGGCGCGTCCGTGAATTGGATGAAGGAGCAGGCCAACATGCTGGGTGCCGCGATCTATGGGAGCGTGATCATCGCCGATGGCGGCAACCACTTCAATCGTGGGCTGTTCGTCACGCCAGCAGGAAAGGTCACAGGGTATGATAAACGCCACCTCTTCCGCATGGCGGAAGAGAAGGACAACTACGCGCGCGGCCGGGAACGCGTGATCGTGGATCTGGCCGGCTGGCGCATCCTGCTGCAGGTCTGCTACGATCTGCGGTTCCCGGTATTCGCCCGGAACCGCGGGGACTACGACGGCATTCTCTACGTGGCGAACTGGCCGGAAGCGCGCCGTTATCCATGGAGCCAGTTGCTCATCGCACGCGCGATCGAGAACCAGTGCTACGTGGTCGGCGTGAACCGTGTGGGCATGGACGGGAAAGGACACCACTACACCGGCGATTCGGTGGTGGTCGATCCGCGAGGTGCGGTTATCGGACAGGTCGACGCTTCGAAGGAAGGCACCGCCACCGTGACGTTGGACCGGGCCGCTCTGGAGGACTTCCGAGAGAAGTTCCCGGTCGGAAAAGACGCTGATGATTTCGACCTGCGCTGTTAGCGCAGTATGGTCACGTGGCCGAGCTGCTTGTGGTTCACGCCTTGGTCCCCGTCCACCTTTTCGATGAAACGGTATTCCATGCGCCACACGTACACCTCGTTCGGTGCTTCCACGCCATTGACCTTTCCGTCCCAGCCGTTGGTCGGGCTGTCGCTGTGGAAGATGACCTGCCCTCCGCGATCGAACACGTTCAGGTCGAAGTGGCCGATGTTCTTGCCGACCACTTGCCACACGTCGTTCGTGCCATCGCCGTTCGGTGTGAAGGTGTTGGGCACATATAGGCTCGGCTGGCAGAACTCGTTCACCACGGCACTGTCGCGCACGGTGCAGTCGAACTGGTTGGTGATGTCCACATAGTACCAGCCGTAGGCCCCTGCAAGGATCACTTGCGTGTTCTCGCCCGTGCTCCAGTCGTAGTCATTGCTCCCGTTGCCGCCCGAGATCACCACGTAGTGCGGCTCCTCATCGAGGCAGGTGAAGAACTGGTGCGTGCCCAACCGGTCAGGCCGCGGATTGAAGATCGCCGTGATGGTGTCCGAGCTGACGCAGTAGCCATTGTCTACCGCCACCGAATAATCCCCGCTACTGCCCACGGTGACCGATTGGGTCTGTTGGCCGTTGCTCCAGACGAAAGAGGCCCCGGTGTTTTCCGCGTTGAGGTCCAGCATGTCCCCTTCGCACAAAACCGTGTCCTGGCCCAGGTCGACCATGGGATAGTTGACGAAGGTCGCGGTCGCATCGAACGTACTGGAGCAATTGGCCGCGTTGGTGATCACCACGGTGTAGCTGCCGCCAGCACTGACCGTGATCTGTGGCGTGGTAGCGTTCGTGCTCCACAGATAGGTGCATCCAGGGTTGCCCGCATCGAGCGTGATGGGTTCATCGATGCAAGCGGTCCGGTCGGTCAGCACGTCCACGGGCGCGGGTTGGAACGTGAGCCCTATCGCATCGCTACCGGAACAGTAGCCATTGGTCGCGGACACGCCGTAGTTGTCCGTCGCACTGGCAACGATGCTCTGTGTGGTCGCGCCCGTCGTCCACGTATAGTTGATTCCCGGCGTTCCGGCATCGAGCGTAAGCGTTTGCCCGACGCACAGGACGGAATCTGGTCCAAGGTCGATGACAACGAGCGGCATCAGCGTCACTTGTGCATCATATGTGGCGACGCATTCGTCCGGCGTAGTGATGGTTACGCTGTACATCATGCTCGAATCAGCGACGATGCTCTGGGAAGAGGCACCGGTGTTCCACGAGTAGGTCGCACCCGCATTGCCCGCGTTCAGAAGCGGTGGCTCGCTGATGCACGAATTGATGTCCTGCAGCACGTCGGTGGGCATCGGGTGGAACTGGACCTGCACCTCGTCCGAGGCTGAGCAGTTGAACGGGGTCGTCAACGTCACACTGTAGGTATTCGATTGCGATACGGTGATCTGTTGTGTGGTGGCGGAGTTGCTCCACAGGTAAGAACTGCCCGGGGCCCCGGCGTCCAGCGTTTGGGACGTAACCCCGCAAAGCGACAGGTCGGGTCCGAGGTCGACCACCGGCAGCGGATGGAAATCGACGAAGTAGGTCTTGATGGCTTGGCAATACTGCGGATCGGTGATAGTGCACACGTACATGTCCGAGGTGCCCACGCTGATGGTCTGGGTCGTCTGGCCGGAGCTCCATTCGTACACGCATCCGGGGAACTGCGCATCCAGGGTGAGCATCTGGCCCTCGCAACCATCGAGGTTGATAGGCGTGATAAGCAGATCGAACGGATCGGAGATGGTCACTTGGTCGCTCACCGAGCAACCGAAGGCATCGGTCACGGTCACTTGGTAGGTGGCTGCGGTATCGAACATGATGGTAGGCGACTGGATGTCGTCATCATTCAGCAACGGTCCATTGGTCCACTGGATCACCGGGTTCGGCACGTTGTGCACCACGTTCAGTTGATAGCCCAGCGTCGTACATATGGTCTGGTCAGGGCCGGCGTTCACATTGTAGGCCGGGCTCACTTCGATGGTGATCGCGTCAGACAACGAACAGCCGCTGATGGTCTCGGTGACCGTGGCCATGTATGTGGTGGTGGCGGAAGGCGAGGCGGTGGGAGCCGGTGCGGTCGTGTTGCTGAGCGATGCGTTGTCGGGTGTCCATGCGAGCGTGTAGGGTGCGCCCGCGGCTATGGTCGAACCGAGCTGGCTCTGGCCTCCTTGGCAGAGGTGGAGGTCGCTCGCGGTCACATCGATCGATTGCAACTGTCCCACGGTGATGGTCACCTGCGCGTTGTCCGTGCAACCGATGCCGTTCGTCGCGGTCACCGAGTACGTTGTCGTGGCCATCGGCGAAGCAACGGGGTTCGCGATAGAGCTGCTGGAAAGTCCGCTATTGGCAGGTGTCCACGCGTAGGTGATACCTGAACCCGAGGAGGGAGTCGCCTGCAACGGGGTCGGTGTGCCGGGTGTGCAGACGGTGCTGTTGTTCGACACGGACAGGATGAAGGACGGTGCCACCGTGATCGCGACCTGGTCCGAGAACGAGCATCCCGCGTTGTTCTGCACCGTTACCGTGTACGTCGTATTGCCTGTCGGGCTGGCCACGGGAGCTGGGCTCGATGGGTTGTTCAGCGATGTTCCGGGGGCCCAGCTGAAGGTGAGACCGGCGTTGTCGTACCTGGTGATGCGCACATTGTCCAGCGCCCAGTTGTCGGTCCCCGCGCCGGAGTTGCTCACTTGTGTCCAACGGAAGCGTGTGGCTGTGGTGAGCGCACCAGGTGGCAAGGGAGCATCCACCAGGGTCCAGTTCGGATAGGCTGCCTCGTTCAACGAGAGGAACGTGTTCCAGATCACCCCATCGGTACTGTATTGCACGAGCACGTTGTCACCCGGTTCCGTATCATCGCATGGAGCGGTACCCGTGGCGATCCGGACCGCGAAATGGAGCGCCGCACCGTTGGTCATCCCCAGAGGTCCGGTGGTCGCGGCACGCGTTCCCGCAGCATCGAAGCGGAGCGCCGTGCCTGAGACGGATCCGCACAGGGCGCTCAGCCCTCCGCCTTGTAGCGAGGCCCAGAGAGTCGAGGGTGCTGTCTCGAAGTTGTCCGATGCGACGATCCGCTCCACACGTGCCAGCAGCGCTGTATCGTCACCCGCGCAGATGGAGCTGTCCGAGGCCGAGGCGACGACAGCGTGTATGTCGTTGGCTTCCACGTTAACGAACACACTGTCCGCGACCTGACCGCATCCAACAGGGCTTGTTACCATCAACTTGAACCAAGTGTCGGTCGTCGGATAGGCAATGGGGTCGGGGATCGTGCCATCGCTGAGTTGACCGACCGGGGTCCAGGCGAGGTCGAAGACATCGGGGTCGGGTGGTGGAACAGCATTGAGCTGCACAGCGCCGAACTGGCAAACGTCACCGGCGGGGAGTCCGTCAGCGGTAATATCGAGAACCGGTTGGATCGGCACACCCACCTCCCATTCGTAGTGCATGGGGCATAGGCTTATCGGGGTAATGCCGTCCAGGAAGTACGTGTCGTTCACTGTGGGCGTGAACGTGTATGAATTGCCCGTGGTGATCACGTTCCCCGGATCGCTGGCAGCGGTCCACTCCGTATTGATGAGCGGTACGGAGGCGCTCAACGTAATGGGATCCTCGCTGCAGATCACCGTTGGCGGTGGATCATCCGGGATGGCCACGTTGCCGATGGAGAAGGCATAGCTCTCTCCCGTACCGGTGCCGGTGGCATAGGCGATGAACCCGCCTGCGGCCGCGATCCGGTGTGTGCCGACGGCCACTGGCACTTTCGCCCAGGACCATCCCGAACAGCCGGTATATGCTTGGAAGAGCGCGGGGTTCACGCTGGCACCATCGATCGTCAATTGGCCGATATTGCCCGTTGGTAACGCGACGCTGACCGCATGAGCGGTGATCTGCGCGGAGGTCACGGTTGCCCAGAACGCGCTCGTGGACGTCCGTTCGTCTGGCAGGAGCTCCAGCATGGAGGGGTCTCCTTGGCCGGCGCAGTTGAAGCCTTCCATATGCTCGGCCACGCTTACAGGGAGCGTAGCGGTGATGCAGGCCGATGTGGTCATCCCGTTCACCTCATGGCTCTGCCCGGCATTCAATAGGACGGGGGGGGCGCCGTCGATGGAGATCTGCGTGCCGTTCTGTTCTGCGAGGACACGACAGGTATACGAAGCGATGTTGTTCATCGGCACCGTATGGAACAGTGTACCCCACTGATCGACGGGTACCATTTGCTCGTAGATGTGATCGCACGCCGGGCAGGCGACCGGGACGTTGGCGCACATGCTGCCGCTGAACACCGCGAAGGGCCGGCATATCCCGCTCTGCGGAGTGGCGACCACGGAAGTCCCGGTGACATCGAGCGAGGCGAGCGCGCTTTGCACCTGATAGGTCTCCCCAGCGGACAGGTTCACCGTGAAGGGGACACCTGCGGGATGGCCACCGCTGGTGAGGACGCTCGGCGTGATGACGACCTGCGTGCCGGGCTGGGTGGCCACTATGAGCAGTTCGCTCTTGTAGAAGTCGGCGAAGCCGGGCAGGCCGCGGTAAGCTTGCGCACGGTAGCGTGTGCCAAGTGAACGGGTGGGTAACACCTGTGCGCCATCAGCGGTGAAGCTCTGGTAGCTGATCGCCGTGACCGCGATGTCGTTATCGCTCTGGACGAGCACACCCTTGTCCGTCACCGACTCGCTCCCGGTGTTCTCCGCGTTGTTCGGCACGACAACGGTCGTTTGCCCGTTCGCCGCGACGGTGAATGTTGTGCTCCAGCCGGTGAGCGGCATGGTCACCGTTCCCGCAGCTCCGACGGGCGCGGCGATGTTCAGACGCAGGCTCTGGGCTCCGTAGGCGTTCTGCATGAAACCCACCCAGAACTCCTTACCACTGGAGGCCAAGGGCTGGGTTTGCGCGAACGCACCAGACATGCAGGTAATGAGCATGAGCAGGGTGCTGGAAATGCGGTTGGGCATGGGGTTGTTCACCGGTCGGGTCCGAATGCGGCCCCTTCGTACGGCACCCGTTGTCAAATGTTCCTCGACGACAGGAAGGTGTGGAGCGACGAGCAGTGCCGCAAAGCCGATGTCCGTTCCCTGCTACCGATCGACGACTTGCCAGTCGATCACGACTTCCCAACCGGCGCGCACGGTTACCTCGCCCTGCTGGCGAAAGACCTGTTCCGGTTGGCGCCGTTCGGCCAATGAGCCGGTAGACCATCGGCCATCGCTATCGGTATCCACGGTCAGCTTGAGCGTGTAAGCCCCTGCGCGGGTTGAGGTGAAGTCCGCCTTGTGCGGCAGTGCGGGGAACGTCTCACTGCGCACCACACCACCTTGCCCGTTGATCAACTGTAGCAGGAAAGGACCAGCGATGGCGGCCGTGCTGTCCGGAACCACGTTTACCTTCAGGTCGCCAGCTTGTGCGGCGGTCGCGGAACCGAGCGAGAGGCTTAGCGTGTCGTTCTCCCCGCCATAGATGTCGCGCACAGCGCCAGGCAACAGTTCCAACACGATGTTCCGGTCATTTGCGGGATCCACGGTGAGCATCAACCTGCGGCTGTTCACGAGCGTGTCGTATTCCAACAGCTGGGCGAGCTGGTCCGTCTTGATGGTGTTGCTGTCCACACGCAGCCGCACCTTTCGCTGGTCGATGGAACGCACTGGTCGTGACGCGAGAAAGGCGGTCCGCTCGCCCACGATGCCCGTGTACTTCACATCGGTGTTGAAGGGCATTTTCCGCGTCGGGCGGTACGTGAGGGTATCGATAACTCCGGATGTATCACTCGCGGTGAAACGCTGGCCGTCGAGCATTGTGGTGTCGTTCGGCCAGAAGAGGACCGTATCCCGGGAGGGGTTCCATTCCTCCAGCCACTCCAACCGGCCGCCGGTGCGATCAACGGACGTCAGCTTGAGACGGTCCGCAGGACGGGCCATGACCAGTCGCCAAGCCCTGTCCGGTTGCACGGCGGCCTCCTTCACCTGTTGTTTCCCGGCCAACGGCAGGAACATGCGCAACACGATAGCCACACTGTCCCGTGTGTCCACAAGCGTGTCGGTGAATCCCACGCGTTCGTTCGGCAGGTCGCCGCGGTAGTTGGCGTTCTTGTCCTGTAAGGCGTGCGATCTGTAGCGTCCTCCGCGCAGATTACTGAGCACGAATCCGCCCTGCTTGTCCGTGCGGGTGAAGTAGGCCGGTCTTCCGGTGGTGAATCCGGTGGAGTCCGTATCGCTGTGCAGTATGACCAGCACGTCGGGCTCAGGCTTATCGGTGAACGCGTCGATCACGGTTCCCCGCAAGGCCAGGCTGTCCAACACTGCTCCGGTAGAGATCACGTAGGTGAGACCTGCCGCGGCATTGCCTTCAGTGATGTCCGAGACCGCTTCGCCGATATTGAACGTGTAAGTGGTGTTGGGTGCGAGCGGTGCGCGCAGCGCGATCACCACCTCCTCCCCGGAGTTCACCGTTACATCGGGGGCTTTCTCCAACGGCGGTGAGATGAGCAACCGGTCGCGCACACGGTCAAGCTTCACCCGCTCGCTGAAGCGGAGGACAATGCGGTCGCTCGCGAAGTGCGTGGTCCTGTTCGCCGGTTCGGCGGTGAGCAGAACAGGCGCTTCGGTGTCCTTTTCCCCGCCTTGGAGCTCGCGCACTTGCGCGCACGCGGCCAGCAAGAGGATAGGGATCGCCGCGAAGGTGCGTTTCATTCGAAGAGGGGCTCGAGCAGGGCGCACAGTCGGCCCAAGGCGTGGGCATCCACTTCGCTGAAGTCGGCAAGTTCCGTGCTATCGACGTCGAGCACGGCGGCGATCCGTCCGCTCCGGTCACGGATGGGCACCACGATCTCGCTACGGCTGAGGGCACTGCACGCGATGTGCCCGGGGAACTTGTCGACATCAGGCACCAGGAGCACTTTCTCTTCGGCCCATGCCGTGCCGCAAACCCCCTTGCCATGGCCGATCCGGCTGCACGCGACCGGTCCTTGGAATGGCCCCAAGACGAGTTCCGCGCCCATCACACGGTAAAAGCCCACCCAGTGCCATCCGAACGCTTCGCGCAAGGCAGCGCACATATTCGCCATGGCGGCCACTGGATCACGCTCCTCGATGAGCAGTGCGCGTATCTGCGGTGTGAGAGCGCTGTACAGCGCAACGCGATCCGTTGACGCGGGGAGGGTGATCTGTTCGGACATCCGTGGACCTGCTGCCGGGCCGCGAAAGTACCCCCACGCTCCGGTTGCTGCTGAAGCGGACCGCCCACACAGCTCGACAGAACTTCACGCGCACGCGCAGGTGAACACGCTCAGTCGCAACCCGGGAACGGGGGCCAAGGCCAATGCGCATGCTTCGATGGTCGCTCCGGTGGTCACCACATCATCCACCAGCAGTACGTGCGCATCACGCAATGCTTCCGGATGGGCCAGATGGAACGCCTGCTTCACATTGGTCCACCGTTCGATACGGCCTTTTTTCGTCTGCGTGCGGGTGCTCACCACACGCAACAGTTCGCGGCCGGGATCCTTCAGCGGCCATACTTCGCGCATCCCGTCCACCAGTACTTGTGCCTGGTTGAAACCGCGCTGGCGCAGTTTCGCCGCATGCAACGGGACGGCGATCGCCGTATCCACTTGAGCGAAGCGGTGACAGGACATCGCCTCGCGGGCCATCCGGCGGCCGAGTTCCAATCCCACTTCACGATCGCCCTTGTACTTCAAGCGATGGAGCATGTGCTGCACCATTCCATCGCGCGTGAACCGCAGCAATGCGCTCGCGGCGTCCAATCGCACCCGGCCTTTGAAGACCTGTTCCACCGCGTTGTGCTCGTCATCGTGGAAGCGCGTCAGGGGCAGTTCACTTTCGCATCCGAGGCAGATGGCCCCTTCGTTGCGCATCAGAGCGGTGTCACAACCCGCGCACAGCCTCGGCAAGAAAAGGCCCACCAGATCGTAGAGCGCGTTGGTGTACGGGCGCATCGGGTTCAATACTTTGTTGAAAACGGTGATCGCTCGGTCAGAGGTCGGCATAGGCCCAAGATAACTTCGCCCGGCCATCGCCGCGTGCGTGGGCCTAAGCTGCCATGGACCAACCGACCCCCGCCCCGAAGAACCGCTCGAACGCACTGCTGCTCGCATTGGTGGTGTTGCTGCTTATCAGCAACGTGGTGCTGCTGTACCTATGGAACCAGAAAGGCGATCAGGCTCAACAAGCCCAAGACCAAGTGGTCGCCGTCACCAGCGAAAAAGAGAACGTGACGAAGCTGTTGGAGGACATGCTTTCCCAATACGACACGCTGAGCACGGAGAACGAGCAGCTCACCGCCGAGATGGCCGCGCAGAAGCAGCAGATCGAGGACCTGATGAAGAAGGTGAAGAACGGCAACTACAGCTTGGCCAAGGCGAAGAAAGAAGCCGATACACTGCGCCGGATCATGCAGGGCTACGTGGTCACGATCGATTCATTGAACCAAGTGAACCAAGCCCTCACGGCGGAGAACCTCACCACCAAGCAGGAGCTGGGTGAAGTGAAAGGACAGAAAGCCGCGCTGGAGACACAGACCGCCGAACAGGCTGCCCGGCTCGCGAAGGGGTCGGTGCTTACCAGCACGGCCTTCTCCGCCAGTGCGGTATTCCTGCGGAACAACGGCAAGCAGATGGACACCGAGCGCGCCAAGAAGGCCGAGATGGTGAAGTGCTGCCTGACGCTCGGCGAGAACCGCACGGCGAACGCGGGCGACAAGACGCTCTACATGCGCGTGATCAGCCCGGACGGCTCGGTGCTGCCCGCCACGGAAACGAACAACCGCTTCCAGTACAACGGCGTTGAGGGTGAATACAGCGTGAAGCGAGAGATCAACTACCAGAACCAGCCGATGGACGCGTGCCTGTTCTGGACCGCCACCGGGGAGATGGCCAGCGGCCAGTACATCGTGGAAGTCTACGAGAGCGGCGGTAGCGTCGGCACGGGGACGTTCACCCTGAAGTAGGCGTTGCCGATCGCGGTTCCGGTCAAGCGGGAAGAGCGGGACCATCCCCGCGCTGCTCGGCGCGCCTCAGCGCTTCTCCCCGATCAGAAGAAGGCCCGCACCTGCGCGCCCCCGACGTGGATCACCGGAGTGCCTTCACTGCGTCGGCCATTGTAGGTGAGGTCCACCTGCAGGTGATCGCTCAAGCGGCGCTGGATGATGAGCGCCCACGTGCTGTTGGTGCCCGGTTTCAATCCTGTGAGCAGCTCGTTGCCGAGCGATGAATTGACATTGCCGTCGTAATCGATATCCACCACGTTCGCGTTCACTTGGATGGAGCCTTTGCCAGCAGCGTTCCATCGCATTTCCATTCCGAGGTCCTGGATGATCGCCTGCTCACCACCGAACTCGGCCCGGTTCTTCTTCTCGATGTACTTGAACTGCGAAGAGATCCGCATGCTCGTGTTCGGTTGCCACGTGATCTTCGGTCGCGTCGCGCGTTGATCTATGGCGTAGGTGCGTCCGGACAACAGGTCGCTCCGGCTGGTGCTGCGACCGGTCTCCGCCTCCACCTCCAGCGTCCATTTGGTCGTGGTGTTCCACCGGATGTGAAGGATGTCCGCATCGCGCGATCGGGATTCGAAGCCGTTCAGCAGAAGGCTCTTGGTGCGGTCGCTCTGGCGGCTGTGGTCGATGCTCCACTTGCGGCCGCTGCGGTCGTAGTAGACCGTATTGCGCAAGGAAGCGGTGAACGCCGTCAATGCCGTGTCCGAAGGGTTGAGTTGGAACGGGTCCAGTGCGCTCTCGATGCGGTCGCTCCCGGTCTTGCGGTCCGTGCGGTAGCTGGCCATGTCGCTCCACTTCGCCATGAATCCTTTGAAGCCCTTCTTATCGGCCCACACCGCGCTTGGGCGCAACTCGAAGGCGGTGCTCAACTGGTTGCTGAACACGCGCACGTACTGGTTCGTCTGCGTGTACGCGCGGATGTAGTCGGCCTCGTAAGTGAAGTTGGCGATCTCGAACTCGTTGAGGTCTTTGAGCCCATCGCCGTTGTAGTCGATCCACACGTAGGTGCCCTGCCCGGCCGGTACCTGCACATAGATGAACTCGCGACGTTGTTCGAGGCCGCTCCCGAGCTCATAGAAGAGGTTCAGCCGCAACGCGCCCTTGAGCGTTGTGAGGTCGTGCTCCAACCGTCCGAGCCAGGTATCCTCCGGCCGTTGCGGCGTGAGCAGGCTGTCGATGATGCGCAGGCTCCGATAGGTGAAGGAGAGCCCTACCCTCCGGCGCGGATCGCTCTTCAGGTTGAACGCGGCCGTATAAGCGGTGGCCTCCGTGCTGCGAGCGAGCGCGCGACCCTTGAGCGCCTGCTCGTATCGTTGGCCGGCGCTCAGCCGGAATCCTGTCTTCGCGGTATCCGAGCTCTGCACGAAGGCCTCCACATCGAGGAACTGGTAACTGCCGGAGAGCAACGCGCCACTGGTATCACTGCGGAACCGGTTGTGCTCATGTTCATCCATGAGGCCGACGGTGATCCGCTTCATCCTGCGCTGCGCTCGCGCCTTGTGCCGCACGAAGTCGCTGACGATCAGTTTCGCCGTGGTGTTCAACAGGCTGCCTGTGCCCGATATGTCATACCTGCCGAGATGCATGTCGCCCTCCAGTGCTTGGCGATACCCGATGTACCTGTCGGCGATACGGAAGGTGGTCGAGGAGAGCTTGGCCATTCCCTTCTTACCGGCGCGCAGCCCGATGCTCGCCCCGGCCAGGAGCTGGTCATTGTCCTGCGGAATGAGCAGCGCGTTCCAGTTGCGTTCGAACTCCACCGGGCGGAAGCGCTCCACAGGGCGGAACGTCCGTGTCAGCCATTCGTTGTCCGTGCCCAGGACCAGGCGCACGGAGGTGTCGGTCGTGCTGATCGGGATCGCGTACTCGGCACCTGCACGGATGGCTGCGCCCTGGTTGTCGGCATCATCGATGGAACTGAAGGTGTTCTTGTCATCGTTGCTCCAGGCCAGGTCCGCCCACGTTCTGAACCGGTCGCTGAACCTGTGTGTCGCACCTACTTCGATGACCTGCTGGGCCCGCGGCGGCACCAGTACCCGCACCGGAGCGTAGTCGCCACGCCTTACGATGGCCCCACTGACCGTATCGGGACCGAGCCACTTGAACACGCGACCGTTCGGGGTGAACTGTTCTTGCACGTAGTCGCCGTTGCCCGCACCGACCGAACTGAAGCTGACCCGGTAAAGCGCGCTGTCAGCGTTCGTGCTGTACACGAAGACCGGATCATACCCCAATGAGTCGACCTTGGCGTACAGCACCTCATCCACGTTGTATCCCACACTGTCCACGCCGGGCGTCGTTGCGGCAAAAGGGTCATCTCCGGCCTCGGTGAGCGCCAGTTTCTCAGTCTCACTGAGGGTCTGTTGCAGGGATTGGTTCTTGCTGTCCTGTTCGGTGTAGATATCGGCATGCAGAGCCGTTCGGCCAAGCGTCCATTCGTTCGAGAGCCGTACCAGTGAACGTGCGTAGTTCTTGTCGCTGTACTGGAACTCGATCACGATGCGGCGGTCCTTGGTGATCAGGCGCTTCGCCGTAAAGCTCACTTCGGCCGTGTTGTAGTCGATCACATAGTCGTTCTCCTGGCCGCGCGCGAGCTGCTGCCCATCGATGAACACACGCTCCGTACCGCTGAGGACGATGATGAAGAGACCGCCATCGGACGCGCTCAACCGATAGGGGCCTTGTACCCCTTCAATACCCTGGATCACGTTGCGCGAGAACTTTCCCTTGCTGATAGCCGCACTCAGCGCGAGCGATCCACGTGGTCTTGCGGAAAGCGTGTCCGATGGGTTCCTCCCGAGCAACGTGGCGTACCCGATCCCCTTCGTCTTCTTGAAATACGTGAGGAAATGGCTCCTTGGTCTTTCCAGCACGAAGTCTCCCGCTATGAGTTCCTGCCGTTCGTCGAACAGCTTGATGAATACCCGGTCGAAATCCTGCAGTTCCGCTGTATTCCCACCGGCTTGGATCGGAATGCTGTTGTCCGTGACCGAGGCGAGCACGTTGATGCGATCGGTGAGTTTCCCGCTGAGTTCCAGATTGAGCGCGCTGTTCACGCTCAGGTCTTGGTTGTTGCCGAAGAGGATGCCACGGGAGATGCTCCCGCTTTTGTTCAATCCTTGTATGCCGAGGGGGTCTTCACTCTGCTTTCCGGGAACGTACTTGAACGGATCGGGGCGGTCCCCCGAAGGATTCAACAGGCGTGTCTGATCCTTGTGCCGATACGGCCCTGCGAGAAGCAGGGGCATTGACCGGTAGCGTGCGACAAGCGTATCGGTCGGTGCACCCGGCATGCGGTGGATCATCGCGCCCCAAGGATCCAGACCGTAAAGCGCCGTATCGACCAACGTACTATCGCGCCAAAGGGAAAGCGAACCCGGCGCGATGCTCACCGAGTCGAGACGGACTGTATCCCGATCCAGAGCGATCCTCCGTTCACGGCGGTTGCCCAAGTCCTGCGTGTATCCCGCCGCACCCCCGAGCAGAATGCCGAACGCCATCGCCAAGAGGCGAACGGAGCGGTGGCGGAGCAGGCTGCGGGCGGGACTCAAGGGTTCGGTTCTGCTAGCGGCTGGAAGGTACCCCGGCCTGTTGGCCGATCTCCTTGCGCGCCGCGAAGGTCGGCGTCCATCAAGACGCGCATGTTGGTAACGCCGGATGGCGCTCATCGTTGCCCGGAAACAGCTCTGCTACCTTTGGAACACCACTATGCGGGCAGGTCTTCTTCTGTTTTCCGTTCTCGCTCTCCTGCCCGCCTGCGACCATCAGCCTGAGCAGCGATTGTCCGTCGGAACACGTTTCGGCGGCGTCTTCAACCTGAACGAGACGGAACCGTTGCGCAGCATTTTCCCGCTCACGCTCACGCAGGCATCGGCCTTCCGGATCATGAGCCAGGTGTATCAAGGCCTCGTGTCGTTCGACCCGGCCACCCTTGATATCGTCCCATGCTTGGCCTGGAAATGGGAAATTGACGAGAGCGCTACGCGGTACACATTCCATCTGCGACCCGGTGTGCGTTTTCATGATGACCCGGCGTTCCCGGACGGCAGGGGCCGCGAGTTGACGGCGGATGATGTTGTGCGATGTTTCACCGCCATCTGTACCCAGGGCATAGGCGATCAGATGATCTGGCTTTTCCAAGACCGGGTGGAAGGTGCCAACGCGCACTACGCCGCTACATCCGGTGGTGTGCCCACGGCCGAGGGCGTCTCCGGCATACGCAAAGTGGACGATGCGACAGTGGCCATCACGCTCACGCATCCGAGCCCGAATTTCCTGCAGATCATCGCCCATCAGGGCTGTTGGATCTGGCCAGAAGAACTCTCCGTCGCTTATGGTGCTGAACCGGGTACGCATGCCATCGGCACAGGGCCGTTCTCCCTGCACGAGGTACATGCCGGAGAAGCGATGGTGCTGGAGCGGAACCCGCACTACTGGGAAAGCGA
>Ga0075163_10005646_pt1 | contig 16626 bp, 11 predicted proteins | sample JI1023141ADNA_FD_71478 | JGI IMG/M metagenome (GOLD analysis project Ga0075163, IMG submission 71478) | Wastewater effluent complex algal communities from Wisconsin, to seasonally profile nutrient transformation and Carbon sequestration -... | ecosystem: Engineered > WWTP > Effluent > Algae...
TGACGCTCATCCACTGGCCGACCATCGCGCCGACGACGACGAGCAGGAGCGCTCCGAACAGCACGTTCACGCCGAGGCGCTGGCCGGGCGGGTCCTTGCCGCCGATCACGGGCGCGATGTAGAGGCCCGCGGCGAGCCAGGCCGTGGCGATCCACAGCACGCCGAGCTGCGTGTGCCAGGTGCGCGCGAGGACGTACGGCAGCACGGACGACAGCGGGATCCCGTAGAACCCGTCGCCCTCGACGCCGTAGTGCGCCGCGACCACGCCGAGCAGGATCTGCACGAGGATCAGCGCCGAGACGACCCAGAAGTACTTCACCGTCGCCCGCTGGGACGGCGTGGCGATGGCGCCGATCAGCGGATCCCGCTCCGGCGCGGCCTCGGGGAGCGGCTCGGGCGGGCGGGACGCGTGCCACCACGCCAGGCCGCCGATGCCCGCGAGCAGGAGGAGCACGGACACGCCGGTCCAGACGAGCGCGTCGCCCGTGATCACGTTGCCGACCAGCGGCTCGTGCGGCCAGTTGTTGGTGTACGTCACGGTGTCGTCCGGTCGCTCGCTGACGGCGGCCCACGACGACCAGAAGATGAAGGCCGCCAGCTCGCGCTGCGCCTGCGGTTCGGCGACCGTGCCGGCCGGGATCGCATAGGCCTCGCGCCCGTGGCCGAACACGTCGGCGAGGTGGGCGGCGTTCGCCGCGAACGCACGGGCCCGGGTCGGATCGACCGTGAGCACGCCGCTTGCCTCGTCGTAGCGGTTGCGCCTTATCTCCCCCTGCAGGCGTGCGCGCAGGGCCGCCTGGTCCTCGCTCGCCAGCGCGGCGTACGTCTGGCCGTTCCTGGCGACGGCCCACTCGTCGAGGATGAACGTCGCCTCTCGGTGCAGCCAGTCGGCGGTCCAGTCGGGCGCGACGTAGCTGCCGTGCCCCCAGATCGACCCGATCTGCATGCCGCCCATCGCCTGCCAGACGTTCTGACCGCGCTCGATCTCTCCGGGCCCCACGACCACGCGGCCGTCGGTCGACACGACCTGCCGCGGGATCGGCGGCGCTTGCTGGTAGATGCGCACGCCGACCCAGCCGAGCACGGTGAAGGACAGGACGATGACGACTGCGAACGCGGCCCAGAGCTTCTTCATGCGGATCCCGAGGCCGATATACGACGGAAGCGCTGGATGTCATGCGAAATTTGCTGCGCCCGTGGCCCTGCATGGGCCGCATTCGTTGCTCTGGATGGCGCCGGGCTGCCCCCGTAGGGCCGGGCGCGCAGCTCCGACGTGCCGTCCGCACGCCGGGGGACGCGACATCTCGGCGGGGTTCGGGCAAGACTTGGCCCCGTCATGCCGACTCCTGCACCGCCCTGGCACGCCATGTCCCGCGACGAGGTGCTCGGCCGCCTGACAACCGATGCGACGCGCGGCCTGGACGTCGCAGAGGTGGAGCGGCGACGCAGGGAGCACGGGCCGAACGCGCTCTCCGATGAACGCGGACGACCGCTGTGGCGGGTGTTCATCGGTCAGTTCACCAACCTGATCGTCGGCCTGCTGCTCGTCGCCGCGGGGGTGGCGTTCGCCCTCGGCGACTGGATCGAGGGCCTCGCCATCCTGACGATCATCCTGCTCAACGCGGCCATCGGGTTCTTCACCGAGTGGCGGGCGTCGCAGGCCCTGTCGGCGCTGCGCAAGCAGGCGGTGCCGACCGCCCAGGTCGTGCGCGCGGGCGAGAAGCTGCAGGTCCCGGCGGTCCAGCTGGTGCCGGGCGACGTGGTCCTGCTCGACGCCGGCGTGCGGGTCCCGGCCGACGGCCGCATCGTCGAGGCGGTCCAGCTCCGGACCGGCGAGGCCGCGCTCACCGGCGAGTCGGTGCCGGTCGCCAAGACCGTCGAGCCCGTGACCGACGCCGACGCGCCCGTCGGCGACCGCGTCAGCATGGCCTTCCTTGGCACCGGCGTCACCGATGGGCGCGGGCGCATGGTCGTGACCGCCACCGGCATGACGACCGAGGTCGGGAAGATCGGCGCGCTCGTCCAGGGCGTCGAGGCCCAGAAGACCCCCCTCGAGCGCAAGCTGGACCGCCTCGGCAAGACACTGCTGTGGGCCGTGCTCGGGCTGTGCGCGGTCCTCGTGCTCGCGGGGTGGCTGCGCGACATCCCGTTCTTGCCGATGCTCGAGGTCGGCATCTCGCTGGCGATCGCGGCAGTGCCCGAGGGCCTGCCCGCGGTCGTGACGATGACCCTCGCCCTCGGCATGCAGCGAATGGCCCGCAAGCGAGCCCTCATCCGCCAGCCGCCGGCCGTCGAGACGCTCGGCTCGACGACGGTGATCTGCTCGGACAAGACGGGCACGTTGACCCGCAACGAGATGACGGTCCAGGCGTTCGCCCTCGGCCCACGCGTCGTCGATGTCACCGGGACCGGCTACGCGCCGACCGGCGAGTTTCGCGTGAAGGACAGCCCCGTCGACGCGCTCGCCGATCGTCACCTGGCGCTCGCCCTCGAGATCTGCGCCCTGTGCGGGGATGCGGGTGTCGACCGCAGCGGTGACGTCCCGGTCGTCCTCGGCGACCCCACCGAGGCCGCCCTGCTCGTCGCGGCAGAGAAGGCCGGCCTGCGGCGCGCCGAGCTCGAGCGCCGGCTCCCGAGGATCCACGAGGAGCCGTTTAGCAGCGAGACGCGGCGCATGCTGACCGTCCACCGCAGCGACGACGGGCGCCGTGTCGTGTACATGAAGGGCGCCCCGTCCGCGGTCCTCGACGCGAGCACCAGCATCTACAGCGAGGACGGGCCGCGCCCGCTCGGCCCCGACGAGCGCGAGCGCGTGCTCGCGGCGAACCGCGGGTTCGCCGGCCAGGCGCTGCGGGTCCTCGGGCTGGCCTACAAGGAGAGCCCGGGCGACATCCCCGAAGGCGAGCTGGCGCGCGGGCTGGTGTTCGTCGGCCTGGTCGGGATGATGGACCCGCTGCGCGACGAGGCCCGCGCGGCGATCGCCCGCTGCCGCGAGGCGGGGATCCGGATCGTCATGCTGACCGGCGACCAGGAGGCGACGGCGGCGGAGATCGGCCGCCAGCTCGGCCTCGACCGCGACCTGCAGGGACGACCGCTGCGCACGCTCCACGGCCGCGCCCTGGCGGGGCTGGACGCCGACGGCTGGCGCCGGGTCGCCGCGGAGGCCGGGGTATTCGCCCGCGTGTCGCCCGAGCACAAGCTGCGCATCGTCGAGGCCCTGCAGGCCGACGGCGAGATCGTGGCGGTCACCGGCGACGGCGTCAACGACGCCCCGGCCCTCAAGCAGGCCGACATCGGCGTGGCGATGGGCATCCAGGGCACCGAGGTCGCCAAGGAGGCGGCCGACATGATCGTCACCGACGACAACTTCGCCAGTATCGTCACCGCGGTCGAGCAGGGGCGGATCATCTACGCCAACCTCCTGCGCTTCATCCACTACCTGTTCTCGTGCAACTTCGCCGAGATCCTCGTCGTGTTCGTCGCGATCATGGTCGGCTGGCCGCTGCCGCTCGCGGCGCTGCAGGTGCTCTGGCTCAACATCGTGACGGACGTGTTCCCCGCGCTCGCGCTGGCGCTCGAGCCGTCGTCGCCCGGGGCGTTCCAGCGGCCTCCCCACGACCCGAAGGCCCCGCTGCTGGATCGTCGGTTCCTCCTGCTCATCGCCTGGGAGAGCGCCCTGCTGGCCGGCTCCACCCTCCTCGCGTTCGGGCTGGCGATGCGCTGGCACGGCGTCGCCGCTGCCGGTCCGTCGCGCGCCGGGACGATCGCGTTCATGACCCTGGCGATGGCCCAGGTGTTCCATGCGTTCAACGCCCGCTCGCAGCGCCGCTCGGCGTTCGACCGGCGCCTCTTCACCAACGGCTGGCTGTGGGCCGCCGTCGCCACCTGCGCGGGCCTCCAGGTCGCCGCGGTCCACTCGCCGGGGCTGCGCCGGATCCTCCACACGACGCCGCTCACCGGCGGCGACTGGGCGCTCGCCCTCGCCTGCGCGCTCGGACCGGTCGCCGTGCTCGAGCTGACCAAGCTGATCGGGCGCGTGCGGGCGCCGTCCGGTCCGGCGGAACCACGGGAAGCGTGATCCGATGCCGGACGGACTGTTACTCCACCTCATCACGGCGCTCTGCGCGGCCGTCGCCGGCGCGGCCGTCGCGCTGCGCCTGCGTCAGCCGGTCATCGTCGGCTACATCGTCGCGGGCATCGTCATCGGTCCGTTCACGCCCGGCGTCATGGGGGACTCCGCCGCGATCGCCGAGCTCGCCGAGGTCGGCATCATCCTCCTGATGTTCGTCGTCGGCGCGCAGCTCTCGCTGCGCGAGCTGGTCCGCGACAGCCGGCTGGCCATCGTCGGCGGGCTCCTGCAGGTCGCCGTGATGGTCGCCCTCGGCTACGTGATCGGGCGCGCGCTCGGCTGGGGCTCGCTCGAGGCCTACGCGTTCGGCGCAGTCGTGTCGAACTCCTCGAGCACGGTGCTGGGCAAGGTCCTGCTCGACCGCGGGGAGCTCGACAGCCGCCACGCCCGGATCGGACTGGCCTGGTCGTCCGTGCAGGACATCTCGACCGTCGTCCTGGTCGCGCTCCTCTCCGTGGCCTCCTCGGACGCTGCCGAGGTCGGGCCGCTGCTCGGCAAGGCTGCCCTGTTCTTCTGCGTGCTCGTGCCGCTCGGGTTCTGGATCTTCCCCCGCATCCTGCACAGCGCCGCCCTCCCGCGCAGCCGCGAGTTCTTCGCGCTGACCACCGTCACCCTCGCGCTGGTGCTCGCGGTCGGGGCGACGCTCCTCGGCATCTCGCTCGCGCTGGGCGCCTTCCTGGCCGGGGTCGTCGTCGGCGAGTCCACCGTGTCGCACCGCATCCTCGGCGACGTCATCCCGCTGCGCGACATCTTCTCGGGCATCTTCTTCGTCTCGATCGGGATGCTCCTCGACCCGCAGGTGCTCGTCGACGCCTGGGCGCCGGTGCTGCTGACCGTGACCCTCATCATCGTCGTCAAGGGCGCCGTCGTCGCGGCGATCGCCCGCTGGTCGGGCAGCGCCACGCGCACCGCCATGCTGGTCGGCGCGTGCCTGGCGCAGTCCGGCGAGTTCTCGTTTCTCATGGCGCGCATCGGCCTCGAGACCGGCGTGCTCAGCGAAGCCGTGTTTAACCTGCTGTTGACCGCCACCGTCGTCAGCATCCTGCTATCGCCTGCCGTGATCGATCTGACTCCCCGCATCTTCCGCGGCCTGCAAAGCCGTGCGGCCCGCGCTCCACAGCCCGAGTCGGTGCCAGAGCCTCCGGTCGCGCTCGCGGGTCACGCGGTCGTCGGCGGCCACGGGCGCGTAGGCGGGATCGTGTGCGCGCTCCTGGGGCGTCTGCAGGTCCCGTTCGTGGTCATCGAGGAGGACCTCCGCGCCGTCGAACGTCTCCGGGCCCGCGGCGTCACGGCCCTGTTCGGCGACATCGGGCTGTCCGAGACTCTGGACCGTGCCAACATCCGCGCCGCGCGCCTGCTCATCCTCTGCATCCCGGAGCGCATGGCGATCCGCCGCGCCCTCGAGCACGTCCGCGAGGTCAACCCTTCGGCGCTGACCCTCGCGCGGACCCACAGCTTCGAGGAGCTCCACGTCCTCAAGGATCTGCGCGCCGGCGAGGTGATCGTCGGGGAGCTCGAGCTGGCTCTGGCGCTCGCCCGCCGGGCGCTCGAGCGCTTCGAGCTCGAGCCCGGGTCTCTGGACCGCGCCATCGCGGAGGAGCGGGCCTCGCATCGCTGACGATTGGCGAGGACGTCCCTCGCCCGTGACGTGCAGACGATGCACGACGGCGCAATCCACACCGTGTGGAAATCTGATCCGGAGCTTGGCATACACCTTGCTCTCCGCAGCGACATGCGACAAGGCGAACACGAGAACGGCCCTGAAGATCTGTTGCCGGCACGTCCGACCTGGCGGCGGATCGGGGTCGCATTGCTGCTGGTCGCAGCGGCGGCGCTGCTGGTCCTCTCGGACACGCTCCACACGACGTTGATGGGGCTGATCGCGGTCACTGAGCGTGCCATCGCCGTCCACCCGCTCGCGGGCGCGGCTTGCTTCGTCGCGTTCGCGGCGCTCTCGGGCGCCGTGGCATTCCTCTCGAGCGCAGTCCTGGTCCCGGTGGCGGTCAACGCGTGGGGTCCGGCGGTCGCGGCGCTGCTGCTGTGGACCGGCTGGGTCGTCGGCGGCGCGGGGACTTACGCGCTGGGGCGCTACCTCGGCCGTGCGATCGCCGGCCGCGTCGCGCCCCGCGGGCTCGCCCGCTACGAGCGCGTCATCACCCGCGACGCGCCGTTCGGGCTGGTCGCACTGTTCCAGCTCGCCGCGCCGTCGGAGCTGCCCGGCTACTTCCTCGGGGCTGTCCGCTACAGCTTCCCGCGGTACATCGCCGTGGTCGCTGCCGGTGAGCTGCCGTACGCCGTCGGCACCGTGATCCTCGGGGACAGCTTCCTCGAGCGCCGCGTCCTCCCGTTCGTGCTGCTCGGCGCGCTGGCCGTGGCCCTCAGCGTCTGGGCGTACGCACGGCTGCGCCGGCGGCTCGTCGGAGGCACGGGGACGCAATGAATGCACCCGCGTGCAGGCTCTTCACGTCACGTTCGGGGGCCGGACCGGCTCGCCAGCGAGCGAGGTCAGCTCGACCTGCTTACCGAACCGCTGCAAGGCGTGACGTCGCGGTCCTCGTGGATCGCAGGCCGCGCAGCGGAGAGTGGACCTCCTCGACCTCGACGGGAATGGTCCGGCCTTGGTTGGACTGCGCGATCTTCGTTCGGGCCCAATAACGACAAGTTGTCGCCGATATATTCAAGATTTCATCACTTTCGCCAGTTCGTCGCAAACAACACGCGAAATACGCTGCTTCCCGACGGACTGCAGTTCTCCAGCGACACGGAGGTGCCCCGGTGGCAGCCGAACGGTAGGCGTCAGTGCACACGCACTGTTCGGCCCAAATGCACAGGATTGTAACTGGTTGTAACTTTAGGAAAAATCGAACAGATCTTGGCATATTTTTTGCTGTTTGTCCCGAACATGTACTCATCCCCGGTTGTCGAATCCGCTCGGTTCCGAGCAAAACCCAGTTCCGGGCGTGGTAAAAAATGGGCCTCGCATGTCGCGGCTCGACGGCGATGAGATTTTCGTCCTTGCCTCGACACCGAGCGAACGACCTTCAACCAAGCCAATCGAGGGAGCGTGACATGTCAGTTCGTCAACGTGGCACCGTGAGGTGGTACAGTCAAAGAAAAGGGTACGGTTTCATCACATCGGAAAGCGGTGAACTGCTCGTATACTCAAACGGCTTCGAGGGCGACGGCGTCAGGAACGTGGTTGCAGGTATGAGTGTAAGCTTCATCGAAGTCCAGGGCGCGAGCGGCAAGCAGGCAGAGCACGTTCGCGTAATGGGGTAACAGTTCCACGCATGCCTGCCACGATCCTGATCGTCGAGGACGAGATCGATCTCGTATCTCCGCTCGAGTGGGCGCTCCAAAACGAAGGATTTCGCACGATCGCGGTATCTCGTGGTAGCGACGCCCTCGCCTTGCTGGCGGGCGGCACCGAAGTTCACGTGCTGCTGCTCGATCTGATCCTGCCGGATATGCCCGGGATCGAGGTTTGCCGGCAGGTCCGCACGAGAGAGACACAGGACCTTCCGGTGATCATGATGTCCGCCCGAGCCGAGGCGACCGATGTCTTGGCTGGCTTCGTGGCGGGAGCGAACGAGTATCTGATCAAGCCGTTCAAGGCGCATGAACTCGTGCGACGGGTCCACGCTGTACTCCGCGGCGAGCCTCGGGCCAACGCAGCGCGCGCCATGGCACATGCCGGCATACGCGACAGATACTGGACCTCGGTGAAGTTTCAGTCTGAAGTGTGGAGGGTCTACGCCAACGTACCACTGGGTACGGATCCTGGCGAAACACTGGCGAGTCTGATGCGGGGCGGCGATTCCAGCCCGTTCGTTCTGGATAACGGAGTGGTGCGCCGCCTCTACTTTAATCTGTGTTACCTCCAGAGCGAGATGATGATCTCAGAGCCGCACGCGCTCAGGCTCGCCTACACGCGCAAGATGATGGCCTTCCTGCTCTTCATACGCGATCCTCGGCGCATCCTGCTCGTGGGGTTGGGCGGCGGCTCGCTCGCAAAGTATTGCTATCGCTATCTCCCGACCTCGCACATCACGGTTGTGGAGATCAACCCCAAGGTGATCGCCTTCGGGGACCTCTTTGAGGTGCCGACGCCGAACGCGCGTTACTCCCTCGTGCTCGCGGACGCGACGGACCACGTCGAAAGGATGACCGAATACGTCGACGTCGTTTTGCTCGACGGATGCGACAAGCGCGGCATCGCTCCGGCGCTGTGCGACGAGAATTTCTACCGCCGAATCTACCAATGCCTCAACCCCGATGGCGTACTCGTCTTGAACCTGGTAGGCCCCGCGGATAACAGACAAGCGCATCTACGGATCCTCTCGAGCATCTTTGGATCGCGCCCGATCATTCAAGATGTCGCCGAGGACGGCAACCAGATCGTCTTCGCGTTCAAAGACCTAACATTCCGCCCCAGGTGGCCGATCGTCGAACGTGAGGCCACGCGACTGACGCGAGATCATCGCGTGGATTTTCTGGCGCTCGCGCGCCTCCTGTACCGTACATGCGAGGTGCGCGATAGATGAGCGTGATCGAAAGCGTACGATATGCAGTCGAAGAAACGACATAAAGACGCCCAGTTTGAGCCGGTCCTGCAATCCAGCGCCATGCGGAAACTGGATCGGGTGCTGCGCTCGGTGGCCGACAAGCAGGTCATGCTGACGTTCGTGGGCGAGAGCGGCGTCGGCAAGGAGGTGCTGGCCCGACGGGCCCACGATTTCTCGGCCCGGCGTGACGGGCCATTCGTGCCGATCAACTGTGCGGCGATTCCCGAGGCGCTGTTCGAGAGCGAACTGTTCGGCCACGAACGCGGCGCGTTCACCGGCGCGAGCGAGCGAGCCCGCGGCAAGATCGAGGCCGCAGACCGCGGCACCCTGTTCCTCGACGAGATCGGCGAGATGCCGATCGCCATGCAGGCGAAGATCCTCCGCTTCCTCGATAATCGCCGGTTCATGCGGGTCGGCGGGAGCACCAAGATCGAGGCCAACGTGCGTCTCATGTGCGCGACCCTGCGGCCGATCGATCAAGATGTGCGGGTTGGCCGCTTCCGGGCCGATCTGTACTACCGCATCCAGGGCCTCACGCTGCACGTCGCGCCGCTCCGCGAGCGACGCGACGCGATCGTCCCGCTGGTCCGCCAATTCATCGCCGAGGCATCGGCTCGCCACCAGGTCGCGCCACCTCGGCTGACCCGCGAGGCCAAGGCGGCGCTCCTGCAACACGACTGGCCCGGCAACATCCGCGAGCTGCGCAACGTGATCGAGACGCTGGCTCTCCTGCGTGGCGGCCGGCAAGGCCGCCTGTGTGACCTGCCCGCGTCGGTGTGCGTCCAAAATGGCGGCCCTGCGTCCGAAGACGAGGCTCTGGTTATTCCGCTCCGCGACGGGCTCGGCGCCATGGTCCGCCGCATCGTCGAGTCGACCCTCGCGCTCACCGGCGGCGACACGCGTGAGGCCGCGGCGCGCCTGCAGATCTCGTCGCGCACGATCCAACGCTACATCGCCACTGGCCGGGTCCGCGCGCCGGCATGAGCGTGATCTCGAATCGGTTCGAGCGACATGCCGGCGAGGGTGCCCCCATAGCTCCGCGCCGGAGGCCCAACCGCTTGCGGCTCGTCGACCATGCCGGCGATCTCGGACTGGCCGACCTCGATCAACTCGGAGCGGATGGCGACTGCGGGCGAACGGGCCGCGGGGGGTGCAAGCCATGCACCTCGAGTCTCCTTCGAGTACCCACCGACAGGGACTGGCACACGCCTTGCTAGGCAGTAGACCCAACCATGCAGACACGAACCGCCTCCCATCATCCAAGCGCGCACACCTCGGCCGAAGATCGACCGTGGGTCGTCGGGCTCGACCTCGGTGAGCGCAGCCTCGGCGCCCTCGTCGTCGCGAACTGGCTCGGCGAGGGCTCGGACCATGTCGTCGGCGTGTACGTGCTCGAGGCGTGGAGCCGCCCCTACGTCGCGGACGACGTCATCACCTCGGTGCACCACGCCGTCACTGCAGCCGCGACACGGCAGGGCGTCCCGCCGCCGGTGCGGGTCATCGTGCACGAGGCCAACCAGGCGGAGGACGGGCTGGCGCACGCGGCGGAGGGCGCCGCGGGCCTCGTGATCGGCCGGGCGGCGGGCGCCGGCGAGGAGTCGTTCGTACGGCTGGGACCCGTCGCGCGCCGGCTGCTGCGACGGCTACCCGGGCCGGTCGTGGTCGTGCCCCGCGATCTCGCGGCTCTGCCGCCCGGACCGATCCTGCTGGCGACCGACCTCGGCGACGCGACCGCTGCGGCCCTGCCGTTCGCGCAGCGCCTCGCAGCGCGCCACGGTCGGCCGCTCGAGCTCGTGCACGTCGGTGAGCCGCGCAACAGCGATCTGATCGACGAGTTCGAGCCGAGTTGGCTCGCTGCGCGTGAGGAGTACCGCGCCGAGGTCGAGCGCGCGTTCGACGTGTGGATGCACGACAACCACCTCGGCCGCGAGCCGCGGCACGTCGTGTACGGAGAACCGGCCACCAAGATCGCCGAGATCGCCGCAGCACGGCAGGCCGCTCTGGTGATCGTCGGCTCGCGTCGGCTCGGCGCCGCGATGCGGATGTTCCTCAGCAGCACCGCGTCGACGCTGGCCGGCGCGGCGACCTGTCCGGTCGCTGTCGTACCGCCGAGCTCGTCTACCGACTCGGCGTAGGCCCTCGGGCTCGGGGTTTCACGTCGATTCGGACGGGACGACGCAGATCGGGCACTCGGCGACGCCAGCGAGCGTCGACGCGGTGCTGCTGACGAACAACCGGGCAGCGGTACTCAGCTGTCGCGAACCGACGACGACGAGCGCCGCCTTGCGTGCCGCGGCCGCCGCGACCAGCACCTCGACCGTGTCGCCATGGATCACGTGACACACGGCATCGGTGAGTCTGTGCTTCTCGACCCACGCCAGGGCGGCGGCCTCGGTGGCGGCGCGATGCTGCTCACGGGCCGCCAACCAGCTCGGCTGCAGCTCGTCGATCAAGTCGCCGTGACGGTCCTCGCCGACGTGCACGAGCTCGAGCGGGCGATCGCAGCGGAGCGCCAGGCGCCGGGCGAACCATGTCGCTTCCTCGCTGGCGGGACCGAGGTCGGTCGCCAGCAACACGGGGCCCTCCGCGATCTCCCGAAGGTCCGGTGGCACCACGATCACGGGCCCAGGGAGCCGCCGCAGCAGCCGCCGTGCGACCCTGCCGAGGCGCACACGCGGGCGCTCACCGGCCGGCGCGGCGCGGCCGAGGATCAGCCCGCCAGCGGTCGCCGCAGCCTCGGTCAGCGCGTCCTCCGCGCTGCTGGCCTCGCGGACCTCGTACCCGTCGCACAACGCCGCGTCGACCAGGCCGACCTCGCGGATGACCGATGCGCGGATGACCTCCGTCGGATCGAACACGCCGAGCGCCCGGACCCACGTCTCGAGCACGTGCACCGCGACCAGTGGCAGCGCGGCCGCCGTGCGCAGCCAGGACGCACAGACCAGCGCACCACGGCTGCGCCCGCCGAGGTCGACGGCGACCAGCCAGGATTCGTTGGTAGATCTCGTCGTTGCCATGTTTGGTCACAATCGGGTGAATCGCCCCGGTGGAGTCGCTGCGACCTTGCTGCGCAGCACCTCGTGGAGCGCGTACAGCATCGCCAGAACGGCGAGCCACAACAAGCACCTCGTCATGACGTATCCGGTATTCGAGCTCTGGCGTCGGTGGCAGCACGCCTGGCCTCGTCGGCGCACCATGGAGGTGCACGCATTGCACCGCCCGGGACTCTCCGGTCCGGGGCGGGTCGTGGCCACCTTGGCCATGGCCCGATGACATGGCACACGCCTTGCTATGGCGGTTGCGATGGACCTCCGCCTGTCTGCCCAGCTCTGCATCGTCCTCGCCGCCTGTACGCCCCGGCCCTCCGTGCCCGCGCCGGGGACGGAGCTCCGTCCGGAGGCCGCGACGACGCCGGCCGAGGCCCCGCGTCTCCCCGACCTGCGGATGGCCGAACACTACGGCGACGCCGTGGCGATCAAGAACGCCGTGATCGCCGGCGAGCTCGAGGACATGCGAATGCCCGCGCGGCGCCTGCGAGACGATGAGGGGCATCACCCGACGACGTGGCTCCCGTTCATCGCCGCGAACCGGGCCCACGCGGACGCGCTCCTCGTCACGAAGGACCGCCGCGTCGCCGGTGCGGCCGCAGCCGGGCTCGCTCGGACCTGCGGCGACTGCCACGCCGCGATGGGGATGGGACCCAGGTTCGACCCGCCGCACGACATGCCAGCCGCCGCGGACGACCCGCGCCAGCGCATGCAGCGGCACCAGTGGGCCGCCGATCGCATGTGGGAGGCGCTCATCGATCGCAGCGAGTACGCGTGGATGGCCGGCGCGGCCGCGCTGGCGGTCGCCCCCCTGGATCGGGCCGACCTCACGCGGGACGTCGAGCTCACCGAGGACGTCCTCCGGCTCAACGAGCGGGTCCACGAACTCGGCGCCCTCGCCGGCACCGCCGTCGGCTGGGACGCGCGCGCCGGGCTGTACGGTGAATTCCTCACCACCTGCGCGGGGTGCCACCAGAGCGGCTGTTGAGGCCGACAACCCCGCGGGCGGCCTGCTCGCGCGCGGGCGGACGCCCCCTGCGTGCCCATGCACGGTTTGCACGCCGGATCCTCGTCGGACCCTCCGCGAGGAGCGACGGGGCACGCGCCGGCCTGGTACGCTGCTTGCTAATCCGGGCCCCGTGGATCCTGTCACCCTGGAGCTGCTGCTCGATGCTGCCGTCGCCGCCGGCATCGGCCTGTTCATCGGCCTCGAGCGCGAGCACAGCGACATGGAGGGTGCGCACTCGGAGGACCACATCGGCGTGCGCACGCTGGCGATCCTCGCGCTGTTCGGATGGATGTGCGCGGTGCTCGGCGACAGCCTGCCGTGGCTGCCGCCGGCCGGGCTGCTGGTCGCCGGCGGCCTGGTGCTCGCGCACTACTTCCGCGTCGGCGGCCGTGACCTCGGCCTGACCACCGAGGTCGCCGCGGCCGCGACGTTCGCGCTCGGGATGCTCGTGCACTTCCACCGCGACGCGGCCGTCGCCGTCGGCCTGGTCGTCACGCTCCTGCTCGTCGCCAAACCGTGGTTTCGCCGCACGATCCCCCGGCTGCGGCAGGTCGAGCTGTCCGCGACCGTGCAGCTGGCGATCGTCCTCGCCATCGTGCTGCCGCTCCTCCCCGTCGAGGCCCTCGACCCGTGGGGCGTGCTGTCGCCGCGCAAGATCGGCCTCTTCATCGTCCTCATCGCCGGCGTCGGCTACGTCGGCTACTTCCTCCACCGCCTGCTCGGACCCTCGCGCGGGGCGGTCGTCGGCGGCCTGGTCGGCGGCCTCGTCAGCTCGACGGCGGTCACCGTCGCGATGGCCCAGCAGTCGCGGACCGACGAACGCATGGTCCTCCCGGGCCAAATCGCCGTCCTGCTGGCGAACATCGTCCTGCTCGCGCGGGTGCTCGTGATCACGGCGTTCATCGACCGCGAGATCGCGGCCTCGCTCCTCCTCCCGCTCGGATCGATGGCCGCCGTGCTGCTGGTGGCGCTCGCCCACAAGCTGCGGGCGGCCCGTGGCGGCGGGCAGAGCAACTCGCCCGAGGCGGCTCCGCTGACCAACCCGTTCGCGTTGGTGCCCGCGCTGCGCTGGGGCGCCCTCCTGTCGATCGTGCTGATCGCCTCCGCCGCCGCCCGCGAGCAATTCGGCGAGCGCGGACTCCTGGTCACCGCCGCGGCCTCGGGCCTCGCGGACGTCGACGCCGTCATCCTCGCGATCAGCCGCCAGTACCAACAGGGCGACCTCGCCGCCGCCACCGCGAGCCTGGCGGTCACGATCGGCGTCGTCGCCAACGCGGTCGTCAAAGGCGGCCTGGCCGTCGTCCTCGGACGAAAGGGCTTCGGCCGGTCGCTGGCGGCCGCGCTGGCGGCCGCCGTCACGGTCGGTCTGGCTGTCGGCTATGCCCTCCGGTGAGGCTGACGACGACCGCGAGCAGGCGCCGCCGGGTTCGTGACAACCCCGACGGTGGCCTGTGGTTGCTCACCGAACCGTCGCGGCGTCGGCCTGCAACATCCGATGGATCCTGCAAACGATTCGTACGCCAAGGCGGGCCGCCACTGAACGGCCCCTTAAGAAGCCGACGCCGGCGTGGCATGGCGCTTGCTGGTTGATCGACGTGTTTCACCGATTCGCCCGCATCCACGCCCCCGGAACAGCCGGAGCCCTGCTCGCCTGCTCGCTGATCCCCTGCAGCGTCCTCGCGTGCGTGCCAGCGACACCGCCCACCGCTCCAGAGGAGCAGGGCCCGACCTGGGAGGCCGAGACCAGGATGAGTGCGAAGGCCTGGAACGAGGCCTGTCTCGCTCGCGAGGCGGAGCTCGTCCAGGAGTCCGACGACATCGACTCGGAGGTGCCGCAGACCCTGGCGAGCGCGCACAGGTTCCTCGCCAAACTGGTCGCCCGCGGGGGCATCACCATCGACGCCGAGACGGATCTCGGCTGGAACATCGCGTGGGCCTGGCAGACGACACTGCGAGGCAAAGAGCGGCTCCTCAGCTTGAACTTTCCGCTCTCTCCCGTGCTCGGAGCGAGCGACCATGGCGAGTGCCTGACGGTCCTTCGTATGGAGGTCCCGCCGGATGTGCCGCACGGGGAGTCGGGGGAGCAGGTCTGGATCGAGTCGCCGATCAGGCACCACGTGCACCTGCCTTGGCCGGAGGTGACGTTCGTCGAGCAGGACGGCGAGGCCGTCATGCTGTCGGGGGTTCACACAACGCAGCGCTCACGAGGCGACTTCGAGTTCATGCCCGCGCGGCTGCGGCTGCACCTGGGATCCGAGGCCATGGCGACGCGCATCGCATACGTCTTCGAGCTCCTGAGCGTCTACTGCGAGGAGAAATCGTAATGTATCACCCACGTATGCGCTCCGTGGCGGTGTTGGGGTTTTTGGCCGCCGCGGAACTCGGTGCCTCCCCGCGGCTCGCCGCTGGAAGCAAGTCGCTGCAACCCGATAGTAACGAGAGTAACACCATTCTCTCTGCACCATGCGTGGGCAGGAACCGCTGGGATGACGATTGCCCGGAGCCACGCACACACGAGGAGAGCGCCGATCGCGAGCGACACCTCGAGGCAGCTCGTCGCGCTCGCCAGGAGCGTGAGGTGATCCAGGCACGCGCTGCGGCCGAGGCCGCCCGCGCTCGTCAGGAGCGTGAGGCGTTCCAGACGCGCGTCGCGGCCGAGGCCGCCCGCCTGGGCCCGGGACGAGAGGACGCCGCCGAGCGGCTCGTCACCATGCGCGAGGCCGCGGAGAGGGCCGCCGGGATCCGCCCCGCTCCGCTCCCGCTGGCGAAGTGCATGTCGCGGGAGACCTCTGGCACGGCATTCGGCGCTGACAGGTCCGAACAAAAGGCCAGACAGTGGATGCAAGCTCGCGTCAGCAAGCGCTGCAAGCTCACGCGCTCGACGTGCAGTACGGACAAGCTCATCCCGTGGTGGGTGACCTGCAGCGGCTCCTGGGTGTGCCCGCCAGTCGAGTTCACCTGCCACCGCACCGCGAACGAGCCAGCCGGATCGAACGGCGACGCCGCGGAGGGCCCCGGCGGCGCAATCGTCACCTCTAGCGATGCGCCATCGGCTCCCTCGACGGGAGTGCCCGCCTCCGCCTCGCCTCCGACGGTCTACACCTCGGGGCCCACCAAGGAGCCGAAGTGCCACGAGGTGCCGAACGAGGGGAAGACCGGCTCCCAAGACCAGGGAAGATGCGCAGCGGACGCTCGCCTCGAGGACCCGCGGTCTCTGCCTGGGCGACTATCGCCTCGAGGACGTGGCCTGCCAGGAGCACCGCCTCCCCGTCTACGAGGTCGTGAACGGCAAGTCGAAGCGCCTGGACGACCGGGTCACCTGGACTTGCGATGCCCGCTTCCTCTGCGCCAAGCTCAAGCAGGTCTGCGAGGCCGGACCGGGCGGCGGGACCCGGCAGTAGCCCGCGACCGCTCGTTCGCCCGAAGGAACCGGCTCCGCACCGCGCAGGCCAGGGACGGGGGCGAGGCTCCCAGAACCGTCGAGTGCAGGCATGACCGCGAGGACCCACATTAAGCACCGCAACGAACACCCTACGACGATGAACGACTGGATCGTCGGCGTCGACCTCGGCGGTCGCAGTCGCGGCGCCCTCGTGTTCGGCCACTGGCTCGGTGACGGCTCCGACTGCGTCACCGGCATGTACGTGCTCGAGGCATGGGCCCGGTCCTATGTCGGCAGTGACGTCGTCTCGACAGTGCATCACGCGGTCTTCACGACCGCGTGCGAGCTCGGCATCTCGCCGCCCGCGCGGGTCCGCGTCGTCGAGGCCGAGCACGTCGAGGAGGCGCTCGCGCAGGCGGCACAGGACGGGGCCGGGCTCGTACTCGGCCGGGCCGCCCGCGCCGGCGAGGCCAGTCTCGTGCATCTCGGACGGG
>Ga0075163_10005648_pt1 | contig 16622 bp, 18 predicted proteins | sample JI1023141ADNA_FD_71478 | JGI IMG/M metagenome (GOLD analysis project Ga0075163, IMG submission 71478) | Wastewater effluent complex algal communities from Wisconsin, to seasonally profile nutrient transformation and Carbon sequestration -... | ecosystem: Engineered > WWTP > Effluent > Algae...
CATCATTTCGATGATCATCGAGCGCGGGCGCAAGCGGCGCGATGCGGAAGACGCCAAGCGCGAGGAAGAGGAAGAGCGGCGCGAGGCGGCCGAAGAGGCGCGCAGGCGCGCGGCGGTGGCTTCGGTGACCACGCCTCAGGGATCGTTGCCGGCGGGCGAGTAGGGCGACGACATCAAAGTCGCGATCAGAGTCGTCGTGGAATTTTAAACTGTCATTCCAGCCGAAGCGCGCAGTGCGAAGAGCTGGAATCCAGGAGCGGCATGCACTCGTGCTTGTGGCTCGGGGGTTCCGGCTCGCACGCTGGCGCGTGCGTCCGGAATGACAGTGTGGGGGACGCGGTAGTTTCGATCAGGGATTGGCGCGCTTGTAGGCGGTGGCCACGGCGTCGGTGATGTCGAGGCGGGGGAAGTAGATACTGATGTCGCCCATGAACTCGCCGGGGCCGGTGAAGCGGATGACTTCGGCGGCGGAGGCGGATGGGTCCGTGAGGAGGAATGCGGCGAGGCGTTCGCGGAAATCGGCTTCCATGTAGTCCCGGATTACCTTGGCCGGGAATTCAGCGGTCGGAATTGTGTAGGCGAGCCTCGCATTCCCGCCGGTGAGTTCGAACGCCCGCTGGAAGTTCACATAGCGGACGACCGCGGGGCGGTTTGGGGCCGTGGGCGCCTTTGCCGTGGGGCCGGTCTTCACCATGGCGGCGAGGGAGGCGGACAGGTCATAGAGTTTGTTGCGGACCACGAAGCTGTCGCGGCCGGGTTCGTCGCGGGACATGATCACAACGCCGGCCGAGGGGTTCGCGGCGCGGTAGGCGGCCAGCGCCGCGTTGAGGCGCGTGTCGAAATCCGCGCGTACATCGCTGTGTTCCTGCTCGATGGCGTCGATAAGCGTGCGGGCGGATCTTTCCGCAGTCGCCCTGGCCGCGAGGATAGTGCGTTCTTCAGCTATGCGCTGGCTCTCCGAATATGTGGACTGGTTGTGGTCGTAGGTGGCGGCCATGGCGGCAAGCGTCGCTTCGTCTCCGGCCAGCTTGACCTTCAGCACCTGCAGCCTTTGCGCGGCCTCCGGTGAGAGGGACAGGCGCGCGCCGGCCAGCGTGGCGGCGGACGAGGCGTAGAGAATGATCGTGTCGGTGGTCTGGGAGATCGGCTGGGTGGCAGGCTGCGGTGAAACGGCGGGAAGGGTCTGGCCCTTCGCGCGGCCGAAGGCCTGCGCCGTGGCTATGGTGAGATCGATCCCCGGCGTGAGCGCGTAGATCGTGGGATCATCCGGGCCGAGGAATACAATGACATCGGCCGCGGCGGCGGAGGGATCAGTCATCAGGAATTGTTCGAACTCGTACTGGAAGGAGTCGAGACCCTCGGCCCTGACGAAGCGGACTTCCTCGGCGTGGCGGGCGTAGGCGGCGTCGATCCGCATCTGCAAGGCGGTTGCGGACCTATCGGCCGCCGCCCGATCCGCTTCTGTCATTGCCCAGTACTGCTTGTCCCACATTGCCCGTTGCCCTGTGAGACTGCTCCTGAGGTCTGAGGCGGCGGCCCAGTAAGTCTTCAGGTCGGGTTCGGCGCGGTTGTACCAGACGGTTTCCGTGCCGCTGTAGTGGAAGGCGTCCTCGAAGCGGATGTAGGCGACGCGGGCGGGGATGGTCGGGCCATCGGGCGAGGATGTGACGGCGCCGGGGCCGGCTTTGATGCGTTCGTAGAGGTTGTCGCTGACTTCGTAGCGCTGGTCGCGGACCACGACGTCGGGAAGGCGGCTGGAGCGGTGCTGTTGCAGGAGGGCGAGGTTGGGATTGCCAGCGGCGTAGTCTTTCATCGCGCGGTCGAGGGCGGCGGCGATGCGGGCGTTTTCGGCGGCGATCATTTCGGCCTGGCGTGCCTTCAGCGCTTCCCACGCGGCCTGGGCTTCGGCGAGGGCGGCCTGGTAGGCCACGCGTTCGGCATCGAAGCGTTCCTGTGGCCACACCGCCTGGTTGCGCGCGAAGTTTGCCTCGCGCGTTCTCAGCGCGGCCTCCTTCGCATCGATGGCGGTTTTCATGGAGGTGAGTTCGGCGATCTGGGCGGGCGAGAGCGACATGCCCATGCTCTGCTCGATCTGGTCCATGTCGACGTAGAGCGTCATAGGACGGACGGTCTGGGCGGTGGCTGGCGCGAGCAGGGCACAGGCAAGCAGGGCAGTCGCGACGGCGCTGACGACACGTTTCATGGATAGTCCCCCCGGGGTAGGGGAGCACGTTAGACGCGGGCCGCCGCCACAGGAAGGCAAAATCAGCAGTTTCTGCTGCGCCAACCAGCCTCTTGGGATTGGGCGCGCATCGCGTTAGACCCGCGCGTCAAGAGAAGGTCTGCCATGCACGATATCCGCGCCATCCGAGAGAATCCCGAAGCCTACGCAGCCGCGCTGTCGCGCCGGCCGACGGTGGACGGGGCGTCGGAAGTGGCGGCGATCCTGAAGCTGGACGAGGTGGTGCGTGCGGCGATCCTCAAGAAGGGGGCGGCCGAGCAGGCGCGCAACGCCAAGTCGAAGGAGATCGGCAAGGCGAAGGCGTCGAAGGACGAGGCGCTGGCGGCGAGCCTGATGGCCGAGGTGGCGGCGGCGAAGGAGACGATCGAGAGCGCGGGCGCCGAAGAGGCGGAGGCGACGAAGGCGCGGGACGATCTGCTCGCGCGCTTGCCCAACGTTCCGCATGAGAGCGTGCCCAAGGGGGCGGACGAGACGGGGAACAAGGAGGTGCGCCGGCATGGCGAGCCTCGGAAGTTCAACTACGCGCCGAAGGATCACGCCGACATCGGCGAGAAGCTGGGCATGATGGACTTCGAGGCTGCGGCGCGAATGAGCGGCGCGCGCTTCGTGGTGCTGCGCGGGCAGCTGGCGCGGATGGAGCGGGCGCTGGCGGCGTTCATGCTGGACGTGCAGACGGGCGAGAACGGGTATGTGGAGCATGCTGCTCCCCTGATGGTGCGTGACGAGGCGGCGTTCGGCACGGGCCAGCTGCCGAAGTTTACGGAGGACCTGTTTCGGACAAACACGGGGCATTGGCTCATCCCCACCGCCGAAGTCTCCCTAACCAACATCTATCGCGAGCAGATCGTGGATGCGGCGAGCCTGCCTGCGCGGATGACGGCGGCGACGCCTTGCTTCCGGTCGGAGGCGGGGAGTGCGGGGCGCGACACGAAGGGCATGATCCGCATGCACCAGTTCATCAAGGTGGAGCTGGTTTCGATCACGAAGCCGGAGGATTCCGAAGCCGAGCATGAGCGCATGACGAAGTGCGCCGAGGGGATTCTGGAGCGGTTGGAGCTGCCCTATCGCACCGTGCTGCTGTGCACGGGCGATATGGGTTTTGGGGCGGTTAAGACTTACGACCTCGAAGTGTGGCTGCCGTCGCAGAACACGTATCGCGAAATTTCCTCGTGCTCGAACTGCGGGGATTTCCAGGCGCGCCGGATGGACGCGAAATTCCGCCGCGCGCCTGTCGGCGCCGAGAAGGCCGCGCGGCCTGAATTCGTGCACACGCTGAACGGTTCGGGCCTCGCCGTGGGGCGGACGATGGTGGCGATCCTGGAGAACTACCAGCGCGAGGATGGCAAGGTGGACGTGCCGAAGGCGCTGGTCCCGTACATGGGCGGGCTTGAGGTGATTGGGTAGGAGCGAGGTATGCAAGGGGGGAAGCTTCTACTGGCGCTTGCGCTGCTGTTGCTTCCGGTCGCGTGCGGGCCGAGGGCGATCCCCGGCAACTATATCGTGTTCGAAGTCCCCGATCCGGCGATGACCGAGCTTGCCAAGCGCTGGCTTGAGCATGTGACTATTATCGACGGCGCTGTCGATTATGGCTTTCGTATTGTCGCGCCGAACCGGATCCGGTTCGAGATGAGTGGGGCGCCGCTCGACGCAGACACTATGGAACTGATGGTGGACAGCATGGCGATCATGCCTGATGTGTCGTTTCACATACCCACCACGCGGGATGCTTCTTCATTCAAGATCGGCGTGGAGCAGGATGGCTTTCTCGCGCTGCCGGACCAATCAAAGCCCTACAATGGCGATGCTGTCCTGTATCCCGCGAGTGTGCTGATCGCGGGGCCGGAGGTCGAGCGTAGCCAGATCGTTCATGCGAAAGTCGGCGCTGACTCAAGCGGACTGCCGAGCGTGATCGTGCAGTTGCGGCCCGAGGCGGCGAAGCGGGTTGCGAGCGCGCTGGGGCTTTCGGCTCCGAAAAGGGTCGCGGTTGTTGTGGACCGGACCATTGTGCTGGAAACGACAATGACGTTCGACGGGGATACTCTGATCCTTGCGACGCCGGATGCGACCGGCCAGGAGACGCAGACACTGGCCGACATGATCGCGACAGCGGCGCTGCCCGAGAATTTGCGTGTGGTGGAGACCGGACATGATCCGGCGCCATAGGCTGGCTTGAGATGACTGGGCAGTGGGGCTGGGGGCGGCAAGTACGGCCTCGTCCTTCGACATGCTCAGGATGAGGCGCGTGCTTTGGGTGTTCGCCATTTTCATGCCGCACGAACGGTGTCAGACTCGCGGATAGTTGCCGGAGGCTGTGAATGCTGCGTGCTGTGTTGATGTCGATTGTCGCGCTGGCTGTGGCCGCGTGCGCGCCTACGCCGCCGGCGGGCGGGCTGGCGACTAATCTGGATCAGGGGCAGCCGTTTGTGGGGATCGACGGCAAGCCGCTCGTCTCGCCGCAAGGCGTCATGGACAATTCGGTGGCGCAGGCGCTGACGGATGATCCCGCGGCGTGTGCGAAGGCGGGTGGGACGATCCGCAAGGTGTGCCTGATGGGAAATCCGTTGTGCGTGGTGACGTTCAAGGATGCGGGCGAGGCATGCTCGGATGGGTCGGAGTGTGACAGCGGGCGCTGCCGTACGGCGATGGGCATCCAGCCGGAGAAGGCGACCAAGGGCGTCTGCGCGCCGACCAATGATCCGTGCGGCTGCTTCCAGGAAGTCGAGGATGGCAAGGCGGGTTATCCGCTGTGCGCGGATTGAGCGAGTAGGGACCGGAGCGGGAGATGAGTTTTTCGCTGGTCTGGCTTGCGGCGCAAGGCATCGGCAAGGACGAGTTCCTCGAGCGCGCGCAGTTCGAGGATACGGGCGAGGTCGACGAGTATTTCGAGCATGACCATGCGGGCGGGGAACTGCCGGATGGGTGGTATGTGATCGTCTCCAGCGAGATGGGACTGCTGGAGCCAGCAAAGCTGGCGAAGTGGTCTGCGGGGGCGCGGCTGGTGGCGGCCGCGATCCATGAAGGCTCGATGAATTCGCTGGCGACGGAATGGCGCGACGGGAAGCAGGTGTGGTCGGTCTCGCATGATGGAAGCGAGAGCGCCGAACAGCTGGATGTGGAAGGTGCGCTGCCAGAAGTGTTCGAGGAGCTGCAGGCGGAGGCCACGGCGGCGCAGACGGAGTCCGAGGCGGAAGGAGGGGGTGTGAACTTCGTGTTCGACATTCCGCTCGATCTCGCCGCCGAGCTCACGGGCTTCCGGCATGACGAGCTTGGATTCGATGATGACATCGAGCCGTTCACGGTTCTGGAGCGGTTGTTCGCGGCGGGTTAGGGCGCCGAGAGGGGGGACGATGCGGTTGGGGATCGGGGTTCTGGCAGCTTTCGTGGTGATGCTTGGCGCCGGTGAGGCGCAGGCGCAGCGCAAGCGCGAAGTGATCGTTCTGGAGATGGATGTCGCGGATCTGCGCGCCGAGATCATGCGGATCGCGCGGGATGAGGCGGGCGAGGTTTCTGTCGAGCTGGAGCCACGCGAGCGGCGGGTAACGTCGGTCGTGGTCGAAGAGGGCAGGCCATCGACGTCGATGGAAGTCGTGCCGGAGGATCTGCGGCGTGCGTTGGGACTGAGGCGCGCGCGCACGATTGTCGGCCACACGCTGGAGATCGAGACTGGTAAGGGCGTGGAGACGCCCGTGTTGATGGACGCCTTGCAGAGAAGGCTTCCCGGCTTCGACCTGTCTCTCAGGCTCGACGGGATGATTGCAGCGACACTGACGGATGACGGGCTGGCGCGGCGGCTGCTGTCGGCGATGAGGGCGAACGAGGCGGTGATCGAGCGGCGACTGGAGGCGGCGGGTGTTGCCGGCGCGGAGGTCGAGATAGCCGATGGCATGCGTCTGGAGATTTCGCTTCCAGTGGGGTCCGACGAGGGGCTGATCGAAATGCTGATGGCGCGTGGGGCGGTGAGTTTTCATCTCGTCGCAACGGACCGCGATCCAGCGGACTTCGAGCTGGGCGTGGCGAAGGAAGGCTTCGTTGCGCTGCCCAACGAATCCATGGGCGGGGAGCTACAGGTGATCCAGCTGGCGCCGATCATCGCTGTGGGCGAGATTGTATCTGCAGAGGCTGGCTTCGATGACTACAACCGGCCAACCATTTCATTCCGCCTAGCGTCTACGGGACGGATCAAGTTCGCGCAGGCGACCAGCCAGAACATCGGACGGCCGTTCGCCATCGTGCTCGACGGCACCATCATCTCTGCGCCGGTGATCAATTCGCCGATCACCGGTGGCGAGGGGCAGATCACTGGCAGTTTCACGACGAAAGAAGCCGGGCATCTGGCGGCCAGCATTTCCGGCGGGGCGTTGCCTGCGCGCCTGGTGATGGTTGAGCGGCGGGGCGCCGATACGCCCTGAAGCGTCGCTGGCCGCGTGCGAACCATTCCCGGCCGTGTATCAGGACTTCACGCAGGCGGAAGCTCGGGGCCGCCAGCTTTCGCGTGTGGCGCGAATATCGGGAACCCGTCTTATTCCTACAGGAGAGTGCGTTCGACGCAGGGCCCCGATTAGGCGATTTGTATCGTATGGTTAATTCCGTGCGCGCCGGTGCGGTGCTCCTGGGGGAGAGAGTGTTGCGACGCCTGTCTGCAGTCGTGCCGACCTGCAACCGGTCGGATCAGCTTCGGATAGCGCTCGCGAGTATTCGTGCGGTCGAGGGGCCGGACCTCGCAATCGAGATCATCGTCAGCGATAACGGAACATGCCCGCGCACAGCCGGGGTCGCCGAAGAGTTCGGGGCCCGATATGTGCGAGTCGAGCGGCGCGGCCCGAGCGAGTCACGCAATGCGGCGATGGCCTTGGCGACGGGCGATTTCATCGCCTTCCTCGATGACGACGACGCGTGGCTGCCCGGCCATGTCCGGCCGCATCTCGAACTGCTGGAGCAACGGCCGGACCTTGATGGCGTGATTGGGCAGGTGCGCTACTGTGAGCGGGATCTGCGTCCGAACGGATGGCCGGACGGGCCGCAGCAGCATCCTGGCGCCGGCGACGACCTGATCCGCAGGATGCTGTCTGGCTATTTCCCGCAGATTGGCGGCGTCGTCGTGCGGGCGCGTGTGCGCGATACGATCGGCTATTTTGATCCGAAGCTGATCGGTGGCGAAGATCTCGACTGGCTTCTGCGGCTTGCCGGCCGGCATGAGTTGGGTTTCGTGCAGGTCCCCTGCATCCTGTACAGCCTGCGGCCGCCTGGCGAGTATGATGCGGTGCAGAAGCTGCGCGTGGGATACGACCGCAAGGTTTTCCGGCGCCATGCGCACAGGATGTGGCGCGTCTGGCGCTCGCCTGGCGAGTACATGCGCGCGCAGTCGGCCACCCTGATGCACTTCTACCGCTACTTCTGCGACGCTGCTCTACAGCGCGCCTCGCGTGGCGAACGCCGGCGCGCACTCGGATCGATCTGGGATGCGCTGGGTGTATTCCCGTTGCGGGGCGCAAAGCATCTCGTGGTGAATTCGACGCTACGCCAGGCGCTGCTGCTGTCGCTGCCCTCGTGGAGAATGCCTCATATTGTGCCGCTGCCCATCTGGCTGGTGTTGCTGCACATCTGATTTCGCCTGCGATTTGACTTCATCGGCCGAACGCGACAGGCAGGATGCTGTCATGCGTTCACCCCGCCCAAGGCCATGAGCGATATCGAGCCCAGATTCCAGGCTGCACGGCTTGTGCTGGCGTTGCGCCAGTCGGGCGTGACGGACCAGCGCGTGACCGAAGCGCTGGAGCGGACGCCGCGCGATCATTTCGCGCCCAAAGCGTTTGCCGAGGATGCGTGGGAGAATGTGGAGCTGCCCATCGACTGCGGGCAGACGATGACGCGGCCGGTGACGGTGGGCGTGATGTTGCAGGCGCTGGACCTGCAGCGGGAGCATACGGTTCTCGAGATCGGCACGGGGTCTGGCTATGTCGTGGCGGCGATGTCGCGGCTGGCCCGGCGGGTTTATTCGATCGACCGGTTCCGGACGCTGGTGGAGCGGGCGAAGGCGGCGCTGGAGCCGCTGGGGATTTCCTCGCGTGTGGAGTTGAGGCTGGGGGATGGCCTGTCGGGCTGGGCCGAGGCGGCGCCGTTCGACAGGCTGTTGCTGATGGGGTCGGTTGCGGCGCTGCCGGAGGACCTGGCGCGGCAGTTGGTTCCGGGGGGCGTCGTAGTGATGCCGGTGGAACGCGGCGGGGAGGGGCTGATCCTGCGGCTGACCAAGCAGGCCGATGGCGGCTTCAGCGAGATTATCGTTGGAAAGGCGCGGTTTTCTCCGCTTCAGGCCGGGGTGGCGCGCGAGCTGTAAAGGGCTGCGCGGTTCAGCCTCTGGTAAGTCCCCTTGTGGCAGGGTGCCTCCGGATATTCGGAGGATGAGCGATGGGCATGGCCCTGCGCGCCAGCTTGTTCGTGTCGGTGACAGCCGTGCTGGGTGCGTGTGCGTCCAACCCCGAACATGGCGCTGCTCCCATTGATTTCCGCGCCTCTGCGCCATCGGTACGCGGCCCTGCACCGGGCTCGGTGCTGGCGTCGGTTGTGCCGCCCTCGGCCCAGCAGCCGAGGTTCAGCCCTGCGCCCTCGGCCCCGCCGCCGGCGTCTGCATCGGCCGACCCGCCGCCGCTGCAGCTGGTGGCCGACCTCGGGCCGGGCATCGGGCTTTCGGCGACGGATGAAGCGCGCGCGATGGCGCCACAGCCGGGCGGCCGTCCGGGTGGCGCGCGCAGGCTTGGCCCTGATGATGCGGCGGCCCGCACGATCACCGTGGCGCCGGGCGACACGCTCTACGACATCTCGCGCAAGTATAACGTGAACATGCGCGCGCTGATCGAAACCAACCGGCTGCAGGCGCCCTATGCGCTGAATGTTGGCGCGGCGATCCAGCTGCCGCCGCCGAATGTGCATGTCGTTAGCCGCGGGGAGACGCTGTATTCGGTGTCGCGCCGCTACAATATCGATACGCGCTCGCTGGCGCTGATGAACGGGATGGTTCGTCCGTGGACGGTTTATCCGGGCGATGAGCTGCTGTTGCCGCCGCTGGCGCGGGACCAGGCCCGTGCGCCGTCGAGCGGGATGGATGCAGCGCCCGTGGTGGTTGCGGCGGTGACGCCGCCGGTAGTGATTGCGCCGCCCGTGACTGTGCCCAAGCCGCCGATTGGGGGCGACAAGCCGATCCAGTTGGCGCCGCCTTCAGTCTCGGCTGCGCCCCCGGTCGCCAAACCGGTGGGGCCGGCTGCGAAGCCTGCGCCTGCTCCGCCTGCAACGAAGCCGCCGGTTGTCGCGCCGAAGCCGCCGCAGGCCGCGGTGGTTCCGGCTCCGGTTACGCCCAAGCCGGCGCCGCAGCCGGCCGCGACTTCTGGTGCGCGTGATTTCATCTGGCCGGTCTCGGGCAGCGTGCTGAAAGGTTTCGGACCGTCTGCGGATGGGGTTCGCAATGACGGGGTGAACATCGGCGCGCCGCGCGGGACCGAGATCAAGGCGTCGGCGACCGGCGAGGTGGTCTATGCCGGGAGCGAACTGGTGGGCTTTGGCAACCTGATCCTGATCCGGCATCCGGGCGGGTGGGTGACGGCCTATGCCCATGCCGACACGGTGGTCGTCAAAGAGGGCGACCTGGTGAAGCAGGGCCAGCGCATCGGGACCGTGGGAACGACGGGCAACGCCAGCGCACCGCAGGTGCATTTCGAGCTGCGCAAGGGCAAGGAGCCGGTGAACCCGGCTGGGCACCTGCCGCCGTTGTAGGGCGGGTTGCCTTTTCTCCACCGGCCTTTGGCGGAGCAGGAGCCCCCGCTGGCGAAATTGGCGCGCAACTCAGCGCATTGCCAAGGACCCCCCTCCCGATATAGTCCGCGGCCCTAGAGTTCCCCCTGTTGGCGGGAGCAAACAGAGATTCCCACGGAGACCCGATGCTTCCGATCCCCCTTCTGATGTCGACGGCTGTCCCCGCCACGGCGGCGGCGCCGGGAGGCGGCCTGCTGGAGATGCTGCTCCTGCCGGTCGGCATGATCGTGATCTTCTACTTCCTGCTCATCCGCCCGCAGAACAACCGGATGAAGAAGCACCGCGAACTGATCGCCAACATCAAGAAGGGCGACAAGGTCATCACGCAGGGCGGCATTATCGGCCGCGTCTTCAAGCTGACCGACGAAGAGGTCACCATCGACACGGGCGAGGGCGGCAAGCTCCGCATCATGCGCGGCATGATCATGGACGTGAAGAAGACCGACACGCCCGCAAACGACACCAAGGAAAGCTGATCCTTCGATGTTGCTGCGTTTTCCGGCCTGGAAGGTCGCGCTTCTGTTCTTCACGCTGTTCGCGGGGCTCATCTGCTCCGTGCCGAACCTGCTGACTGAGCAGCAGCGTGCAGCCTATCTAGGCTGGCTCCCGGTACAGCCGCTGAAGCTGGGCCTCGACCTGAAGGGCGGGGCGTCGATCTCGCTGCAGATCGATCCGGCCGAATTGCGTGCGAACGAGCTGCTGAACGTCAACCGCATGGTGGGCGACAAGCTGCGCGAGACGCCGCTGATTCCGGTGCGCGAACGGGCCCCGCGTGGGGACGCGGTCGTGGTCCGCGTGGCCAACGCGGAGGATATGCCGAAAGCGCTGGAACGCCTGAAAACATTGGGCGCGGTGGGTACTTACGCGATCACCGAACGGCCGGACGGCGCGATCGAGATCCGGTTCACCGAAAACTATTTCGCGACGCTGCAGTCCAACGCGGTCGACGCCTCGCGGGAGGCGGTTCAACGCCGGGCGGACGGTTCGGGACTGGTCGAGCCGTACATCACCCGTCAGGGCGACAACCGAGTGCTGGTCGAGGTTCCGGGGCTCAACCCGGCAGAGGTCGATACGCTGGTCGACACGCTGACCACGGCGGGCGTGCTGACGTTCAACCTGGTCGATGGACAGGCCAATCCGGCCGACTATCAGGTCGGCGTTCCGCGCAACAACCGCATCGCACTGCCGAACCAGAGCATGGGCGGCGCGCCGCAGGTCGTGATGCTGGATTCGATCATTTCCGGCGGCGATCTTTCGGGCGCCTATGCGTCGACGGACGAGTATGGCCGGCCCAGCATCGCCTTCCAGCTGCACAGCTCGGGCGCGCAGAAATTCGGCCGGGTGACGTCGCAGAATATCGGTCGGCCGTTCGCCATTGTGCTCGACAACACCATTGTCTCGGCTCCGACGATCAACTCTCCGATCACGGGCGGCAGCGGCCAGATCACAGGCTCGTTCACGCCGGATGAGGCCGACCAGCTGGCGATCGTGCTAAAGTCAGGCCAGCTGCCGGCCAAGCTTCAGGTGGTCGAGCGCCGGACCGTGGACCCCAGCCTTGGCGCGGATTCGATCCGGGCGGGCGTGACGGCGTCGGTGGTGGGCATCCTGCTGGTCGCGGTGTTCATGCTGCTGGCGTACGGCCTGCTTGGCGTGTTCGCTGTGATCGCGCTGGGCTGCAACGTGTTCATGATGATCGGCGTGCTGTCGCTGTTCGGGGCGACGCTGACCCTGCCGGGCATCGCGGGCATCCTGCTGACCATGGGTATGGCGGTCGACTACAACGTGCTGATCTTCGAGCGGATACGCGAGGAAAAGCGTGCCGGTAGATCGCCAATCACCTCGGTGGAAGCGGGCTATGAAATGGCCATGGCGACCATCGTGGACGCCAACGTCACCCACCTTGTGGCGGCGCTGGTCATGTTCAACCTGGGCGAGGGGCCGGTTCGGGGCTTCGCCCTGACGCTGGCCATCGGCGTTCTGACCTCGATCTTCACGGCCGTTATCGTGGCCCGCTGGATCATGGCGATGTGGCTGAAAACCTTCCGGCCGAAGTGGATTCCGATCTGAGGCGGTCGGCATAGGGCAGGCGGCAGCAGGGGCCGCGGGGCAGGGCAAATGCCTATAATGCCTGCTGCAAATTGCCCGACGCCCTACTGAGCCAGCCTACTGTTCTGACCCAAACGGCCCATTATCTCTTGCCTATTGCCACCTGCCGTCTTAGACGGTCCGCCTTCAAGTACATCGGAATGTCATGAAAAGCCCCACCGGCGCCTCCGAAACCAATGCTGCCCCGCCGAAAAAGCGGGTCGGCCCGATCACGTTCATCAACCAGGTGCGCGCGGAAGCCCGCAAGGTCACCTGGACGTCGCGGCGTGAAACCATGGTCGCCTCGATCATGGTGGCGGTGATGGTGCTGGTGGCGTCCATTTTCTTCTACTTGTCGGACTCAATCATCAAGCTGCTGGTTGGCTTCCTGACCGGCATTTCGACCGGGGGAGCGTCTACCAATGGCTGATGCTCGCTGGTACATCGTCCACGCCTATTCGAACTTCGAGAAGAAGGTCGCCTCGACCATTCGCGAGCAGGCCGAAATGCAGGGCCTCAGCGACCTGATCGAGGAAATCGAAGTCCCCACCGAGGAAGTGGTTGAGGTCGTCCGCGGCCGCAAGCGCACCGTCGAGCGCCGGCACATGCCGGGCTATGTGCTTGTGAAGATGCGGATGTCGGACGAGGCCTACCACCTCGTGAAGAACACGCCGAAGGTCACGGGCTTCCTGGGCGCCGAGGGCGGCAAGAAGCCCCTGCCGGTGTCGCAGAAGGAAGTCGACCAGATCCTCGGCAAGGTTGAAGCCGGCACGATCGAGCGCGCGCGCCCGAAGATGCAGTTCGAGATCGGCGAGAAGGTCAAGGTTACCGATGGTCCGTTCGCCTCGTTCGAGGGCGCGGTGGACTCCATCGACGAGGATGCTGGCCGTCTCAAGGTCACCGTCACGATTTTCGGCCGCTCAACGCCGGTCGATCTGGAATATGGTCAGGTCGTGAAGGTCTAGGTCTCCGGAGCTGCCGCTTATCCAATAACGCTTGCCTTCCGGGCCAAAAGCCCTTATCGGCCCGCGTTCGCGTGGGAGGCTTTAGCCGGCCCCACCACGCACCCCCCCGCCTTTCCGGATGGTCCGGCGAGGCCCGTTCGGCGGTGAAACACCCTCCGGACTGCCACAAGTGAGGGAAACATGGCGAAGAAACTGTTGGGGAGCCTGAAACTTCAGGTTCCCGCTGGAGCGGCAAACCCGTCTCCCCCGATCGGCCCCGCTCTTGGTCAGCGCGGCATCAACATCATGGAATTCTGCAAGGCGTTCAACGCCCGTACGGCGCAGGAAACGAAGGGCATGCCCCTTCCCGTGGTGATCCACTATTACCAGGACAAGTCGTTCATCTTCGAGATCAAGACGCCGCCGGCGTCCTACCTCCTGAAGCAGGCGGCGAAGATCCAGTCCGGCTCGAAGCTGCCGGGCCGCGACAGTGCCGGCACGGTCACGATGGACCAGTGCCGCGAGATCGCGAAGAAGAAGCTCAAGGACCTGAACACGGATGACGTGGATCAGGGCGCCAAGATCATCGCCGGCTCTGCCCGCGCGATGGGCCTTCAAGTGACGGGAGCCTGATCACATGGCACTCGGAAAACGCACCACCGCAGCCCGCAAGAACGTTGACCCGACCAAGACCTACAAGGTCACGGACGCGGTCAAGATCGTGAAGGGCAATGCGAAAGCCAAGTTCGACGAAACGATCGAGATCGCCGTCAACCTGGGCATCGACCCGAAGCAGGCGGACCAGAACGTCCGCGGCGTCGTGAACCTCCCGGCCGGCACCGGCCGCACGGTTCGCGTGGCCGTGTTCGCCCGCGACAAGAAAGCTGAAGAAGCCCGCGCCGCTGGCGCAGACATCGTTGGCGCCGAAGACCTGTTCGAGACTGTGAACGGCGGCAAGGTCGATTTCGACCGCGTCATCGCCACGCCGGACATGATGGGTCTCGTCGGCCGCCTCGGTAAGGTGCTGGGCCCCAAGGGCCTGATGCCGAACCCGAAGGTTGGCACCGTGACCCCGAACGTCGCGCAGGCCGTCAAGGATGCGAAAGGCGGCTCGGTCGAGTTCCGCGCCGAGAAGACGGGCATTATCCACGCTGGCGTGGGCAAGGCCTCGTTCTCGGAAGCTGACCTCGAGAAGAACGTCCGCGCCTTCGTCGGCGCGCTGGTGAAGGCCCGTCCGTCGGGCGCGAAAGGCACATACGTCAAGAAGATCGCGATCTCCTCGACGATGGGCCCGGGCGTCTCGATCGAAGTGTCGGACATCTCGCAGACGCCGGCCCAATAGGCCGCGACTGACGGACTAGATTGCGAAGGCCGGTGGAGAGATCCGCCGGCCTTTTGCTTTTGGGCTGGCGTGGATTGTCGGTTGGCGGGTGGGTGGATCGTTCTAGGCTGGAGTGCTGCGGAACGAGGGAGGGGCGCCGATGCTCTATGCGATGCTGGCCTATCACGTCGAAGGGGTGATCACGGCGATGTCGCCGGATGAGGACGCCGCCCTGATGGAGGGGCTGCACAAGGTGCACGGGCGGCTGACGGACGAGGGCAAGCTGGGGCCTGCTGCGCGGCTGGGGGATACGCAGGCGGCGCGCACCGTGCGGGGCGGCCTGGTGATCGACGGGCCGTTCGCCGAGACCAAGGAGGCGCTGCTGGGATTTTACGTGCTGGACTGCGCCAGCATGGAGGACGCCGTGCAGGCGGCGATGGACCTGCAGAAGACCAATCCGTCGGCGGTTTACGAACTCCGGCCCGTCCGGCTCTACCTGCCGGGCGTGGCGTTTCCGGTGGCCGAGGGCTGAGCTTTGCCCGGCGTGTGATCCGGACGGAGGGGCAGGGCGTAACCCCGGATGTCGTCGACACAGGGGTTTGCGCTGCAACGGTCGCTGGAGCCATTTCGCGCGGGAGATCGGGTGAGGTGGCGTTGGGCCGCCCATATGGCGGACGGCGTGGTGCGGGAGGTGTTCACCGGCCGGGTGGAGCGGACGATCAAAGGCGCGCGGATCGTGCGCAATGGCGAGCCGGACAATCCGGCCTACCTGATCGAGCAGGACAACGGCGCGAAGGTGCTGAAGAAGCACTCGGAGGTGTTCCGGGCGCCGGAATCCGGTGGCTGAACCGCGCAGGTTCGATTTTCCAGTTAGTCTTGCGGCGCCTGTGGAGAAGTTCCATCTGGGCGGATGCGGCCGGTCCTGGCCAATTCCCCTGATTTTGCTGCCCCGGATCACCATTCTAGAAAAAAGCAAGGGGGTGCTTGCCAAATGCCGGGGAGGGGGGCTATAGACGCCGGCTGAGCGAGGGATTCGTTAACTCGAATGCCTCGTTTCTCGTCCGAGATTGCAGGTGGAGCAACATTCAAGACCAGCTAACTAACTGGTTTTGCTCCTCAATTTCCTGCATGAGACGGGGTGTGACGGGACAGGGTGCGTAGTTGGCTTAATCGTCAACGACGACGCCCTTGAGTTCGTTTCCGCCCTGGGACGGGGGCACGTTGGTCATGCGGACCGCGAGCCCTCTCCGTACCGGCAAGTAGCCTCTCATGGCTGCGGGCTGGCTGGAAGGGTGAAACGACCGCTTGTCCTGCGTGCGCTTCCTGGGGCGGCTGGAATTGTCCGGCTGTCCAACCTGGAGACCGCATATGGATAAAGCTGGAAAAGCGGTGGCGCTGGAGGCCTATAAAAAGGTCTTCGCCGACGCCGGCGTGATCGTTGTCACGCAATATTCCGGATTGACCGTGCGAGAGCTCACGGATCTGCGCTCGAAGCTCAAACTCCAAGGCGCAAATCTGAAGGTCATTAAGAACCGGCTCGCGAAAATCGCGCTGGACGGCAAGGGCGGCGAAGCGGCGGGGGCGATGTTCGTCGGCCCTGTGGCGGTCGCCTTCTCGCCCGATCCGGTTGCGGCTTCGAAAGTCGTGGCAGAGTTCGCCAAGGGGAACGAGAAACTCGTTCTCGTGGGCGCCCTCATGGGCGACCAGGTGCTCGACCAGAACGGCGTGAAGCAGCTTGCTTCGCTTCCGTCGCTGGATCAGCTCCGCGGCAAGATCATCGGCCTCATCCAGGCTCCGGCGACCAAGATCGCTGGCGTGCTGGCGGCGCCTGGCGGTCAGCTCGCTCGCGTCATTGGCGCTTACGCCAACAAGGACGCTGCCTGAGACCTGCTCCCGAACCAACAATCCGTAGTCACACACCCGTATTCAAGGAAAACCTGAAATGTCGAAACTGGACAAAATCGTCGAGGACCTGTCGTCGCTGACCGTTCTCGAAGCTGCCGACCTCGCCAAGCTTCTCGAAGAGAAGTGGGGCGTTTCGGCTGCTGCTCCGGTCGCTGTGGCCGCTGGCCCGGCTGCTGCCGCCGCTCCGGCTGCTGAAGCCCAGACCGAGTTCTCCGTCATCCTGAAGGATGCCGGCGACAAGAAAATCAACGTGATCAAAGTCGTTCGCGAAGTCGTGCCGTCCCTCGGCCTGAAAGAAGCGAAAGACCTCGTCGAAGCTGCT
>Ga0075163_10005649_pt1 | contig 16621 bp, 35 predicted proteins | sample JI1023141ADNA_FD_71478 | JGI IMG/M metagenome (GOLD analysis project Ga0075163, IMG submission 71478) | Wastewater effluent complex algal communities from Wisconsin, to seasonally profile nutrient transformation and Carbon sequestration -... | ecosystem: Engineered > WWTP > Effluent > Algae...
AAATCAACTTCTTGCGAAGTTTACGGGCCTCGACGCCCACGGAACCGGCGGCTTCCGACAAGGCCTCGTTGACGTCGTCGGCGCCGGCCATGTGGTCGAAGATGTCCCAACCGGCCGGCGGTTCGACATCCCCGCCCTCGAGCACCTCGGCCAGATAATTGCAGAAGGCAAAATCGGGCTCGGTGTCGCTGGCGCCGTAGTTGGCGTACTTCTCCTGCAGCTCGCGAAAGTCGTTCAGTGCGGATCTCAAACCCATGCGGTCCTCCCATAAAACATCGTGTCAACGCACAGATTCGCCATGGCTAAGGTGGTGGCCGCGGCGTCGTAGCGCTCGTCAAACTGTTCATCCGTAAAATCAAAACACTCATCCAACGGCGAGTGCGTTTCCAGCCACGCAAGCAAGTCGTTATACGGGTTGGTATCATTTGCCAGCACAAGCACGCGCGACGGCTGCGCAACACCGTCCTTGTAGACACGGTCCCAGTACGCTTGCATGTTCACTGATGCGTGCCTAAAGATGCGGAGCTTCCGCAGTTTTAACACGGCCTTCGTCAACGCAACGGTGTCGTTTGCCGCCGTAAATGCGACTGACACGGTTCGACTGTTCTGAGCATTCTGTTTGCAGCGATCGGTTGTAAGTACGTACCGGTACATAGAAGACCTCTTGGAAAAGAGTAAACGGACTCCAAGAGATATGACGCAAAACGGCCTGTTAATAAGAACAGGCAACGCGTTCCAGATACTCGGTCCAGCGCTCGGCCATCGTGCGAATCGAGAAATGTTCCAGCGCAACGGCCTTAGCCCGCGCGGCTAAATTATGACCCTCGTCGCCGGCCGCCCGCATGATCGCCGCGGCCAGCACTTCCGGAGACGGATCGAGCGGAACGTCGATCACCAACGGTCCGTACTTCGCCTGCAGCTCGGGCACGCTGCCCACAGGTGTCGCCACCACGGGTACGCCCGCCATCCAGGCTTCGATCATCGCCAAGCTGCAACCTTCGCGGTGGCTAGCCACAACGACGACGTCCAGAGCCTGCAACACGGTCCCGATCGGAGCCACAGGCATCCGTAGCTGCAGTCGCCCGCCAAGTTGTTCCTTGGCTGCGACAAGGTCCGCGGCGAATTCGTCATAGTTGGCCCGGTCGCGTCCGTAGTACACCGCCACAAAACTCGACGGCAGATGCGACATCGCCCGCGCCACCGCCATGTGATTCTTCTCTTGCGCCTGGCGGCCGATGACGCCCACCGTAATGTGGCAGGGGGCACAGCCCCACTCGGCACGCTGCATCACGGCCGGCTGCGTACAGGTCAAATGTTCCGGGTCCACTCCGTTGTAGATCACTTCGCGCGGCAGGTCCGCCGCACCTTCGCGGCCGGCGAAATAGCCCAAGGCCCGTTCGGATACGGCGACGAGATGCGTGAACCCCGTGAGCGGCCGCAACGGTGTCTCTTGCAACGTACCGTGGGCCACGCAAACGCGAGGCAGCGTCGGGCGAATGTCTTTGAACCAGCCGGCACCTTGCGTGATGCCCCAGGTCACCAGCACGTCGGCACCTTCCGCCGCCCGCTCGATGGCGTGCCACAGGTCCTGATGCCAGTGGGAGATTCCCACCGGATTGAACGGATGCACGCCGGGGCGTCGTTGCGATTCCGGCACACGATGCGAATACAGCCGCGTGTATTTGGCGGCTCGCGCACAGAGCGTCGGATCAGCGCCACAATGTCCGCTGATCACCAATCCGGTCCATTCCACCTTCACATGGGCCAGCATTTGGACGACCCATCGTTCAGCTCCGCCGAGCGAGAAGTTCGGGGTCATCAACGCTGCTTTGATCATAACCAACTCCCGGCCCAGTGATGGATTGCATACGCATCCGGAAAGGCCTCATGCCGCCGATGCTTCTCGTTCCAAGGGTACGGGTAAAAGAGCTCCGGCCCATACGTCACAATGCCGGGCTGCCCCTTGAACCGCTGCCACGCCTCGGTGATCATTCCCGGCCCGGTCGTATGGGCCTGCACTTGCGGCAGGTCAATCCGCTCGTTGATCAGATCACGGCAGCGACCGATCAGCGGGTGCCGCGGCTCCGCGGCGATGAAGCCGGCTGATAGCATGTTCGGCTTCTCGCCGGCGCCGACGAACGTCGCATCTGCTAGCAACAACGGCTCGATGTTCTTCTGGCAAATGAAGTCGGTGTCCAGGTAAACGCCACCGTAGGCCCACAGCAGCTCGTAGCGAAGCAGGTCGGCCGTCTGGGCGTGGTTCCGGCACTTGTGGAGCAGGTGGACGTTCTGGAACGATTCTAGGAGCTCCGGCGGAAAGCCGTACCAGTCCCACATCTCCCAACCGGGATGCAGATCGGACCAGCTAGCACCAAAGGCCTTGAACTCGGCCGGCATCGGAGTGCCGCCGATCCAGATGCGATGGAAGATGCGCGGGATCATTCGAGGTAGTCCGCCAGCGGACTGCCCGAGAACCGCAAGTCTTCGGCGAACTGATCGTAGTTGCCGATTAGCATCCGCAACGGTTGATCGTGCTGCTTGAACGTCGTCGGCTTGAGCGGCACCGGGAAGAGCGACAGACTGCGCTGCAACCGCTGCAACGTATCGAACGGCTGCGCGGCCATGTCTTCATATTCGACATCGCGAATCTGACAATCGCTACCGGCGATCTCTTTACGGGCGCCTTCGTAGGCCCGCACGTCGGCGGCGACGTTCTGCAAGAACGTGGTGCAGTCCACGTCGACCTGCGGTACCACGCCATGCGGCGGCTCGAGACAGCTCCACTTCTGCTCGCGACGGGCCAGCAATATCGAGACATACCAGCGGATCATGTTCCGCCGATGTAGGAACACGAAGATCGCATCACTGGTCGCACACAGGTACTGGTAGAACGCCTTATTGTCCGGGTAGTGCTGGTAAGGCATCGGATAGTGTGCGTGCACAATCGCGTCGTCCTTCGTGCGGGCATCGTACAACTGCCGCACAGCCGTACGCGGTTCCAGTTTCATAAACTCCGGATGCGAGAACCACTGTTCACGGTGCACGAAGACCGACGGGTGCCCCTGCAGCGCACTCAACGTCATCCAGCTGCCTTTGCGGCTGGATGCGACTATCGCAACGGCGCGAGCCATAACAACTCCATTTTTCTTTAGCTATTAGCCGTGCAACTTCGACGGGTGGGATCGCAGGTACATGTACGTGCGGCCGTCCGGAAACCAGAACCACTTAATGCAGTTCTCGGGAACGCTTCGTAGCGTCAGGCCGGGGAAGTAGAGCAACCAGTCGCCGTCCCAGGGGATGATCTGCATCGGCTCGGCCGCGTTGGCGCCCATCCACCGCACGATGACGTCGTCGGCGCCGGGGCGGTGCTTCCGCAAAAATGCCAAGAATTCCGTGGTCAGTGGGAACGGGGCGCCCGGAATGTCGCGAGGCCGATTGTAGTACACGGCGGCATCGTGAATCTCTTTCAACGTCGGCCGGCCACGGCCGCTTAGCATCAATGAGGACCAGCCGATTATGCCCAAACAGACGGTGGCGACGCCGAGTGCCGCGAGCATTTCCAGCGGCGTGCCCGGCTCAGTGTAACCCAGGATGCCGAGGGCGACCACGAACAGACACAGCTGCACGACGATGATCAGCACGCGGATGGGCGACAACATGATGAAGGACCTGTCTTCCAGGAAGACTCAAAGTTTATTGGGTGAGTGCCGGGCCGCAAATGAACCGCGGCCACGCATAGTAGCACAGATCAAGCGACGCTTGCATAACATATGAACTGCCGCGCGGCTCCGTTCGCAGCAGTGCAAACGCCCGCACGCGCTCGGCAAACAGGCACATCGCATCTCGCTGCTCGGCCGTCAACCGTTCATCGCTGGACTTGGCCGTCACGCTAGAGGCGAACGCCAGGAACTGCCACGTCGTCTCCAGCTTACTTTCGATCATGAACCCGAAACCGAGACTTCCGCCCGGCAACGACCAGACCCGCTCGTCGAACGCCGCCACGGCGCGGTAGAACCCCACCACGCCCTTCTCGTCCTGCAGGTGCACCGAGAGATGCACCCGCGAACGTGGATGCCCGAAGATCACCTGCGTGTCGGGTGGCGTCATTGCCGAGACGGGGATGCTCACGGCCGCCGGGCTATCGGGCATCGGGTCGACGGGGACGTCCAGCAACGCCTGGGCGTGTTGACCTACATCATGCGTACGGCGGCGCAGCATCGCGCGAACGTATGTAACAAAGTCCGGAAAACTACGCACGACGAGCGTCCCGCGCCAACTGATCATAGACCTGCACGGTCATGAAGAAGAACGCCACGACATACGCCGCCGCCGAAACCCAGAAGGCGGCCGCGGCGTACGGAAACGTCGCGTTGGCAAGGTAGCTCACCAGAAACGGGAAGGCCGCAAAGAGGAACGTGATCTGGAAGGCATTAAACGCACGCATGCAAAATTCCTTGTGTTAAAAGCCGCGGCGGAACACGGAGTAGGAACTCATACCTCCGCATCACCGCCGCGGCCGTCCCGATCGCACCCGGCTCGAGCTATGAAGGTATCGCCGGCACCGATTCCGTCAAGCGGCCGAACTAGACGTCGTGCTCCATGATGCGCGCCAATTCCATGATATCGGGAATAAACCGCTCGGCCGACTTGTCGCGGATCAGGATCGGCAGCATTCCCAAATGCATGGCAGCTTCTAGGTCACCGAAGGTTTTGTTGGCCGTCACCATTGCCACCTCACAGGGTTTGACGCCCATGAGGGAGCAGATGAGTTGATAGGCTTCCAGCTTCGGCTTGTAGACCTTGGCCATCTCGAGCGGGATCATCATATCCCAGGAGAGTCCGTTCTTCTTACTGAGCTTCGTCAGCAGTTCAATCGGCCCGTTGGAGCACGTGACGACTTGGTAGTCTTCGCGTAACCACTTCAACCCGTACTTAGCATCATCGTGGGCCTTGAGCTCGTACCACGAGGGCGGCAACGTGAGCGGTGCCCACTCGTCGGCATGCACGTGGTCGACGTAAGCCTTTACGTCTTCACGGTCCGCCGCGGTCAGGTCGAACACGGTGCCGAAGACGTCGAAGGCAATGACTTTGATCATGATTACAATCCGTTGGCAGTAAGAGCTTCTTCGATCGCCCGCATATGTTCACAGCTCAGCGGCGTCGTGTCGGGCACGTTGTACTTGGTCCGCACGGAGTTCACCAGCGCACGGCAGTGCTTCACAAGATCCAAGGCATGCACGGTCGGCCGGTGGACTTCGATCTTGTCGACTCGCGTACCGACGAACGTCACGTCGATGCAGGTGCCGCAATGGTTGCACCAGAACAACAGATCGCCGTCCGGCGTGAACGTATGCCGAGCCAGGGCGACTGAATCGCAGGTCGGACAAATCGGGTCGGACATATTGTTGAGATCGGTCATACCATCAGGGCCTTATGGATGGCAGCCATCAGCTGCTTCTTATTCTCGAACCAGTACGACGTCATGCCCCACTTACCATCGATCTGGAGATAACAATGCTTCGACTCAAACAACCGGAATATGTCAAATTCGATCAACTCATCGATCTGCTTAACGACGTCGGGCTCCGCCAGCTCTAACTCAAACTCACACGGGCAGCCGGCGTACCACCGACCGTGCGCCTGTGGGATCGTCGGGAAGTAACCCTGGTCGTAATGCAGCTTATCGAGATTAGGCTTGATAACGATCATGGTTACCAGGGGAACGGCGGCAGGATCGGCTTCACTTCGTAGCTCTTGTGCACGCACTCTTTGAAGGCCTTCGCCATCTCTTCGCTAGCGAAGATACAGATACCGCCGTACTCGAGATGGTCGTTGACGTCGGTGTGCTTGAACCAGTGTCCGGACTTGTTCTGCAACCCGAAATACGCAGCCACGACGGGCGGCGTCTCAATGTCGCGGTGTACGATCGCCGTGAAATCATCCGGCGGGTTCACCATGATCCGCAGATCATGGTACGCATGCAACGAAATGAATTCGGCCGCCTTCAGCCGCCCTTCGACGTCGTTGGTGGAATAACCGAACGCCGGGCCGGAGGTGAACCGCTGGCCCAGGTGCGTATACAGGCGGCAGGTGAAGCAGACGGCGTCCCAATCGGTACTCATGTCTGGGCGGCCATCTGCCGGAGCTGGGCATCGGTCTTGGCCGTGACGCCGACGGCCCGACGCATGAACGTCTCCATCGATTCGCCGGCCATGGCCGATACGACCTTCAATTCCCGGTGCTCTTCGGGCGTCAGACGCATAACCAAGCGCTTGACGCGCTTGTTCGTCATCGCTTCCGGATTTGCCCGGCTAGCGCGTTGGGTGACGGCTTGAGACATACTTGGCCCTCCATAGCTGCATTGAGGAGTTTGATCTGATAGTACAGCACGGTCGTCACGATCGGCATCTGACCGATTCCAAACTCAAACGGAACCGTGTGCCGCGTCTGAATATCGTACCAGCTCGGCTTCTCGTTTTGCTTCTTGATTACAGCGTAACGCCCGCCGCTAAACAGAAACTGATTCAACTCGCTGGCAAACAGCACCTCGGGATCGACCTTGCTGATAAACCAGTCGAACACCCGCGTAGCCGGCGTCACCTGCAACCCCAGTGTATCGAACAGCTGGCAGGCTACAAACATGCCGAGAACGGTTTGTCGATTGTACTGCCGGGGATTGCCGTACCCGCTCTTCGGAATCATGCCGGAGCGCGCCAGAATGTAATGCACCGAACGCGGCGTCAAATTAAACATCGCGATCAGTTCGCGACAAGAGAACGTCCGTTCGGGAGCGGCGGTGGTCATCGGTACTCTATTCGAAGTCGACACGGGCCAAAGCTGCGGTGTGTCCGAAGGACATACCTGTTACTTCTACAGCCTTGAAGTTTAGCGGCTCGTTAGAAACTGGCAACTCACCAAACGGCGCCCGCTTCGTGTGATCGTACACAGCTCCGACATCCACACGCCGGCGGCTGCCGAGCAACTCTTCCCGCTGGTGCTGCAGCTGCTGTGTTATTGGTAACATCTCCTCGGGACAGCAGCAGGTGCACCACTGCCGTTGGTACCAGCGATGGGCAATGCGCTCATCGTGAATGACGCCGATCCGTCGCCCATACGACGTGATGCCGAGAATGCCGACCTTAATCGGCCACGGGAGCTTGTGCTCTTTGAGCAGGGCTTCCAGGTTCTCGTAATTGAAGTTGACGATCAGGGCGTCGCCACCGCCCTCGATATGCACGCCGAAGCAGTTGCCGTGCTCCTGCGGGCGGTTACCCGGCAGGAAGCCCAAGAGCGTCGTCTCGCCGATACCGACGGCATTCAAGATTTCCATTAGCCAATGATCCGCGTGTCGTTGTCGTCGCCGGGCTTGGACGAGTAGTTGAAGACCCGCAGCTCGACGCCGAAGTCCTTCTTGAACTTGTAGCACAGCATCTCGGTCGGCGTGACCGGCGTATTCGGCATTCCGGGCATCGGGAAGATCGACAAGATGCTGTGGGCCAGCCAGGGCGTCATGGACGAGAGCGTACGGTTGTTGATCAGCATCAGCTTCGGCGGCCGGCCGTACTTCACGAAGAACTGGGCCAGCCAGTGCGAAACCCCGGACCGCGTGTACGTGAACGATTCGGGAGCACCGGTCAGCGTAAGTACGGCGTACGGTAGCATCTGCGACGTCCACGCCATGAACTCGATCATGAACGCTTCGCGACGCACATAAAGATCGAGCTCCAGAATCGGCGCCACCTCGCGATCCGGTACGGCCAGCAAGTCCTTCAACGCTCCGCAGATCACCAGCAACGCCACATCGAGCGACTTAAACGACCGCAATTCATCCACGTCTTTGATGTAACGCGGCGTAGTGTAGCGAACGCAGTTATGCTCACCGGGGTTGACGTCTTCGTTCGTGACCACCGGCCCAAACGTGTAACGCCGACACATCGCCCGGAACAAGTCGCGGAAGACAAACAGCTCTTCACCGTCCCAGGTGCTATCGGCGAACAGGGCCTTAAACTCCGGCAACGGCGGCAACGGGCACGGAGTCAGGTTCGACAGCATGTCCGTACGTTCCGGAATCCGCGGAATACGATCACAGAACGTCACGTTGTCACAGATCGACACCGAGGTCCGCGGCACCCAGTTCAACGTCTCCATCCACTGCACGAGCACGGCGGCGGCATGCTCGATGATCTCGTTCCGCGTCGGGGCGGGCTTCGGGGGCGATAACTGTACCATCGGCGCCGGCGTCGGTGCGGCCCGCAGGCCAAGCGGTAACGCCAACCACAGGGGGCAGAACTTCAGGAGGTCACGGCGGGAGAACATGCAGCACCTCAGTTAATCCAGGTTGACGGTACGTTGACGCGGTTGCGGTTCAGGTTCTACGGGCGGTGGTACTTCAGCAGGAGTCGCCACCAGTGTTTCCAGACACAGGTCGGCGACGAAGCCGGGTGGGATAATGCCCATCGAAGCCATCGTCGTCGCCAACTGCTGCTGCATGTTGTAAATGCGGTGATCCAAAATCCGCGCAGCCACCGACGGCGGTAGACCTCCACCGCGGGCTATAGCTGGGCCGGCCATCTTAACCTCGCATCCGATCGGTCTTCGTACCCGGCGGCACGGGAACATACCACGGCTCGAGCAATTCGTCTTCGTCACAACCGCGAGCAACTAAGAACGCGTGCCACAGACGTACGAACCAGGGACGCGTGTCCTGGTAGAACGCCATCGGCTGGGCGGGAATCCAAACCCCGTCCTTAAACATCATCGGTTGGTCAGACACGTTGCGGTCCGTAAAGGTGATCTAGTTCAGGCAGGTGCGGCACATACGGACGCCACACCTTGTACTTGAGCGTTACCGTAATCGTACCGTCAGGATTGTCAACGCGGGTCACAACTTCCGCCTTGAACGTGCACGGCACCCGTTCAATCGCATCCCGCGAACACCAACCACTGGCGATCCGCGGGAAGCACGTCACATGCTCACATTCGCAATGGCCGTCGTCATAGACGGCCAGCCGCATGTTGTTGCACTTCGGGCACTCAACGATGGTCAGCAGTTGCCGCATTAAATCTGGTCGACGTACGTGATCTGGGACTTCTTGGTCAGGGTCGCCGGGATCTTCCCGTTCTTGCACATCCGGGTGATCTGCTTACGTTGCGGCGAGGCTTCGGCCTGCTTGGAGACGGAGGCCCGCACAAAGCCTTCCATCGAGACGTCGTGGGCGGCGGCGGCCACGCGGAGGAAGCGGTGCTCTTCGGGCGTCAGCCGGACCACGAGGCGGATCGTACGACGCTTGGCCATCGACAACGGGCTGGTAACAGCGGGCATGGGTCACTCCTTGACTAGGTAATCAATCCTAACTCTCGAACCTTGGCAAGCATGAGCGTATAGGCAGTGCTGGCCTTTTGCCAGCCCTCAGCAGCAGCAGCAACGACTTCCGGCGGGTATGGCACGACCCGACGACCGTTCAACAGGTACGCTTCCTGATGCAGCCGCTTGATAAAGTACAATTCGTTGGTGGTGAGCGTCACGTCCGCGGCACCAACTTGAAGCCCTTGAAGATCAGCTGCTGATCATTGGTCGGTTCGGTCGGCTGCTCAAAGCTCCACGAGATCACATTGTTGCAGCCCAGGTCGCACATGATGCCAACCAGCACGCCGATCAGCCCGACTTCATGGCGGCACGCCGACGGCACGTTCCAACGCACCGGGACGTCCTGCACCGGAATAGACGGGTGATCGGCCAGCAGTCCGTTACAGGGCACACGGTTGACCGTCAGGGCACGCATGGCAGCGGGGTCGGCTTCGAAGGCCGACTGCATCGTCTCGAGGATACGACGCTCGATCTCGATGGTCAGTGCAAGAGCCGCCTCTTTGCCGCCCACCAGATAAAGCTCGTGTTCAGGCGTCGGCCAGAACGACTTCGGGGGCGGTGTCGGAATCATCTCGTGATACGGCATATTGGAGATGCCGGGTGGACCGATCGGACCGGGCTCGCCCGTCGGACAACCGCCGCACGGCCCGCGCGGGCCGGTAGCACAGCAGCCGAGCCGCTCGCCGGGGCTATCAAGGGGAATACCGGCCGGCCCCGTCGGACCGTCGATACCACTGCGGGCCGCTACCGCCTTACGATCTTGATCGGCATCCCAGCGTGAACCGTATCCTTCGCTCATGGCTATGTCTCGTCCTTGGTATCGGGGAAGTAGAGCTTATTGATGGTAACGATGCACGTCATGATGGTGCCGGCCGACAACACGACCAGACTGAACTGGGCGGCGTTCTCAACGTACTCGCCCATCTGCTCGGCCAACGGGTACACGGTGACCCACAGCCAACCGAGCCACACCGCCACGGCTGTTAATAATAACGTGGCCAATGCACACTGGGCACCGACCCACAGAGCCTTGCTGAAGTTCGACGGCTCCGATACGGGCAGGCCGGCCGCGGTCCGAATACCGTTGATCGAGCGGTTGGCCATTGCATTGACGAAGCCGGCGCCGAGCGCGAGCAGCACGATAAAACTGCCGATCTGGGCAGATTCACCGTAGACTTCAGTGACGTCCAGAATAAACAGCACAAGCGCCATGAAAGCGCAGCCGCACAATACAAACACGATGCCTTTGACCATGTCACAAAAGAAGTTCACGGTTGGTCCTGCTAATTGAGATCGGTGCGGCGATAACGTGGCCCGCGGATGTACGGGTTCTCGTCGCCGGTCGGACGATGCAGCCCCAGCGGATTGTCTTCGCCGATTGCCGGCATGATCTTCCGGTAAAACGCATCTTCGCGGCGCTTTACGCGTTCGTGGTCCGTCGGCGGACGGGGAAAGAACCAGCGCCAAAGTCGGATGATCCAAGACATAGTTAGAGCACCATACCCGGAAGTACGCAGACCAGCAACAATTTGCAGCCCTGCGTACGGGACCGCACCTCATAGGTCTCGGCACGGAGCTTCGCATCTTCGAACGACGTCACATGCTCGATATCCGTGAACGTCGTGCCGTCACGGCCTTGCCACTTCGTAATTAGGATCAGATCATCCATTGTTGGTTAGGTCCACATGACGGCGACGTGGTTCGGGCAGCGTAACTACGGGTTCCAGAACAACGGGTTCCAGTTCCGCGACGGGTATCTCTTGCGGCGTGACCGGCAGCGGTACGGCGGCCGGGCAAATCACCGGCAATGACGGTGGCACTACTCCCACAAGCTCTTCCCGCGAAAGTTCGAGTTGCGTTTCAGACCACTGCTCGGACAGGCCCAGATAATCCTCAAACCCGGTTGCGCGCGACCATCCCCAAACTTCCGGCCTCCCGTGTTGAATACGGACCACCCAGGCGACCCCGGCAAGCCCGGCAAAACAACGCGGATACACGGGCATCGCACACCTACAGTTCAATGACTTGCGTTCCGCCGTCAACAATCCCCATCAGGTTCTTAGCTTCCCACTCGGCGGGTACCACATGGCTCGCGTGGTCACCAAGGTACCGCCAGATCAGCCCGCTGTCGACCAGCCGCATGATCTCGATCAACGAGAACGTCCCCGGTTCAGCGTCCGCGCGGGCGCCGACGTTACCGAGGAACATGTAGCGGCCGGGAACAATATCAATACGCGCGGGTGTCATGGGCATTCAGTATCGCGAAAGAAGCAATGATCTTGGCGTCCATATCGTACATCAGGTCGACGAGCATCTTGCCCGCCAGCTTCTCCCGCATGGCGATCTCGGCCGGTGTCATCGGCGGGAGCGGCTCCGGCAGTGGTACCGGCGGCGGAGGCGGCAGTGCGGCCTGCTTGGCGTACCACGCGGCGTGCTTCGCTTGGCGGCGGAGCTTCTTGGCCTGTTGCACCGGCACCATGTCGGTAAGGAGCCGTGGCAGCTGACGCTCGAACATCCACTTGCCGTATTCCCACACGGGCTGCGGCACAGGCGGCTGCTGCAACAGAGTCAGCACCATCTTGACCGCGGTCGGGATCACGTCGGCGAACGTCGTGGCCGCCGTCTCTTGCTGATAGCCCAACGCCATGTAGACGCGGCCCGTCGAGTACGCTTCCAGCTTAATCTCGAAATGCGGGCGATAGCGGCGTGCATCAACAGTCGGCCAGATCGTGACCTGTCCGTTGCGCCCAAGCAGTATCCGCATCCCGTGCCGACGCAGGGCCTGCTTCTGCAGCCGCTGCCGCATGAAACGGAAGAGGGCCTTGTCGGCTAGATAGACTTGCTTCTCGCCCATTATGTTTCCGCCGTTGCCGGACGCAGGTTGACGCCCAGGTTCACGAGTTTGTTACGGGCTTGGAGCACGGCCTCAAGCGCCTGCTTCAACTCATCGAGCACAGGCTGCACCGGCCCGGCCATCTCCGGGTGCTTCTGAATCAGATCACGCAGATGTGCCCAGCCCCACAGCGCATAATCCTGCCCCTTGCTCACCACGGCTGTATGCAGGAGTAACAGCGCAACCGGCGGCACGGCAGCGACCAACTTGTCAATAGAACGGCGGCAGGTCGGCAATGATGCGATCAGGCGTGCCGGATCACCGACCGACGGGTCCAACGAACCCGTCACCTGAAACGGACTCGGCGGCGTCCACGTCGGGTCGATGATCTTGGCGAACTCCATCAACCGCAGAATCTGCGATTGGTCGATCGGGTCAGCGGGGTACGGCCGGCAAAAGATGGTCATCCTAGCGCTAGTCCTTGTTTTCGGGTAACGGCTTCGTGCAACCGTGCATACAGGCCATGTGCGATGCGCGAACCGAGTCGAGCTCGTGGGTGCAGATCAGGGTGTGCCCACAGGCCAACTGCACGCGGAACTTCCCGAGCTTCGGGATGTTCGCCGCTCCGAGGATGCGGATCTTAGGTTGGTTCTTCGTCACCTTAACTCCAATCTCCAAACATCTGCGTCGCCCCGATCGACATCCAGCTCCGCTTTCCGGTGCGGACGTCTTCGAGCAACTGGTCCCGGCGGCGGCGTTGTTCCCGCACGTAGCGCGAGTTGGCCCGCCATGTTGACACCAACACGGCCAGCACCACCAACACGATGATCGTAGTGACGATAATCTTCATGGCAAGCACCTATCCCTTAAAGCTCCACCAACGCTTCTTCATAGCCTTCACCGGATCAGGTTCGGCAGCTTCGATCGCCTGCAACTCCGGCACCGTAGCTGAGTTGAGGCCGATGATCCGCAGCGGGCGACCAAAGAGACCGGCAAACTTAATGGCCATCCCGAGGATCGCGTACTCGTCGGCATGGTACCCACAAGCCCAAGCGTCCTGATGCATGATGATATCCGCCGACTCCGCCCGCACTGCCTCTTTGAAACTGGGAATGTATTTTTCGACCAATCGAATGAGCTGCTTGCGACGTACCAAATGATTATCGCTCGATTGATTAACGCCCTGCACCAACGTCTCCAGCCGCTGTTGCAACGGCACGTCATCCCGCGGCTGCAGCTGCGTCAGCTTGAACTGAGCACCGGTCAGTTGCTGTTGCAACGACTCAACCTGCGTGCGTAGCGCCGTGAGCTCTTTAGCGTCGGCCGCCGCCTGGGCGCGGGCCGCTTGCAACGATTTACCGACTGACGCCAACTCGGTATCGAGGCTGGTGATCTTGGACCGCAATTCGCCGTTGTATCGCGACACCACGTCCAACCGGGCTTTTACCTCGGGGAACGTGTCCAAGTCTTTGTGCAATTGCGCCAACGCAGCTTTCGCTTCTTCCTTGCTCATAACTACTCCGGTTCGGGCATTCGATCGATCATATCCAACAATGCCGACATGCCGCTCATGATACTGACCAACTTACGCGACGTTAGCCGACTTATTGCCTGGAATAGACACCCGCCAATACCCGAGCCACAGCCGCCACTTGAAATAACGCTTGGTAATCTGCACCTCTTCGCACTTGGTGCATTTACGCATGCCGCAGACCTCGCGCTTCATCAGCGCGGTGGTCAGCGGCTGCTGTTCCCAAGCGTGGCGGCACATTAGACCGCCGGACCGAGAGCGTAGAACGCACGCAACGGCCCCGTCAGCAACAACGTCGTGCCGCAGAGCACGGCTACCAACATATCGAACGGCAAGTGCTCCAGGGTGTATTTATCGGCACGCCACGCCGCTGACCGCAAATCCGGCGTACCTTTCCAATGCCACCACGCATTACGCGACAGCGGGTCAACGTGACGCTCGACGTCGCGCGGATGAAACCGCAACGTACGCGTGCCGCCGGTAGGCTCGTCGTGCAGCGTGTACATCGACACCGTCGATATCGGGATAGCAAGCGGCATAACGTGGTCGGCAGCAAGCGAGTGCTCCCAAGCCCGCATACTGCAGTTCGCACAACGCGAACCGCTAACCAGCACGATAGCCCGCGACGCCTTGGGAAGATTGACGCCGACTATACGCACGTGGGGCAACTTCGCCAACGGTACGGTGTGTTTGCAAGCGTTGCACGTAGCCATCCGCGTGAACAGCGGCACGTCAGCATACATCGCGTGCAGCTGCAGCTTGGTCTTCGGTGTGGCCGGCGTCGGCGTAGCTACAACGTAGCCACACGAGGTTGCGGCCAAAGCACCCAACGAAGCCCGCAACATCTGGCGACGGGTCAGTTCCATGATCGTGTTCCTATTAACAATGGTCGTCGAGGACCTTCTCAAAATTGCGCTGGGTCTTAGTTATCGCCAACACGCTGGACTTGTCCAGCGTTTGAAACACCGCCTGCACCTTCCAGTCGCCCTGCATCGGCCCGACGTGAATCCGCACAGGTGTTCCCGTGATCGCCAGCTCCTGCGGTATCCAGGCTACGTAGCTAGACCCGTCACGGGCGAGCGACACCTGCGTGTAGAGTTCTTCGGTGGGCATGTTAGCAGAAGCGGGTGAACGCCAGCATGGCGGGGACCTTGTCGGCAAGATTGCAAAGGATCGTCGACAAAGCGTACAGCGGCGACGCGTTCTCTTCGGGGGTCATGTCGTCGATGGTCCAGTGGCGGTATTCCTGCACAACCGGGCCGCCACGCTCCTGCCAGTACCCGAGATTCTTTCCGGGAACACCGTACACTTGCTGCAGCAGCCACACCATGTCGACCATGACCTGACGGAAGCCGTGCAGCTTGATCGCAGTCAACACGCCCGTTATCCAGTTATCTTCGGTAAGGGCCTGGGGAAACCCAGGAAGGCCGGCGAAGACCGGATTATAAAGCATGCCCAGTTTCATTTCTCGGGTCACAGCCTTGTACGTCGCAGGCGGGTCGGGGAGAAATACCACACGACGCTTCGGCAGCCGCGCAACGGTAGCGTCTTGATCGACATACTTACCGGAGACCAACGCCTTCGACGTTAATGGGGAGGCCGTCAGCACCGGGGCCGATTGACGCAAGATTTCCAGCATGTCTTGGAAGTAGACGCGCTGGTCCTGCTTGAACATACGCTCGTTACGCTGGTACCAGTCAAGTGCCGGAATTTCTTTCGCTACGCAGCCCATGCCCATCATCAACGGCGACTGCAGGATGCCGCGGATCACGTTAGTTTCCGCATCGGTCGGCGGGGGTTTGCTGCCGTAGTCGTTGAACCCGTTTGGATCGACTAACACTCGTGACGTATCGCGAACGTAGCCGCGCTTCGGTACTTCAACGACTGCCGTCGCGGTGTTCTGAATCTTGTACTCGGCATTACGCAACTGCTGCCGCAACGATTCGATCGTGATGTCGGCGTCGCTCAGCTGCTTTTCCAGCGTAGCCCGCGATTGCCGCAAGTTGCCGTTCTCGTCCGTGAGCCGCGTCACGTCGGTGGTCCGCAGCTTCAACGTGTCTTTGAGCTCACAGGCATAACGTGCCATCGTGGTGAGCATCTTGAGGGCGTCATTGCACCCGTGGAGAGATTGGCGGAGATCCGCTTCCGCCTGCTTTGCTTCATCTTTCAAACTCATAATCGCACCAATTACTCCGCTGATTTGCGCAGCTGCTTCATCGTGTCGATGATCAGTCGCGTACGCTTGTCCAATTGCAGGTGTGTTTGTACCGCCCAGATGTGGCCTTGTAAAACGGCCAGCTTCTCTTCGAGCTTCGTACGCACCGACTGCGAGATCGTCTCGCCGTCGTTGTGCAGGGCTTGCACCATGGCGTTCGTGACGGCATCCGACGCCGCAAGCATCGCCGAGCTGAGCTCAGACAGCGGCTTCGTGTTCGTGGGCATTGTTATTCCGCCAACATCCCGTGCCACTGTGCCAACGCCGCCATCTTCTTGTTCTGCCGAGCAATCATCCGCTCGGCGTTCAGACCGAAGTGCTGCACCACCAACCGAATGTTGGCGGCCACATCGGCCAGCTCTTCTTCGAGCCATTCCTTATTGCACTTCCCCGTGATGGGCTCGTGCTCGTTGATGCCCTGCGCCAGACAGCGGGCCGAGGCCGCCGTCGCCTCACCCAGCTCTTCCAGCAGCTTGTTGAGATGCTTGAGGTCGATCGCCTTGTTCATCGGTATCCAGGGGCTGATCAGATCGGGCTTACGTGCCGGCACGTACTTCTCAATCTTCCGCTGCAGCTCGACGGCCTCGTCACGGTCCCAGTAATGTTGCGTACGGGAAACGAAGTCGGGCAAGTCCTTGCGGGACGCGGGCGGCAACCGCCACGTGTCCACGCCGT
>Ga0075163_10005651_pt1 | contig 16612 bp, 21 predicted proteins | sample JI1023141ADNA_FD_71478 | JGI IMG/M metagenome (GOLD analysis project Ga0075163, IMG submission 71478) | Wastewater effluent complex algal communities from Wisconsin, to seasonally profile nutrient transformation and Carbon sequestration -... | ecosystem: Engineered > WWTP > Effluent > Algae...
ACATGCTGTTGTAGGCGACGGTCTTGTTGGCGAAGGGCGCCAGAACCTTGCCGAGCTTGTTGCCCTGCTTGTCGACGCCGTCGAGCATCTGCCAGGGGATCGCATCGGTCGGCGGTCCGAACATCGGGGTCCAGTCGACACCGGCCGCGTCGATGTTGATGAAGGTGCGGACCCACTCCTGATCGATCTCCCGGTTGTAGACGGACCACGGCAGGCGGGCCCGGTCCTCCGGCGGGACCGCGTTGTCCCTGGCACCGCGAAACAGGGACGCGAGCGCCCGACCGATGCCGACGACGATGCCGATGATCCACCCCGCGACGGGGATGGCCGACACCGCGTTCAGGGCGATGTCGACGGCGACGTTCGACATCGCCTGCAGGAGTTTGCTCGGATCCGAGGTGGCGGCGAACGCGACCTCGGCCAGCATCCCGGCGACGGCGTCTGTGCGGCCGTCGATCCACGCGACCTTGGACCACGTGCCGCCGAGGAGGTCGCCGGCGATCGTGGCCTTGGTCTTCCAGAGCATCTGCGTCGCCCGGTTCCACGCCTGCGCGCCGGCCTGGCTGACGATCGACTCGCCGATCGTCTGGCCGCCCTCGCCCTGGACGCGCTGCATGAGGATCTTGAACGCGTCGTCGGCGTAGATGTCGGCGCCGGGGTACGGGCTGTCGTAGAGCGTCGGCACCCGATCGAAGAGGCGGTTGTTGGGGTCGATGAGCATGGTTCACGCCGCGCGCGCGGCCTCCTCGGCATGCTGGCGCAGGCAGGGGTCGCTCGAGGTCAGCGCCCCGCGCTGGACCTCGGCGGGGAGGGTGGCGAGGGCGCGGAGCGCCGCGCGGCGGACGGCGAAGAAGCAGGCGAAGCGCCGCAGGATGTAGTTGTAGGCGGGGGCGGCGATGCGACCGCGCGGGCCGTCGAGGCCGGCGACGTGCAGGCTGCCCTGGTGCACGTACAGCAGGCCGCCCCGGCGGTGGAGCTTGCCGAGCTCGGCCTGGCCGGATTGATAGATGGGCAGGCGGCTGGTGAGCGCGGCCGTGTGCGAGATGAAGTGGTCGAGGATCGCGGCGACCTGGCGGGCGTCCTGCTGCAGGTTGGTCGCGGGGTCCATGAGGCTCGCCGCGACCTGCAGGCCGAGCGCAGCCGGGAGGACGTCGCTCGAGCTCCACCGCGCGCCGGGGCCGGGGCCGTCGAGGCGCGAGCTGTAGACCCACGGGAAGGTCCCGAGGTGCAGCACGAGCGGTGTCTGCCAGCCGCACGCGCTCTCGGCCCGCGGCGGCGGGCCGGTCCAGCCCGCGCCGAAGTAGCCGGCGGCGGTATCGGCATGGAAGGCGCGCAGCGAGCGACCGGCGTCGTCGTAGCAGGCGCCGCCGGGGACGGTCGTCGCGTCGACGACGATGCGCCACAGCTCGCCGCGCTCGCGGCCGGCGGCGATCATCCGCTCGAGCACGGCCATCTGCACCCGCGCCTGGTTCGCGCTCACGCCGGGCCGTTCGGCGCGCAGCATGGCGGTGAACGCCTCGACGCCGGCCTGGTTCATGGCCGCCGTGCGACTCGCGCCCTCCCGTGGCACGACCCGCGCGAATTGTTGCGGGAAGCCGAGCAGGTCCGCGATCGACTGCCACTCGCGGCGGTACCAGGCGAGCACGTCCATCGGCGAGCGCAGGTCGAAGTCGGCGACGACCTCCGCGAGGCCGCGGACGCTCGCGCCGTAGCAGGAGAGATCGGCGGTCATGCGAGCTCCTTCGGCAGCGCGCCGACCAGGCCGGCGAACACCGCGGGCACGCCGGGCCACGACGACGCGTCGAGCCTCACCGGGATGGTCGCGTCGGCGAGGTCGATGCCGACGGCCTTCATGTCGGCGAGGAAGCGGGCGCGGACGTCCTGATAAGACTCGCCGCCGCGACCGGTGGTGAGCAGCGTCGGGCTGGCCCAGCCGGCCTTGATGTCAGGAATGTCGTCGACGCGGTAGTTCTTCAGGATGCGCTGCATGTAGACCGCCGCGGCGAAGGCCGACGCGCGCGGCTGGAACATCAGCTCCGGCGGCGCGCCGAGCAGCGGGGCGCTGGCCTTGACCTCGGGCACGCCCGTCCACAGGAAGTAGGGCGCCAGCAGCCCGAACAGGCCGCCGCTGCCGAACGCCGCCGCCTGCTCGCCGTACCGCAGCGGCGGGTTGTTGTCCCTGTTATTGGTGTATGCGCGCAGCGAGGCGTCGCGCTCGCCCTGCTCGCCGACCGCGTCGCCGTTGTGGGCCGTGGTCACGAAGCGCGACTCGCGGTACGCGATCCCGGCGAAGATGCGGGCGGAGCCCGCGATGCGCGAGGTCTCCTCCATGAGCAGAAACAGCGCGCGCAGGTCGAGGGGCGTCTCGCCCCAGTTGCGCGAGAGGTCGCCCTTCACGTCGGCCGGGCCGGGCAGCGGCGGCAGCTCGATCTTCGGCGCCGGGCCCGGAGCGGGCTGACCCGGTGCGGGCTGGCCTGGTGCGGGCCCGGGCGACGGCTCCGCCGCGCTCGCGCGTCGGCCGTACAGGAACGCGCCGCCCGCCAGCGCGGCGGTGCCGGTCACGGTGAGGAGGGTGCGCCACTTCATCGCTCGCCCTCCTGGTCGTTCGCCGCGTTGATGCGGTCCTCGAGGCGCTTGACGCTGCTGCCGCGCGCGAGCGCGTAGACGGCGACGCCGGTCGCCACGACGGCCACCGCGCCCGTGGCGACGACGGCGGGCGAGCGCCACAGCGGCGGGCCCGGATCGACCGGGACCGGCTGGGAGGGCGCCATGCCGCCGGAGGGCGCCCCGGAGGTCGCCCCGTCGTGGTCCGTGCCCGACGCGCCGCCCGGCGTCGCGCCGCTCGGATTCATCCAGCCTTGCGGCCCGATCCATTTCGTGATCGTCGTGGTGTCCCAGGCGTCGAGCGCTCTGTGCAATGGCTCCCACTCGGCGCCCTCCGGCGTGCCGCGGTTCGGCAGACGATCGCCGGGGCTCGCGTCCGCCGACTCGACCTGGCCGCGGATCAGGATGAGCGCGGCCGGCCGCATCGGGACGACCGGCTTCGGCACGGCGACGACGCCGACACCGCCGCCCCCGCGTGCCGCCGTCGCCTGCACCGCGGACCAGGGCCACGCGCTCGTCGGCATCGGCTGGACGCGCGCCATGAACTCGGCGCGGGCCGCCTCCGACGCCTCGTCGTAGGCGGCCTTGATGAGCAGCGCGACGTCCTGCTCGCGCAGCAGCCGCTCGGGTCCGGTGAGGCTCCGCTCCAGGGCCGACAGCTCGATGAGCCGGGCCAAACGACGCCGATCGAGGAGCATGGCTACAGACCCCTTTCATAGCGACCGCGCAGGCGATCGCCGGGCTGGACGCGCACGACCTCGATGTCGACCGCGAGCTTCGCCCCGACGACGTCGGGGCTCGCCTCGAGCGCGATGAGATCGTCGTGGCTCACGAACTGCACCCGCGACCACAGCCCGGTCGTCAGGTCGGTCTGGACGGCGCGGGCCTGCCGGGTCGCGCCGTCGACGAGGTGGAGCTTGCCCGCGACCGCGCCGTTTCCGCTGTAGCGAACGGAGAGGAACGCGCCCTGATGGCGCGGATACAGGCTCAGGTCGGATATCGGAATCGGGCCGACGCCGTTGTCGTCGCTGAAGAGGAGATTCGACGTCGGGTTGAACGTGAAGGGCGGCCGCCAGTCGGCGCCGGCCGGCGCGAAGGGGGTCCCCGTCTCGCGCAGCACCCGGAAGCGCCGCCACTGCGCGTGGGTCTCGTGGCCGAGCGCGTACTGGATGCTCTCGCCCTCGTTGAGCTCGTTGACGACCAGGATCACCTGCACGCGCCCGTTGTCCATCGTGCGGATCGCCAGCCTGTCGCCCGGGAAGACGAGCACGTGCTGTACGTACGGGGTGAGGTCGATCTCCTCGCGCATCACCCCCGGCGCGTCCGAGGCGATCACGCGGGCGACCGACTGCGGGTTGAACGAGGAGCTCGCCAGCCCGACGAGCTTCGGGCTCGACCCCTGGAACAGCCCGAAGAGGTCGCTGGCGACCAGACCCCCGGGACCGGGGACGCTGGCCTTGTAATAGCGCTGCCCGGAGACGGTGAAGCTGTCGCGGGTGAGCGCGATGGGCGAGACACCGTCGAAGTCGCTGTCCTTGTTGAGTTCGATGACGATCGGTTCGGCCATGGTGGGCTCCTTTCTCCGGGCGCGGGCGCGGGCGACCCGCGCCCGCGCCCGGCCGCGGGGTCACATCGGCGCCGCCGGCGTGACGCAGCCGCAGCGCTTCTTGCAGAGCGCGTAAAACAGCTTGTTGTCGTAGTAGACGGTGATGAACGCCGAATCGAGGTTGTTCGCCGCGCCGTTGTTCTTGATCACCAGCGCGAGGGTCTCGAGGCTGCCGACGTCGATCGGGTTGCCGCGGTACTCGGGGAATGGTACATGGATCTGCGTACCGTCCTTGTTGAGGAACTGGTTGCCGCGCATCTGCGGGCCGACCTCGAGGCCCAGGCCATCGCTCGTGCCGCCGGGCACGAGGAAGAATTGCAGGGTGAAGTCGAGGTAGTTGTTGCCACCGCCAGCGATGTTGAGGTCGATGGCGATCTTGGTCGGCGTGTACCCCGGGCGGGCCCTGTGGGTCAGCCGGATGAGCTTCCCGGGCGGAACCGGGAAGGCGTTGACGAAGTCGCCGCCGAGCCCGGTCTCGATCTTCTCGAGGTTGACCTGCGAGTCGTCGCTGTACTCGTCCAGCGTGCGCTGCGAGTAGTTGATCTGCCCCGGGCAGACGTACCCCTGGAGCATCAGGTCGGTGGAGTCGCAGCGCTGCGAGACCGTCCTGCACTGCCCCTCGACCCGCGACACGCAGGACTCGAGGTAGGGGATGCGCTCGGCGCACTGCATGAGCCGCTCCAGCAGCCCTGGCGTGCATGCGAAAATGCGGAGCTTGTCGATGTGCTCCTGGGTGAACATCATCTCCCCGTCGCGGGGGAGCATCTCGACCTTGACCAGCTTTCCATTGTCCATCGAACCATCTCCTTGTGTGAACAAAACGATTCCAGCGTCCGCTCCCGAAGGCGCGGGTTTGTTGCGATTGTCGAACGGTTTTCTAAAGCGCGGGGGTCTATCAGCCGCGCGTCGGGATGCCGAGCAGCGTGGCGAGCTGTCGCTCGGGTCCACTGAGCGGCGGCGCGTCGTCCGGCACCGGGGCGCCGGCCTTGCCGCGGTTCATCAGGGTCATGAACTGCTCGTCGACGCTCGCGGGCGTCGATGCGGCCGATGCCGTCACGGATGCGACCGTGGGCGGTGCGGCCGGCGAGGCCGGTGTCCCCTCGGCGCCGCGATTCATCATGCTCACGAACTGCTCGTCGGCGCTGACCGGGGTCGCCGCGGCCGCCGGCGTCGGTGAGGCCATCGCCACGGCCGGGCTCGCGTGGATCGACCACCAGAGTACGAGCATGTGACTCTGCCCCGGTGGCAGGCTCGCCACCGCCTCGGCCGGCACCTCGAGCTTGTACTCGTGTTCGTCCGCGCCGACCGCATGGACCAGGGCGCGCTCCGAGTGGCCGCTGCGGATGCGCACGATGCGGGCGAGGATCGGCTCCTTCACGGCGCGTCCTTCCCGCTCCACCCGAAGAGCTGCGCGCCCGCGGCGTAGGTCGCCCCGCCGGCGACGAGCGCGGCCCGGCCGGGCACGCCGACCGGGGCGGCGATGCCCGCGAGCATCGACACCAGCCCGAGCAGCGCGACCGGCGAGACGCCGGCCAGCCGTGGATCACCGAGCAGCCGCTGAAGCGCGGCGCCCATGCCCACGCCCGCCGCGGCGACGCCGGCGATCAACAGCAAGTCCTGCCAGCGGCCGCGCCGCATCGCGGTGATGAGCTCCGCGGCCTCGGTGTCGTTCGGCGCGCGGCGGATGGCCTGCGCCGTGTCGAGGTCGCGGCCCTTGTAGTAGTCGGTCACGGCGCTGCGCATATAGGAACCGAGCGATCCCTCGGCCTCCGCCAGCAGCTCGCCGGACGTCCACGCTGTCTTCTGTGTCATCGTTGCCCTCCCTTCAAGCCCTTGAGAAAGTTGCTGAACCCGTGGAGCAGGTCCTCCACGGTCATCCCGCCGCGCTCGGGGCCCTCGTGGGCGACGTGCATGCGGCGCTGGATCTGATCGCTGGCGCCGGTCGCGGCGATGCTGCGGTCGACCGCGTCGCAGTCCTTGAGGCAGCGATGCATGAGGTCCCGCTGGCGGACGAACTCGTCGGCCATCCCCTTCGTGATCGACTGGACGGTACGGACCGTCTCCCACTCGGCGAGCCGCACGTTCTCGAAGGCCGAATGCATCGTCTCGAAGCAGGTGCGCATCCTCTGGACGTCGACGGGGCCAGGCACGACGTCGGCCCCGTGTACACGCACCCTGTCCGCCTCGCTGAGCGGCGCACCATCGATGAGGATGACGGCGTCGCCGCTCAGGACCTGCATCCACCGGCGCAGCACCTCGACGACCAGGTCGACCTCGACGGTCTCGCAGGCCACCACCTCCCCTCCTCGAGTCCTCGCCTCCAGCCGCGGCATCCCCACCTCCCGATGCCAGGGAAGCTGGTTTCGCGGTGGAAGCAAAGGATTTTTATCGCTCGACTCGCAGGTGATTGGACGCGAGTCGAGCGTCGTGGCCGGACGTCACTCCGGTATCTCTCCGGTATCTGTGTACGCCTATTCTCCGGTCACTCCGTCATGTTGACAGTGTCAAGTCCGATCCAGGTCCGACGTGCCAGGCTGCGCGAAGCGGCGCATTGATATGACACGCCGGATGATCGTAGCTTTGGCGGCGTGGACGGTGGGGTGGGTCGGGGCTGGGGAGGAGTCGAGGCAGTCGTCGCGGACTACCTGGCGTGCCCGCGGGGTGGTCGACGCGCCCCGGTGGGCCGCCAGGACGAGCGGCAGCACAACGGCACCGCCGAGATCTGCGGCGACGTGAACGGCGGCGCCCTGACCTTCATCCGCGGCGGCGACCAGGCGCTCGTGCTGCTGGCTCTCGGCACGCCGCAGCAGTGCGTCGAGCTCTACGAGACGCTCCCCCGGGGCCGGTGGCGGTACTGGGAGGGCGAGCCGGTCGCGGCCGTGTTCGCCGGCACGCGCCGCTTCTTCCGGCCGCTCGGCGGCGGGCGGGCGCTCGGCGTCATCGAGTGCGACGACCGGGCCCTGCTCCTCGGGCAGGTCGACGGCCGCCTGGTGCTCGTGCTCGTCCAGGGCGCCACGCACGTCCTGATCTGCACCGCGGGCATCAAGGATCTCGGGGTCGTCGACGTCGACGCGCACATGGATAACCTGCCGCCTCGACGGCCCGCTCGCGCGGCCCCGCCGGCGCAGGTGCGCCAGCACCACGAGCGCATCACGCAGGGTCGCGAGCTGGCGCAGGAGACCTCGGACGTCATCTGCATGGCGCTGCAGCGCCTCGGACTGCGAGTGGCGCTGGCGATGGACCCGGCGCGCTTCGGCCTGCGGCACCGGGGCAAGCGCGCCGTCATGGCCTTCATCGACCTGCTCGTCACGCTCGGTCTGCTGCGGTGCGGTGACCTGTGTGGCCGGGTCTCGGACATCATCAAGCAGATCGACCGCCACATCCCCGGCCTCGAGATCTCGGCGGCGAAGCTGGGCGAGGTGCTGAAGCTGCTGCACGCGACCGGCACGTGCCTGATCGAGAAGCCGAGCGAGCGCACGTGGCGGATCCGCCTCGCGGAGCTCGACGACGTGAAGGGCGCGCTTCACCAGAAATTCTGCGAGGAGACGCCGACCCACTTCCACCTGCTGCCGGCCGCCGATCCCGCCGCGCGGCGGTACTGCGGCTTCGACCACGGCGCCCTCGCCCGCAAGCCCCGCCTGCCGCGCGACGCCGGGACGAAGCCGCGGTCACGGAAGGCGAAGGCCGGCAACGACGCGGCCGGACGCCCGGTGAACCCGGCGACCGCGGACGCCACGAATGAGGCGCGGCGGCCCGGTGACGGCCGGCAGGAGCCGGAGTCCGGCGACGAGGCGGCCGGGCACCGGGGGACCCAGAACCCGGCGAGCGCTGGCAGCTCGACGGACCATCCCGGGAGTTCGGCCGGCCCCGCCAGCACGAACCCCGTACCTCCTCCTCCCGTGCCCCGGCCGGCCACCCAGTCGCCGGCGCCGGTCAAGCCGGCGCCCGTGGCGGCGTTTTCCCTGGGCGCCGCATCGTCGTCCACGCACGGCTGGAGCGTGCTCGGTGACAGGCTGAGCAAGCGCGTGGCCAGCGTGGCCGGTCCGACGCTCGACGCCCGCCCCGAGCCCCACGCCGATCTGACGACATCCGGTCCCGACCCGCCCACCCGGGCTTCACGCGAGCGCGACGGTCCCGGAGCCTGACTCGTAGGGCCGCGGCGTCGAGCAGGCGGCCCCGATGGATGATCTGCGCGAGAACACGCGTCATCGCTATGAGCTATCGCAGACCATGAAGACACCCGTGCCGCCGATCACCCTCGAAGACCTCAACCTCGAAGCCGCGGAGCGCCGGCTCTGCGTCGAGGCCCTCCGCCTTGCCGGCAACATCGTCGGCGCCGCCCAGCTCCTCGGCATCACCCGACACGCGCTCAAGCGCCGCATCATCAAGCTCGAGATCCGACGGCCGCGCAGCGGCGAGCCGGACCCCGTGCCATCGGAGTAGGACCCGGAGATCACCTCGGCGCCGACGACGATCTTTCTTCTCCGACCCCTGCTCAGCCGATCGAGCTCTACCTTACAACTACGGCGATCGATCGATGACCCGCGAGCGCCCGCGGCTCGCTGTTGCTGCACGCGTTCGTTGCATGCACGATGAACCGGTAGCGTGACGCGGCCCGTGGATGCCGCGCGCGAGGAGGCGTGCGATGTCGGATCAGCAGGTGCCGGGCTCCTATGCCGTCGGCGACGAGGACACGTTCCTCGTCGCCCTGGACGGTCAGGTCTTCCAGGTCGTGCGTGGAGGCGTGGCGGGGCCCGTGCTCAAACGGGTCGACGCGCTGCCGCCGGGCGAGCGGCACCTCATGGACGGTGCACTCGTCCTCCCGAGCCTGTTGCTGCAGGCGGCCCGGGTGCTCGACGTGCCGGGCCCGCTTCGCGCCCTCTCCGACGAGGCGCTCGATGTCCTGGACGAGGTGTTGTGGGGCGGCCCGGTCGGCATCGACATGGCCCACGTGGACACGCTGCGACGCGAGGGGCTGCTGGTCGTCGAGGACGACCGCACCCGGCTCTCTTCCCGCTGCCATCGCCTGATGAGCGACCTCTGCACGGCCATCTGCGGGCACCCCTTCGCGGCGTCGGCGGGCAAGGGGGTGGCCGCGTGACCACCCGCCGCATCATCCCCGCCGCCCAGCTCCGCGCCGGGCCCGCGACCATCATCGTCGCCCTGGGCGACCGCACCACGCCCCGCTGCAGGTTGAGCCAGAACTCGGTCGATGGGCCCAAGGCCTTGTGCAAGCGCAGAGCGATGTCCGGGGACACTGTCCGTCGCCCATGGAGAATCCGCGCAACCTCGTCAGGGGTGATCCCCATCGCCTGAGCGAGCTGCGCCTGGGTGGTCTTCTGGGGGATGAGGAACTCCTCCCGGATGACCTCACCCGGGTGGTAGGCCGGCGATGGGTTGGGAGACCCAGTGCCTTCAGCTCAGTGGCCATGGCGATCACCCGGTGACCGTCAGGACCTTCCACAGGATCGCCAAAGCCGCAACCCCGGCGGTCAGGGCCATCACGTCCCTCGCCAGGGATCGGCAGAGGACGGCGAGGTCTTGGGGGAGCGGGGAAGAGGGCGTGGAAGGGGTGCTGGTGTTCATACCGGTATTGGGCTGGTAGCGGTTAGCAGCCCCAGCATTTTGTCTGGTTGCGGCAGCAACCTCCACTTGTGAAAAAACAATCCATTTTTCCGTCCTTTGATGAACAACTAATCGGATCATCCTCCAGTCCGAAGGGGTCATCGGCCCATCCGTTGACGGGATCGGGCTCACCATTTGAGAGAAGGTCAGGTCCCTCCAGCCGCGGCGCCAGCGTGTTCTCGCTTTCGGGAGTAAGCACGTCCCGGATACAAGCCTTCATGTCATCCTCCGGGCCCGCGATGCAGACCTGAAGTTCACCGGCCAGTCCTTCCGGCTTTGCGATGCCATTTAACTCCTCGGGAGCATCGCAGGCGGGGGCGAACAGGGCAAGAGTGAGGATCATCGAGAGGCGCTTCATGAGTTGTCTCCTTGAATAGGGTGTTTTGCAGATGCAAGGTCCTGGTGCGTTACGGGGCTCTCCTCAGGCCTATTCCCTCGGAGTGCGACTCGGACCAGACCCTGATCAGACCTAACAGCGATAACTATGGGTCGATTTCTGCGGCGATTTTGCCGCAGAAATCGACCCTGAACCGTGATCGATCGGGCCTCCCGGACCGACTACAGGGGAGAGCTCGCCGCCCCTGGTCACCAGGGCGGACCCGTTGAAGCTCCACGGCCTTGTGGCAGTCGATCCCGTGGATCGCCCTCCTTGAGGAGGACCCGTTGAAGCCCGAGAACCTCAGTCGGGATCACCTTGAAGATCGCCGCCGCCCACCAGGGCGGACCCGTTGAAGCGAGCATCCGGGGTTGACGAGGTCGCTGTTGCACAACGAAGCCGCCCAGGTCTTCACCGGCCTGGGCGGCTCGATTTCGTCGATCGTCGGGAGAACTACTCCTCGCCGCCTTGGTCGTCGTCCTTGTCGACCGGCTTGGCGACGGCGCCGATCAAGGTGCCCAGCCCGTGGCGGACCCAGACCCCCGTCGGTCCCTCCAGCTCGACACGTGCGGGGTCGTCCCCATGGCGCGCTCGTCATCTTGACGATGCCGGTACCCCTTGGCCACGGACCCCTGGCCCTGGTCGGCGAGGCCGGTGAGGACCTTGTTCTTGTCTCCGGGACCGTGCTCAGCGAGGTCGCGGAGGATGAGGAAGAACTGGGGCGCCACCGCCCCGTAGGTCGGAAAGGCGGTCAAGTAGGACCGGCCGACCAGCTCCTGCAGGAGGAGGACGGCGTCAATGAAGTCGCCGCGGTTATTGGTCGAGTAGAAGCGGCCGCGGGTGTACCCCCGAGCGGGGTGCTCGAGGAGCACGAGCCAGCCCGTCTGGGGGCCGGAGATGCGAGCGGGACGGTGGGTTGATCTCGATGCAGAGTGGCTCATGCCAGCTCATAGGGACCCTGGACAGGTTTCCCCGGGCGGGGAACCTCTTTTTTCAGGGGCCCTGAAGTTCTCCCCGGTCCCTCGTCAGGCCGCCAGCGGATGCTCGTATCCGCGCTCAGTTACAAGGTGAACCTCACCAACCAAGAGCGCCCAGCGATGCGAAAATCCGGTTCCTATGACCCACGGCAACACCGGATTCAAGGTCAAGAACCTCCGCGGTACGAAGGGGTGCCCCCACTATCGCGGATACGGTTCTGCAGCGGACAGTGACAAGAAGTGTGCGTGGAATGGATGCAGCGGGCGGGCGATTCGCGCATGCCATGTCATCGCAGCCAACCAGAACGAGGCCAGGGGTAGGAGATTTCTGGTGTACATGTGCGCCAGTTGTAATGCCAACTATACCACCCTGAGCATTCGCCTCAACGCGATCGAGGTTGAGATCATGTGCGATTGCCCGGTCACGCTCTAACCCGTGGCCCCCTCCTCGCCGGTGGGACGTGGGCCGAGGGGGGCCGGGCTCGGTTTCGCCCGGTGGCGATGGTGACGGTGACGGAGCCAAATTCTGCGTCACCAAGTCAATTTCAACAGCTACACTACCTTAGCAAGGGCTATAGCTAAAAATTGGGTTGCTGGTGACGGAGGTGACGGAGGGAGGCTCACAGATCTGGCCCGCCCGAAAACATCGCGCCCATCGCCGGCGGGAGGGTCGACCCCTCGCGCCGCGCCTCACCCTGGAAAGTCTGGCGAGGCTCCGTCACCTCCGTCACCGGAGACAAGGAAACGGCCCACAGGTGCAGCAGTGCCCCCGTAGGGTGCGGTTTGGCCTCGGTGACGGAGACGGTGACGGAGAATTCGTCTGCGTCACCCGAGTTGACCCACCCACGACAGATCGCGGCGGACCCTGAAAAGTGTGAGGAGGCTCCGTCACCTCCGTCACCGGGACCCCGAAACGCCAACAGGGGGGCCCGGAGCCCCCCTGCGACACGTTCCAACGATGGTGACGGAAGCGGTGACGGCAGCGGTGACGGAGAATTCCCCTCCGTCACCGTCACCGGATCAGTCGCCCATGATCCTTCACAGCCCCGAGAATCACCTCGGGGGCGATGAGACCGCCACCTAGAATCTCAACAGCGTCCGGGACACTGCCTCATCGACCTCCCGTGTTCATTCAAGCCGCCATTGCTCGGTGCCGAACAGTCGGGACCCGGTGTCGGTGGTCGCCTTGCCGACGTAGGACCGATCCGACAGGCGCGCCGCCACGAAGTGCACGTCTGGATAGTCCGCCACCAGCCCCAGCATCGTCGGGCGATAGCCGACCAGCGCGACGACCACACGCTGCCGCGGCCGCCGCTCGGCGAGCGCGTCGAGCCACCGGCGGATCGATCGGCCCGTGTTGATCACGCTGTCGACTAACACGGCCACCCGATCCGCCGCCGGTACACACCCCAGTTCCGCCGTCTCCGCCGCGCACGGCACCAGCGACGCCGCCCCCAGCGCATCCCATACACCCTCGGCCACGAACAATCCGGCGCGCATCAACGCGAACACGATCGGCTCGCCCCCCGGCACGACCCGCACCCCCGTCGCCGCACCAGTCGGGTGCTGGATGGCCACGTCCGCGAGCGGGAGGGAGCGCGCCACATCGGCAGCCAGGAGTCGACCGATCTCACGGTGCACCTGCGCCAAGGCCGGGCCGCGCACCTCTTCCCGGCGCGTCCGATCGACGAGCAGGCGCATCAACGGCGCATCCGAGTGATCGGTCAGCACGGCACCCCGGATTCGGGTGGGTCAGCGAGTAACAGTTGCGCCAGCGCCTCGTGCCCCAGCATCACGAAGTCTGAGAACGTTCGCTCGTCGAGCTGCAGGTGGCGCACCCGCGGATCACCCGCCAGCTCGCGTCGCAGCGCCGGACTACCATTATGATCCGCGACCAGCAGTGGCAGGTCCGCGGCTCGCAGCATCAGTTCGTCGATCGCGCTGTCGCCGGCAGCCGCCACACGCAGTCCACTCGCTTGCAGGTGCAACACCAAGGACTCCTTCCCCCGCGGGCATACCACGTACTCGTCGAACGCGGTGTGGCACCCGCCGATCACCGGTACCTCGGGGAACCCGTGGCGATCAAGGATCTGCCGCCACACCCGCGGGATGCCGGCGCTCACCACCAGCACCGGCATCCGCGGCACGCAAACCGCGAGCAACTCCTGCCAGCCGGCGTAGATTTCGACCTCGGCAGCGACCCGCTCGATCTCCGCGACGTAGCGGTCGACCGGGATGTCCGACCAGATCTCGCTGACCCGGAGGAACGCCGCCGTGACATATCCGAGAGCTTCGAACGTCGTCCGGATCGCTTCGTTGAGCGCAAACGCCGCGCCGATCCGCCGGCCGGTGTCGACCGGCGCGAGCGTCCGATCGGCGTCGACAACCAGCGCCCAGCCGCCTGACCGCGACCCCCACCGCTCCGTCCATGCAGGCATCCGCGCGGCCAGCGATTCACGGGTCAGCGCGCGCAACATGGTCATCCATCCGTTCCGGCGACTCGCCCGAGGAACGTCTGCAACGCCGTCAACCGCCGTTCGAGGTCCTCGTCGGCGATCACGAGCAACGGCACACCCATCAGCTCGTGCAGTCGGCGGGCCCAGGCCCGTTCGAAGTCAAGGTGCGCCTCGATCTCCGCGTCCGTTTCGTTCCGGCGCCGTGTCTCGTCGCGCATCCGCTGAGCCGTCACCCGCGCGACCGCGGCGTCGACGAGCACGAGGGCCTGATAGAACCCGCGGTCCCCGGGCGTGAACACAGGCTCGAGCGCCCCGGTCCCGCGGTTGCGCAGCGTGAAATGCCCGTCGATCAGCAGCCGACCCGGGCAGGCCGCCCGCATCGACACGAGCCGGGCGATCGACGCCTCTCGCACGTGCTCGCGCCGCGCCGACGGCCAGCGATCCAGCGCCTCGAACCCGTCCGGCGCGATGATCTGCCGGATCACGCTGGACCCCGTCACCTGCTGATCGCGCGGCTCACCGACCACGTGTCGCTGCAGCAGCGTCGTCTTGCCGGCCCCCGAGATTCCGCCGACACACACCGCAAACCCACGCCGCATCGGCGCGTCTGTGCCGTTCATGGGTCCGCTCCGTCTCGACCCTCGGTCGCCGCCACACGCGCCGACAGCACCGCCATTGCACGGCCCGTCAGGCGCGTGATGCGGCCGTCCGGCTGTACGCCGGGCCTCACCGTCCCCAGTCCCATCATCGGCACACACGTCCGGCACGACGGAAGGAACTGGTCGCCGTTGAGATAATCGGTCACCGCCGCCAGCGTCGCCTCATCGTTCAGGGGCAGCCCCTCCGCGTCGCGCGCCAGCTTCGGGATCCGCGAGCATGCGAACAGCCGCCCTCGCTCGAGGGTGACGCAGTGCTTGCGGTACCAGCAGGCGTCGTACAATTGCTGGGCCCGCGCGTCGTCCACTCGCTCGTTGCCGAGCCAGCGGTCCCACCCGTCCGCGTGCACGCGCAACTGCAGTTCGACGTGCGGCGCGACCACGGCGAGCCAGCGCCGCCACAGCTCGGAGAGTTCCGGCTCGTCGAAGTACACGCTGACGACGAACCGGTCGATGTACGGGAGCGCCTCCACCGTGAGCCCCTGCGGGTGGAGCCCGTTCGACACCACCTCGACCCGATCGAAGTTCCCCACGCCCCGCAGCGCGCACAGCGTCCGCACAAGGTGGTCGGCGTCGAGCGTCGGCTCCCCGCCGAGCACCACCAGCGTCCCGATCCGGATCCCGAGCCGCCACAGTTGCGCGAGCCCGGCCGCGGCCTCCTGGGCGACGTCCCCGTGTGCTGGCGGCGGCTGGTCGGGAACCATGAACCCGCACTGCGCGCAAGCGAGGTTGCAACGCCGGGTGATCGACACCTCCAGCTCGCGGATCCGTGGTGACCCACCGGCCTCATCGAACGATATTCCGCGGATCACGGCGCCTTCTCCCATCGCCCCGCGGCTGCACTCGCCGCGCCGTGGACTATCGCACCTGGCACACGCGGCGGCAAGTCGACCGCGGGCGGCGACGCTGATCCGCATCCGGCCGGAGCAGCACTCACATGGCCGGCTGCCGCCGGGTCAATTGGGGCCTCGGCTCATCCAGATGCCCCTCAGCTCGCGCGATAGGCCGCCTTCTTGGCAGCGGCCTTCTTCGCGGCCGAGGCTTCCTTCGTCGCGGCCTTCGCCTTGGCGGCGGCCTTCGCCTTGTCCTTGCCGCGATAGGGCCGGGGCTCCTCCACGACCTGCAGGATGCGCGTTCCGAACGCCTTGACGAGGAACGGCCGGATCTCTCGCAGGGCGAAGCCCTTGTCGCGATACTCGCGGACGAACTTGGCGAGTTCCAGGGTGATGAGCGGCCACTTGCTGACGATCCCCCGCCCGCGGGCGCTGAGCGGCGGCGGCAGCAGGCCGCAGGCCACCCACTCGAGCAGCGACTTCTTGTCGACGCCCGCGACCTCGGAGACGGCCGGCGTCAGCACGTAGGTCTCGGGGATCGGCTTGGGGGTCCAGGTCTTCTCGAACATGGCGCTGCAGAGAGCCTGCACCGCGGCGGGGTCTTTCGTCAAGGAACGCCCTTGACAGGTTCTTTTATGGGATATAATTGGTTCTTATTTTACAGGCCAGAACGCCATGCAACGGCCAGAGGTTGACGAATTCGAGCTGATCATCGCCGACGCTCCCGGACCGGGGGCGCGGCCGGGCTTCGACGAGAGCCACGACGTGCCCGGCTCCGGGCCCCTCGCGTACGTCACCGACCATCTTGCCGCACGCCATCACCGTCCCGAGCCGACCTGATCCCCCCGAGCACCGCTGACCCGCACCGACCTCGCCCTGCGACCGCGCTCTGCGGCCGCCAGGCGCTCCATTGCCGCGAAGGAGACCGACCATGAGCAGCAGCATCTCTTCCCTCTCTGTCCCGACGGACATCCCCTGGCGCCGGATCTGTGTGTCCGGCGACATGCTCGACCCGGAGCCGTGCGACCTGATCGTCCCGCCGCGCTGGCGCTCCTCGATCGCCGTGTTCCGCCACGACCCGCCCGACGAGTTTCAGCCGCTCCCGCACTCGCGGGTCTCCTACCTGAAGGTCTGCGTGACGCTGGCCCCGTTCGCGCCGGAGTTGGAGGTCAAGCTCGGCCGGCGCGCCGCCGACATGCTCGAGGAGGCGTTCCCCTGCCACGGCGCCCTGCTGCACGTCACGGTCTCGCCGCCCGAGGAGGACCGCGCTGGCGACCGCCGCGACTTCCCGTACTTCGCCGACTTCGAGCCGAAGAAGCGCGAGCTCTACGAGATGGTCTCGGAGACCGGCGAGGTGCTGTCCGGGTCGAGCTCGACCCTGGCGGTCGGCAAGAGCTCGGCGTCGACCCACACCACCGAGAACTACAACATCGACAACGGCTGGAACTTCGGCACCAACTTCACCTACGCCGGCACCGG
>Ga0075163_10005652_pt1 | contig 16609 bp, 18 predicted proteins | sample JI1023141ADNA_FD_71478 | JGI IMG/M metagenome (GOLD analysis project Ga0075163, IMG submission 71478) | Wastewater effluent complex algal communities from Wisconsin, to seasonally profile nutrient transformation and Carbon sequestration -... | ecosystem: Engineered > WWTP > Effluent > Algae...
GGATATGAGAGTTCTTCTTCGTCACCTGCTGTAGTTGGGCGACTTGAAGCGAAAGGCTTGATCATCGTGTCGCGCTATCAGCGATTCAGGCGCATTAAAATTGTGGCTACAGGGAAATGGACGAAGCCTAGTCCTGATATGAGGGCTTCAAGCCCGTTCGTAGTGAAAGGGACACATGATCCTAATCCGCTCACAAAAGCTATGATTGATATGGTCAAACTCCTTTTCAGTACGGAAGATGAAGCTGAAGCTGAAAAGTTGGCGCGTGAAGTTTTGGATTATTCCATCTTTGGTTTCCCAAGCCTGCTTAAACTGGAAAAGCGGATTGACCGAGTGAAGGAATTGGTTGTGCGCCGTAAGGGTCATTTTCTGACCAATCCAGATAAGGGGAGGTTGTGATGCCACCACATCCTAAATGGGCTGATGACCAAATAGAGGAAATGCTGAAGCGCATGATGGATGGGGAAACCTTGACCAGCATCGCCAGCGATAGCCGTATGCCCAGCATCGACAGCATGAACCGTTGGGAAGCAGAGCAAGAGACTGAACTCGGTGCGGCGATTACGCGCGCGAGGGACTTAGGCTTCATGGTGCGCGCTGAAAAGGCTGTGGCTGAAGCCAAGACTGCTGAGGATGCTTCGTTGGGGCGGCTGTCGTTTGACGCTGATCGATGGTTCCTTGCACATATGCGGCCCAAGATATTCGGCACGCTGATCAAGCATGGCAACGCGGACGGCTCAAACATCGATCTATCGGACCGGCTGACCTCGGCGCGCGAAAGGGTAATGCGTGGCGACTGAGGCGGAAATTGCATTGGCCGATGATATTGGCTCGTTTGCCGCTGATCCTTACCGATACGCCGTCTATGCGTTTCCGTGGGGTGAGGGTGAACTAGCAGGCATTGACGGCCCCCGTGCATGGCAGCGTGAAGTTATGGATGCCATTAAGGATCATCTGTCTGATCCGGCTAGGCGCTACACTCCGCTAAGAATTGCGCGGGCTTCTGGTCACGGTATCGGCAAGTCTGCGCTGATCGCAATGCTCAACAAGTGGGCGTTGGATACCTGCGTCGATACTCGCATCATCATTACGGCGAATACTGAAGGGCAGTTGCTCACTAAAACCAGCCCTGAACTTGCAAAGTGGGCGCGGCTGTCGATCACGTCGGCATGGTTCAAGCAAAATGCGACCAGCCACATATCGACTATGAAGGCGCGCGATAAATCGTGGCGCTCTGACCTTGTGACGTGGAGCGACAACAACACAGAAGCGTTCGCCGGTCTGCATAACCAAGGCAAGCGCATTGTCCTGATATTCGATGAAGCGTCGGGCATTGCTGACAAGGTTTGGGAAGTGGCGCTTGGTGCGCTCACCGACGAAAACACCGAAATTATCTGGCTGGCCTTTGGAAACCCTACGCAGAATAGCGGCGCATTCCGTGAATGCTTCGGCAAGCAACGCGCGCTCTGGAACACAAAGCAGATTGATAGCCGCACTGTCGAGGGCACGAATAAAGCCTATCTCGATGAACTGGTGCGGACCTATGGCGAGGATAGCGACATTGCCAAGGTCCGTGTCCGTGGCATGTTCCCATCGGCCTCGTCCATGCAATTCATCGGTATGGATCAGGTGGAGGCGGCACAAGCGCGGCCTGTCGGTACGTTCCTCGGCTCTGATCCGCTCATCTATGGCGTGGACTGTGCGCGGTTCGGTGATGATAGTTCGGTGCTGGCTAAACGTGTTGGTCGTGATGCTCGGTCGCGTCCGTGGAAACGCTGGAACAAAATGGATGCTATGCAACTGGCTGGCGACATCGCGCTTGAAGCACAACAGGAACACCCTGACGCGATCTTTGTAGACGCTGGCAATATCGGTGCGGCGGTTGTGGATCGGCTGCGGCAACTCGGTATCGAAAACGTCTATGAAGTCTGGTTCGGCGGTGAAGGGCGTGATGCCAACTGGAACGGCGTCAAGGTCCGAACGGCGAACAAGCGCGCTGAGATGTGGACCAATATGCGCGAATGGCTAAAGTCGGGTTCGATCCCTGATGAGCAAAAAGTGGGCGATGATCTAGTAGGGCCGCTCTATTCGTTTGCCGGTGATGACACGCGCATCATGCTGGAGCGTAAAAAGGATATGAAAAAGCGCGGGCTTGCATCGCCTGATGATGGGGACGCGCTGGCTTGCACCTTTGCCGAACCTGTCGCGCCTCGCACTGTGCCGGGGTATCTCGATCCGATGAACTACAAGCCACAAGGCGACCGCTATGCCGAACTCGATTAACCGCGATTCAACTGCACCCTAGCAAGCCGTAGCAAGCCTCCTAATCACAGGAGGCGCGTATTTGCATGGGAACCCCTGACGTTCCAACCGTTCCAGAACGGCAAGCGTCAAAACTGCCAGACCAAGGCGCAAAGACCAACGATAAGGCCAACACCAACGCCATGCGTCGGGCTATGCTGGCCGGTATGGTCACGTCTCCCGGTGGCCTCGGCGCTCCAAACGTGAGCAAGGCCACGCTCGGCTAATGCAGTCGATCCGCCAGCGTTGCGATACCCGCCTATCCAGCATGAAGCTGATCAGGACGGACTATGAAACGGAATGGGACCAGATTGCCCGTTTCGCACAGCCTGCACGTTCGCGGTTCCTCGGCTCGGAAAAAAACAAAGGCACAAAGCGCCGCGTTGCCAATAGCCGCTTGCTTGATCCGCATGGCATCGAAGCATTCCGCACACTGACCAACGGCATGACATCGGGCTTGTCGAGTGCATCACGGCCTTGGTTCACCCTGACAATCAACGAGCTGGCTGATGACGACATCGCCCGCAAGTGGCTGTCTGACTGCGAACGCGCGATGTATGACTTCATGGCGCAAACCAACCTCTATGGTGCGCTGAAGTCCGGCTATGCTGAAATGGGCCTGTTCGGCACTGAGGCATGTGTGCTTGTCGATCATCGCACGGCGGGGGCAGTGGCTCATGCGCTGACTGCCGGCGAATATTGGATCGCAATGTCTGACGCTGCGGTCCCTGATACGCTTTACCGGCGCTGCCCTATGTCGGTGCGTGAAGCGGTGGGATCGTTCGGCAACAACGTCTCCAACCATATCCGCGCGCTCTATGATCGCTCGGACTATGACAAGCCGGTCGATGTCTATCACGCGATAGAGCCGAGCAGTGACTTCAACCCTGAGCAATTCGGGTCAAAGCCGTGGCGCTCGGTCTATTGGGATGATCAGGACGACAAAGATAAAGTCCTTCGTGTTGCGGGATATGAAGAACAACCGTTTTGGGCACCGCGTTGGGACATCATCGGCGGCGATACCTATGGCGTCAGTCCTGGCATGGAAAGCCTGCCCGCGCTGCGTGAACTGCAAATGCAGGCCAAGCGGCGCAACGAGGCGATTGACCAAATGGTCAAGCCTGAGATTGCCACACCGCAAGGCTTGAAGCTGACGCGCGAGGCGGGCCGCGTTGTCTCGTCTAACGGTGTGGACAAGGATCAAGTCTTCGTCCCGTATCAAATCCCGTACCAAGCGGTCGATGCCATCGGGCAGGAAATTCAGAAGTGCCAGTTGCAAATCGACGGGCTTTCTTTCGCTGATCTGTTCAACGCCATCACGAACATGCGGGGCATTCAACCACGTAACGTCGAGGAAATAGCCTCGCGCAACGAGGAAAAGTTGACGCAGCTTGGCCCTGTGATCGAGCGCGTCTCGAATGAAAAGCTTGAAGTCGTGATCGACCGTGTATTCGGCATTATGTCGCGCGGTGGTCTGTTGCCTCCCGTTCCTGAAAGCCTGTCTGACCAGCCAATCAAAGTCGAGTTTGTGTCGATCCTGACGCAGATGCAACGCATGGTCGGTATCGGGCAGATCGAGCGCACGGCGGCATTCGTCGGCAATCTCATGGCTGCATTCCCTGACGCTGGCGATAAGCTGAACGTCGATGAAATGATCGATGAGTACGGCTATCGTGCCGGTGCGCCTGCCAAGATGCTGGTTAGCACGGAAAAGGCCGGTGAAGCCCGCGCTGAACGTGCCAAGCAGGCGCAAATGGCACAAGCTGCGGCAATGGCTCCGGCTGTACAGCAAGGCGCTGATGCTGCCCGCCTGCTGTCTGAGACGGATATGGGCAACGGTCAAAGCCTGCTCAATCAAATGCTTCCTGCATAATGTGCGCTCCCGGTCAAAATGCCCCCGCCAACGGCACCAAAGCCGCGATGATGGCAACGCAAGACCCGTATCCGGTGGAGGCCAAGCCTGACCGCTCAACGTGGGGTAAGCGTCAAGATGGAAGCGCAAAGGGCGATGGGTGGCTTGGTCCGCGCAAACGTCCTGATGGCGGCGTATCAACTGAAATATCCGTTGGGGTTAATATCGGCGGCAAGGATGCTGAAATTCCCCTGATGGTTCCCGGCCTGTCTCGCGACGAGATGAAATACCTCATGACGCGCAAGCCTGATCATCCTGACTTCCTCAAGAAGATGCCCAAAGCGATCTTAGATAAGGCGGTCAAGCACGCGCAAGGCCGGATGCAGAAGGGCAAAAGTCCCTTCCGTGGCGCTGACGAGGCACCTGACGAATGAACGAACTAGCCCGCGAGGATGCCGAGTATCTGCTCGGTCGGCCTGAGTTTCGGCGGTTCCTGTTCATCGCGATTCAAAGTGCTGGCTTGTTGCATCATCACACCTCTGCCGATGGGCGCTTAGGACGTGACCTCAGTTATCTGGAGGGGCGTCGAAGTCTGGGGCTGGATTTGCTGCAAATGACCGATGCCGGTCAGCCTGAGCCGCTTCGCACACCTACCGCGATAGCCACGCTCGACGCAGCCATCCGTGAAGCCATGAACCCCCCAGCCCCAAAGGACCGTAAACGTGAGCGAAACCCAAGTAGATACGACGCCATCGCCGGAAGTGACGACGAGTGAGCCGTCCGTCGCTGCGCCCGATGCCGCGACCACAACGGAAACGCAAAGCGCGTCCACCGAAGCCGAAACCAGTGTCCTCGGCGGAGACGTAAAGGATGAAGCGGTAGTCGAGGAAACTCCTGCCGCCGTCGTTCCTGAAACGTATGAACTGGCGCTTGAAGGCGTAACTCTTGATCCGGTCTTGATCGATGAGGCCACGCCAATCTTCAAGGAATTGGGCCTGACGAATGATCAGGCAAATGCGCTGCTGCCACTGGCTCCCAAGCTGATGGAAAAGGCCCAAGAGGCCACCATGCAAAGCCTGATCGAAGCAGGCGCGCAACAGCGTCAGACATGGCTTGAGGCGTTCAAGGCTGATCCAGACATCGGCGGCGCGAAAATGGAAGAAACAACGCATCTGGCCGCAAAGGGCCTTGATGCAATCGGCTTTGTCGAGGGTCATCCCTTCCGCAAGGCTCTCACAGAATCCGGCTTCGGTAATCATCCCGACATGATCCGCATGGCGCGGCGTCTTGGCGAGTTGGTCAGCGAGGACGGTGACTTCGTTCGGGCGGGTGCGGGGTCTAGCACAAGTGATCCGCTCACTGACCTCTATCCCAACAATCGTAGGAGCAAGTAATGGCTGTTCTCGCCTCCACTGCGCTGACGTGGGCGGACCTGCTAACCAAGCAGGGCGCTGACGGTAAAATCGGCACTGTCGCTGAAGTTCTCAACCAGCATAACGTCGTTATGCGCGATGCCTCGTTTGTGACCTGTAACAAGGGCACAGAGCATGAAACCCTTGTCCGGTCGGGTATGCCTACCGTGGCTTGGCAGACTGTCGGCGGATATACCACGCCTTCAAAAAGTTCGACCCGTTCGCAGAAGTTCGTGACCGGCTTTGCTCGTTCGTTGAGCCAAGTCCCTCAGGACATTCTTGATCTGGCCGACGATGAAGCGGCTGTCCGCCTATCTGAAGCTGGCCCACACCTTGAAGCGATGGCTCAAGAATTTGAGTTCATGTTCTTCAACGGCAACACCGGCACCAATCCCAAGGGCTTTGACGGTCTGGCCGCTTACTACAATCGCCTGCCGGTTGCGACGAACAACGCTTCCAACCAGGTTATTGCTGGCGGCGGCGTGGGTTCGGACAACACCTCGATCTGGCTTGTTCGCCACGGTGAGCAACAGACTTCGCTTCTGGTCCCTAAGAACATCCCAATGGGTATCCAGCGCGAAGACAAGGGCCAGCAACGCGACGACAACGGCGCTGGCGGCATTCGCTACGTGCAGGAAGAACTGTTCACCCTGCATTCTGGCGTGTCTGTCAAGGATTGGCGCGCTAACTCGCGTGTTGCCAATATCGACGTTTCGGCGGCTGTCGCCGGCTCGGTCGATCTGATGGACCTGATGGTTACGGCTTATCACCGTGCCCGTATGCCCAAGCACAACTATGAAGTTGAAAACTCGGCATACCTCGGCGCTAAGGCGTGCTGGTACATGAACTCGACGCTGTTTGAAGCACTGGACAAGCAGTCGCGCAATGCAACGCTGCACCCATCGCTTCAGCTTTCGGTCAAGGAAATTCAGGGCGAGGAAGTCACAACCTTCCGTGGCCTGCCAATCCGCGTGACTGATGGCCTCGTCAACACCGAAACCCTGCTGGCCTGACCGGCGAATTAGGAGACTGAGACAATGGCTCTTTTCGACAACGCCGGTCTTTTTAGCGAAGATCAGGCTGTAACTGCAACGGCGGCATCGACCAATTCCATCGACCTTGGGTTGATGAAAACTCCGGTCGGCGCTGCTGGTGCATTGGTTCTTGATGCTGGCCTTTCGGAAATTCCGATTCTGGTGCAGGTCACAACCACGTTCGCAACTCTCACCTCGTTGGTGGTGTCGGTGGAAATGGACGATAACTCGTCGTTCTCGTCCCCTACCACTGTCGCACGTAGCGAAGTCATCCCCGCCGCCTCGCTGGTGGCGGGCTACAAGTTCCGTCTGCCCTGCATGATCCCTGAAGGCACCACGGAACGTTATGTGCAGTTGCGCTACACTGTGGGCGGCTCCAATGCGACCGCTGGCAAGATTTTTGCCGGTATCGTCGCATCGCGTCCGGGTGCAGTATGATGAAGCGCTATCGTGCAAAGGTTCGTGGGCAGGGGCCTGATGGCGTCTGGCACGCTCCCGGCGATGAGTTTCCGTCTGACGCTCCACAAGGCGCTTGGATGGAACTGATCGTCGATCCTCTTGACCACGATGGCGACGGTCGCAAAGGCGGGGTGCGTAAGCGTCCTGTCTCTGAAGACTAAGGGGGCGGGCCGGGGGAAACCTCGGCCCAACCACTATGTATCAAGGCACCATCCTGAACAGAACGCGCATTCCCGTAAGGCGGGAGCAAGTGCAGCCGGGGCCGGTTGTGCAGGCTGACGGCACTGTGCAGACTGACAACACGGACCGGATTGACGCGCTAGAGGCTTCACTCACGGCGGCGCTTGCATTGATTGCAGGGCATGAAAGCCGGATTGACGCTCTCGAACTGACAATCATCGATCACGAAAGCCGCATTGCCGCGCTTGAACCCTAGCGCGATTCAATCGGGTGGCACCTCGGCTTAATCCCGCATGAAAGGGGTTTGCTATGGCTGATCTGATTATCTCCTATTTCGACAATGTAGATAAGGGCGTGGCTGGTGGGCCGCTCAAAGCTGAAACACTTGTCACATCGGGCACATCTGCCGCGTCTGCCGCTATTCCTGATACATCCGATGTGTGTCTGATCTTCTCGGTCGCCTCGCATTATGTGACGATTGGTGAGGGTACGCCTGAAGCGTCTACCGCCAACAGTTTCTATCTGGCGGCAAATCAGCCTCAATTCTTACGGACCTATGTAGCGCGCGGCCAAACGGTCAAGATCGCAGCAATCACCGCATGAACCTGATCGACCTTTGCAACAGGGCGTTAGCGTCAATCGCTGCGGGGTCTATCGCGTCTCTCGATGAAGGCTCTATCGAGGCGCGCGAATGCCTGCGGTATGCGCAACCTCTGCTTGATGAAATGGCGGATTGGTCATCTGACCTGCCATTGCTGGAACGGCGCGTCACACTGGCGATGCTGGTGAATGATCGGGCTGCGGAATGGCTATACTGCTATGCCCTGCCTGCTGATTGCGCTGATCCGCTGTTGATCCGTGAAACGCTTGACGCAGCCACGTTCGCGCCAATGACCGGCCCGCACAACTTCCCGTTGGTGGATCAGGAAAGCAACGCCTTCACGGTCGCCAATGGCAAGCTGTATTGCAACGTCGAAAACGCGATACTGGTTTATTCCAAGGCGGGAATGGAAGCGGCTGAACTATCGCCGCTAGGTGGCCGCGCATTTGAAACCGAACTAGCCGCGCGCATCTGCTTTCCTGTCAAGAAAGACGCCAAGATGGCGCAGACTATGGCGCAATATGCTGACATCGCGCGCAAGCGGTGGCTGGCCGACGAGGAAAACAAGCGGCCCCGTCGCCAAACGCGCTACGTATCTGAAGCGGAATATGCGCGTTGGGGTGTTGGTGTATGACCTTTCGTGCCTCGCAGCCGAATTTTTCAAAAGGGGAGCTGGCCCCGCAACTCTATGGCCGGTTCGATGCTGACGCCTACTCCTCGGCGCTCAAGAAGGCGCGCAACGTCCTGATCCTGAAGTATGGCGGATTAACCAAGCGCCCTGGCACAAGGCTGGTGGGTGAAGTGCTGGATGATAGCGCCGATAACCGCCTGATCCCGTTTCAATTCTCGCTTGAACAGACTTACGCGATTGAATTGGGGCAGGGCTATCTATCGCCATGCGCCTTGGGTGGCCGCGTCATCGAAACAGAATTGGCCATCACGGGTGTTTCAAGCGCGTCTCAGGCGGTTATAACTGCGGCCTATCACGGTTATGCGGTGGGCAACCTTGTGGCGCTGTCGGGCATATCAGGGGAAATTGGCGACCTGTTGAACGGGCGTGTGTGGGAAGTCGTCGCGGTCGGCGGAACTAATCAATTCACGATCAACGCTAACACGGCGGGTCTGGCTGCATTCACCTCGGCAACGGGTGGGATTACCCGGACTGAAGCCCCTGACGCTGATCCGACTCCGCCTGTTGTGCCGCCCCCTGTCGAACCTCCGCTGCCGCCTGATATATTCGATGGTTGGCGCGATTACGGGTATTTCTTCTAATGGGTGTCGCGCGCGTCTATCGCCTTGGGACAACCTATAACGGCGTCGAACTCCCTGAGATCGATTTTGAGCAAACGGCGGATACGATGTATCTTGCCCATATCGATCATGCGCCCGCCAAGATTGTGCGCGCGGGTCATGTCGATTGGTCTATTTCCGATGTGACGTTCGGCCCTGCGATAACATCACCTGCGGATTGTGATTGTGTTAGCACTGTGGCCAATACCGACTCTGAAAACGACGGTGTGAATTATTTTCCGCAAAACGCTTATTATGTGGTTACGGCTGTCAATGATGACACTGGCGAGGAAGGTCGTGCGTCGGGGTTAGGCACCGGCCTTAATGACCTGACGTTGAAGCGCAATTACAATACAATCACTTGGACGGCTGTAACCGGCGCAACGCGATACAACGTCTACAAGGCGGATAACTCGCAATTCTACGGCTATATCGGGACGACTGAGGCGCTGACGTTTCGGGATGATAACATCGGTCCTGCATTGGATCAGGCTCCACCTCAAGCCTACAATCCGTTTGCTGCGGCGGGTGATTACCCTTCGACCGTAACGCTATTTGAGCAACGCTCGATCTGGGCGCGGACGCGCAACACACCTAATGCTGCATGGGGTTCACGGACCGGCCAGCTTGAAAATATGGATAAGTCGCGGCCCTTGCGCGCCGATGATAGCTTGTCCTTCGCTATCGTGGCGGGGCGGGTCAATTCGCTGAACCAGTTGGTTTCGACAACCTCGCTGCTAGCACTGACTTCGGACAGTGTGTTCACGATTGACGGCGATGGGCAAGGCGGTGTTCTGACTGCCGATAGTCCGCCCGCAACACGTCGGCAAATCGGGCGTGGATCGTCACGCCTGCCGCCGTTGGTGGTTGATAACGTGGTGTTCTATTCCCCATCCATCGGCAACAGTGTGCGCACGATCAACTATAGCTTTGAAGTGGATGGGCTGAAGTCGAACGATGTGTCGATCTATTCCCCGCATTTCCTAGAAGGCTTTGACGTTGTTTCGTGGTGCTACGCGCAAGAGCCTCGGTCGTGCATTTGGGCCGCGCGGTCCGATGGCAAGCTGCTGTGCTTCACATGGGAGCAAGAACAAAACGTATGGGGATGGACGCAGTGTGAGACTGACGGGCTGGTGAAGTCGGTTTGCTCTATCACAGAGAACGGCGAGGATCGGGTTTACATGATCGTCGCGCGTGAAGTTGGCGGGCAAACGAAACGCTTTGTCGAGCGCATGGCTTCGCATTCATGGGAAACGGTGGCCGATTGCTGCTTTGTCGATTGCGCTATCACGGCTGAATTTGAAACCGCTACGTCGGTAATCCCCGGCCTGTGGCATTTGGAAGGCCGCGCGGTCGCGGGTTTGGCTGATGGTGTGGCGGTGTCTGGCTTGGTTGTGTCTGGTGGCAAGGTGACGCTGGCCAATCCTGCTCTCAAGGTCACGCTGGGCCTGCCGTATGATGTCGATGTCGAGACGCTGCCAATCCGCGTGAACATGCAAGGGCAAGGCTGGAACGTCGGGCGTCGGCAACAGACCGGTGAGATATGCCTGACGCTTTCCGAGACGCGGTCGATCATGGCGGGGATTGATGCTGACCATCTGTTCCCGGTGAAGTCGCGTGTGAATGAGCCTTATGGGTCGCCTGATTACCTGATGACCGGCGATTACGGCATTTCATCGGACAACAAGGCGGGCGATAACGCGGGCGTCTATATCAAGCAAACCGCGCCACTGCCTTTCACGCTGCTGGGTGTGGCAATGGAACCTCATGTTTTCGAGTGACGTTCGCCTTGTCCCTGCGGCGTTCAAGCACATCAACCGTATCGCCAACCGTATGCGCGAGATCGACGCAGAGGAATGTCGCGCGATGGGCCATAGCCCTAAGCAGGCCCTTCGCAACGGCGTGATGCTCTCTAACAAGGCATGGACGGCATTGGTTGATGGGCAACCGGAAGCGATGTTTGGTGTGGTTGTCGAGAACGCTCTGACCGGCGATGCTGTGCCGTGGTTTCTTGGGACTGATGAGGTTTACCGGCATGGCCGTGAGTTGCTGCAATGGGGTCCGGGAATGATCGATCGGCTCCGCGATTCACGAAAAACTTTGCGCAATCTAGTGTCGGCACGGAATGGGCAGGCTATCCGCTTGCTACGGCGTTGGGGCTTCACGGTGGGCAAAGAGGAAATGCTAGTGCGCGGTGTTCCCTTCCTGCGGTTTGAGATGGTGGCCTAAATGTGCATCGCTGCTGCTCCACTTCTCTTGGCTGCGTCTGGCCTATCTGCCGTGGCTACCGGCGTTGGCGCGCTCCAAGCCAACGCGCAAGCACAGTACCGCGCCAAGATTGCTGACCGTAATGCCAAGCTAGAAATTGAGGCAGGCCAGCAAGAGCGGCAAAACATCCGCGATGAGGCGCAAGCCAAGTACCGTGAGATTGCGCGCATCAAGGGCCAACAGCGCGTTGCTGCCGGTGCGAATGGCGTTGCTATCGACTTCGGCACGGCGGGTGATGTGCAGGCCGATACGCAAGCGATGGGCAGTGAAGATGTCAACCGCATCTACCAAAAGGGCAATCAAGCCATGCGTGGGCGCGATATTGGCGCTTCGAACTATACGGCTGAAGCCAACGCCTCGCGCTCTGCTGGCAAAGCTGCACTGGTCAAGGGTGTGTTTGATATGGGGTCAACGGTCCTCGGCGGTGCATCGCAGTATAAAACCATGAAAGCGAAACGCGGTTAATGCCTCGCGCTCCTTCCTATAATCCTAATCAGGTCGGTCCTGCTGAGACGACGGGCGCAAGGTTTCGGACGCCTGACTTTGGGCCTCCTGCTGTGGCGCAAGGTTTGGCTGGCTTTGGCAAGGCGGTGAATGACTTTGCTATTGAGGAAGACCAGCGCGATGCTGAGTTCGATGATACGCAGAGCCGCAAACTGGCGACGAATGCTCTGACGGAATTGCAGGGCATCACGAACGAATATACCTCGTTGCAGGGTGGCAATGCTACGGCGGCGCGCAAGTCTATCGATGAACGCTTGGCAAAGGCGCGTGAGGCGGCTCTAGGTCAAACCGCGAATGAGCGGCAAAAGCGCATGTTGGGTGAACGGCTTGACGGTCTGTTCGGCTCGGCGATGGGCACAATCGACAAGCATTATCGCAGCGAGGAATTTACTGAACGGCTTGGCACGATTGCGAATGAAAGCGCACAACTGGCTGATAGTGCGGTTATGACCGACGATGCTGACGCGGCGGCTTCCTATCTGGCGCAAGGCAAGGCTACGTTCCAAGATGGGCTACGGCTCAAGGGTGTGACTGATCCCGAAGCAGTGGCATTCGAGACGCTGAAGTTTACCAACGGCGTGCATACTGCCAAGATTGATCGGTGGTTCGCATCACCTAATCCTGACATCGATCTGATCGCCTCGTATGTCGAGGCTCATAGCGATGAGTTTACGGCGGTGGGCCGTGTCAAAGCAATGGAACGGCTGCAACAGCCATTGCAGGAACGTGCTGATTATTCGCTCTACAAGAGCCTGGCAACACTTTCCGCGCCTCCTGCTGACGGCAAGGCGGGCACTGGCTGGACAAAGGTTGCGACCTATGTTGCTTCGCGCTTCGGCCTGTCGCCTCTCGATGTGGCCTCGGTCATATCATACGAAACAGGAGGCACGTTCTCGCCCACGGTGATGGGCGGTAAGAACGGGCAGTATATGGGCCTGATCCAGTTTGGGCCGTCTGAGCGCGCCAAGTACGGCATCACGGCCAAGTCATCGCCTGAGCAATGGTCAACGGCTGTCGGCAACTTCCTAGAGGATCGCGGCTTCAAGAAGGGTATGGGCGTCCTTGATCTGTATTCGACCATCAATGCAGGATCACCGGGGCGCTACAATGCCAGCGATGGGAATGGCACGGTGCGAAGCCACACCGAAAAGATTTTGTCTGAGCATCGCGGCGGTGCTGAAAAGTGGCTGGCCGGTGGTGGTGTTACGGACAACGCGCCACGCCAGTATGACAAGGCCGCGATTTACGATTCGATTGAGAATGGCGTCGATGAAAATGGCAATCCTCTATCGCATGAGCGGGTGGAGCGGCTCAAGAAGATCGCTGATCGTGAGATTGCGCGCGATGAGCAACTGCTTGGCCGGGAGCGCGCGGCGGCTGATGAGGCTGCTTTCTCGACGGTGAATAGCCTCGGCGAAGGTTTCACCTCGATCAGCCAATTGCCTGCCAGTGTTCGCGCTGGTCTATCGCCTGCCGATGTCGCCAAATATGATAACATCGCCAAAGCCAACGCCAAGCCTAAACCTATCCCTGCGAACGGTCCTGCTGCGTTTGCTCTGGATGCGCTTGAAATGGCTGATCCGAACGCCTTTGCTAGTGCGGACCTATCGAAGTTCTTTGCTTACCTGACACCGGCTGAGCGGTCGTCCTATATGCTTCGCCAGCAAAAGGTTAAGGATGGGCTGAAGGGCTGGACACCATACACCGGCATCAATGGCGCGGTTACTCGTGCCACCAACTTCGGCGGCTTCAAGTTGGACGACGGCCAAAAGTTGGCGGTGCGTCAAATCATGCAGGCTGAAGCTGAACGGCGTTTTAAGGCGACTGGCAAGCCCCTGAATGATGTCGAGTTCGATGACATCTTCCGCACTGCCACGCGCGATGTGCCAACGCATAAATGGTATGGCGCAAAGGGTTCTGTGAAGTGGTACGATCAGACAGTTGCAAACATCGGTGATGAGACGCGCAAGCGGATTGTTGACGCCTATAAAACGACTTTTGGCGTTGAACCGAACGACGAGCAAATCATGACGTGGTATCGTCGCAACTTCATCCCGGCGCGGGCGCAATAAAGGCGCATATGCGGTTTTTCGATATGCGGTTTTTAGTCGAAGCGCGCCATGCGATTCAATACGGACCGACTGAGCCTTAACCGTGGGGCATGGCTACAAATCCGGTTGATCCTTACGCTCAAATCTATCGTAGCGTCCAGCGCCGGGAGCAAACGCAACAGCGCGCGTTCTCTGGCACGTCGCTGGAACAGGCGATGCAGGATGAGCGGGACAATCAAATCCGCCTCGGCATTATCGCCGCGCCTGCACCTGATGCGGTCGCCAAAGCTACCAAGATTGCGCGCGATACAGATGTTGCTCCGGGCGAAGTGGATGGTAATCTAGCCTCTGCCGAAAAGATGCAACAAGCCAACCGCATGACGGCGGTACTCGGCAAATATCCCGCATTCACGCGCTTTGCCCAAACTAATCCCCGCGCGGTCGCTGCTGCTGCTGACGATCATAAGGCGCTCGGCATTCTGGGCGATGCTTGGGATTATCTCAACAGCATGGGTAACGCCGTTGACGCTACATGGCGCGTGCAGGGTTCAAAAGTTAACGCGGGTTTGGCCGATTTTGTTGGTGAAGCCTATGACAGCTTAACATCCATTGCGCAGCCGGGCCGGGAGACTGTCGGGCAGGCTGAAGCGCGCAAGGCTGCGCGGACTACCTACTGGCGCGGGGGTGTCACCACGGCTGAGAACGCTCGTAAAGCGGCAATGCCAAAAACTGACAGTTATGTGCTGGGGCAGGTCAATGAAGGTATTGCCAACCTAGGTCCGTCTGTGTTCGCTACAATCGCGGGCGCGGTAGCCAAAAGCCCGCAACTAACTATGGCGCTGATGGGCGCACAAACGGGCATCCCTGCTTATACCGATGCGCGCTATGCCAATAAGGGTGTGGTTGATTCGGCGCGTTATGGTTTTGTTCAAGGCCTTATCGAAGTCGCAACAGAGAAAATCCCGGCGATGTCGCTGGTGGATGATATCGTGAAGCGCACGCCAATTGGCAAAACGATTATCCGCCAGTTGTGGCAGGAAATCCCCGGTGAGCAAGTCGCTACAATCCTTCAGGACTTTTCGACTTGGGCAACGCTTAATCCTGAAAAACCTTTCTCTGCCTATGTGGCTGAACGGCCACAAGCCGCGCTAGATACGCTGATCCAGACTGCTGTAGGAACGACGGCGCAAACGTCGCTTACGGTCGCTGTGGATCGCACGGTCCAATCTGCCGCAAAGGTCGCTGGCCGTGTCGTGCAGGCGCGTGAAGCCAAGCAAACCGAAAGCTTCTTGGACCGCGTCGAGCGTGCTGCGGCTGAAAGCAAATTGCGCGGGCGTGATCCTGAAGCCTATGCTGAACTTGTCGAGCAAACCGCCAACGATAGCGGCGTCGGGCAGGTGTTCATCCCAGCTGAAGCAATCCGCGCATTCCAGCAATCTGATACCTATGACCAATTCGATGATCCGTTCGGGGATTATCAGGATCAGATTGACGAAGCGTTCGAGGTCGGCGGCGATGTCGTGCTGCCTGCTGGTTTTGCGCTGGGCACATTGCCGGGGACGCCTGCTTGGGCTGCGGTGAAGTCTGATATGCGCCTTGCTCCCGGTGGCATGTCGGCGCGCGAGGCTGATGATCTGTCGTTGCAACTTGACGACATCATGGGCGAACTGACTGACCAGGCATATCAACGCGATGCGGACCAGCAAGGCGAACGTGATGCGCGCGGGCAGATTGTCGAGCGTGTCTCGGCCATGCTTCAGAATGCGGGCTTCACGCCTGCCAATGCACGGATGCAAGCGGAACTGATCGCGCAACGGGAATCGTCGCGCGCGTCACGTATGGGTCGTGAACTGACCGGCGCTGAGTTTGGCACTGAGGTTGTGTCGGTCTTGCCGCCTGCTCTGGCTGAAATACAAAAGGCTGATGGGCTTGATCTGGTCGTCAATGCGCTGCGCAAGGGCAAGCCTGCGACAAAGCAACGCGGCAAGTCGCTGCTAGAATGGATCGCGGCGCGCGGTGGTGTCGAGGATGTCGGCGGCGATATTGCGTCGATGGGCGGCGACAAGTGGCACCTGTTGGAAAAGGCTGTCACCGGCAAGAACAAGAACGGCAAGGCATATACTGCCAAGGTCATCCCCGGTCGTCGCAAACTGATTAAGCCGTCGAACGAAGCGCAAGGCTCGATCATCGGTGGCGAGTTCAATCCTAACACGGTTGAAAACACGTTGGATGCGGCGATTAGCGAAGGGTTCTTTCCCGACCTGCTGGCGCAACGCGAAACCGGCGATGGCTACGCGGACAAGATCGACACAGGCGTTTTGCTGGCCGCTATCGCTGATGAACTGGCGGGCCGCTCCACCTATGCAGAGGAAGCCACAACCGACAACGTGCGGGCTGCTGCTGCCGAACTGGAGCAAATGCTATCCGAGCGCGGGCTTGTCGCTTCGGAACTGACTGACGCTGAGATACGCGCGGCGGTCGGGCAAATGGAGCAAGAGGGTTCGGGCGGCGTCGTCTATGACCAACTGCCCGAGAGCATCGATATAGACGGTGTGGCACGTCCTACGCGCAACAGTGAGGGAATGCCGCTTGCTGGCTCTGAGGAAGGCTTGCGAGCGTTCTGGAAGTGGTTTGGCTCAAGTGCTGTCGTGGACGAG